>Ga0182027_10003712_pt1 | contig 23983 bp, 26 predicted proteins | sample 712E1DmetaG_FD_121300 | JGI IMG/M metagenome (GOLD analysis project Ga0182027, IMG submission 121300) | Permafrost microbial communities from Stordalen Mire, Sweden - 712E1D metaG (Illumina Assembly) | ecosystem: Environmental > Terrestrial > Soil > Wetlands > Permafrost | place: Sweden... | reverse complement strand
GCAGCTCCATCCGCATCGGCTTTGAAGGCGGCCAGATGCCGCTTATTCGTCGCATTCCCAAGCGCGGCTTCAACAACGTGCGCTTTGGAACGCGCTACCTCGGCGTGAACGTCGGTGCTTTAAACCAGTTCGACGACGGCGCGCGCGTGGATGAAACGGTGTTGCGCGCGGCGGGTCTGGCCAATGGCCGCGGGGATGGCGTCAAAATTCTGGGCGACGGCGAGTTGACCAAAAAACTTACTGTGAGCGCACACGCATTCAGCGCGTCCGCCCGCACCAAAATCGAGGCCAAGGGTGGCGCGTGCGAAGTCATTGATTCCAAGCCCGTTGCACCGGCGAATCCCTGAATGCGGTGATTGATTCATGTTCAGCAACATTACCAACACCTTTGCCAATTGCTTCAAAATTCCGGAGCTGAAATCCCGGATTCTATTCACGCTGTTCGTCTTGGGGGTTTGCCGTCTGATGGCTTTCATCGTTATTCCGGGTATCGACAGTTCAGCGCTCGCGGAATATGTAAATACCCATTCAAATGGAGTCGCAGGTTTGCTTGGAATGTACAATATGTTTGCCGGTGGCGCGTACGGGAATTGCGCCATTGGCGCGCTGGGCATCATGCCTTACATCAGCGCCACAATCATCATTCAACTGATGACGGCGGTCATTCCCAAGTTGAGCAAACTGTCGCGCGAAGAGGGCGGTCGGGCGCAGATCATTAAATACAGCCGCTATTTAACACTAGTGATATGCCTGGGGCAGGGACTTTATTTTGCCAGCAGTTGGGAAAATCCGCAAAAACTCTTCCCTGGTCTTCAAGGCCAGCTTGTGCTGATTGATAATCACGCCTGGTATCTCATCCAAACCGTGCTCATCATGACCACCGGCGCAATGCTGCTCGTGTGGTTGGGTGAACAAATCACGGAGCGCGGCATCGGCAATGGTGTATCACTGATCATCACCATCGGCATCGTGGCGAGGCTGCCATTCGCGGTGCAGGCGCTCAAGGACATGTTTTTCCCCGCCGGTGGGATTGAATCGAATTATCACTTCATGGGCACCGGCATCATGCTGTTGATATTGTCCGCCCTTGTCATAGGCGGTGTCATAGCAGTCACGCAGGCGCAGCGGAAAATTCCTGTCCAATACGCGCAACGCGCCGTGGGACGCAAACTTTATTCCGGCGGCACATCGTTCATGCCGTTACGCGTTAATTACTCCGGTGTCATGCCGATTATTTTCGCCCAATCCATTCTGATGTTTCCGGGACCGCTCTGCCAGTGGTTGGGAAGCAACGTCAAAGTGCCATTCCTGCAGGAGTTTTTCCGCGGGTTGGCGATGCAGCTTGGCTACGGTTCATTCCTGTACGTGGCGATTTATTCGCTGATGATTTTATTCTTTTCTTATTTTTGGGTCGCGACGCAGTTCAATGAAATCCAAATCGCCGATGATTTGAAAAAGAATGGCGGCTACATTCCGGGTGTGCGACCGGGGCAGGGCACGAGTGACTATTTGCACAAGTCCATGAGCCGCATCACGTTGGCTGGCGCGATTTTCCTCACAATCATCGCAACAATCCCCATCATCCTGTCGCGCCAGATGAGCATTCCGCAAGAGGTGTCCCAGTTTTTTGGTGGCACGAGCATTTTGATCACGGTCGGTGTTTTACTGGACACCATGCGCCAGGTTGAATCGCATTTGATGATGCGCCACTACGACGGCTTTTTGAAGAGAGGCCGGTTGCACGGGCGCTTTTAATCGCGCGTTCACGAGAGGGGAAATGATCATTTTAAAAAGTGAACGCGATTTGGAGGCCATGCGTCCGGCCTGTGCGGTGGCAGGAACGGTTTTGAATGAAATCTGCGCGTTCATCAAGCCGGGACTGACGACGCGGCAGGTGGATGAGTTCGCCGCGGTGCGCATCAAGTCGCACGGCGGGAAAAGCGCGTTTTTGGGCTATCATAAATATCCATGCCACACGTGCATCTCGGTGAATGAAGAGGTCGTTCACGGATTGGCCGGCAACCGCGAATTGCACTTCGGCGACATTGTGAGCGTGGATGTGGGTGTGATTTACAAGGGTTTTGTGGGTGATACGGCGCGGACGATTGCCGTTGGCGGTTGCGGCGTGCTGGCGCAGCATTTGATGGACGTGACGGAGCGCGCGCTTCACGAAGGCATTGCGTCGGCCTTGCCGGGAAACCGCGTGACGGACATTTCGCGCGCGGTCCAGAATTACGTCGAGGGCAACGGTTTCAGTGTCGTGCGGGAATTTGTCGGGCACGGGGTTGGGCGTTCGATGCACGAAGATCCGCAGGTGCCGAATTTTGTTGACCCCAAGAGCAACCAAAAGCTCCAGCCGGGCATGACTATTGCGATTGAGCCGATGGTCAACGCGGGTCAATCAGGCGTAAAAATTTTGAAAGACGGCTGGACAGTCGTCACACAAGATGATTCACTGTCTGCTCATTTTGAGCAAACGGTGCTGGTCACCGAAAGCGAGCCGGAGATTTTAACATGGCCGGAAGTGAAGCCTTCCAAGTTGAAGGACGCGTGATGGAAACTCTGGCGAACGGGACGTATCGCGTGGAGCTGTCCAACGGACACCGGCTGACGGCATTTATTCCGGGAAAGGCAAAGCGGAATTTAGCCAGACTCCAGTCCGGTGACAAAGTGAAATTGCAATTAACGTCTTACGATTTGTCCGTGGGGCGGATTCTGGTTGAAATAAAAACGATTTGAACATGAAAGTCCGTGCGTCAGTTAAAAAAATGTGCGAGCACTGCAAAATAGTGCGCCGCCGCGGCGTTATCCGCGTGATTTGCACAAACAAACGGCACAAACAAAGACAGGGCTGATTTATGGCACGCATCATTGGTGTTGAAGTTCCGCCGAACAAGCGCATTGAAATCGCGTTGCGCTACATCTACGGCATCGGCCCGTCCAACTCGAAGGTGATTCTGGAGCGCGCCAACATCAGTCCGAACATTCGCGCGAAGGATTTAACCGAGCAACAGCTTTCCCAGATCGTCCACGCGATTCAGGAAGGCAAATACGTCATCGAAGGCGATTTGCGCCGCGAAATCGGCATGAACCTCAAGCGTCTGCAAGGCATCAAGTGTTATCGCGGCATCCGGCACATGCGCGGATTGCCCGTGCGCGGCCAGCGCACACAAACCAACGCCCGCACGCGCAAAGGCCCGCGCAAGACCGTTGGCGTGGTGCGCAACCCGAATGCCAAGGTCGGCATCCACTAAAATTTTCTATGGCTGAAGAAAAGAAAAAAGCTGCTCCCAAGAAGGACAAGGAAACCAAACCCGAAGTCGCCGCTGTTTCTCCGGCCCCAAAGGCCGCAGCCAAATCCGCTGAAGGAAAGCACGCAAAGAAAGCTGCGCCTGCCGGCGAAAAAGCTGCGCCCCCAGCGGGAGCTCCTGCTGCCGAAGCACCGAAGCCGGCGGAAGGCCAGACTCCGGTTGCCGGCACGGCGCCAACCGCCGCTGAACTGCTTGGTGAAGACGCTGCAGCGAAGAAAATCGTCAAGGCCAAGCACGCTAAAAATATTGTGTCGGGTGTCGCCAATATTCTGGCAACGTTCAACAACACTTTGGTCAGCATCACCGACATGCACGGCAACATCATTGGTTGGTCGAGCGCCGGTCGTGTCGGGTTCAAAGGCTCGCGCAAGAGTACTGCTTACGCTGCGCAACAGGTGGCCCAGGATGCCGCGCGCCAGGCGATGGCCCATGGCATGAAGGAAGTGGAAATTCGCGTCAAAGGTCCCGGCTCCGGTCGTGAATCCGCCATTCGCGCGCTCCAGGCCATCGGTTTGGAAATCACGACCATCAAAGATGTAACACCCGTTCCGCACAACGGCTGCCGTCCCCGCAAAAAACGCCGCGTCTAATCAATCTCAAATTTGAAATCTCAAATCTAATTTATGGCTCGTTATACAGGTCCTCGTGTTCGTATCAGCCGCCGGTTCGGCATACCGATTTTTGGCCCGACGAAATATCTTGAACGCCGCAGCTATGGCCCCGGCATGCACGGCCCCAAATCGTCGCGCCGCAAACACACCGATTATGGCTTGGGTTTGATTGAGAAACAAAAGCTGCGTTATTACTACGGGCTGATGGAACGCCAGTTTCGGGGCGTTTATGAAAAAGCGCTCAAGCGCCGGGGCGTCACCGGCGAACAAATGTTGCAAATTCTGGAGACGCGTTTGGACAATGTGGCTTATCACCTTGGTTTTGCCAATACCCGTGCCGCAGCGCGCCAGATGGTTGTGCATGGCCACATCGTTGTGAACGGGCGCAAAGTGAATGTGCCATCATACAGCCTCAAGGTGAATGACGTGATTGAGGTGAAAAATTCAAACGTGTCGCGTCAATTGGCCACAAAGAATTTGGAAATTGCCACGAGCCGCACTGTGCCGGACTGGTTGTCGATGAAAAAAGAGGAATTCAAAGGCACGGTTATGCGGATTCCGACACGCGATGAGATCCAGCCGATCGCCAACGAACAGGCTGTTGTGGAATTTTATTCCCGTTAAACATAAACCCGTTCCGCCGGTGCGGGACAAAACAATTATACGGATTCCTTCGGCAGCGGGAATAAATGGTCGAAGGGATCAGGTCAAAATTGTTGAAAGGAAAATATGCCAGTACGTCTGGGACGTTTCGAAATGCCGAAGCGGTTGCAGAAGGACGAAGCAACTGCCACGGAAACTTACGCCAAATTCATCGCCGACCCGTTTGAAACCGGTTACGGCCATACCGTTGGCAACTCGCTGCGCCGCGTGTTGCTTTCCTCGCTCGAAGGCGCGGCCATCACTTCAATGAAGGTGGATGGCGCGATGCACGAGTTCGCCACGATTGACGGCGTGGTGGAGGACGTGACCGACATCGTTTTGAATTTGAAAAAAATCAAATTCAAGGCGTTTGCGCGCGAGCCACAGACGCTGATGCTGTCGGCGAATAAAGAGGGCGCCATCACCGCCGCTGACATCCAGCTCAATCAAAATATTGAACTGGTCAACCCCGACCAGATTATCTGCACGCTCGACAAGAAGAAAAAGTTTGAGATGGAATTGGAAGTCAAAGTTGGCCGCGGTTTTTGTCCCGGCGACGAAAATAAAAAGCCCGGGCAGGCCATTGGTGTCATTGCGGTTGACTCGTTGTTTTCTCCGGTCACGCGTGTGCGCTACACCGTTGAAGCTGCGCGTGTCGGCAACCGGACGGATTATGACCGCTTGATTTTGGAAGTCTGGACGGATGGCCGCCTGTCGCCCGACGACGCCCTGACGCAGGCATCCGCGATTCTGGCGCATCACCTCGATGTGTTTGTCGGTTACGACAAGAATGCGGTTGAGTTCGAGGAAGCCGCCGACAAGCAGGATGAGGAGAAGTCGAAGATGAAGAAACTCCTCAACATGAGCGTCAACGAAATCGAGTTGAGCGTCCGCGCGGCGAACTGCTTGAACAACGCGAACATCACCAACGTCGGTCAGCTGGCCATGAAGACCGAGCAGGAAATGCTCAAATATCGCAACTTCGGCAAGAAATCGCTGAACGAGATCAAGGACAAGCTGGCGGGATTGAGCCTGTCGCTCGGCATGAAATTCGAGCCGGATTTGCTGGAGACGCCGGTGAAGGAAGTTCCGGAGAATAACTAGGCAAGTTTATGCGACATTTGAAACGAACGGCCAAATTGGGCCGCACTTCCACGCATCGCAATGCGATGCTGGCGAATCTGGTTTGCAGCCTCATCCTGCACAAACGCGTGACGACAACCCTGGCCAAGGCCAAGGCTGCACGTTCCGTTGCGGAGAAAATGGTCACGCTTGGCAAGAGTGGCACCATGCATCACCGCCGCCTCGCGGTGGCGCGTTTGCATCAGGAAGACGCGGCGAAAACCCTGTTCAAGGAAATTGCGCCTGCGTTCAAGGAACGCAACGGCGGTTACACACGCATCATCAAAATGGGACAGCGCCAGGGTGACGCCGCTCAATGTGCCATTTTGGAATGGGTGGATTATGTGCCGTCCGCTCCGGCTCCAGCCGAAGCCGTGCCTGCCGAAGAAACCAAACCGGTGGAAACAAAACCGGCGGAAGCCGAAGCAGCGAAGAAGTAAACCGATTTAAGGAATTTTATCACAGCCCGCTCGATGAGAGCGGGCTTTTTTATTTTTGGTAGGGACATCCCGCTGGGATGTCCGCGGCGCGGCGTCCCTACCTAGATTTGCGCCAGCCAATCGAGATATTTTTTGTTGCCGGCGCTCAATGGCAGGACGAGAAACTCCGGCGTGTCGTAGGGATGTCTGGCGAGAACCAATTTCTCCAGCGCGGCCAGTTTCGATTTCTGCGTTTTTAAAACCAGCAAAACCTCCGTGCCGGATTCAATTTTACCATGCCACCAATAGTGCGACTCGATTTTTGGGATGAGATTCGCACAGGCAATCAAGCGCGCCTGTAATGCAGCTTTGACCAAAGCGCGGGCGGTTTTCAAATTTGGCGCGGTGACCAGAACGACGGCGAACTTTGTGGCGGGTTTCATTTTATTGGAGATGAGAAATTTGAAGCCCAACATTGTTATTCGACCGCACTGTGCGGTGCGAATTTTTTCATGATTTTGATTTCGATTCTGCAAAAACCTTTCACCCACAAATACTTCGCCTGTGAATTACCTAATTTCATTGTCGGACAAAGGCTGCAAGTTGTTCCGATGATTTTCATCTGCTGAATCTGATTTATTTGACGCCGGATTTCTGATTTAGTCAAGACATGGACGCCGTATTGCCGCCGCTTACATCAGGCACGTTATATCTGGTCGCCACGCCCATTGGCAACCTTGAGGACATCACGTTGCGTGCGCTCCGCGTGTTGCGCGAATGCGATGTGGTCGCCGCCGAGGATACGCGGCACTCCGGGCAATTGCTGAAGCATTTCGGAATTTCCAAACCGCTTTTGAGCTATTTTCAGTTCAACGAGGCCAAACGCAGCGAGGAAATCATCGAACGCCTCCGGCGTGGCGAGAAGGTGGCGCTGGTCACAGACGCCGGCAGTCCCGGCATAAGCGATCCGGGTGAGCGCGTGGTGAAGGCCGCCATTGCCGCCGGTTTCCGTGTTGAATCCGTCCCCGGTCCTTGTGCATTGGTCGCGGCGCTTACGGCGAGCGGTTTGCCGACGGACGAGTTCCATTTCATTGGTTTCCTGCCGCATAAATCCGGTCAGCGGCGGAATAAATTGGAATCGCTCAAAGTTGTCGCGGGTACACTGGTATTTTACGAATCGCCATTTCGAATCGAAAAATTACTGGGCGAACTCACCGAAGTTTTTCCTGAACGTGAAATAGTGCTGGCGCGCGAGCTGACGAAAAAGTTTGAGGAATTTCTACGCGGCAAGCCGGCGGAGCTGTTGGAAGTGGCCAAGAAGCGGAGTTTGAAAGGCGAGTTTGTGGTGCTTGTAGCGGCGGTCTGCGACCGTCGCTAAAATCAGTAAAAAGTTTGTCCAGCGCTCACAGAGCGCCGCTACAAGGCGAAATCAGTTTGAATTTCCTGCCATTTACGGGCAAATTGCGCCGCACATGAAGTGCGCATTTATTTTAAGCTGCCTGTTTTTTGCATTCGTCGTTTCGGCGTCAGATTTTCCCGTCTACCACAACGGCTGGATTGACCTGAATAAGAATGGCAAAAAAGATGTTTATGAAGACCCGTCGCAGCCGGTCCCAAAACGCGTCGCCGATTTGCTGGCGCGGATGACGCTGGAGGAAAAAATCGGACAGCTCCAGCAATTGGATCGCAGCACCAATGCCGCCACATATTTTGGCGACCAACTCCGCGTCGGCGCCGTTGGTTCGTTCCTCGGCGGCAGTGAACTGGTCGAAACACCCGTGCAACGAAACGCCCTACAGCACATCGCCGTTGAACAAAGCCGGCTCGGTATTCCGCTGATTTTTGGGCACGATTCCGTTCACGGTTTTCGCACGACTTTTCCCATTCCCTTGGCGGAGGCGTGTGCGTGGGAACCGGATTTGTTTGAGCGGACACAGGCGATTTCCGCCCGCGAAACAGCGGCAACGGGCATCGACTGGACATTTGCGCCGATGGTAGATTTGGCGCGTGACCCGCGCTGGGGCCGCATCGCGGAAGGTTTTGGCGAAGACCCTTACTTGGGCGCGCTATACGCCGCGGCGTGTGTGCGTGGGTTTCAGGGGACAAATATTGCCGCCCCTGACCGGGTGGTGGCGTGCCTGAAACATTATGTCGGCTACGGGGCGGCGGAAGGCGGGCGCGACTACAATACCACGGAAATTTCCGAATACACGTTGCGTAATTTTTATCTGCCGCAGTTCAAGGCAGGCGTGGATGCGGGTGCATGGACGGTGATGAGCGCGTTTAATTGCCTGTCCGGATTTCCCGCCAGCGCCAACCGCCATACTCTGACGGAGATTCTTCGCGACGAATGGAAATTTCCCGGTTTTGTTGTCAGCGATTGGCAGTCGGTGGATGAATTAATTCCGCAGGGCGTCGCGGCGGATAGCACCGAAGCGGCGAGACTCGCCTTGACGGCCGGCGTGGACATGGAAATGGTTTCAACGAATTACCACGAGACTTTGAAAGAGCAGGTGGAACGGGGAAAATTGCCGGAGGCCGTTGTGAATGAAGCAGTGCGGCGTGTTCTCACAGTGAAGTTCACCAAAGGCTTGTTTGATCGCCCCTACACGGATGAATCTCGCTGGCAAACAGCCTTTCTTCAACTGGACACGCTGGCGCTGGCGCGCGAAGCGGCGGCCAAATCTTATGTGTTGCTGAAAAATGAAGGTGGCGCGCTGCCGCTTTCCAAGCAGGTCAAAAAACTCGCGCTTATCGGCCCGCTTGCCAACGATGTCGAAGAACCGTTCGGTTGTTGGTATTCGCGCGGCCACACCAACGACGCCGTTTCACTTGCCGTCGGCATTCAGGCAAAGCTTTCAGAAGGTTCGCAACTTTTCGTCGCCCGCGGTTGCCCCCTCATTGAGGATGGAGAAAGCCCGCAGCTTGTAGGCGGTCTTGCGACTGCAACGGGGCAGGTTACAGGTAGTAATGAGATTGCCAAGGCTGTGGCGGTGGCGCAGGCGGCGGACGTGGTAGTGATGTCTTTGGGTGAACCGCGCGATTGGTGTGGTGAAAATGCGAGCCGCAGCAGTCTCGGACTTCCGGGCCGGCAAATGGAACTTTTTGAAGCAGTGGCCGCAACAGGCAAGCCGGTAATTGTCGTGTTGTTCAACGGACGGCCGCTGGCACTGCCGCGAATCCAGGAAAAGGCCGCGGCGATTTTAGAGGCGTGGTTTCCCGGTGTGCAAGGCGGCAATGGTGTGGCCGACGTGCTGTTTGGTGATGTTGATCCATCAGGACGTTTGACCACAACCTTTCCGTGCGATGTCGGCCAGGTTCCGCTCTATTACAATCATTATAACACTGGCCGGCCTTTGTTGGGCAAATATGTGGATGCTTCCACTGCGCCGCTGTATCCGTTCGGTTTTGGCCTGACTTATACGGCTTTTAAATACGGCAGGGTTGAACTGAAGTCGCCAACAGTGAGGCTCGACGGGAAACTTCTTGCGAAGATAAATTTAAAAAATACCGGCCTGCGGTCCGGAACGGAAGTCGTCCAGCTTTACATCCGGGACATTGCCGCGTCGGCGGGACCGCGTCCGGTGCGGGAATTAAAGAGCTTTCAGAAAGTATTTTTACAACCGGGTGAATCGCGCAGCGTGACTTTTGCCATTTCCGGGCATGAACTGGGGTATTATGACACAAAAGGGCGCTGGCTCGTGGAGCCGGGCAAATTCCAGCTTTGGATTGCAAAAGACTCCACCTCCGGCGAGCCGGTGGATTTCGAGCTGATAAGGTGAGCGACCACCCCGGCTTAAACAAATTTCCCAGGATTCAAGATACCCTTCGGGTCGAGCGCTGTTTTTACCGTGAGATGAAGTTTACGGACTTCCTTTGAGACAGCCAGCGGCCACCAGCGCTTCTTGGCAAGGCCGATGCCGTGTTCGCCGGTAATCGCGCCGCCCCAAGCCAGAACCTGCCGGAACAATTCGTCCAGCGCGGCATCGGCGCGTTGCCGGGCGCGCGGTTGATTGAAGTCCACCATGACGTTTGTATGAATATTGCCATCACCGGCATGGCCGAAACAGGCAATCGGCAAATCATGTTTCTTTTGCATCTTCGCCGTGAATTTAAAAAACTCCTCAAGTTTTCCACGGGGCACGACGATGTCTTCATTCAATTTTATGAGGCCGGTGGCGCGGAGCGCGGCGGAAAATTCACGGCGGATTTGCCAGATTTTTTCGCACTCTGCGTTGCCCCAACCGCGTTCGACAAACAGCGGTTTATGCCTGCGGATCACGCGTTCGACGGCGGGCAATTCGCTGTGCACGGATTTTTTCTGGCCGTCGAGTTCGACAATCAAGTGGGCGCGGCAAGTACCGAGGCGATTATTACCGGTGTGTTTGGCGGCGGCCGCGAGCGTGAATGCGTCGGCCAATTCAAGCGCGCCGGGCAGAAATCCGGAGGCCAAAATTTCCTGAAGCGCGCACACGGCGCTTTTCATCGAACCAAAACCGATGGCCAGCGTTGCGCGGAATGGCGGCAGCGGAATGAGTTTGAGCGTGGCTTCAGTGACAACGCCAAGCAAACCTTCCGAACCGACAAACAGGCGTGTGAGATCGAAACCGGTTTTATTTTTATGCGTACGACCACCCACGTGAAGAATGACGCCGTCGGCAAGCACAACTTCGAGGCCGAGGACGTAATCGCGCGTGACACCGTATTTCAGACAGCGCGGGCCGCCGGCATTGGTGGCAATGTTGCCGCCGATGAGGTTGTCCGCCCGGCTGGCAGGATCAGGCGGGTAAAACAAGCCGCGTTTTTCAACAGCTTCCTGAAATTTTTGCGTATTGACGCCCGACTGCACAACGGCAACGAAATCGGCAGCATGAATTTCCTTGATGCGATTCATGCGTTCCAACGAAAGCACAATACCGCCACGAATGGGCACGCAACCACCGGCGTAGCCGTGTCCGCCGCCGCGGGCGGTCACGGGAATTTTGTGCCGGTTCGCAAAACGCAACAGCGTGGAAACGGATTTCGTGGAGCGGGGCAGGGCGACGGCATCGGGTTTGTGTGAAGCGAACCATTTGTCGGCGGCGTATTTTTCAAGCGTTTGCGGGTCGAAGACGATTTCGCCAGGCGGCAGGATTCTTTTGAGCTGCCGGATCAGTTTTAATTTTTTAGAAATCATTTGACAGGCGCACCAAGAAATTCCCTGGCGTCGGCAGCTTCAACTTCAGGCACTTGAAGGAGTATGCCGCCAGTGGCGATGGCAGTGCCCATCCAAATGGAAGAGGCTTCATTCATGATGACGACGTGAAATCCGGCGGCTTCGAGCCGGGCGCGCTTCATCTGCGCTTCTGCGTCATTGAATTCTTTGGAGACAGTGACAAATTGCATGACTCAACATTGTCCAAGGGGCGTAAATTTCAGGCAGCCGCCGGCGTTTTTATTTCAGCAAAGACGATGATGCCGGCACCAGTTTGGAGCAGACTTTGAACTTCCACTTCGACTTGCTGACCAATATGCGATTGACCATTGTTGACGACGACCATTGTGCCGTCTGGCATATAGCCAATACCCTGGCCTTTGTCCTTGCCCTCCCGGACAATTTTCAGACGCAGTATTTCACCGGGGAGCAGGACGATTTTGAGGTTTTTGGCGACTTCGTGAAGATTCACACAGCTGACCTTTAAAAGTTCAGCGACTTTGGTAAGATTGTAGTCGTTGGTGAAAAGCCGGGCATTAAGGGTGTGCGCCAGATGGACGAGCTTGCTGTCCACATCTTCTTCACCGGGGATATCGGCTTCATGAATGCGGACTTCCATGTTGGTATTGCATTGAATGCGGTTAAGTATTTCGAGGCCGCGCCGACCGCGTGCGCGTTTAATGGGGTCGGCTGAATCGGCAATTTGCTGGATTTCCTTGAGCACGAATCGTGGCACGACAACCAAGCCTTCAAAAAGACGCGACTCGATTAAATCGGCGATCCGGCCGTCAATGATAACGCTCGTGTCGAGTAAAATTAAATTATCCTGCTGACTTTGTTGTCGAAACCGGACATAAGGAATAATGAGTGAAAAGTCTTCCTTGTTGCTGCGTATGGCAAGGATGATGCCGATGTAACTGAAGCTTAGAAAAAGTCCAAGCCGGATAAGCCAGAGGGTTTTTTCATCGGCGTTTACAAACAGACCTGAACCAGCAATCAGCCACGCGACGAGAGTGCCCAGCAACAAACCAAACGTGATGGCCGAAAATGCGCGCAACGAGAATCCCTTGAGCATTTCGTCGATGGCGATCATCAGCCAGCCGAAACCGAACCCAATGATCATACCGGCCAGTTCGTAGTTAACCCATTCCGGGCGCACCTGGCTGATGGCATAACCCGCCGTTGTGCATAGGCTCAAAAATAAAATACGAATAACCCAAAGTGTCATGGTTTTTGGACCGTCTCATTGGACGGCGAGTTTGTACGCTGCGGTTCATGGTGCCAGAGAAGATGCCACAGACCGAGCCGGTTCAGGTTGCTTGTTGTGGTGGCGAGGTTGTCTGCAATTTCCTGCACATTGGTCGCCAGTTGTTCGTTTTTCAACATGGTTCCAGCCAGGCCTTTGCCGGATTGCAAATCGTCCATCAATTTTTTCAGAACCTCGGTCGAGGACTCGATATTTTTTACAGAGGTGGAAATATCCTCACTATTCGTCGCAATGACGTTGTTGGCGCTGTGGGCCAGGCGGGTGAGCTCTTGCGAGAAGAAGACCGCATTGCTTACGGCAAGATCGATTTGTGGACCATTCGTCATGACGAGTGTGTTAATATTACTGATGGTGTCCATTGCCTGGGCGGAGAAGGCGTGCATATTGCCGACGGCAGTGGAAAAGTTTGTCAAGGTTTGCTCATTCAGCAAGAGACGGCGCATGTCACTGACGGCATCATCGAGTCTTTTAGCCGTTTCGTTGATGCGCTGGATGAATCCGGATGTCGCGCGCGCCACTTCCTGCAGATTGAATGGCGGCTCACACGGCACGACCGCGCCACTTTGGAGCAAGGGCAATTGATTGGCCGTTGGGACGATGGCGACATATTGGTCGCCGAGGAAACCAGATTGCTCGATGACAAAGCGCGCATCGTGGTAAATTTTATTGTTTTTATGAATTCGCAGGAGAATGATCACGCTTTTGCCATCCTCGGCGAGTTTGATGTCTGAAACACTGCCGACCTGCACGCCGGCGAGTAGCACGGCTGCCTGCGCTTTGAGGCCGCCGATATTGCTGGCACGCAGCTGTAGTTCGTAGGTGCGGCTGAACAAAGTTGTGCCTTTGCTGAATTGAATCAGCAGGGCGGCCAGTAATACCAGCCCAACCAGCACAAACACGCCTACTTTGGTTTCCAAGCGCGATTTTTCCATGATTTAATTTTTTTCGGCGTCTGCAACACCATCAATAAATTGGCGCACGACCGGATCTTGCGATGCAAAAAACTCATCCGGTGTGCCGCTCGCATAAATTTTATTGTCATGTATCATCAACACACGCTGACTGACGCGCCGCGCCGTGCGCATGTCATGTGTGACCACCACCGTAGTCACCTTTAAGCGTGCATGCACGCGCATAATCAATTTATCAATACTGTCAGCCACAATCGGGTCCAAGCCGGTCGTTGGCTCATCGTAAAGCACGATTTGTGGTTCGTAAATAATTGCTCGTGCCAAACCGACCCGTTTTCTCATGCCACCGGACAATTCAGCCGGGTTTTTGTTCTCTGTGCCTGACAAATTCACAACCGCCAGTGCCCTGGCAACGCGCCGGGCAATTTCTGCTTCAGGCAAACGGGTATTGCGGCGGAGCGCGAACGCCACATTTTCCTCGACGGTCATTGAATCAAACAGCGCTGCGCCTTGAAACACCATGCCAAATTTTCGGCGCACGTTCAGCAACTGGCGTTCGTCCATGGGCACGATATTCTCGCCGTCTATCAGCACATCGCCTGCGTCCGGTTTTAGCAGGCCGATGAGGTGTTTGAGCAAAACGCTTTTGCCGCAGCCACTCCGACCGATGATGGTGACGGATTCGCCATTTTCAATCCGAAAGCTGATGCCATCCAGCACCGGCTGCCCGTCAAAACGTTTATGCAAATTCCGTGCTTCAATCATAACAGGCTCGCGATTTTTCCCAATGTCAGCGTCAGGAAAAAGTTTGTGATAAGGATGGTGATGGATGAATAAACCACCGCTTCCGTTGTCGCGCGCCCCACGCCTTCCGCGCCCATTTCACACGTCATGCCCTTATAACAGCCGATCAAGGTTAGAATGCCGCCATAAGTGAATGCCTTGATCAACCCGATAACCACGTCAATGTCGTGTGTGTATCTCAACATGTTATACCACGAATACGTTGCGTCTATGTCGAGAAGGTGAACATTAATGAAATAGCTCGCGCCGATGCCGAGGCAGATGGATTCCACTGTCAGCAGCGGCAATGTGATGAATCCGGCGAGAATTCGCGGTACCACGAGGTAATCCACCGGATGTGTCGCCAACGTGCGCAGGGCGTCAATTTGTTCCGTCACTCGCATTGTGCCAATTTCAGCGGCAATCGCCGCGCCGACGCGGCCGGTAACCATCAATGCCGTGAGCACCGGGCCGAGTTCGTCGCACATGGAAACACCGACGACGGCAAGCGTGGCCGTGTCCATTTTGACCTTGTGAAATTGAAAATAGGTTTGAGCCCCGAGTACCATGCCGGTAAATGCGCCGGTGATCAGCACCACGGTTTGTGATTTCACGCCGATGAAGTAAATCTGGTAGAGCAAATCGTTCCACGCCACTTTGAGCGTGGAAAGGGACAAAAACGCTTCCTTGGCCAGCAAAGAAATTTGTCCCAGCCCGGCAAGGGATTCAGCCGCGCGCTTGTTGGCAGAAAAAATCATCGTCACGGGCAGGGTATCAAATCCGCATGAGGTTTGGCCAGCGTGGGATTAACACTTGCTGCTGGTTGCGATAAGGCGGAAAAACTGTCATATTTACTGGTCGTGAACCGGAAGCAAAAATGGTTTCTAAAGATCATCCTCGCGCTTCCTGTGTGTTTTTTATTGCTTGCCGTCGCCGCGATTCTTTTTCCGCAAGGGTTTTTGTGCGTGGATAACGGGCCGGTGAAAGGCGATGTCATTGTTGTTTTGGGCGGCGGTTTGCATGAACGCCCCGCACGCGCGGCGGAACTTTTCAGGGAACGAGTCGCACCGCGCATCATTCTCAGCGGCTTGGGTGATTGCAAAATCAATCGCCGGCTTTTGATTGGGGCTGGCGTGCCGGCGGGCGTGATTGAAATGGAAAATCAATCCCGCACGACCAAAGAAAACGCACAGTTTGTGATTCAATGGCTCCGTAAAACCAATTCACTGCCTGCGAAACACGTTATTATCGTTACCTCATGGTATCATTCGCGGCGGGCGCTGGCGTGTTTCCGTCATTATGCGCCGGATATTCAATTTTATTCGCGCCCGTCCTATTTTGCCTACGCACGGGCTGACTGGTCACGCAAGGGAATTACCAACCTCATTCGGTTGGAGTACGTCAAACTGTTGGGTTATTGGGTACGCTACGGTGTTCGGCCATTTTGAATGAACAAATTCAAAATGGAAACTCCTTGCGTGCTGTTGCTCCGTTGGCCATATTCTGTCTCCTTATCGCGGGGTGGAGCAGTCCGGTAGCTCGTCAGGCTCATAACCTGAAGGTCCTGGGTTCAAATCCCAGCCCCGCAACCAATTTTAACCAAACAGCCGTGGCGCTCCCGGAGCGTTGCCGTTTCATTTTGTGCGGCCATGGATAAGTCAAAACTTTGACACTTCGCGGCCAGCCTATATCCTTGGTTCGTGCATACCGTTCATGTCTCACTTGGCAGTCGCAGTTACGCCATCAAAATTGGCGCAGGTCTGCTCGCTCAACTCGGCAGGGAATGTGCGCGTCTAAAGCTTGGCGCCCGCTGTGCCATCATCACGGACACTGATGTTGGCAGGCGTTATGCCAAACCCGCTTTCGACTCGCTGGCGCGCGCGGGCTTTTCTCCGGCGCTGATTGTTGTTCCGGCAGGCGAGACAGCCAAAAGTTTAAAAACGGTTCAAACCTGTTATGACCAGCTCGCCGTGCATCGGCTTGAACGAAAATCCTTCATTATCGCACTCGGTGGGGGGGTCGTCGGCGATTTGGCGGGTTTTGTCGCGGCAACTTATTTGCGTGGCATCCCGTTTGTCCAGGTCCCAACAACATTGCTCGCGCAAGTGGACAGCTCCGTCGGCGGGAAAGTGGGCGTGAACCTGAAGGCCGGCAAAAATCTCGTTGGCGCGTTTTATCAGCCGCGGTTGGTGCTTTGTGATTTGGATACTCTGAAAACCCTGCCGGACCGCGAATTTCGAACCGGTCTCGCCGAAGTCATCAAATACGGCATCATTTACGATGCAAAACTGTTTGTGCAACTGGAATGCAACTTGCCAAAACTGCTCAAGCGCGAGCGAAAACCCCTCATTTCTGTCATCGCGCGCTGTTGCGAAATCAAGGCCGAGGTAGTCAGCAGGGACGAAACGGAAGGTGACCTGCGTGCAATCCTGAATTTCGGCCACACGGTTGGCCATGCGATTGAAGTGGTTTCCAATTACGGCGGATTCCTGCACGGCGAAGCGATTTCCATCGGCCAGGTCGTTGCGGCGAAAATTTCAAACTGCGTGGTTGATCTGCCCAAACGAGATGTCTTGCGGATTGAAAATTTATTTCAGCTCGCCGGTTTACAAACCCGGCTCAAACTGAATACGCTGCAGCGCAGAAAACTTTTCAGGGTCATGCGGCTCGATAAAAAAGTCAGGGGTGGCGAAATCAAGTTTGTCCTCGCCAAACGCATTGGAAAGGCTTTATGGGGACGAAAGGTTCCAGACGTATTTATTCGGGAGGCCTTGGATTCCTGATTTGCAAACACGGCACGGTGAGCTATCCTCTCCATTCATGGTTCTGGTCATAGACAATTACGATTCGTTCACCTACAACCTCGTGCAATATCTCGGCGAGTTGAACGTCGAGTTGCAGGTGCGGCGGAACGATGAAATCACGCTCGACGCGATTCGCGGGCTGAAGCCGGAGCGGATTCTTGTGTCACCAGGTCCGTGTTCGCCGCGCGAATCTGTGTTTTCCAACGACGTTATTCGCACGTTTGGGCAGCAGCGCATTCCGATTTTCGGCGTTTGCCTCGGACACCAGTGCATCGGCCACGTGTTCGGCGCGGAAGTCGTGGTCAATTACAGGATGATGCACGGTAAAACGTCGCTGATTAAGCACAACGGGAAGGATTTGTTCGAAGGCATGCCGAATCCGTTCCTGGCGACGCGGTATCATTCGCTCGTTATCAAACGCGACACCATCCCGGATTGCCTTGAAATCACCGCTGAAACCGACGAAGGGGAAATCATGGGTGTGCGGCACAAGGAACTGCCGGTTTGGGGCGTGCAGTTCCATCCCGAAAGCATTCTTACGGAGAACGGGCGGCAGATGATAAAGAACTTTCTCAAGTTGAAGTAACCACGCCGAGCGTTATACTTTCTTATCGCCATGCAGATTCATTTATTGAAATCAAAAATTCATCGCGCAACCGTCACCGCCGGTGATGTTAATTACGAAGGCAGCCTCACTATCGCCGCCGATCTGATGAAAGCCGCCGGCCTGCGCCCCTACGAACGCATCATGTGCAGCAACGCGGCCAATGGAAACCGGTTTGAGACCTACGTCATCACCGGCAAATCCGGTTCGGGCCAAATCGTGCTGAATGGCGCCGCCGCTCTCCTTGGCAAAAAAGGTGATCGCCTCACGATTATGAGTTTTGCCGCCGTTAGCAAAAAGAAGGCGGAAAAGTGGATGCCATGCGTCATCGTGCTTGGCAAGGGCAACAAGATTGTCAGCAAGCGCGGTATTTGAACCACGGATGGACACGGATTCACACGGATAAAACTGAACCGCGAAACACACGAAACAATTTTCTCTTAACCTCGTCGGCGTAGCTTGGCGGTTTTAAATCCGTGTTTATCTGTGTTTATCCGTGGTTGAAAAAGTGGTTTTGAAGTTCAGAACTTTTTGGCGACTTCGGCCCAATTAATCACGTTCCAAATCGCCTTGAGATAATCAGCGCGCTTGTTTTGATATTTCAGGTAATAAGCATGTTCCCAAACATCCACGCCGAGCAGCGGTTTGCCTTCGCAACCGGCCACGGCCTTGCCCATGAGCGGGTTGTCCTGATTCGCTGTTGAAACGATTTCCAGTTTGCCGCCATTAACAACAAGCCACGCCCAGCCGCTACCGAAACGTCCGATGCCCGCCGCCTCGAACTTCGCTTGAAAATCGGCGAATGAGCCGAATGTGGTCTTGATGGCGTCGGCGAGTTTGCCGGAGGGCGCGCCGCCGGCCTTGGGTGCAAGAACCTTCCAAAAGAACGAATGGTTCCAATGGCCGCCGCCGTTGTTGCGCACCGGGCCGCGAATGTTGTCCGGCACGGACGCAAGAGCGCCGATAAGCGCTTCGAGCGATTTGGCTTCCAGCGTGGCGTTGCCAGCGATGGCCTTGTTGAGATTGTCCACGTAAGCCTTGTGATGACGGTCGTGATGGATTTCCATCGTCAGCGCGTCAATGTGCGGTTCCAAAGCTTCCTTGGGATAGGGCAGGGGCGGTAATTCGTGTAACATAATTTTTAATCCTTTTGTTTCGTTTTGTTAATCCTTGAAAACCAAATTGCGTCAACAGCAGAAGAAATGCAAGTGTGGAAAAAACTGAATTAAATCCAGATTTTCTAAATCGTACAGTCCAATTTGAACTAGCAAAAAAACAAGAATGCCCTAACACTCGATCATAATGCCTAAAAAACGGCGAACTCCTAACGAGAGTGAAAAGCTGAAGTCAATCCACCGACTTAACAACTTTCTTGTTGGGGCCTTTAGCATTTTTATTTGGCTAAGGCGAATTTACCCAAGGTTAAGGGAACACCCGCGATTCTCAGAACAACGAAAGGAAATTCTCCTTCTGAACAATGCTTGCGTGGTCTACTCGCTTAGGCGTCCGCGCGCTGGATGACTTCTTTCAACCACGAACACCCAAAACAAAGACCAGCGATATACGCGCGACCGATTTTTATGATTATAAATCTCCGGGAGCGTTCCTCTCTAAAACGCAGCGAGATTCTATTAATCAAAGGATTGCACATTTAACTTACGAACCAATTTGGACCGGAACAACTGGAATTGGATCGGAGCCCTGTTTCGAGTGGAACACTGCAGAATACGTCAGCAAAGCTGTACGAGCGGCATTTGAGTTTATGAAATTCCTTGAGCAAAAACTTTCCAAGGAACATCCGGACAGATCTGAAGAAATTCGAAAAGTGAGAATCGCTTTTGAGCAGGGCCTAATTGACATGGAAGCTTGGGCAGAAGAAGAAACAAAACAATTTGCGGCTAGAGCAAAAAATCCGCCTAAAGGCGGAACTCTGTGCCTTTTATTTGGCTAATTCCACGAAATTCTTCAGCAGTTGCAAACCGACCTTCTGGCTTTTTTCCGGGTGAAATTGCGTGGCAAAAACATTGTCGCGCCAGACGGATGACGCAAAGGTGTCGCCGTAATCCGTTCGTGTGGCGACGATGCCTGCATCCACAGGTTGCGGATAAAAGCTGTGAACGAAATAAACGTAGCTGCCACTGGCCACGCCTCGAAACAGCGGGCAGTCTGGCTTCACGATTTCAAGCTGGTTCCAACCGATTTGCGGAATTTTCAGTCCATGCTTTTCCGAAAAGCGGATGACTTTGCCTTTGAAAATCCCAAGCCCGACCGCGCAGCTATTGAATTCTTCACTCTTTTCAAACAAGGCCTGGTAACCGACGCAGATGCCGAGGAACGGCTTGCCGGATTTGATGAAATCGCGCACGGCTTCGAGCAATTCCTGTTTGCGCAGGGCGTTGATGCAATCGTCGAACGCGCCGACGCCGGGCAGCACCATTGCCCGCGCATCGCCGATTTTGTCCGGCGATTGCACGATGCGCACGTCCGCGCCGACCTTGAGCAGCGCTTTGTGGACGCTGCGCAGGTTGCCGGAGCCGTAGTCAAGCAAAGCAATCACAGGGACAATTTAGCCACAGATGAACACGGATGAAACACAGATTTTCTTTCGGAGGGCGGAGTTCCACGACGCCCATATTTCAGGGGCTCACGGAGCTCGCCTCTCCGTTTTCCGTTTTCGTCCGGCGCTCTTTGCAGCCTTTTCCAGTTTTAACGCCTGTCGAATAAGTAAAATATGGAGTTTGTCTTTATCCCTTCCGATGGCTTCTTTGCTTTTACAAATTTGCTTCAAAGATAAAACGTAAATTTTCAGTCCATGAAAAGACAGGCATTGAGCATGGGCATGTTCTTTTTCGAAAATCTTGAGGCCGCCGACTTTATAAATGAAATCCACGGGCGTTTCGTCGCTCAAAAAAACCTTGTTTGGGCTTTGCACACTGGCGTTCAGTTTGCGGCATAAATTAACAACACGCATGTATTGCCGCGCGGGCAGATCAATCCACACGTCCACGTCAACCGTTGAAGCCAGCACTCCTTGAAGGTTGGCGGCGGACATGCCGGCCACCATAAACCTTATGCCTTCTGCTTGGAGCGCGGTGAACAGTTGAATAATCGGAGATGATTTTGAACCAGTTCCCATCTTTCTTCGGGGGTCGCGGCCAGGCCTAGGGCGTGGACGGATTTTTCATTATCGCTGATTCCGCGGACATGCTTCAGCCGTGCGAACATGCGTGCGGCGCGTTGCGGTAGCGGAGGCAAAGTGACTTTTGAAATCCGTTTCACGCCATTAATATATCAGACAGCCTGGCCGAGTTCACGCTCTGTTTTCAGCCGCAACTGGCCGCACGCGGCGTCAATGTCATGGCCCTTTTCACGGCGCAACGTGGTGGCAATCTTCTGCTTTTTGAGTGCGGCAAGAAATTTCCCCTGGACTTCTTTGGATGGCTGTTCCCACGGCAGACCTTCGACTTTGTTATAAGGAATCAAATTCACCTTGGCGAAAAGTTTTCTGGCGAGTGCAGCCAATAGTTTGGCTTGCTCAAAAGAGTCATTCACGCCGGCAATCAGAATGTATTCGAATGTCATCATCCGGTCTTTTTTTGACTGGTAGTATTCCAAAGCCGCCGTCAATTCTTTGAGCGGATATTTGCGGTTGATGGGCATGGTTTTGTTGCGCACTTCGTCGGTCGCGCCGTGAAGTGAAACTGCGAGGCGAAATTGTTCCGGTTCGGCAGCGAGTTTGCGGATTTGCGGCGCAAGGCCGCTTGTCGAGATCGTGATTTTCCTCGCACCGATGCCGCCACCCCACGGGGCGTTCAGAATCCGCAGCGCCTTCAGCAGATTGTCGTAATTTGCAAGCGGCTCGCCCATGCCCATGATGACCAGATTGTCCACAGTCCGTAGTCCACAGTTCCCAGTTGGTGGTTGTGCTGCGGACAACTGACTGCGGACTGTAGACTGTGGACCAAGTCTTTCGACTGACATGACCTGCTCGACGATTTCATTTGTTGCGAGGTTGCGTTTCCAGCCATCAAGGCCGCTCGCGCAGAATTTACAGCCACAAGCGCAGCCGACCTGCGTGGAGACACAAAGCGTATGGCGGTCGCTTGCGTCGCCATAAAGCGCGGGATTGGCGGGGATCAGAACGCTTTCGATGAGCGAATGGTCGTGGAGCCGCCAGAGAAATTTCTGTGTGCTGCTGTGTGAGCCCTGTTTGCGAACGAGTTCCAACGTCTGAAGCAAAAATTGTTTAGCAAGTTTTTCGCGCAGCGTTTTGGGCAGGTTCGACATCGCGTCCCAACTCGTGACGCGGCGGCTGTAAAGCCATTCAAGCAATTGTGTGACGCGATAAACCGGCTGATGCCATTCTGTAAATTGAGTTTCCAGTTCAGCGCGGGTCAGGGATTTGACGTCGTTCAACACACTGGGAGATTAGTTGATTCATTAAAAAAACCAAGAACGCCGTTCGGCAGGGTACACTCAAAAACAGGTCGAATTTGCATATTCCGGTTGCCAAAAGGCTTGTCTCGGTTTAGTAGTCAGACGAAATATCGAAGAGAGATTGGCGGAGATCGCTGCCTATGAAAAAATCGTACTCGAAGTATAATGATATCAGCCGCCGCCAGTTCATTCATGCGTCGACCGCTCTGGCGGGCGCGGCGTTGCTGTCGCCGTGGGCATTGCCCGAATTGCGCGCCGCAGCCGATGTCAAGCGCACTGCCGTGGATCAGGTGACACTGGGCAAGACTGGCATCAAACTTAGCCGGCTGGGCATCGGCACCGGCAGCGGCAACGGTCAGATCCAGACTGCCAGGGGCAAAGACGCGTTCATCGAACTCATCCATCACGCCTATGACCGTGGCATCACTTATATTGACACTGCGGAATCATACGACACTTTTAATTGGATTGCTGATGCCATCAAAGGATTGCCCCGTGAAAAACTGTTCATTCAGTCGAAGGTGGATGGTCGTCCGGATGACGTGTTGGCCGTCATCGATCACCACCGCAAGATGTTCAATACCGACTATGTTGATAGTTTGCTGGTTCATTGCATGACTCGAGGAGCCTGGACGGATCAATGGAAGCGCGTCATGGATGGTTTTAACAAAGCCCAGGAAAAGAAGTGGATCCGGGCCAAGGGCGTTTCCTGTCATTCGCTGCCTGCATTGCGCGCCGCTGTTGCCAACGACTGGTCGGAAGTGCATCTGGTGCGCGTCAACCCACAGGGCACCTACACGGATGGCGAGGTGGCAGATTGGAGCGACGGAATCCGGCACGACATTTCCCCGGTAATGCAGGAAATCAAAAGGGCGCATGAGAAGGACCGCGGCGTGATTGGCATGAAGATTTTTGGCAACGGCATGTTTACCGACCCGGCCGACCGGGAAAAGTCCATCCGCTTTGCGATGGCCTGCAAGGAAATTGACGCCGTGGTCATCGGTTTCAAAAGCAAAGCGGAAATTGACGAAGGCATCGAGCGTGTCAACCGCGCACTCGCCGAGGTTTGACGTGTTCGTAACGGTGCTGGTCGGGGCGGCTCAATACGTCAATAACTCCAGTTCACGCTGGCCATTGTTGGCCAGTTGCCAGCGGCCATTGTGTTGGACGACCAGGTGACGGCAGGGATGCGCCTTTTCCTCGGCTTCGTTGACGGAGAGCAGTTGAAACCTGGCCTGGCTTTTGATTTCTGAAGCGGCGCGCGGCATCAAGGCGAACGCCACGCCGTTGTAATTCAGGGCAATTTCATAACCAGCCACGCCTTTCTTTTGGGCGGTGGGATTTGGCAAAATCAACATCGGATAGCGTTTCAGATACGGAAAGTTGGTCGAGTAGACCAGTACGCGGCACAACTCTGTTTGGCTGCGAATGAAATTGAGCAGGCTGAATTTTTCGGCTCGGGCATGTTCTTGAAGCAGGATTTCGCCTGGGTCAAGGCCGTTGAGATTCAAGCCGTTCCAGATGCCGTGGTCGTTGCGTTCGTTTGGCAGGGCTTTTTTATACCAGCCGGCAAAATTATCGCTGACGAACACGTTCAACTCGAAATGCACGTGTGCGCGTTCTTTGGTGATGTCGGCGGTGTTGGATGTGCGCCCCATCGTGGCGATGGTTTCGCCGGCTTTGACTGACTGGCCGATTTTGAGGCCGGGCCGGATTTCGTGCAGGTGTGCGTAAAGCGAATAGATTTCGACGCCCTCAACGACGTGCCGGAGCACGATGTAATTGCCATAATTGGAAAGCGAAGGTTTCGTGTTGAAATAAACAACAGTGCCGTCCGCTGTGGCCATGACAGGATCGGTCGGTTCGCCGCGTTTGTCG
>Ga0182027_10003710_pt1 | contig 23985 bp, 26 predicted proteins | sample 712E1DmetaG_FD_121300 | JGI IMG/M metagenome (GOLD analysis project Ga0182027, IMG submission 121300) | Permafrost microbial communities from Stordalen Mire, Sweden - 712E1D metaG (Illumina Assembly) | ecosystem: Environmental > Terrestrial > Soil > Wetlands > Permafrost | place: Sweden... | reverse complement strand
TTACAAACCCAAAGAATACCTATCATCGAGGAAAATCACCATTGGCGCTTGTTACCGGGACAAAACAGAAGTTTGACTGGATGCAATTTATCAAGAAATCATGCTCTTAAATGAACGTCGCCGAGGTAAGGCAAAAAACAGAGCCTATATTCCGAACTTTAACGAGAAACCCAAAGAGATCGTGATGGGCATGGTCAAACGCGAAGGTCACGCGTATCTCAAACACATCGAGGGTGTTGGGAAATGGATCCTTCTTAAACAAATTCAGGAGCACGTCAGTCCGACGGCACGAGTGCTCACCGATGAATGGGGTGGATATGCGCAGCTTGCAAAATATGGATACCATCATGATTTTGTGAACCATAGTGCAAGCCAATATGTCCACGGAGATATCCATACCCAAAATATCGAAGGGATATGGTCCATCGTCAAACGCGGGGTGTATGGGGTCTATCGGATTGTTTCCAAAAAATATCTTCAGGCCTATGTGGATGAATATACGTTTCGGTACAACCACCGGAAGAACGGACGGATGTTTGATGTCCTCCTTCAACAACTCGCTGAAGTGACATATGTCAAAGCCTAATCACTGACGAAGCATTTACTTGGTATGTTTTTGAGGTTTTGTGGTTACAGCTTTTTTCAATAATCCTAAGAACTCATTTTGTGCTACCTCAGTATGTTCAATAACCGTATGCAACTTCTTGTCTCGCGGATTTTCTTTATGTTTTTTCAATATTCTTTTCACCGTCAGGCTTTGTTGTTTTCCCATACTCATACTATACCAATACTTTTCAGATGGGACAAATGAAGGGTGAAAATAGGCGAAATTTCACTACCGTATGAGTATCAGCAGTTTAGTATTTTTGTCCCACCCTTCTGGGACAAAAATTAAAGTCATTTAGCCTTGATTATAGAAATATAGTGTAGTATTATCCTTTAAATATATAGAGGGTGGGGTCCCCGGCATATATCGTAAGAGTATAAATCAATAAAAATGAAAAGATGAAAGAGGAAACAGAAATACGGAAATGAATACATAGCATAAGTAAATAATAATAATACAAAATTATACCTGATGAAATATAACTGAAACAAAAAAGAAAAATACAACCGTATGGCAAAAAAAGTCATAACCAAGAAAGAGCATATCGTCATAGTTTTGTTATTCGTATTTCGATTCGTAAATAGTAAACAGATGCAACAGTTTTTAGGTCATAGAGATCACCGGAGAATAAACAGTTGGTTAAAAGATTTGGTGGAGAAGGGATATATCGAGCGAGACTTTACTCCTATCTACGGGACGTTAACAAAGCCTGCAGTCTACAATCTGGCGGTCAAGGGTAGACACTTTATTCGACATGTGTATCCCTACTACTTTCCTAACTACTTGAAGCGTATTGCCAGGGATTCTAAAACCTCAAAATCCTTTCGTATTCGGTGCCAGATTATTGCGGATTGGTACCTAACGCTGTTTCCTCCGCAACAACGCTCCGAGCGTGTTCCTATATCCATACGAAGGGCGACGAGAGCAACGGGTATCGCCATTGTCGATTCCCTTATCACCGAGCTGACCACCGACCGAGGGGATACAGAAGAAAAAATTCCCATGAACACTCTGCAGTTTTTTACACCTGCTTATTTCCCCCGGTTTATACTATTGGAAAAAATAAAACCGGACGCATATTTACGAAGACGGACGCCGAAAGGAGTTACTCATGGTCTGCTATTTGTTCTCGATGCCTATATTCCCCGCCTACTGCTCCGTTATAAGGTAAAGCATGTATTTGAGGTACTGGATGAGGAACATTGGGAAGATGAAACTATCCAGGCGCTCCACGTGTACATGCTGTGTCCGAATCATGCCATTATTATTTACTTAAAACGTCTTCTCCGATCATTTTTCGAAAACTATTATGGAAGCAAAGACCTTGTATTTTTCCTTGCGTCCAGAAATGAGCTCTATGATAGAAAACAGGGAAAGACTGACCGCATGAAATGGAATACCATCTCTTCAACTGATCTGTCAGAATAAAAACACACGGAACGCTACTTGAAGCTATATTATGATCTGAGATAGCGAAGAGAGCGTAACGTGATCGTGGTTCTAAGTTCTTCTAAACCCCGCAACAAAATAAGATTTAGAGCGTATTGACGATATAAATAATAAAACTATATCAGCAGCTAAGCCTTCTTATTTCAGTCTACTCGAAGTAAGAAATTTTTCATGTTATATGGAGTGAAAAGGTTCGGAGAGTGATACGCTGGTGGCTTTAACGAGTTTGATTAATTTCGCCAGCGCATCCCAATACTTCGGATGATATAATTAATCGAACTCATGAAAAAAAAGGTAGTTGGTATTTCTATTCTTGGTGGCTTACTACTATTTTTAAGATTAATTAATCTTGGTTTCACCCTCCATAATCAATTTTTTTCTACTCCAGAGCACATCCAAGCATTCAATGAACAACTAAACATTCACCACGATGGAACGTTTGACGTTAATGAAACCATTGTCTATAACTTTGGAGCCACGCCTCATCATGGAATTTATCGTACCATTCCTCTAACATCCGACGTTAATGGTATTCATCGGGAAATCAAAATACATATAAATAACGTAGAAATGGATTGGAATGGCGAAATGTATACAGAAAACGTGAATAATGGTGTTCAAACAATACAAATCGGTAATCCTTCTACTACAACTTCTGGAGTTCATACGTATACCATTGACTATAGTGTGTCAAACCAGATTGGCAATTTCCCAAATTTTGACGAGCTCTATTGGAATGTTACCGGAAATGACTGGGCGGTTCCTATCAACGCCGCTTCTGTTGTAGTCACTCCTGATTTTCCAACCACAATCACAGATGCAAAATGTTTTACGGGCGGCATGAGATCAACGGACACGAATTGTACGATAACGAAAAACACAAGTTTCACCACTACAAAATTATTAAACAACTATGAAGGATTAACAATCGTCACCGCATTTCCCGCTCATACATTTCCTACGAGTACTCTTTCTCAAACGCAACCAAGTTATACGATTGGGTCTCTGATATCGCCGTATGTCATTCCAATCCTCATCGTTATTGCGCCGTGTTACTACATCTTGTTACCAATAGGACTCTTATGGTGGTACATGAAACATAAACACAAAAATCGTTTTGGGAAAGTCACCGTCAATTTTGATATCCCCAAAGATACAAAAGGGAATATATTAACTCCTATGGAAGCGGGAACCGTTGATGCGACAAAACTGGAAATTAATGACGTAGTGGCAACTGTTTTTGACTTAGCAATTCGGAAACATATTTCGATTACTGAAGTTGATAAAGATGTCTATCGGTTTAATAAGTTAACCAAGGATACGACTATACTTACTCTCCATGAACAACAGCTTCTTAAGTGGATATTTGCTGGTAAAGAAACGGTGAAAACCACCGATTTAAGCGATGATCTCTTACTTACGTTTGACGATCTTGAGGGCTCGGTATTCGATTCATTAGTGAACAAAGGATTATTTATCAAAGATCCGAAACATCAGCAATCGATCATCAAAACTTTCGCATTTTATAGCTTTGCAACACTTAATATATTTACAGGTATCCTCTTACTCTGTTTTTTAAAGGTATTCAATGGGCGAACCCAAGATGGCGATTTGGTAGATTGGAAGATAGATGGACTTAAATTGTTTTTGAAGGGCATGAGCAAAGAATATACATGGCAATCAAATCAGCTTGCGCTCGTAGAAAAAATGATACCGTACGCCATTGCGTTTGGCTATGTCGATAAATTTATGGAACAAATAACAAAAATATATCCAAATTATCAACCAACTTGGTATTCTGGAAGTCATGGTTTTACGGTTATGCCTCACAATTTATTCACATCATTCCAACAAAGTTATACTCTTGCATCATCAAGCGGTTTTAGCGGTGGAGGATTTTCCGGTGGGGGCGGTGGGGGCGGAGGAGGAGGAAGTTGGTAAGATTAATCTTGATATCTATACTCGAGTGTGAAAAGATAAATATATGTCGAGAAAATTAAACTGGATATTCCTTAAATATGCGGCATTCCTCCTCATGATTAATATCGTGCTTGATGTGGCTGCAGTGTTCCTTATGGGCAACAATGCGGGAACAGTTCTTTGTCTCGCCGTCTTTTTTGCTCTGTATAGTGTTCTTTTAAGTTATTATGCTGTTCGAGAATTCATAAACTCAAACGAACAATTTCCGAAAAATTCATTTTTGTCAAATTCTCCGTTTTGGCAAGGCGCATGGGTCGTATTTGTCTGGCAAGTTTTGTTTGGAGTGTTCAACTTTATTACTACCAGAAACTTGAATAATCTCAGGCTGGGCGGGATATTGTATATTGTTTTCGGTGCTCTCGGTGGAAAATTAGCATATGCCAAAGATGGTAAAAAAACGCAGCGAAGCATGAAAATATGGGGTATAGTCTTGATTATTGCTACTATTTTTCTCCCAGTCATTATCTTTGGGTATCGTATCTATAATGCTTTTGGAAAAGACTCAGTTTCTCTATTTAATACAGTTAAAACGACTGTTACATCACCCTCAAGTGATTTTAACAAAACCTTGTTTCAGCAGATGTATATACAATCTTGTGAAAAATCAGGTGGGAGTAATGCTGTTTGTACCTGTATAGGCAATTGTATACTTTCAAAGTATACAATTACGCAGATGAATGATATGGGTAAACAAATAAGACAAACAGGCAAAACGCCTCAAGATTTTATTGATGCCTCAAATCTTTGTAAGTCCAATTGTTCAAATAGTCATTAATGCCCACCCTGCGGTACGAGCCTCCAACCAGCGACTTTAGATTTATACGTTCAGATAATATGTCCTAAGTTTTTTTAACCCCCGCAGGTATAACCCAATGTTACCTCGTCTTTACAGTATTTATAAATGGATGATCAAATCAATTCTTTATTGTAAATTGCTTCCCTTGAGGCTTATATTACCTGTTTTGAAGGGATATATGCCAAAATACCCTCTTTACATATTTTGTAAAAGAGGTATTCTTTGTACCATGATGTTATAAATTACATCGTCTTCATGGATATACCCTCAGACCTTTCTGTTGCGTCTAAATTACCATCAGCCACTGTCTACATATTTAATATGTCGGAAGATGTGTGGCCATTTATTGAGGCCATGTCCGATAAAAAAAAGCAGCAACTCGAGATTGAAGAAAATGCGGATTTAGGGGATCGGGATCTTTTTTCATTTTGTGGGGAAGACAATATGATTTTTATTCTGCCCCGCCCGGTTGGACATTTGTTCTTGGATTACTACACCTCGCTAATCGGTAAAAAAAACTTCAAAATTCTCGTTCCTAAAGAACACACAGGAGTAATTTGTGATGACATCCTTCATGATGAAGCGATTTTGATGGAATTAGAAAAAGCGGCGAATGGGCTGAGACGATTAGTGATAAAAAGCTATACTACCTCACAACAGTTTCTTGATTTGGTACGGGCGCTTCGAGCGCGGGGACTTACAATATTTACCCCAGAATCTCCCGAAGAAGAAGATGCATGGACAGTCAATTTTTTTGGAAGTAAATCAGGAATCCGGCAACTTTCCCAACTGGGACGGGCAAAAGAGCCGGATTTGATCATGTCAGACGGCATAGTCGTCAGCGGTATTATTGACGCATCACGTATAGCCGCGAATAAATATGTAAGCGAAAACGGAGTGGTACTTAAAACAAATAAAGGGCATTCTGGGGCTGGTATTTTAATTCTTCGGGAAGGGGAGTTACCGATTGGGTATGAACCGTGTCAAAAAAAGATACTCGAGATTCTACAAAAAGACGCCTATTGGAGTTTGTTTCCAATAGTCATTGAATCATTTATTACCGTTAATTCATCCGTTGGCGGGGGGTTCCCGAGCGTGGAATTTCAAGTGCAAAAAAACGGTCATGTGGACTTTTTATATTACGGTGGTATGCGCGTAACCAAAGAGGGAATATTTCGAGGAATGGAAATAAACAATGATGTTATCGCCGAGCAAATGGCAGTTCGCATGATGGATACAGGATTTTTCATTGGAGAACAGTATAGAGCTAACGGGTATCGCGGATATTTTGATGTGGATTTTGTTGCAGCGAAAAACGGACAATTATACGTTACGGAGTCAAACGTTCGGCGGACCGGGGGCACGCACGTTTTTGCGACAGCAGAGGAATTATTCGGTAAAGATTTTATGTATTTAACTAATATATTGTCGAACAATTCATATGTTTTGCCGTTTGCCCGAGTTTTTGGGTTTGACGAGATCTTGACGATGTTGAGTCCAATATTATTTGATAAACATACCCGGGAAGGATTAGTGATCATTTCTGAGAATTTACTTTCTTATAAGCGTCTTGGGTATATTATTTTCGGAAAAACTGAGAAGCGCGCCAGGGAAATTGAAGCTAAAATGGAATCCCTTCTTCGAGATTGAGTTTTCCTTCAGAAATCTGTACTATTGAGTTAGTACCTCTTAAATATTTTTCCTTAGTTCACTATGAGCAATATTGTATTGCATCGTAAAGCCCTCATTCTGCGCCAACAAAAGAAAAGTTATAGTCAAATTAAATCAATATTAGGCGTAAGCAAGAGCACACTCAGCGAATGGTTGCGCGCTTATCCGCTCACGAGAGAAGAAATAAATAAACTGAGAGCAAATAGTGAAATAAGAATTGAGAAATATAGACAAACAATGAGAAAAAAGAGAGAGGTAAAGCTTGATCAATATCGTAAAGAAGAAAAACAAAAATTATTACCATTATCAAGAAGAGAGCTATTAATTGCAGGATTATTTCTTTATTGGGGAGAGGGTAATAAGGTGTCACGTAACATGGTGAGTATTAATAATACAGATCCTAAGCTGGTACAATTTGCTCTGTACTGGATGAAACGCGCTTTAGGTGTACCAATAAATAAAGTTCAGATATATCTACACCTATATAAAGATATGGATATACGGCAAGAAATGATTTATTGGAGCAAAGCACTCAAAATTCCTTTGCGACAATTTTCGAAACCATATATCAAAGACAGTAAACGAATTGATTTAGATCAAAAAGGGTTCGGCCATGGTACCTGTGGAGTACGGGTCTACAATACGGTAATAAAGGACAGGATATTAATAGGAACACAGATCATAGCAGAGCATTACGTGAGAAAATTGTCATAAATTGTTATAATCTGATCTAGTGGGGGCCAGTAGCTCATCGGTAGAGCATCACTCTTATAAAGTGAGGGCACTTGGATCGTCACCAAGCTGGCCCACCTAAGAATTTAGAGAATTTCTTCATTGAATAATTGTATGAATGAATCGACACATCATGATGGCCCATCGAGTTGGCCAAGCACAGAAGTTTATAATTTAGAAAAGTCGCAATTTTTACAGTTATGTGTGCCTACCCTCGAACAAATAGTAAAACCAACTCTTCTTTTTAGTGACCTGAATACGCAGTATGAACAAGAATTAGCTGTTTTAACGTTGAGTAGATTTATGTTTGGAGCTTCTATGGTTGATAAACGTATGGGGTTTAGTCCTTTTGCCGGTTTGAAAAAAACCGACAACGAAATCGTATGCCCGACTTTTGCATATAATATAAATGGAGACTATTTTTTCAATAGAACTTGGTTGATTAATGTTATAAAAGAACCTCATTTAGCAGACGCTTCGTCGATTGTTAAACATTTGGGATTAGATATGGATTTAGGTGATTATTCTGAAATTAAAGGTATCGAAGAGGGGGCACATAAAATTTTTTTTACAATGAGACCCCGATATTACGAATTTCATGCATATAAAACATTAAGTGAGTTTAAAAATATCGTAGAGTATGACGCTCAAGATCATGAAGCCCATGCGCTATTATGGCAATTGCAGTATGTCAGGAGATATTTTTTTCAGTATTACCCAACTTTTAAGGCTCATTATGATAGGGTAATACAATTTAGACGAGAGAGAAAAGTTAGCGAAGAGATATAATTCAATTATTCTGGAATGTATTTATGGAACTTGTTGTATTAGTTGACGAAAATAATAATGAAATAGGAACGGCGCCCAAAGATACGGTGCATACGAAGAACACGCCACTTCACCGTGCATTTTCATTATTTTTTTTTAACAGCAAAAAAGAATTACTTCTTACGCGTCGTGCGGATACAAAAAAAACGTTTCCCGGAGTTTGGACCAATTCCGTATGCGGCCATCCGGGGCCAGGAGAAAAAGTTATTGAAGCGGCTAAACGAAGACTTTATGATGAACTAGGGATTACCGGAGTCGAAGTAAAGGAAGTTTCTCCATATCGGTATCGATTTGCCGATAAAAACGGAATTGTGGAAAATGAAATTTGTCCAATTTTAGTGGCATTTTCGGATGCTAATCCAAAAGTTAATCCTGAAGAAGTAGATGAATGGGAATGGATGGATTGGAAGGAATTTCTAGCTGAAATACAAAATAATCCCGACAAGTATTCTCCATGGTCTATAAACGAGGCAGCGATTCTTAAGAAGCTCAAAATAGGGTAAGTAAACTTGACAAATAGGCCGTTAATACGTTATATTCTTTCCACGTTCGTATACTATTAACTATATGGCTCCATTCGAAGCATTAGATTCAGCACAAATACATTTTGTCACAGACGTTTTTGATAAATCAAGAATGCCAATAGAACCACCGTTTAGCGTTTTTAGAATCATGTGCTCAGACGGAAATGAACACGTTGTGGCCGTAACACAAAATGGTGTTTTTGGTAGTCCTGCCGCTATTCGTGATATACAAACTCTTCTCACTAACCTCAAAAAATTTAAGGAAGATGCAAGTGTTTTATTTCAGGAGGACAGGCCATTATTTCCTGCCATTCCGTCAGACTCTAAATTATTAGAAATTTTTCCAGATCTTGAAACAGGTGCGATGGAATCTCTGCGAAGAGGGAAAATCACTACATGGGCAGATTTAGAGAATGCAATTTTAAAAGATCCACATTCTGGAGAACTCCGGTTGCCTAAGATGAAAGGCATCGGTGAGAAAAGAGCAGAAACTATTATAGCTCTATATACTGCTTTTACTCAGTCACACGAAAAAGATCACTCGAATCCTTAAATATCTTCCACAGACATATCTGGAATTGCGTTAATCTCGTGCCAGTCGACTGGTTTTCCGAAAAAAAAGGCATGTAGAAAATGAAATTTGTTCAATATTAGTTGCGTATTTCGACGTTAATCCGATAGTTAACCTGAGTGAAGTTGATGATAATTCACATTTGACCTTATTTGGCGCAGTATTTACAATATTGGCCATGACAGAAAAGTATTTGGGAAGCCGCTCAACAATTTACGCGCAAGAATTACAAGCCGCTAAGGACACATTTCTAGGCGAATATACGATATATAATTCCTCTATAGAAAACTATAGTTTCGCTTTAACTGTACCCGGCAGAGAGCCGCCGTTCGAAAGGATTGCGAGAGTGAAAAAAGGTGTGGTTCTGGATATCGGCTGTTCCGTTCAAATGTTAGACACCCTTCAAAGTTTATACGCTGATGTTCACACGGTTGGCATCGGGGTATGGTTGTCAGAGTATGAGAAAGCTGCTGCAAAGTCTCATCAAATCAATCTTATTGAGGGAAGTATTTTCCATCCGCCTGAAACGCTACAAGCATATGAAGGGAGATGTCATGTAATTGTTTCAAAACATACATTTACTCAGTTTAAAGATGTAAACCCGTTTTTAGCGCTGCAATATGTTTGGGATTTATTATCATATCATCCGGATCCTTCTCTCACGGGAGCTGCATATATTCATATGGGATTACCGCCTCTTACTGATTCATTTGGTAAGTATAGAAAATTTGCCGAATTGTGTTCCACAATGACGAATGGTGGTTTTGATATATATTCTTGGGAAAAACAATATCAAAACAGTGTGGTTATTATGACGAAAAATACAGAGAAACCGCTGCGTTTCTCTGTATCTCAAAAACTGGATGAATTTTATTGGAACTCAAATGGTAATGGGTCATCTGTTTCCGATATTAGTTAATTTATACTTCCACAGACATATCTGGAATTGCGTTAATTTCATGCCAGTCGATTGGTTCCCCGCGAAAAAATGCGTAGGATGCAATATACGCGGCGTTATCAGTACAGAGTTGGACCGGCGGAACATGAAATGATAATACCAACTGTTCATCTTGAATTGTAGTTAAGAATTTTTCACGAAGTCTCAAATTTGCGGCCACCCCTCCGGAGATCATTATACTTTTTGCATTATATTGTTTAACGGCACGGAGGGTTTTTTTAACTAGTACGTCTGTAATAGATTCCTGGACTTCAAAAGCCAACTCTTGAATAGTTGCATCCGTAAAACGGTTATTTTCTTTTATTTTATTCACTTCGCGAAGAATTGCGGTCTTAAGACCTGAGAAAGAAAAATTCAAAAAATTATTTTCGTCTAACATCGGTCGCGGTAAACGAGATACGATTTTTGAATTATCACTTTCGAATTTTCCTGCTGATTCTTGGATCGCTACTCCTCCGCGGCTGCCGAATCCTAAAAGACGCGCGGTTTTATCAAAAGCTTCTCCAGCAGCGTCATCCAAAGTTCCTCCAAGCCACTTTAAATCTTTTTTGTTTGTCATCAGGAAAAGTTCGGTGTGGCCGCCGCTTACAACGAGGGATATACTGGGGAATGTTATCGGTTGACGGTTCACAGTTGACGGTTTGTCACTGTGAACGGTGAACGGTGAACTGTCAACGAAGTTCGCGTACATATGGGCAAGTACGTGATTAACAGGAATAATCGGTTTTCTGGTTGTAAGAGCTACAGTTTTTGCCGTTTCGACGCCAATGAGAAGTGAACCAATAAGTCCTGGGCCAACAGTGACCGCAAGTGAATCTATAGATTCTAAGGTGGTTTTTGATTGATTTAACGCCTCTTTTATCGTTGGGATAACGCATTTAAGCTGTTCTCGGGCGGCCACCTCCGGTACGATACCGCCGTATTTTTCGTGCATAGCAGCTGATGTGGCAACGGCACTTCCTAAAATTGTGACCCCGTCTTCAATAACCGCTGCCGCAGTTTCATCACAAGAGCTTTCGATTGCAAGAATTTTCATTTTGTTTTTTTAAATATTTTTGAATAAAAGATAAGTGGTGTTAATAATAACACTTGAATGACTAGTAATGTTTTTGCCGGACCGATTTTATCTGCCATCATTCCCAATAAAATCGAGACAATTCCAAATAATATATTTTCTGATAACGAAACAAATGAACCCAAAGTTGCCCTCTCATCTTGTGTAAATTCTTTTTGTTGGAGAGAATTTAACGCCACATCACCGGTGCCGAATGTTAAAGATGTTACACCCATCAGTGCCGGTGAAGCAACTGTGGGAAACAGTAATGCGATCAGATTTACAATTCTGTTCGAGATAATTTCAAACCTAAGGACAGCGCCGTGAGAAAATTTGTTGATAATTTTACCGCTGAAATAATAACTGATCGCGCCGCCGATATTAGAAATAAAATTTGAAAACCCTACCGCCCATAATGGCCAAAGGGAATTAACGAAAGCGGATCTGAGAAAATATCCAGCTTCTCCCAGAGAAAATCGAAGTGATGAGGCGATTGTTAACAATTGTAATTTTGGATTTTGTTTAAATTGATATATAGCGTCTCTGAGGTGATGTAAGATGTTTGTATCTTCTGCAGATGTCCGTGGGGGTTCAAGGAGTTTTGTTGCAACAATAAAAGCTCCGATCTGTGGAATGACCGATATCCACATGACGAGGGAGAAAGATATTGAAGCTAGAATACTGCCGATAATCGACGCTAAAGCTAATGCAATCTGAAACGTTGAGCTGGTGGTCCCCAGATGTATGTGATAATTATTTTCTTTTTTTAATACCTTTAGACTATCGTGTAAAAGTGCATCGTTATTTCCGCTGTAAAACGCCCGAGATAATCCCTGTACTAGTCCTCCTGCAAAAAGCATCCAGTACGAACCTCCGATAGCATAAAGTGAGATACAGATAATTGCAGAAAGTGCGCCGAATATTGTTGTACGTTTCCTTCCAATATGATCGGAGATGATACCCGTCGGTATTTCAAAGAATGCTGATGAAGCATAAGCGATGGAAAATATACTCATGCCCAAAGTGTAAGATCCCGTTACTTTGGCAAAATAAATAATGGCTACTGGGGCAAAGAACACAAAATCCGTAAAAAAATTAAGTAGTGCTAATAGCTTGATATTTCGGGCCATACTATTATATTACTCGAGACCGAGAAGCTTGGCCAGCTGGCTGGTTGAGGGAGTGTGAACCTTGGAAATAATAACGACTTTGGCGTCGATTTGTTTTGCCTGTGCAGTTTTTTTAGCAAGAATCAGATCGCCTTCAGTAAGTGCAATTACATCAGGTTTAATTTTTTTGATGAGCGCGAAATACTGTTCATCAGAATTCATTGGAGGAAGTGAGATAACCTCATCGACAACCGAAAGAGCCTGAAGCATTTTTTTTCGTTGGGATTGAGTGTGAATAGGGCGCGAGGGACCTTTGCTTTTTCGGACATTTTCATCTGATTCAAGCGCAACAATTAAATACGTGCCATATGATTTGGCTTGCGTCAGAAATGAGATATGGCCGTAGTGAAGTAGGTCAAAACATCCGCCAACTAAAACAACTTTTTTCATATTATAGTGTTCCTCGTAAGTATACAGCTTGCCATGGTTGAAAATTGGAATAGAACGTAGTGTCTTCAAGTACTTTATCTCCGCGAGTTACTTTATATTGAAATGAAGCCTTAGCTCCCCACGCGGAAAAATCTACCTGTTTAATCATGCCTTTTGGTAATGTCGGATCATCTTGATAGAGATCAGGTGGAGGAGCCTGTTGCCCCCATAATTTTGCATTATAAACCTGCGCAATTCGTCCGTCGCGTGTTCCATAGAGATCAAATGTGAGTGTTAAATGTTCTAAATCCGGTTTTGCCTGGATAAGTATATACATGGGTGTATCGTTGGTAAATTTCAAATCGACGGAAGGGCTAAACACAGTTGCATCCAGTCCGGGAGCGGATCCATCCTCTTCATAATAATGAACGCGGTACGCATGTGCATGACGTTCAACAATTGGTAATCCAGCATTGAGTACCGCGCGGAAAAGCGTAGTTGAAACCTGACAGACACCGCCTCCATCACCTAATACCGTGTGACCGTCTTTAATTATATATGCTGATTGATAGCCGGTGGCCGCGGATATGTCCCCGAGGGCATCATCAAATGAAAATGTTTCACCGGGTTTAACAAGGACTCCGTTTATTCGTGACGCAGCCAATGCAACGTTATGAATGCGACCCGCGATAGAACCCGCAAATTCTGAATATCCGCTACCAATAAGCTCTTTAATGCCAAAGGCGTTTGTACCATCGGTTGTGATAAGCGGCGGAACGGTTTCTACGGGAAGTAGGATGATGAGGTGTTGTTGATTAGTTTTAGCAGCAGTTAAGAACGCATCTTTAATTTGTTGTTGTGCTTTTATTAAATTTAACTGTCTTCCTTCTTTTGACGGTCGGAACGCAGTTACTCGGCCGTTGGAAAAGTTAAATAACGCGTCTTGAACCGGGATGTTTACCTGATCTGAAATTTGGCTCAACGCGTCATCAATGACACTCTCTTTCCATCGGAAATACGGTGCAAGATTTACCTGTTTACGGAAAAATTTCGAATAGAGATCGGTTAACCATCCATTACCTCGACCAACGGAATATGCTTGTTCAGCAGAAAGATTCTCGTCATACCCCAAACTAATATCAGTTCCTGAAATTGTTGCGAGAGTTGATTGGAATTTTAGTTCGAATTGCGTTGTTGCGAACGGTTGATTTCGATTTTTCCAAAACGTAGCTACTTGTGCTTTTGTTTGACCCCCGAACGGGATGTTGTCAATCGCTACATTGGGATAGATGAGATTTTCGTATCGGTAATTAAAAATGCATACAGCTGCAACAATAACTGCTATTATTGCGACTACAAGCAACATAGTGCGTCCTATTCCGCGTAGTATCTTTTCCTTGTTCTTTGTAGCCCGCATGATATGATAATTGTACTAGATCTATTATGGATGAACCAGTATCACAAGCGGGCGGTGTGGTTATGAGTAGCGATTCGGGGGAAACTCCAATGGCGCCTCCTCCACAACCACCGGATCAATTTTCGCCGCTCCCGGCGGATTCACCCACGGAAAAAACATTCGTAATACCACCAAGTAAGCAACCTAGTAATCCATTTGTGCCGCAGATCACTCCTGATGTATCCACGGGAACTCCGCCACCAGATCAAAACGCGCCTATGACAGTACCACCCCCATCGCGCGGGAATCCATGGTTAAAGAGAATTTTGGTTATTTTTGGATTCTTTGTCATCATACTATTAGTTATAGCGTTAGGAAAATTTCTCTTAGGGTTTGTCGGCGGATCAAAACCGGTTACCCTTACCTACTGGGGGTTATGGGAGAATAATGCAAACTTGAAGAGTGTATTAAGTGCATTTGAAGCGTCCCACCCTAAAATTAAAGTGACATATGTGCAACAATCTCAACAACAATATCGTGAACGGTTGCAAGCTGCGATTGATAGGGGAGATGGTCCTGATGTATTCCGTTTCCATAATACATGGGTGCCTATGTTTCGAAATGAGTTGGCACCAGCCGGAAAAGACGTCATGTCCGCGGCAGAATTTGCTCAAACATTTTATCCGGTTGCGACGGCAGATCTTGTTGGTGGCCAGTATATATATGGAATGCCCATGATGATTGACGGATTAGGTTTGTATTATAATGAAGATCTGTTTGCCTCAGCTGGTGTGTCACCTCCTTCCACTTGGCCGGATGTTCTCACGATTGTACCGAAACTTACAGTCAGAGACGGAACAACCATTTTAACGTCTGCAATTGCCTTGGGAACTGCCGGTAATATTGAAAATTTCAGTGATATTTTAGCAACCATGATGATGCAAAACGGAGCAAAGCTGGTGACGCCGACAGGAACTCAAGCCGAACAAGCATTAACATTTTATCGAAAGTTTTCTGACCCTAACGATCCTGTCTACACATGGAACGATTCTATGGATAATTCCATCTACGCATTTGCATCAGGTAAAGTCGCCATGATTTTGGCGCCCTCTTGGCGCGTTTTTGATATAAAACAAATTAATCCGAATCTTCGTTTTAAAATCGTTCCTATTCCGCAATTGCCGGGTAATACGGTCACATGGGCATCCTATTGGGTTGAAGGAGTTTCCGCAAAGAGCGCAAATCAGACAGCTGCTTGGGAGTTAGTGAAATATATGACAAGTAAAGACGTGGTTACAAAAATGTATACGGATGAATCTAAAACGAGACTTTTCGGTGAACCATATGCGCGGGTAGATATGGCGAGCGCCGTAAGCAGCGACCCATATGTGGGCGCGTATATTTCTCAGGCGGCGACTGCAAAATCTTTTCCGTTGGCTTCGCGCACATTTGATAACGGTATAAATGATCGGCTTATTAAATATCTTCTTGATGCAGTGAATGCAGTTGTTGAAAATGGAACGGCTCCTTCAGCTGCACTTGGAACCGCCGCAAATGGATTTAGCCAGGTGTTAACGAGTTATGGTTTGACGACCGGTGCTGCCCCCGCAACCTCTCAGTGACATGCGAGTGAAAAAATTATCTCCGAAAGAAGCGGCTCTCGCAACTTTGGCATATGCTGATGTTTTTGATTATCCGTTAACGCGGCAAGAATTTAGCGAATGGAGCCTATTTTTTTCTCGTATTTCTCTTGGTAGGACAATGAATAAAAAAAGGGGATTCATATTTCTTAAAGGAAGGGAAAAACTTGTTGATATCCGTGAGCTTCGACAAACTTGGCAAGATGAAAAATGGGAAATAGCCAAACATACAGCTAAATGGTTAAGCGTTTTTCCAACTGTACAATTAGTTGGCGTCACGGGCGGCCTCGCGATGAATAACGCAAAAAAAGAAGATGATATAGATCTATTTCTCGTTACAGCTGCTGGAACAATTTGGATTACGAGATTTATGGTAACGATATGGCTGAATATTTTAGGTTTACGCCGTAAACCGAACGAAGTAAACGTAACTAACAAAGTCTGTTTAAACATGTTTGTTGCACCAAGAGGGCTCGCTGTTCCGGTTGGAGAACATGATTGCTTCGCTGCGCATGAAGTATTACAGATGAAACCGTTATGGGCACAAAAGGGATCCTACCGGAAATTTTTATTTGCGAATGAATGGTCAAAAACATATCTTCCTCGCGCCTGGGGTATGCGTCTCACTGAATCGGTGTTTGAGGTAAGTCAAACGCCGGTTCTTGTTGTTTGGGCGTTTCGGATATTCGATTTTCCTGCAAAATTGATTCAGATATTCTATATGCAACACAACATAACTCACGAGGTTGTTACTGACTCTGTTTTACGGTTTCATCCGTTCGATGCGCGGGTTTGGGTAAAACGTAAATTTGCAGCGCGTCTTAAAGTTCTTAAAGTCCCCCTTGACAAGGTTTTTTATGCCCGCTAAAATAGCAGTCACTTCACATGAGTGATAATTATTAATATTTTTTAAAGGAGGTCCATATGGCAAAAACAAATATAAAGCCATTGTTCGATAATGTTCTTATTAAACCCCTTGAGGCCGAGGAAAAACTTCCTTCCGGAATCATTCTTCCCGATAGCGCGAAAGAAAAACCCCAAATGGGTCAGGTTATGGCGGTAGGAACAGGCGCCACAAATGATAAAGGAGTCAAAGTTCCGATGATTGTCAAAGTCGGAGACAAAGTCATGTATAAAAAATGGGGTGGCAATGAAGTAAAGGTTAGTGGCGATGAATGGACAATTGTAGAACAGAAAGATATATTGGCGATCGTTTCATAATATAGGAGGTAAATACTTATGGCAAAACAACTAAAATTTTCAGAAGATGCACGGCAATCCCTGATTCGTGGGATTAACGTGGTAGCAAAAGCAGTCGTGACGACACTTGGTCCTAAGGGCCGAAATGTGGCGCTTGATAAGAAATGGGGAGCACCTAATGTTGTCCATGATGGAGTAACTGTTGCAAAAGAAATTGAACTTGAAGATCCGTTTGAAAACATGGGCGCACAGCTTGTGAAGGAAGCGGCTTCAAAAACCAATGATGTGGCCGGTGACGGAACCACGACATCAACACTCCTTGCGCAAGCAATTGTGAATGCCGGATTCAAAAATGTAACGGCTGGCGCCAATCCCATGATGCTGAAAGCAGGAATGGAAAAAGGCGTGGAGGCAGTTGTTGCTGAAGTTAAACGACTGGCTAAACCCGTCAAAGATGCAGATGTTGCGAAAGTCGCGACGATTTCAGCTCAGGATGAAAAAATCGGCGCTCTTATTGCCGAGGCATTAACCAAAGTTGGTAAAGATGGCGTTGTCACCGTCGAAGAAGGCAAAGGCCTAACGATGGAAATCGAATACAAAGAGGGCATGGAATTTGATAAAGGCTATGCATCTGCGTATTTCGTAACCAATGCAGATCGGATGGAAGCGGAAATTGAAGATCCGTACATTTTAATTACCGACAAGAAGATTTCAGCAATTTCCGATCTTCTTCCGTTTTTGGAAGGCTTTATAAAAGTCTCTAAGAATTTGGTGATTATCGCCGATGAAATCGACGGTGAAGCGCTTGCGACAATTGTTGTCAACAAGCTCCGTGGCACATTTAATGTGCTGGCCATTAAGGCTCCGGGATTTGGAGATCGTCGCAAAGAGATGTTAGAGGATATTGCAGTCTTAACCGGCGGAACCGTTATCTCTGAAGATACGGGACGGAAGATTGAAAACGTTAAAGTCGAAGATTGTGGCCGCGCTGATAAAGTCTGGGCAGACAAAGAAAATACCCGGATTATCGGAGGCAAAGGCGATCCGTCAGCTCTTAAAGCTCGCGTTGCACAGATCAAGCGTGCAATTGACGAAACGACCAGCGATTTTGATCGCGAAAAGTTGCAGGAACGTTTGGCTAAACTTGCAGGCGGCGTTGCCGTCATCAATGTCGGAGCAGCCACTGAGGTGGAACTCAAAGACAAGAAAGAGCGCGTCAATGATGCCGTTGCCGCAACGAAAGCTGCATTGGAAGAGGGAATTGTTCCCGGCGGCGGAGTTGCAGTACTCAAAGCTCGCAGCGTTCTTGCCAAAGTTCGTGCATCACTTGCGACGGAAGACGAGAAAACTGGTATCGATATACTCTATAAAGCGTTGGGTGAACCAGTTCGTTGGATCGCCAAAAACGCCGGTGCCGACGATGGATGGGTTTTAAAGACCATCGAGGAATCGAAAGTTCCAGACTTTGGCTTCAACGCCATGACCATGGAATTTGGTTCCATGTTGGCAGCAGGAGTCCTAGACCCGGCCAAAGTGACCAGAACTGCAGTCCAAAATGCTGCATCAATCGGCATGATGGTTCTCACCACCGAATGTCTTGTCACCGATCTTCCTGAGAAGAAAGATTCCGGAGCCGGAGGCGGAGGAATGCCAGGCGGTATGGGAGGCATGGGCGGTATGGGTGGAATGGATTATTGAGCGTCTTCGCGAAATCCCGCGAAGCGGGATTAAAAAGAAATTAAGTATATTAACTCAAAACCCCGCAGCAATGCGGGGTTTTGGTAGGAAAAATAATTATGAATTTAACTTCGGATGAATTTGAAAAAATAAGTACTATTAGGAAGTTAGTCCTTGATTGGGCAGTGGGGGATATTCATAAAGCCGCACATATGCGAAGTGATTATTCTGGTTATATGGATAGAGATATTTTAGAAGCAGCATTTCCATGGTATGACGGTGGCGCAATGATAGGTGCAGTTATTTTAGGAATGTGCGCTATCCAACTTGTCGCCTGTTTCAATAAATCTGTAAAAGATGGACAAGCGTTTATAAATTTTGTAGATAAGTATATCCCACAATACAATGGAGATGAGTTATATTCATTACGTAATGCTTTAATTAAACAATATTCTACGAGATGTTATGTTATCGGTAAGAAGGGTGAAGAAATAATATATATAATTTCTAATAATAATTCTAGATTACATCTCACTAGGCAAAATAATGTAATTGTAATTAATGTTGAAGATTTCGCAAAAGATATAAATAGAGCGATAGTTCAATTTTTTAATGATTGTTTAAATGGTAACCAATCTGACGAGATTATTAATAAAATAATAGAGCATTACGATAAACACTTGCCAAAAAAATAGTAACCCTTGCTAAACTAAAAATATCCCCAATTTTTTTATCACCCTTGTGCGCGTTCACCTGCAGACGTAACTGAAGCAACTTCTTTTTGTAAGTTCGCTTTCTCCGTATCCGCTGGCGCGGTCATTATTATTAAATCTTTTTCTGTCCTAAAACCCAACCTTCGATACCATTCTTTCGGGTGAGCGATATTAGAAAATGTGACTAATTCTACATCCGTAGGGTGATACCAAACCTCAGCTATTTTTCTTCGATCTTCTCTGAGATGAGTTCCCAGACCAGTTTTTTGCAATGTTGGTAAGACAAAGGTTTCAAGTTGTTTAAAAGATTTCGTTCCGTTTTGCCAAGGTAGGCAATAACCAAAAGAACCTCCAACTATTTTATCGTTTATAGTTGCTACTAAACCGATATGATTTGGAAATTTGTTAATAGTTGAGAGCATCCTTTCGGCGTCTTCAGGTTCCCAGTGTTCGTTAACTCCCTCGGCGTTGGCATACGTTTCTGCGTAAACTCTACCAAGAGTTGGAAAATCAGCAGGTTCAGCAAATCGTATTTGAGCTATTTGTCCATCTTTGAGTAGATGTTCAGACATGGTCGGCACGGCGCTGGAATCAAGTGGAATTGGATGTCCCATATTTAATATTATACACCGAAAACCTTAATAAGTTAGGCAACGTGAAGAAAAATGGCGATAAAATGTGTTCTCCAAACACGCAAAAAAATCCAATTATTAACACTAATTAAGCTTCGATCCTTCGGTAATAAGAGCAAAATATAAGAAGGTTGATTGTTTAATTTGAATTAATCCGGCGTGTTTGTATAGATTGTACATTTCTTTACTTGTTAATCGAAATGTTTTTCCTTCGTTATGATAAATATTTTCCAGTAGCGATAAAAATTTTCGGATTATTCCATCAAAACACCCATCAAGAATGATTAATTTCCCTCCGGGTTTTAATACCCGAACCATTTCATTTATTGAAAGCGCAGGATTAGGATGGTGATGGAAAGAGCTTGCACATGTTACATAATCAAACGAGTTATTTTTGTATGGCATTTTAATAGCAGATCCGAGTGTAATTTTTACGTCAGGGTTGTTTTTAAATTTTGCATTCGCGACCTCTACCATTTTTGGAGTAATATCCAATCCATAGAGTTTCAAGTTTCTATTTAGTAATAAAAGCTTATGAAGAAGTATTCCACTTCCGCATCCAACATCAAGAAGTGAAGAATTTGCTTTTGGATTGAGAAGACTTACAATTTTTGAATTTGTTAACTGAAATGTAATAGAAGTAAATGGATTATCATAGTTTTTTGCCCAAGTAGTAAATTGTTTAATGCTATGTTGTTCGATTGTGTCCATTTTTGAATTATAGCATTTTGGTTTAGATAACCGATTTGCTATACCCTTCGGGGTGGTATATTCCCTTCGGGGATCCACCTATCTAAGTAGTTTTTTCGGACAAAAGTCCTGCAAAACTATATAAGATGGGTGTATACTACCCACAATGAAAGCAGGAGTTGATTTTATTGGCGTGTCGGTGGGGGCGATGATAATAAATAAGGAAGGTAAGGTTCTGTTGTGCAAACGGAGTAAGCATGCTCGTAATGAAACAGAATGTTGGGAAATTCCCGGAGGTGAGGTGGAATTTGGAGAGAAACTTACCGATGCCATTCATCGGGAAATGAAAGAGGAGTTGGATATTGATATTACACTCACCCAACAACTTCCGGCGGCGGATCACATTATTTTATCTGAAGGTCAACATTGGGTGCCCACGACGTTTTTGGCAAAATTAAAAGGTAAAAAATTGCCACGCATTATGGAAACGGATAAATGTGACGCAATCGGTTGGTTTTCATTCAACAATCCACCTGCCCCATTAACCGTTATTACTAAAATTGATATTGAGTGGTATCGGAAAAACATGATTGCTCAATAAGGTTGGAGATATTTGTTATAATCCTGTTAAACCCGGAAAGAAATAATTGAACGAAAAAATGAAAAATAATCGAAAATATTTATTGTCGATTTTAGTTGCCTCGTTTTGTTTCGGGCTTATTCCTATCTTCGGACAATTTCTGACGAATAATCACGTATCTTCTTTTAAACAAACATTTTTCATGGAAACGTTGGCTTTCATGATCATTTTTCCTCTCTATTTTTTCTTTTTGAAAGTAAAAAAAATTAACAAAAAAGATATTGTATTTTTTCTTCTTTTTGGTGCAAGCGTGTTTCTGGTTAATCTCATGCCGTTAACGGCAATCGCATTATCTATGCCGGTGGCTTTGGTTTCTTTATTACTCTATATTTACCCAGGATTTACCTTAATTTTAAGTAGTATTTGGTTCGGTGATAAAATTACGTTTAAAAAAATTATTTTCGTACTCATCGCTCTTTTGGGTGTTGGGTGCATTTTAGGTGGCGGATTGTCAGCAGGAATTGTAACAGTTCCTGGGGTGTTAGCCGCTTTAGCGGGGGGAATCAGTTTGGCTTTTTGGGCGTGTTTTGGACGAGCATCAAGTTTGAAGGGATATAAACCATTTGATTCTTTGTTTTGGTCGGAAGTTGGAGCGATTATTTTGCTAATTATTTCCATATTTATTTTTCCAAGAATTTTTCCTCAACAAATGATCGGAAGTTTTAATTTCTCTTTTACCGGGACCACAATTGGTTTATTAATTGCACTTGCGATTATATGTGTGGTTATCGGACATTCATTGTTTTTCTATGGTGTAGAAAAAATTAAACCATTACAAGCGTCGATTGTTGCACTCTTCGAACCGGTAACAGCCGTCGTATTAAGTGCGATTCTATTTGGTCAGACGCTTTCGTGGTGGACTCTATTGGGCGGGGTGCTCGTTTTTTCTTCTTCACTTTTATTAAATGCAGGGGAATAATATGAAACCGTTTTATTTATCCGAAATTACAACAAAAGACGGACTTATTCATCAGGGAATATTTTTTTCTCCGAAAAATCCGGGAAAGCGAGCGATTCTTTGGGTTCACGGGCTGACGGGAAGATTTTATGGTGATCCGATCATAAATAATGCGTTTGCCGAAGAATGTGAAACGCAGGGTTGGGGATTTGCCGCGTTTAATAACCGCGGCCATGATGTGATTGCCAACGTGCGGAAAATTGATAAACGAAAAAAAACAGGATTTGCACATACAGTGATTGGCGCAGGTGCGGAGAAGTTTATCGATTGTATTTACGACATTGATGCTGCAATTGGGTTTTTAGAAAATCAGGGATTTAGTGAAATTATTTTAGTAGGTCACAGTACCGGGGCAAACAAAGCCTGTTACTACGCGGCAACCCAAAAAGATCCATGTGTGGTTGGAGTGGTGCTATCGGGACCATTATCAGACCGATATGCTTCCGGTTATACGCCGGAAACATACGAAAAGTACAGAGAATTCATGGAGAAAAAAATTGTCGAAGGAAAAGGGGACGAACTTTTGGAAGGATATAATTTTTTTGCCCTCACCCCCAACAGATGGGTGAGTTTGTATGTGGAAGGATCCGCTGAGGATGTGTTTAATTATTCTGACGGGGATAAAGCACTTACGCAATTTATTCGGATCGCCATACCGTTGATGGTGATAAACGCCGGAAATGATGAGCATGCCCACATATCAATTCAAGAAATAAAACGACTGTTTGATTCCCATACGCGCTCAAACAATTATAAAAGTATTATTATTCCCGGAGTCCTTCATGGTTTTGAAGGTAAAGAAAAAGAAGTAGTCAATGCGATTATCGAATGGGTAAAAACTATTTAATTTTGTTTCAAACGTTTCAAAGAAGTACTATGATTGGGTAAACTCTGAAATTTTATAAATAAATTAATACCCGATACAATTCTGATTGTGAAGGGTATAAAAGGAGAAATTAAATGAAACTAAACAATAAAGTAGCGCTTGTAACCGGTTCATCGCGTGGAATAGGGAGAGCTACAGCGATATTATTTGCAAAAGAAGGAGCGAAAGTTGTTGTAAATTATAAAACGAATAAAAAGGCAGCGGATGAAGTAGTGAAAATAATCGGATCAAATGCAATCGCAATCAGAGCCGATGTGACACGGGAAGAAGATGTAAAACAACTAGTTTTTCAAACAATAAAAAAATTTGGTCGAATAGATATCTTGGTGAATAATGCAGGAGAAATATTCCGCCCGGGCGATTGGAAAGGTGATGTTGCCACTTGGCAAAAAACAATTGATGTTAATTTAACAAGTGCATGGCTCATGATTCGCGAGGTAGCGCCGATTATGAGTAGGTCCGGCGGGGGAGCAATTGTAAATACGGTTTCAGTTTATGGATTTATCGGTGCGGCTGCGGTATTGGCATATACAAGTGCAAAAGGCGGACTAATTACTCTTACGAAATCTTTTGCCAAAGAACTCGCGCCTACAATTCGTGTAAATGGGGTGTCACCGAGCAATGTCATGACGGATATGGCAAAAGGCGCCGGTCCTGAGCTTATAGAATTATTCCGACAACAGACGCCGCTCAAGCGGATTGCAGAGCCAGAGGAATTGGCGAAGGCGATGTTATTTTTAGCATCCGATGACGCCAGTTATATAACGGGTGAGGTGCTGGTGGTTGATGGGGGATATAGTTTAAAATAACCTCATGCCGTATTACGTATTTGCCTGGATAGCTAC
>Ga0182027_10003709_pt1 | contig 23991 bp, 10 predicted proteins | sample 712E1DmetaG_FD_121300 | JGI IMG/M metagenome (GOLD analysis project Ga0182027, IMG submission 121300) | Permafrost microbial communities from Stordalen Mire, Sweden - 712E1D metaG (Illumina Assembly) | ecosystem: Environmental > Terrestrial > Soil > Wetlands > Permafrost | place: Sweden... | reverse complement strand
TTCGACGAGGAACTTGCTGTCGGCATTATCCAGACGACCGTTAATTGGAAACTTGCTTGGCCCAGAACTTCTGCCAAACCCCGCATGTCCTCTGCCCAAGATGCGCACGCGTGGCAGGAGATTTGCAAGGCCATGCGGGCATTGAAGGACGGCGATGTTGCACCGAAAATCGTTGTTCTCCCCGAGTTGTCGTTACCACGAACCCGGCTCGCTGATTTTGAAAAGTTGGTTTGTGCTCTTAATGTCATTGCGTTCGCCGGCATTGACTATCGCCTGAATCACGCCACGAAGCAGGCGCGGAATGAAGGGATTGTTTTCATACCTAGCGGGTTCTGGAAAGAGCGACCATCCCGAAGCTGCACCCGCATAATCTTCGGTAAATCTCATGCAGCTCCAGGGGAGCGGTCTGCACTTAATGAACTAAGCCCATCTTGGTCGCATGTCGGTGACGACAAGGTTTACGTCTTCAACGCAGAGAAGTATGGTCGCATCGGTGTGAGCATTTGCTACGACTTCATGGACCTGGAACGTGCTGTGATGTATCGAGGGCGCGTCCACCACCTGTTTGTTCTGGCCTATAACAAAGACTTGGGAATGTTTAGATCGCTTGCGGATTCCCTTTCTCGAACAGTATTTTGCAATGTGATCGTTTGCAACACTGGCTTTTATGGAGGTTCGATTGCGGTATCGCCCTATCATGATCCCCACAAGCGGATGCTTTATTCTCACGATGGTAACGGGCTATTTACGACGCAGGTGGTCAATTTGCCGGTAAGAGGAGTTGAGCAGGCACGCCGTGGAAAGGTAGAGAAGAAAACCATCAAAGAGCGAGAGGAAAAGGTTTTCAAAGACCCGCCGCCGGGTGTTATCGAACCGGCAATTCTTACGCTCACGGCTCAAACTCTCAACCCGCCGCAAGCCTAGCGATGCCCCACGCCTACACCGAAGACCAGCTCGTCGAGGAGCCCGCCATCGAGTCATTATGATCCCGCTTCCCTCACCATATATTTCCAAGACCACGTTTTTGATGGGTTTGCAATGCGGGAAGTTGATTTGGTTTCGTTACAACGCCAAAGACCAAATCCCCGCGCCGGACGAGGCAACTCAGGCCATATTTGATCAAAGCACCGAAGTCGGCGAACTGGCCAGGCAACTATTTCCAGGCGGGATGATGGTCGCCCCCGGCATTTTTGCTCCCGATCAAGTCATCGCCCAGACGCGGCGGGCAATTCGGGAGCGTCGGCCATTGTATGAAGCGGCGTTTGTGTTCAATGGCGGTTTCGCTCGGACCGACATCCTGGTTCCTGTTTCCGGTGATGCCTGGGATTTGATCGAGGTCAAATCCAGTTTTAGCTTGAAGGAAGAAGTCCATTTGCCAGACATCGCGTTTCAAGCGTATGTGCTGTCCGGTGCAGGCATAAAATTGCGGAAATGTTTTCTGGCCCACATCAACGGTGAATTTGTCCGGCATGGCGCGATTGACCCGCAAAAGTTTTTCACCCTCGAAGTTGTCACCAAACCGGTTTCTGTCTTGAGCCGCGAAGTCGAGGAACAACTTGGTGCGATGCAGCGGGTCATCGGCGCAAAAGCGCATCCTGAAATCCAAATCGGCCCGCACTGCGACAATCCCTACACATGTCCGTTGCATGACCATTGTTGGTCGTTCCTGCCGGAATCCAGCGTGTTTACGCTCTACCGTGGCGGCGCCAAAGGTTTCAAGTTGCTCAAACAAGGGGTTCAACATCTGGAAAAGATTCCTGCCGATTTTGCGCTCACCGACAATCAGGCCATCCAACGTGTCGCTCTGCTGGCAGACAAACCTCACATTGACCGCCCCGCCCTTGCGGTATTCCTGAACCAAATTGTATATCCCGCCAGTTTTCTGGATTTCGAGACCATCGGCACGGCGATTCCACTGTTTGATGAGTCCTCCCCATATCAACAGATTCCATTTCAATTCTCGCTCCATATTCTCCGATCCAGCAAAGCCTCGCCGGACCATCGGCAATTTCTCGCCGAAGGCACGGCTGATCCGCGCCCCGAATTCATGCGGCAACTGCGCGCCAACTTGCCGGAAACCGGTTCGGTGGTGGCTTACAACGCGAGTTTTGAAATCGGACGCCTGGAGGAATGTTGTGATCTGCTGCCGGAATTCAAACCGTGGCTCAGGAAAGTGACGCCTCGCATCATTGACCTGCTGCTGCCATTCCGTGGCTTCCGTTATTACCATCCGCAACAGCACGGCAGCGCGTCAATAAAAGCAGTGCTCCCGGCCATGACCGGCCAGGGCTATGAAAATATGGCGATTCAAGAAGGCGCTGCCGCCAGCCGGGAGTTTCTGCGGGTGACTTTTGGAACTGTGGATGATGCAGAGCGCCAACGTGTGCGGCAACAATTGGACGAATATTGCGGCCTCGACACGATGGGAATGATTCAAATCGTCCGTGAGTTGGCGAAACTTTGATCAGCATGTTTAGATTTCCTGCGGAGCGTAACTGGATTCGCATCGGCAGCGCGTGGGCGCACACCGACGGCAACGGCTTCAACATCCAGCTTGAAACCGTCCCGCTGGACGGACGCATCCCTCTCCGCGTCGCTTCCGAAAAAACCAAATAACCAACTTGCTCATTCAACCGGCTGGCGGGCGAAAACCCGCCAGCTTTTTTGGCAGTTTTTCCCCAAAAAGAACAATTTTACTTGGACAGAGAATGTCCAAGTGTCGCTTTCATGCTGGCCGCATGAGAGTAAAAAGTCCCCCCTTCGAAACGCACCCCCTGCATCAGGTGTCTCCCGCGACCGGGGCCTGAAAACATTTGCTGGATATTTGTCTCGTATTTCGTTTGAATACACCAAGTTATGGGCAATACCAACATCGGTAAATTCGGCACCGTCGTCTCGACGCGAATTCCCTACACCATGCCCAACCAGTTTTTCGAGCAACCCATTCTCAATTCCCCGTATCTATGCCCACAGAGGCATTGGGAATTGGACGCGAATGGCCAGCCAACCCAGCAAATCCTTGAGCGCCGCCGCCGCGCCGAGTTCATCACTCCGATTCCCAAACCGCGCAAACGAAAAGCGCCATCGCTTGAACAGGAGCAGATAATTTTCGATGAAGGCAAAGGGCTTTCCACCAAAGCGCAGCAGTATGATCCGACATCCATCATCAATCAATTGCGTCAGCAGGTGGATAAATGGCGCAGCCTGCCCAATCCAAACAGTTGGCAGGTGACGCCCGAAACCGCCCGGTTGTTGCAGCATTGGCGCAGCTATAAATTTGCTGGCATCCGCCCGTTTTTCTGCCAGGTCGAGGCGGTGGAAACGGCCATCTGGCTGATCGAGGTTGCCCCACACGCCGGCAAGTCCGGCCAGAGCATTCTCGACCACCTGAAAAACGCCAACAACGACGCCAACCCCGAACTCATGCGGCTCGCCTTGAAGCTGGCGACCGGCGCGGGCAAAACTACCGTCATGGCAATGATCATCGCGTGGCAGACAATCAACGCAGTGCGTCGCCCCCAAAGCCAAAAATTTACCCGTGGTTTTCTCGTCGTCTCCCCCGGTCTGACCATCAAAGACCGATTGCGCGTCCTCCAGCCGAATGACCCCGACAGCTATTACCAGAGCCGCGAACTGGTGCCAGGCGATTTGCTGGAAGATGTCTTCCGCGCCAAAATTGTCATCACAAACTTTCATGCCTTCAAACTGCGTGAGCGCATTGACCTGTCAAAAGGCGGTCGCTCCCTCTTGCAAGGGCGCGGCGAGGAATTGAACACGCTCGAAACCGAAGGCCAAATGCTTCAGCGCGTGATGCCCGATTTGATGGGCTTGAAAAGCATTTTGGTCCTTAATGACGAGGCGCATCACTGCTACCGCGAAAAGCCCGGTGCCGAGGAGGAATTGGAAGAATTGAAAGGCGACGAAAAAAAGCAGGCTGAAAAAAACAAGGAGGCCGCCTGTCTCTGGATTTCCGGGCTTGAAGCCGTGAACCGAAAACTTGGCGTTGCCCGCGTTATTGACCTGTCCGCCACGCCGTTTTTCTTGAGCGGCTCCGGCTATGTCGAAGGCACCTTGTTTCCGTGGACGATGAGCGATTTTTCGCTCATGGATGCCATCGAATGTGGCATCGTCAAACTTCCGCGCGTCCCCGTTGCCGACAACATCCCCGGCGAGGAAATGCCGATGTTCCGCAATCTGTGGGAACACATCAGCAAAAAGATGCCCAAAAAGGGGCGAGGCCAGGGCAATTCGCTTGATCCGCTAAGTCTCCCACCGCAATTACAAACCGCACTCGAAGCCCTTTACGGCCACTACGCGAAAACCTACACGCTCTGGCAAAAGGCCGGAATCCGTGTGCCGCCATGTTTCATTGTGGTATGCCAGAACACCGCCATTTCAAAACTGGTTTATGATTTCATTTCCGGTTTTCAGCGGCAGAACGACGACGGCACGACGACGCTCGAAAACGGACGGCTCCCATTGTTCCGCAATTTTGACGAACACAATCGCCCGCTCGCCCGGCCCAACACGCTACTGATTGACAGCGAGCAGCTCGAATCCGGCGAGGCGTTGGATGATAATTTCCGGAGCATGGCGGGCGACGAGATTGAACGCTTCCGGCGCGAAGTCATGGAGCGCGGCGGCAGACTCGCCAATGAACTGCAAAAGGGCAAGGAACTTGATGACGTGACGCTTTTACGTGAGGTAATGAATACCGTTGGCAAATACGGGCAACTTGGCGGCTCGATTCGCTGTGTCGTCTCCGTCTCGATGCTCACCGAGGGCTGGGATGCCAATACCGTTACTCACGTTCTTGGCGTCCGCGCTTTCGGCACACAGCTTTTGTGCGAGCAAGTCATTGGTCGCGCCTTGCGCCGCCAGTCCTATGATCTAAATGAAGCCGGCTTGTTCAATGTCGAATATGCCGATGTTCTCGGCATTCCATTCGACTTCACGGCCAAGCCCGTCATCGCGCCCCCGCAGCCGCCGCGCGAAACCATCCAGGTCAAAGCCATCCGGCCAGAGCGCGACGCGCTGGAAATCCGTTTCCCGCGCGTTGTCGGATACCGCGTTGAATTGCCGGAGGAAAAACTAAAAGCGCAGTTCAACGAGGATTCAATAATGGAGTTGACGCCCGATTTGGTTGGCGCGACGGAAACCCAAAATTCCGGCATCATCGGTGAGAAGGCCGACTTGAATCTCGTTCACACCAGCAACGTCAGGACTACGCAGGTTGTTTATGAATTAACCTCGCATCTGGTGTTGACCAAATGGCGCGACCCCGGCGAAAACCCTAAGCTCCATTTGTTCGGCCAGCTAAAGCGCATCACCCGCGAATGGCTCGAAGGATATCTCCGCTGCAAAGGCAGCACCTATCCCGCACAGTTGAAATACAAAATGCTTGCCGACCTTGCGTGTGAAAAAATCACCGCCGGCATCGTTCGCCAGTTTGTCGGCCAACGTCCAATTGTCGCCGTGCTTGACCCCTACAATCCAACCGGCTCGACACGGTATGTCAGTTTTAATACGTCCAAAACCGACCGCTGGGAAACCATCGGGCCGCCGCCAAAATGTCATTTGAATTGGGTCATTCTCGACAGCGATTGGGAAGGTGAATTTTGCCGCGTCGCCGAGCATCATCCGAAAGTACGCGCGTATGTGAAAACTCATAATCTCGGTTTTGAAGTGCCTTACCGCTTTGGCTCGGAAATGCGGATTTATCGCCCGGACTTCATCGTCCTGGTGGACGACGGCCACGGCGACGACGACCTGTTGCACTTGGTTGTTGAAATCAAAGGCTACCGGCGCGAAGACGCGAAGGAGAAAAAATCCACGATGGACACCTACTGGATTCCCGGCGTGAACCACACCGGGCAATATGGCCGCTGGGCGTTCGCCGAGTTCACCGAGGTTTATCAGATTGAATCTGACTTTGCGGCCAAGGTTGAAAGCGAGTTCGACAAGATGATTGCATCCGCTACGAAGCCAGCCAAAGCCACGCCCCAAGGCAACCGAGGTTCCAAATGAAAATAAATTCTTTTCCTTTACGGCATATCTCAATTCGTGTCCCATGGCATGATAACGGATGGAACGGCACCGTCTGTTGTCAGCCGAAGCACAACAGCGCGTGCTTGAAGCTGAAGAACATCAGCGAGACCAAGGATGAAGTGGCGGAGGAAAAAATCGCGGGCCAGGCCATAAACGGGATGCCGTGGCAGGAATTTCCGCCGTGCGTGAAAGAGTGCGCCACCTTCATGGCGTCGTTCGCCTTTGACCGCTTCCACGAGCATCCATATTCCAAAACGTCGCCCGACACGCACGAACATTTTGCGCCCACCCAATTACACTATCCCGCGTTCGCCGCCGCCGCGTTGCCCTTTCGGTGGCTCATTCGCAAGGAGCTGGAGGAAACGCTTGCCAAACAGCATCCGCTTGGCGATCTCGATTTAAGCCGCGAGCCGAAATTGCCGTTCACGACAAATTGGATTCAAGAAAAACAAAATCATCTTTGCACGCTCGGCACTTTTTGGAATTACGTCCGCGAAGAAGAATCGCTGGTGTTTTTCTATGCCAAGCAGGTGCCGTTTTTGGAGGACAACACGCGGCGTATTCTGGTCGGGGCCGGACGGGTCAAAAAACTTGGTGGACTCACTGAATATGCCTATCACGGTTCGTCCTCCGGCAAAATCCAGTCCATGATGTGGGAGTTGATGGTCACGCACTCGATTCGTGCAGATGGCTCCGATGGATTTTTGCTCCCGTATCACCAGTTGCTGGCGGCGGCTGAGAAAGACCCCGACCTCGACTTGTCCGAATTTGCCGTTTTGGCTCCCAGCGAACGCTTTGAGGAATTTTCCTACGCCACCGAACATGTCACGGACGATACTGCCATCGCCGCGCTCGCCGCGTTACAGGCCGGGATTCGTAAGGCCGCTTCGGTTCTGCCGGATTACGACCCACGCGCAGCCGAAAAATGGATTGACCAGGAATCCGGTCGGCTCTGGCGTAAGCGTGGTCCCTTTCCCGGTCTCGGCGCGGTGTTGACCGCCTTCGGCGTGCAGCTTGGCCATTTCGCCGCCCATACCGTTCAGACCAAGGCCGGTGATGTTGCCGACCCGTGGCCATTGGTGGATCAGATGTTTCAAAAGCCCGCCTCCGTTCTTCCTCCTGAGTTGGCGGGAAACGTAGATGCGACCTTGTGCAAGACCTGGCAGCGCCTCACCACCGAGCGCCGAGCCTATTTGCAACTGGTCTCACGGCTCAATCTCACTGACGAACAGGCCAACATTCTTTACAGCGAGCTGTCGCGCGCGGATAACGGCGTCAAGCTGACCGACGTGCAGATTCTGCAAAATCCCTATCTCATTTACGAGGCGACCCGGCTCACCTTGTTCCCCGTCGCGGTTTCCGTGGTGGATCGTGGCGTGTTTCCCACGCCGGCTATTCGTGAAAAATTTCCCGTCCCTGAACCGTCCCGCGTCACTACCAATGTGGACGCCCGTCGCCTTCGCGCGCTCGTCGTTGCCGAGTTGGAAGCCGCCGCCGCCGCCGGTGACACCTTGCGCCCGCGTGATACGATTATCGCCACATTGCGCGCGGGCACCGAGGAAGAAGCCGCTACCCCTGTCACCGAGGATTTGATGGGCGTGGCGGAGGATGAAACATTCGAAGGCGAAATTATCTGCGTAAAGATGGGCGATGGCCGGATTGCTTACCAGCTCGACCGGTTCAAGCTGGTCGGTTCGAAAATCCGTCAGGTGGTGGATAAACGCACCGGTGACAAGGCCCCGCCGTTGGAAGTCAAAGCCGACTGGCGGCAGCGGCTCGATGATTTTCTTAAACCCATCCCCGATGATGCGGATCGCGAAACCGAGGAAAATGCCCGTCAGGAAAAAGTCGCCGCTCTGATCCAGCTCGCCAGCGCCCGCTTCTGTGTCCTCATTGGTCCCGCCGGGACCGGTAAGACCACGTTGCTTTCCGTCCTGTGCGCTCATCCCGGCGTTGCAGAGGGCAACATCCTGTTGCTTGCGCCCACCGGCAAGGCCCGTGTGCGGATGGAATCCATTGCCCGCCGCGCCGGCACCAAAATTTTTCAAGCCGCCACTCTCGCGCAATTCCTGTGGAAGTCCGGTCGTTATGAGGGCCGAACTGGTCGCTACCGGCTCCAGCCCGAGGCCGAACCCGACGGCGGGGCACGCACCGTCATCGTGGACGAAGCGTCCATGCTCACGGAGGAAATGTTCGCGGCCTTGCTGGAAGGTTTGACCGGCGTTCATCGTTTGATTCTCGTTGGCGATACCGCCCAGCTACCGCCCATTGGCGCGGGCCGTCCATTCGTGGATATTGTGCGCAAACTACAACCTGACGACATCGAATCCAAATTTCCGCGCGTGGCTCCCGGCTATGTGGAACTCACCATCCCGCGCCGGCAGGGTGCTGCCAGTCGGGACGACCTCCAGCTCGCGACGTGGTTTGCCGCGCGTGCCGGTGGCCCTGGCGACGACGAGATTTTCGACATCCTTACGGGCCGTCGCACTAGTCCGCATCTTCGGTTCGTCGAATGGAATACCGCCGCCGAATTGGATGCGTTGCTGCCCCAGGTGCTCGCCGAGGAACTGAAAATTCCCGCTGGCGACGACGAGGGTAAAGTTTTCGCGCAAACGCTCGGCGGCAATGAGTATAACGGCATCGTTTATTTTCACGCCGGCAAGCTCGGCCCCACTGACGGCCAACTCCATGGTGCCGACCGCTGGCAGATTCTCTCGCCGACGCGGCAGAAGGCTTGGGGCGTGGATGAAATAAACCGGTTGCTGCACCAGCGTTTCCGGGCGCAAACGCTCACGCACGCGCGGCAGCATCCTTTCAAGCGCAAGATTCCCAAGCCGATGGGCGCGCAACAAATCGTCTATGGCGACAAGGTCATCAACAATCGCAACCAGCGCCCGAAAGACGACCGCATCTATGACCCCCAGAATGTCGGCGTGAAATATCTCGCCAACGGTGAGATTGGTCTGGTCACCGGCCACTTACGTTCCAAAGCTCGTAATTGGGTGCCCAAAGACCTCGAAGTCGAATTCTCGACGCAACCAGGTGTCACCTACACCTTTTGGGGTTCAGACTTTGCCGAGGAAGCGGAAGTGAAGTTGGAACTCGCCTATGCGTTGACCGTTCACAAGGCCCAGGGCAGTGAATTCGGCATCGTGTTTCTGGTGTTGCCGCGTGGCACACGCCTGCTGAACCGCGAAATGCTTTACACTTCGCTCACGCGGCAGCGGGAAAAGGTCATCGTCCTGCATCAAGGCCCGGCGACCGAGTTGCAGAAACTCAGCCACTGGCAATTCTCCAGCGCCGCGCAACGGCTCACCAATTTGTTCGTCGCGCCCAAGCCGTGCCGGATCGGCGAGAAAGGCGGCCGGTTTCTGGAGGAACGTCTGATTCATCTCACCTTGCGAGGCGACTTGGTGCGTTCCAAATCCGAATTGATTGTCGCCGACCATCTTCACCGCGAAGGCGTCCGCTATACCTACGAACGTCCCCTCACCCTCGATGGTGCCTTGAAATTCCCCGACTTCACCATTGAGGATGATGATTCCGGCATCACCTACTATTGGGAGCATTGCGGGATGCTCGCCGATGCCAAGTATCGCGAGCGTTGGGAAGCCAAAAAACAATGGTATCGTGACCACGACATTCTTCCCTATCAGGACGGTGGCGGCAAAAAAGGCACGCTCATCGTCACCGAAGACACCCGGCAGGGTGCTATCTCTTCGCAGGAAATTTTGCGGGTCATCCGCACCGTCCTCTTATCGCAAAGCTGAAAATTATCATGGCCAAGAAACCTTTATATTCCTCGCCCAAGTCCGTCGCCGCAATCCTGCATGACGAGGCCAAGCGCAAAAACATCCCCACGGCGGAATATCAATCCGTCGTGCAGAAGGCCGACCAGACTCCGCTGCGTGTCGCCTACGAACGCCGCAACCGCGACCTCGACCCGCAGCTCGTTTGGCGCGGCAAGGATGAAAAAGACTGGAGCGAACTCGTCGTCCATGCGCCACCGCTTTACATCCAAGAAAAAGTTCACCCCAAGGCTCTCGTTGATGATTTGTTACGCCAGTCCAAGGAGACGCAACGCGCCGCCAGCAATCTCACCACCGATTTGTTCGCCGATTTCAACGGCATCCCCAAGGGCGCGGACAAGACTGAGTTTTATCAGCACGAGCAGAACTGGAGCAACCGCATGATTCTCGGCGACAGCTTGCAGGTCATGGCGAGTCTGGCCGAGCGCGAGGGACTGCGCGGCAAGGTGCAGTGCATCTATTTTGACCCGCCCTACGGTATTAAATTCAACAGCAACTTTCAGTGGTCCACCACCAGCCGCGACGTGAAGGACGGCAACACCGCACACATCACCCGCGAACCGGAGCAGGTCAAAGCCTTTCGCGACACTTGGCGCGACGGCATCCACAGCTACCTCACTTATCTGCGCGACCGCCTCACGGTCGCCCGCGATTTGCTCACCGATTCCGGCTCAATCTTCGTGCAGATTGGCGATGAAAATGTCCATCGCGCTCGGGCGCTCTTGGATGAAGTTTTTGGGGAAGATAACTTCATAGTTCAAATCAGTTTTCAGAAAACGGGAGGCATTGAAGCAAACTATGTATCGAACACAGTGGATTTCGTTCTTTGGTTTGCAAAGAGTCGGGGGAATGGAAAGTTTCGCAGTTTAATGACGGAACGAAAAGCAGGACACACTTCACTTGACCGCTACGACCAGTATCAAGAATCCGAGTTCTGCATACGTCCGCTGACAAACGATGAAAAGAAAGATGACTCGCAACTTAATCCGCTCCGTCGTTTTCAACTCTTTCCACTCTATTCCGATGGTGAGTCTGAAGCAGCGAGCCGTGAATTTGAATTTAATGGCGAAGTGTTCTCGATTCGAAAGGGAACACATTGGAAGACGACGCAAATTGGATTGAAACGAATTGCGTGTTCAGACCGAGTAGAGAAAACGACAAACACAATTCGTTACAAGCGTTTTGTCGGCGATGTTCCAATGCTTCCCCTAACTGATAGGTGGGATTCAACACAGATAGGAACTGAACGACTCTATGTTGTTCAAACTGCTTCCGAAGTCATCAAGCGTTGCCTCTTGATGACGACCGACCCCGGCGACCTCGTGCTTGACCCGACTTGCGGTTCAGGCACAACCGCCACCGTCGCCGAACAATGGGGACGCCGCTGGATCACCATTGATACTTCGCGTGTGGCGCTCGCGCTCGCCCGCGCCCGCATCATGGGCGCACGTTATCCGTTTTACGTGCTCGCCGATTCCCACGACGGCCAAATCAAAGAGGGCGAGGTCACCCGCACCGTGCCGAGTTCCCAGCCCACGCACGGCAACATCCGTCTTGGCTTCGTTTATGAGCGCGTGCCGCACATCACGCTCAAATCCATTGCCAACAATGCGGAGATTGATGTCATCTGGGACAAGTGGCAGGCGCAGCTTGAACCATTGCGCGAATCGCTCAATGCCGCGCTGAAAAAATCCTGGCCGGAATGGGAAATTCCCCGCTCAGCCGATGCCAAATGGCCGGACGCCGCGAAGAAGTTGCACACCGACTGGTGGACGGCGCGCATCGCCCGACAGACGGAAATGGACAAGTCCATCGCCGCCAAAGGCGAGTTTGAATTCCTCTACGACAAACCTTACGACGATAAAAGAATAGTCCGCGTCTCCGGGCCGTTCACCGTGGAAAGTTTGTCACCCCATCGCGTGCTAGGCGTGGGTGAAAACGACGAACTGATCGACCCGGTAAAGAAAATCGGCGACAACGACGCGCAGACGTTCGCGCAGATGATTCTGGAAAACCTAAAAACGTCCGGCGTCCAGCAGGCGCACAAGGAAGACCGCATCACCTTCACCGCGCTCACGTCATGGCCGGGCGAACTCGTTTGCGCCGAAGGGCGCTATCTTGAAGGTGACAAGGAAAAACGCGCCGCCATTTTCATCGGCGCGGAGTTTGGAACTGTCCAGCGCGCCGACTTGGTGGAAGCCGCCAAAGAAGCAGGCGACGCGGATTTTGACGTGTTGATCGCGTGCGCGTTCAACTATGAGGCGCACACCACGGAGTTCAATAAACTTGGCCGCATCCCGGTTTTGAAAGCCCGCATGAATGCCGACTTGCACATGGCCGACGACTTGAAGAACACCGGCAAGGGCAATCTGTTCGTCATTTTCGGTGAGCCGGACATTGATTTGCTGACCGAGAAAGACGGACAGATTCGCGTGAAGGTCAATGGCGTGGACGTGTTCCACCCCAACACCGGCGAAGTCCACAGCGACAACGCGGACGGCATCGCCTGCTGGTTCATTGACACGGATTACAACGAAGAAAGTTTTTTCGTCCGGCACGCCTATTTTCTCGGTGCAAACGACCCTTACAGCGCGTTGAAGACCACGCTCAAGGCCGAAATCAATGCCGACGCCTGGACGACCTTGAACAGCGACACGTCGCGCCCATTCCCAAAACCAAAGTCCGGCCGCATCGCCGTCAAAGTCATCAACCACCTCGGTGACGAGGTCATGAAGGTGTTCAAACTCTGAAACGCAAAACAAAAGAACCCTGATATGCTAAGAATTGAATCATGGCTGGAAATTTGGTTGCCCAAGCAACCGGAATACCGGATGGGCTATCAAAAGGTAATTGCCAAGCTCAATACCGGAGGCACCGAACGAGGAATTATCGTAAACTCAAAAGTATTTTTGAAAGAAGGTGAATATCCGTGGCAAATGCTCATGAATGATTGGAGCTATGTTGAAAATGAAATGCTTAAATCAAGTCTTTTTGTAAAAGACGTTGACCTAATTCCTCGTGAGCCGGAAACCTTGAAGGGAGTCCGACAAATCGTGCTGGCCAACGAAAAGAATCGGATACTGGCAAACCGCAAGTCTCTTGAAGCCAGCTACGCGCGAGCGTCAGGAGATTCACGGTATTACCAGTTGCTTTCAGAAAGTCAGAATTTTTCAAACATTGCTGCCAGCGCGGCTGCCGAAGATGCAGCAATAACGCTAACCGAACTCGCGGAAATCTTCAAACGCTTCTCGGCCTATGCCAACGATAAGCGTGTGACTCCCGGCAAAGGTCTCACGCCTGGCACATTTGCCACCACCAAGGAAGATGCCGATGCGAATATAAAGACCGGAACCGATGCCGTCGCAAGATATGCCCTTCCAAACAGCAAGCCGGCGAGTAATGTATTTACCATTTCCCCGGCAAAAGACACCGAACTAAAACGCGGCACGGCTCAACCAGCAAATAACCAGCCCGGGGGCGGGGTAGAGGTCATTTTCGTGAACGGACTCCCAGATGGCACCGTCACCGGCCCCGTCACCATACCCGACAAATAGTATGGCGATTAAACTAAACGATTATTGGTCCCAACGTCTGGTGCAAATGCCAGAGACGGGAATGGGCTATCAAAAAGTTGACCTGATTTTTAAAGACGGTCGAATTCTCAAAGGCGTGATTGTGTTGAATGCCGAGGAGTGCGAGACAGAGGAGGCATTCAACGTTGACGACATCGCAGATATAACATTCCACAGACAATAACCATCGGATTTATTCTAAATCCAAAAACGCTTGTTCAAAATATGACCCCACAAGAAGAAGCACAGTTTGAGATTTTCGGTTGCATCCCTCGCAGCTTGATCCAATTGGCGGAAAGAATTCAAAAGCCAGTCACGAGGGAGGAATTTTGCAATCGTTTTGGCCACATGTTTCATAATCCGCAAACACAATATGGATTGCTGAATCCGGATTTTATTCCAGAAATAGCACGCGCCCTGTGCTTGCCAGGGGAAGCTGGGGCGCCGGCGACTAAACTGGTAGGGGTGCCAGACTACGATAAAGTCGCGACCCTTCATCGAACCGGTTCAAAGATTTTAGTCGCCTCACACGTTGATTTGAACGCTGGATCAACCAATCCGGTAAACCATTGTAGCGTTCTCCACGCAATCGACGCCCAATCTTTTACCCTGTGGACACCATCACAGGATGGAAGTGACCACATTTTGCCCTTTCCTCGAAGCGCCTGGGCCGAAAAACAATGCCAAGGTATGGTGTTGACCTAGGCTATGCCAAGCTATGCCAATATTTTTCCGCAAAGCGATTGAAGCCGCGATTCATCCCGACCGCGCCGACTGGTTGAAGGAGTCTCACCTCGCCGATTGGAATGGTTTGGCCGAGGCGATGAATCGCCTTACTCCCGAGCAGCGTTGTGATGCCATCTATATTGACTGGCTTCTGCGTCTGAATGACAACCGGATGCTCATTCTGCCAATTCGCGATTTCCTGATCGGTCAAGGGGCTCTTTCGGCAAACTACTTGGCGGAGTTGGCGCAGAACGCCGATGATGCCTCCGATGGTCAGGAAGCCGAAATCCGAATCGTGCCCAACAATGAATGGCTTTTCGTCTGCAATAACGGTCGCAAAATTACATCCATGAACCTGCTCGGCTTGTGCCGTTTTTTTGTCCATGCGGCGGGTCAGGTAGTTGAACTCGACCAGAATACCATCGGTCGCTTTGGCATTGGTTTCAAATCCTGCTATCGGATTGCCTCCGAAGTCTTCGTGTTTACGAAGGACGCTGCGGGCGAGTATGGATTTCGTCTTCCCGTCTGCCGTGAAGGTGACAACGAATCTCAATGGGATGCGGGTAAATTGACATCCTTGCTCAATAAGCTTGAGCAGGTCGGGGTAAATAATATCGAAGCTGAAGTCCAAAGCCTTCGGTGTCTCGGATATTGCACGCCCGAATTTGCTACCGCGCTGCGGAAGGACTTGGCCGAAAAGATGCATCCGCTTCGCCTCGGAGACCGTGGAACCGTGTTTTGTTTCCGTATCCGGCCCGATCGCCGCGAGGAGGTGCGTCGGAAGATTTCCGGCCAGGCGCACGAGCTGTATGAACTTTGCCCGCTTTTCCTGCCCAATGTGCGGACGGTTCAACTTGCCCAGAATACGATGGAAATGAAACCAACGCGCCACAACCCTGCCAATGATCTAGTGGGCAAGGTGAAGGCCGTTAAGGTGGATTTAACCACGCGCACTCCCGATCAGGATGCCTCCACGTCCCGCTTCTGGCGTTTGGAGGGAATCAATCCCGGAGACGTCTGGCAGGTGGCGCTTCACGCAGATAGTGACCATCGGCTTCGTGTCGAACGTGAAGCCGACGAACGTGGGACCACGCTCAAAGATGGCGCCGCTTACGCATTTTTCCCGCTCAATGCGGTAAGCTGGCCTTTCCGTCTCCACTTGCATCTTAAACTTCCGACGAATTTGGCCCGTGATAATTGGAATCACGATGAGCGGGATCAAATTGAAGAACAGATCAAACGGGCAGTGGTGGGTATTGCGTCTTGGTTGGAGGCTCATGGGGATAAATGGCATCCCAACTGGCAGGTGGCCTCTTTGGTGATCCATCAGCCAAATCAAAACGAAATGTGGGCGTGGCGCTTTTGGCAGGATTTCCAGGCCGAACTCAACACCAGAAAACTGCTCCGAACCGTCAATGGCCAGCCGGTCAATTCCCTCGACGCCCGCACCGTCCAACTGATTGCGCGGGATACCGCGCGGGAAAATTGGTCCCAATTTTGCAGCTTGGTGTCGGGTATTGCGGGGGATTTTTCCATCGTCAATGCGGCCACGGTTACAGATTTTGGCCTCAGTAAATTGCCCCAGGATCGCCTGCGGAATTTCTTCCTCGCCGCTGCCCAGCAGGTATCTCAGGATTCCGATCGACGGGCCTTGGTGATGGCACTTTTTACCGTGGAGGATGCGGAACCGGAAACTTTGGAGCGGGTAGCCGATAATATCGAGGTGCCTTGTAGTGATGGAACTTCCGTGACATTGGCCCGTCTCATGCAACGGCCCGGTGGGGCGGATTTGCCGGACGAATGGCATTCGCTTTTCAACACCTTACGGAACTGGCTTTGGGAACTCCCTCACGGCTTGACCTCGGTTTTTGAGGGCCAGCTTCGATTCCAAATAAAGAAAATGGCGGCACGGGAGTTTTCTCCACGCTGGGAGACCATTCCGGTTGCTCTTGCTAACGACGCAGCGTGGGAACAGCATGGCAGCACTTTTTGGACCCAGGCACGCGAAGCCTGCCCGGCGGGTTGCCGTAAAACCGTGATCCAGTCGCTCCGGGTAAAGGATGGAACCAATAAATGGAAACCCATATCTAGTGTCTGGCTGAGTGACAGTTCCCCAGTGAATTGTTTCCACGACGTGGTTGCATCGTGGGACCGGGGCAGTGCGCCCAATAATAATGATCAACATTTTGTTCGGGAAAAATTGCGAACCTGGGGATTGTTGGATGACTGGGAAGATGCGGTCGAAGAAAGATTATCGGAAAATCTAAGCAAGACCATTCACGCCCGTCTCACTAGGCATTTGTCGGCAAAGTCGGCAGGTGTTGTTCTGCAACAGCCGTTCGAAGCTGTCCTGCAAGACGCCCATCAGGCCTCGCGCGACCGATTGCCCATTCGCTGGAAAGCCATAGTCCAAGAGGCGGAAAGCGAGGCGGTTCGTGGATTTTTGCGTGACCGACGCTTGGAATTCGCCGCCGCTACGGTGCTGGCTCCTAGTATAGTTACCGACCTCGCCGACTTCCTTGTGACCACTGGTTTATATAAGAAGGCGCCGAACTGGTTGACCTCCTTTGCCCGCGAAACCATCCGCGAAGCGGATGATGGTAATTTCACCTGGCTGTCGATCCTCGAAAAGAACGAGCTTACCGAATCATTTCGGCGTGAGTTGACCGAAAAATGTTTGAAGGAGTTTCATCGCTGGTCAACGCAAAAATTTTCTGATGCGGCATTGAAGGCGTTCAATCGGCTGTGTGAAGTCACCCCGGCCACGCTTCGCGGCAATTGGAGTATTGGCATCACATCCCGAACCTCCGAACTCGTGCGTAATCTGTTGAATCCAACTTCGCCGGATGAAGGTGCGGCTGGCGCGGGCGCACCGGTTCGCGACGACGCCAGCCTGAATCGCTCACTCTTGAAACTGGAAAGTGTCTGGTGGTCCAATACCGAGCATTTGCCCGAGCTATTGCGCAAAGTCCCCGTTGTCGCCGCCGCCAGTCTGGATACCGGCCGGCTGCAAATTGAGATCACCCTGGGATCATCTCCGCTGCCGGCGGTTCAGTCCGATGTCGCGCCGGAAACCCGCAATGATCCGTTGTTCCGTTCATTGCTCCAGCAGTGCGACGAGCGCCTGGCATCATGCGAGGCACCCATAAGTGTCCGCTGGCTTTCGGGGCAATCCACCGTGGCCGAGTTGCGGTCCGCCAATTTTGTGGTGTGGGAGGGGCAGTTGGTGACCACTCAAGTCAAGCGTGTTTTGGATGAACAGCAATATACCGAGGTTCTGGCGTTGTATGCGCGCTCCGCGCGGGGAGGCCGGGAGTTCGAGCTGTTCCAGCAAGAATGGAATTCAAAAAAGATTTCCCACTCCGCCTTGTATGCCAAATACCGCAAATCGGTGGTTCCAACCCTCGTTAAGACTCAAGTCACCGACATGGGCTACCGGGAATACCATGTCATTCGCGAACTGCTGCAAAATGCGGAAAGTGCCTATGATAGCAAGCCGGGGGAACTGCCAGCGGTCTGTAATTTTGATTTCACGTTGCGCCGCCCCATAAGTTCTGGTGCGTGGGAAGCCATCGCGGCCCACACCGGACGGTTTTTTAATGAGCCGGTTTGGGATCGTCGTCTAAAAGTTTCCGAGGAACGTGACGACATCCGCTTGATTGTCAGCACCCCCAGCAGTGAACGCCCGCCTACCGATGGTTGGGTTGGCCGGTTCAATCGCGGTTTCAAGTCGGTGTTCACGGTTGCGGAACAGGTGGAAGTCATCAGCGGTCCGCACCGGTTCACCATTCAGGACATGCTGATTCTCAATCGCACTCAACCTGAAACCGGACCCGGCGAGATTTCCAAGGAAACTCGCTTTACCTTCCGCTGCACGAAGACCAACGCCCTTAAGTTGCTCGATTTGAAGTCGGTCGAGGGGCAACAGCGCGCCCTGACGATTTTTGATCCGTCCAGTTTCGTGTTCCTGCAAAGGGTGAACCACATTCGATTGCAGGCGGATGTCTGGACTTGGGAATGGCAAGTCGCCCTAAAAGATCGCGCCAACGAATGGACACAAGTGGATATAAGCCAGAAGTTCCCGCCACGAAAAGACCGCTTTTTGGTTCGCCGCAGCGAGACCACTGGGCCGGCACCTCGCCGGTTTGCCATCGCGCTAAAGATGGACTCGAATTCATCCGCAGTCCTGGCGACCAAACTTGATGAAGGTTGGCATTACGTTCGCCTGACTTTTGCCACTGAAGATCCGTTCCCGCTCGACATCTTGGTCAATGGCGATTTTGAAACAGATTCCGGGCGCCTCGGAATCCGCAACAACGCCACGAACGATCTTGTCATGGCCAGTTGTTTGAAGTTGGTCCGCGAGCTTTGCGTATCGGAAATCGAGACATCTTGTGACCAGCAACGATGGCTCGCTTGGGCGGACGTCTTGCATCTGGCCAAAGGCGAAGATGAATTGACGCAAAGATTCGAGCATCACAAAGGATTGGTCAGCGAGTGGGAAAAGGCTGCCGAATTTCTCTGTCAGCACGTCCCGCATGAAGGTGAACCCACGTCGGTTGATGACCTGATCTTCCCGACCAGCTTGGTTCGCCGGTTAGAAGCCTTCGTCAAACTTTGGGGTTTCCCGGTTGGGAGTTGGATTGAAAAGGAGATTGAGGACCGTTTGCCACGCAAAGTCCGCGAACAGCGCCCCAAACAGAGTTTGGACCGGTTGCTGGGCCAGTTAACGCCTAACGCGATCGAGACAATCCAACCGCAGTTTCGTAGTTTGGAATTTTTACAGGCCACCGAAAAACTGAGTGGCCCTGAAAAAGATGAAATGGAACGCGCCATCCGACTGATTGAACGTTCGTTGACGCCGGTGATCATAATCCCGCCAGATATCGTCCCCGTCGAGAATTGGAGTGTGGCTCGGCTTTGGAAAGAATGGGAAGAAGCAAAAAAGCCGATCAACGAATACATTCTTGAAGGCGATAACAATTGGGCCCTCTTTTTTGAAACCCCGGAGCCGGACCCCGTTAAACGGAAGGATCGCCTCAAAAAGGATTTGAGCGCGGCTGACACCACCGACGGCAAAAAATTATGGTATCGGCTCTTTAGTCTTGCCTGTTTGATGGCCGCTGGTCGGAGCATGACGGAGGTTCGCAGCTTTTGGCAAACCGAACTTGATGGCTGCGACTTTTGGAAAATCACCAGTGACTTGGCCTTTGGTCAGGCTACCGATGGGCTGTTCAAGAAAGTCACAACTCGTCCATTTGCAAACTTGGCAGCCAGCGGTGAAAACGCTTACTTCTGGCGGCGCGTGTTTTATGACATCCGCAAAATCCATCGTTTGGTCTGGGATGACGATTTTCCTGCCACTCTGATGGAACTCGTGAATGATGGCCGCGGCAACCAACTCATGAATTTCCTGCGCACGGGTTTCTTGCCGGGGCAAAAACCCTGGATTGGCGTCTTCGGGCAAAGCGCCGGTGCGCCTTTGTTTTTTATCGTCCGTGAATTGTGCCGGCTGGGGGTGATACATGATCCCGCTGTGAGGCCGCTCGCCTTCTTCGTCTGCTCACCCGTTCGCCGGGCAGCCGAAAAAATTGGGTGGCTGAAACTGGGATCATCGGAAATATACGAGTTCGATGCCCTCGCCGCCATGAGTGAACAATTGTACAAGCGGATTCTCTCGGAGTCACAGCAGGAGCCGGAGATTTGTAAAGCGATGCTCGAAATTTATGACATCCCGCTTCTGCACCGGGGATTGAACGGAAACCTATGACCACTCCGCTCCAACCGAATTCACGGCTTATCCATCGCGCCCATCCAGAGTATGGCTTTGGGATCGTCCGCTATGTCGAGGAGGATGCGTTTGGGGACACTCGGTTGCAGGTGTCATTCGACCACCTCGACCAGCTCCTAAACGTTGTCCCTGATGAGGTCGAGGCCGTCAGTGACCCCCTGACGGATACCACGGCGCGCGCTTGGGGTGATTTGGAGATTTTCAAACGCAAATTGGCCGCCGGTTTGATTATCGGTGAAAACAACCTGACGGGAGGCTTTACCAAGGCCGCCGTTCAGCCATTGCCACATCAGGCTTTCGTGCTCGATAAGGTGTTTGCCGCCGAGCGCTTCGGTCATGTCCTTGCCGATGATGTCGGCCTCGGCAAAACCATCGAGGCCGGATTACTGATGACATGTCTCATGCGCCGTGAGCCACCACAGCGCATCATGATTATTTGTCCGGCCGGGCTTGCCCTCCAATGGAAGGACGAGATGGATGAGCACTTTAATCTGAACTTTACCATTCTCGGCAATGACTTTCAGGGCAAGCTCGAATCCAACTGGCGGACGCAGCCGTTGGTGATCGCGCCGATTGACCGCCTGAAACGGGATGAATACCGCGAGATTCTCGCCCAGGTAGGCACTTTTGATCTGGTGGTCTGCGACGAAGCTCACCGGCTCGCCGCTCGCCGTCAGTTTTTGAGCGAGAAACTCGACAAAACCGCGAATTACCAGTTGCTGGAATTTCTCGTCGATAGCCGGCTAATTCGGCACGTCACCAACTCCGACAATACTCCGCGTTCACCCCGCCTTTTGCTGCTTTCAGCCACCCCGCATCAGGGTGATGACGAGCGATTCCTGTATCTCCTTCGGCTGGCCCGGCCGGACTTGTTCCAGCCGGGCAAACAACCGGTGGCGGAGCAATTGAACACGGCAGCCCTGGTTGAAACATTGACGCGCACTCCGAAATCACGGGCGGTGGATTGGGATGGTAAACCGCTGTTCAAGGGACACACGGCTACCACGCTGGACGTGCGTTGGACGGTACAGGAAACCGAGGTTTCGCGATTGCTGACGGAATACATCCTCAAGAGCATAGATTTTGCCCGCAGTTCCGACCGTGGCACTCAGCTCGTGATTCAGTTGGTGATGCATACCTTCCATAAGTTGGCCGCGAGCAGTTGGCCCGCCCTGGAGCGGGCATTGCAACGGCGGCTGGAAAACTTAAAGGGCCGCGTAGAAAAATTGTCCGAATTATTGGAGGGCGACGATGACGATGAACCAAATGAGGAAGTCCGTGACTTCGCCTTGCCCGCGCAAGCGTTCTTCGAGAACGAACGCGCGCTTCTCAATGCGTTGTTGAACTGTCTGAGTAATCTGCCGGCGGATTCAAAATGGCAATCGTGTTCCAAGTTGCTGTCCGAATTGGAACGAACCGAGCCGAGAGCTAAGGTTTTGATTTTTACGCAATACCGCACCACCCAGGACATGCTCAATGACCGGATACCACAAATGTTTCCCGGTGCCGTGGTGGAGTTGATAAATGGCGACGTGGGAATGGAAGATCGCAAGTCCGCCCGAATTCGCTTTGAGCGCGGGTCCCGGTTCATGATTTCCACCGAGGCCGGCGGTGAAGGCATCAATCTGCAAAGGGCGTGTCATTTGATGGTCAACTACGACCTGCCGTGGAACCCGATGCGATTGCAGCAGCGCATTGGCCGGCTGGATCGCTATGGCCAGAAACAGGTGGTGCATGTGTTCAATTTGCGTGTCCCCGACTCTTGGGACCAGCACATCTCCACCCGCATCTTGGAACGCTTGGAAGTGATTCAGAAAACGATGTCGGCGGCAGGGCCGGGAAATATCGAGGATTACCGCGAAATGATTTTGGGTCAGGTGGCCGAGCAGGTGGATGCCACCAGATTATTTGCGGCTTCCCAGGCCGGCAAAGACGTGTCGGATGGCGAAATGGACGCATGGATTAAATCGGCGCTGGATTCCATGTCGCGCTGGCGCGACTTGTTTGGCTCAGAAGTTGGCTTGGCGGACAGCGGTGTCAGATTGAAACCGACACTCGGAAGCACTCAGCTCAAACTCGCATTCCAGTTGGCGTGCGAGGCGCAGGGTATCCGCCTCCGGGAAACCCGCAACAGCGAAAATCAATTCGTGCCGGAGGTTTTCAACTTCGATTTGCCACAAGCTTTTCGCGACCCGATCTTCCGCCCCTCCCGCACGATGCACGTGGTATTTGACCGGGAGATTTACGCTGCGGTTCGGGGCCAGGACCTCGGCCGGGCGCGTGGCCAGCCGATCCGTCCCCTCCTCGCCGGTTTTGGTGAACCATTCACCGATTGGCTATTCCAAACCGCGCTCCACGCAGCGCCGGGGAAGAGTGCGTTCTCGCTGATAACAGATGAAGAATGCCCCTTTGGAACTGGGTGGTTGCTGGTGTATGCGCTCCGTTGGATGGGAAAGAGCCGTCGGATCATGTCCCCAGATTCTTTGGCTGTTTGCCACCTAAGCGATACCGGCGTAACTCAGCCCATATCACCACTCGCCGCCATCAAGGTAATTACCCATTCCACAGCCGCGCCATTTTCTGGTGCCGGTCCAACCGAGGCAGAGAGTCTGCCCGCCAAAAAAATTGCCCAGCAAACGCTAAAGGAATGCGCAATGAACCGAGACAATTTCGCCCGGGGTGCGGCGGGTCTGACTCTGCTATGCGCCGCTCGGATATCCCGTGCTTGAGGTCGAGGCGCACATTGAACCTTTTGAGAATGGACGCGGGTTCAGTCTGCGTGCCTTGTCCGCAAGAAACCCAAAAAGCGCTGCACTGCACCATCTTCGTGGACACGTTCAACTGGTATTTTGGCATATTTCTGCTCCGGTTGCAGTGTGAGCATCGTGCCATGAAAATCGCCCTTTTGTGACAAAAAATTCCGCGACCAAATCCATAGCGCCAAGGCATCCCCCTGGCCGGACCTACCCTCCCCCCCCCTCCCCCCTTTCCATCGCGCTCGCCCACTTCTTTCACGCGCCAGGGCACCGTCTTGGACTTCGCCTTGGCTGGCGGCTTCACCGTCTCGCCCGCCCCCACCTTGGCACCTCGCCCGACGGCACCACCCCGCAACGGTCTTTCGCCTGATCCTGTCGTCGCTGCCATTCCGTGCTGCCCGCTTTTCACAAACCCATTTCCTCGCTGGTGGGGAGTTCGTGGTCCACAGCCTGCCGGTCCGCCTCAGCGGCAACATCCACAAAGTGTAAAGGCCTGTGGTCGGTGTGGCCCTGGGGATGACTGACGTATTGCTGGCACTCCCACAAAAACCAGAGGTACTTGCTCCCGTTTTGCTGCTCACCCTCGCGCTGCGCATGCAGAATGAATTTGCCGTCCGGCACACCGTTCAATGTGTTTAACCGGTCAGCCTTTTCCTGGTCATTGATCCGCCCGATCCTGTGATCTTGAAACACCTCGCTGATCTTCTCCCCTTTGTTCACGTCCCGCTGCACTTCCACGATGTTGTGGGCGTTGGCGATGATCTCGAACGCGCCACTGATGCTGCGTTTGCCACCGGCCTGCCCTTTGTGGCCCTCGCTTTTGTTTTGATGAACCACCAGATGAATATGAATCCCCAACTCCATCGCCAGGGCGCTAAGGGCGGTGATGCACTCCGCCTGTTGCGTATAATCGTCTTTGACGAAGCCCAAACGCATGAAATTATCAATCACGAACTGGGTGATGCCGTGCCGGCGGCGCGCCCACCGAACTTGCGTTTTTTGCCCGGCGGTTTATTGCTTCGGACCTATGAAGAAATTATTTTACGTTCTCCCCATGGCCGCGAGTGCCTTCACCTCGCGCGCGGCCATCCACACCGAAACCGTCGAATACAAACAGGGGGACACGACGCTCGAAGGCTTTGTCGCCTACGACGATGCCGTCCATGGCCAACGGTCCGGCATTCTGGTCGTGCATCAATGGATGGGTTTGACGGATTACGAAAAGAAACGCGCGGAAATGCTTGCGCAACTGGGATATGTCGCTTTTTGCGCCGACATCTACGGCAAAG
>Ga0182027_10003708_pt1 | contig 23991 bp, 18 predicted proteins | sample 712E1DmetaG_FD_121300 | JGI IMG/M metagenome (GOLD analysis project Ga0182027, IMG submission 121300) | Permafrost microbial communities from Stordalen Mire, Sweden - 712E1D metaG (Illumina Assembly) | ecosystem: Environmental > Terrestrial > Soil > Wetlands > Permafrost | place: Sweden... | reverse complement strand
GCCATTACCGCCAACCCGAACGCCAAGTGGAAAATCGTTTCCTTCCATCACTCCTTGTACAGCGAAGCCGACCATGCTTTGGATGCCGACATTGTTTTTCGAAGGAGTGCTTACCCTCCGGTTCTTGACAAATATGGCATCGATGTAGTTATGTCCGGCCACGACCATTCGTACACGCGTTCGTATCAGATGCTTGGCGGCTTACCCGTATCGAAACCAGGGGACAGCGTCATGGCGGTTAATCCCCAGGGCACGCTCTACATGACGTTCAATTCCGGAAGCGGCAGCAAGTATTACCAGCTCAACTCCACCTATGTGGTCAACGGTCAGCCGGCCTACCCGGTTTACTCGAAAGTTTACTGGCAGCAAAATGAACCGACCTTCTCTCGCGTCAAGATTCACGCCGACACGTTCTCCATTGTCACCTACGCCATAAACAGCAATGTAACAACGGCTATCGATGGGTACACAATTGTCAAGAATAGCTCGACTTTGGCCGTGCAGCGCAATTCGGCGAGGCGGCTACCTTTAGCCCTCAAGGCTCGGCTGTCCACCGGATCTCTATTTATGGAAGGACTTGAGGGTACCGCCCGACTGGAAATCTTCAACGCTTCGGGCGCAAAAGAGCAGGACCTGGGGAAAAAGGTCTTTACCGGCGGCGTACAAAAGGTCGCTCTGGCAGGGGCGCTGCCTTCCGGATTGTACGTGCTTAGAATCACGGGATCGCGGAGTGCAAACATGCCCTTGACATGGATGCAACCCTGAGCAGATGAGTTTGTTTGACGGAAATCCACCCGTGTCAGGGGTGGATTTCCGCTCAGGCGCGCATCGGCGTCGAACGGACCAAAGAATGATCGGCAAAAGACCAAAAGGGTTGGATATGCACAAGGCGGGTCACGCTCTCACGGGTGCGGCATCGCTGGCGATATATGTGGCTCTGACGTTTTTTTTCTATACCCACACCCGCATCCATCATCTCTACAGTTCGGCCCCCGGTTCCTATGTCCGCTACGAAAAGGCGCATGTGCTGGAGGTGGAGCAAGAATCCTTGACAAAAGACCCTGCCACAGGGTTCGACGTCGGTTATCAGACAGTTAAGATCAGAGTTCTTTCCGGAGAGCACACGGGCGAAGAGATGTCGGTGAGAAATACTCTCAACTATACAACCAACGTCCGGGCCAGGCCCGGCGCCGGGGTAATCGTCTGCATCGACACCGCTAACAAGAGTACCTATGACGGTTGGATTTACAGCTACGACAGGGGGCCGTATCTTTACCTGTTGATAGGGCTTTTCATCGCAGTGTTGTGCATCGTTGGAGGAAGCCGGGGCGTTAGATCCGTTTTGGGAATCGTTTTCACCTTTACCGGCATCATATTTCTCTTCATCCCAATGCTGTACCGGGGCTATTCTCCGGCCTTGGCGGCAATTGGGGTGGTAATGGTGACTCTCTGTGTGACGCTTATTCTGCTCGGGGGATTCACAGCCAAAGCCTTTTCCGCAATATTGGGCACGATTTCCGGAGTAGTCATCTCGGGCCTCTTTCTTCTTGTTGCTTTGGAAATTACGCACCTTTCGGGGTTCTCCGCTAGCGAGGCCGATACGCTTATACAGATCGCCGGAAAGACCCACATGAAGGTGGCGGAACTCCTGTTTGCTGCCATTCTAATTTCCTCATTGGGCGCTATAATGGACATAGCCATTTCGATCGCCGCTTCGGTACAGGAAGTTTATCAAAAAAACAGCAGTCTGGGCCTCAGGGAGCTATTCGCCTCCGGCATGAATGTGGGGCGAGACATGATGGGAACCATGGCAAATACGCTCATCATCGCTTTCACGGGAACATCGCTCAATATCCTTGTTCTGCTCTATTCGTGGGACGTGCGATACTATCAATTGATAAATAATAACATGATCGGCATTTACATTGTTCAAGCTGTTTCCGGCAGCATCGCCGTGATTCTCACGGTGCCGCTCGTTGCATTCTTCGCTGCGCGATTGATTCCGGCCCTGGAAAGCAGCCCGAGATTGCGCGGTTGAAATGCGTGGGGCGTCTGGTTGAGCTGAACCAAGCTCTTGTGTCCTCGATCGCAAAACCATTTTCAAACAAAACGAATATTGTTCTCTAACACGCCACTGGCATTTTCTGCAGTCGCTGCCCTCTGCACCGGGTTACTTCACATATGCAACTGCGGCGCCGCGGCATCATGTCCCCGCAGCGACTGGAGTGAGGACAGGTGCCGTTTAGGGCTCCACCAGAAGTTGAGGCGGCGCAGCAGCGTGCGCTTTTTCCGCTGGTGAAGCTGCATTCGGCGAAGGATGTCGTCCAGGATGCGGATCGCGTCGAGAATATGCGGGCCCTTGTTAAGCATCACGCATTCGGCGCGCTGGCCCATTGCGGCATCGGTGATCTCCGCACGGGAGGGAAGTCCGTCTTTTGCAACAGTCTCCAGCACTTGTGTTGCCCACACGACTGGAACATGCGCAGCCTCGCAAATCCAAAGAATTTCCTCCTGGATTTCGGCAAGCCGTTCCCAGCCGCATTCCACGGCAAGGTCTCCCCGCGCGATCATGACGCCCACCTTTTCGCTGCGCATCGCGGCAAGAAGCAAATCGGGAAGTTGCTTGAATCCGCGCTGCGTCTCTATCCTGAGCAGCATGCCCACGTTCCGGCCTCCGCGGGCCTCAAGATGATTCTGAAGCAGCCGAACGTCCGCTATCCTCTGGACAAACGACATACCAACGATATCGGCGCGACGTGCGGCGAAATCCAGGTCCGACAGGTCCTTTGCGGTCAATGCACACATCTTGAGCGTTGTATCGGGAAGGTTGATGCCTTTTTCCGCTCGGAGTCTTTCGCCCTTCACACGAGCGTGGACGATCTCTATTTCCAGTTGCTGCGGCATGCGCTTTCTTACAACACCGCCGATTTTGCCGTCGTCAAACCAAATCCGGTGGCCCACTTTCGCATCTGCAAATACCGCGGGAAGGGTGCATCCGATTGACGCGGGCGACACGATCCTGCCGCGGGCGTTGGTTTGGGCAGGCCTGCCCGGAATGGTGTCCGGGGTGAGAATCAGGATATCGCCGATGCGCAGAACAATGGGGTCTGCCTTTTCCGGCACGTTTTCCAACACCACGCGTGACCATGCCTGCGCGGCTTTTGCCTCTCGATCGATGGCCAGAACAACCCGTTCCGTAACGTAGGACGTTAGCTCGCTTTCGCAAAGCCAACCTTCGTTCCCCGCCAGCACGGCCTTCATGCGTCTCTCGGCATTGCGCGAATCGGTAAAGACGATACTATCCCCTTTCTTAATCCGGGTGAGCCATTTGATGCTCACGCCGAGAACGGCATCGAGCCCTGCCAGGGTTGGTTCCGGTCCGTCAATTGCCTTGAGCCAGATCCGCGCCGGCGCAATAACCCTTCCCAGGGCATCGCGGCTTGGCCGCCACTTGACCACCTTGGGACCGGCAAGCAGCGGGCCGGTGCGCAGCTTGGGGCCGGCGAGGTCCATCAACACTTTGCAGTGCTTGTGCGTTTCCCGTTCGGCGCGGCGGAGGTTTGCTATCATTGCATCCCAGGCCGCAGGGGCATCATGCGCGCAGTTTATCCGCATGCAGTTCATGCCGCGCATGAGCATGTTCTTGACAAGCTTGTAATCCTGCGCCGCCTCGGGCGGCATGGTTACCATGATGCGGGTGCTCCTGCCCGCGGGCGCCGGGCCGAGCAGCGTCTCGGTGTGCTGACGCAGGATCAACCTGCCCCGCTCGCGGGTAATTTGCGTGAATGTTGACGGATGCACCTTGTCGGGCCGGTGGGCAAGAGCGCTCACGGTGCTTATCACGGTGTTCAGCGTTGCGAGAACGTGCGCTTCGGCCCTGCCCAGCGACGAGAGGCCGAGGCTCGCAAGCGTTTCCTGGACATCGCGGATGTCGTGCCTTCGCAACGCAAGATACCCGAGAAGGTTCCGGCCGCTGTGCCGGTTATCGGGGTGCAGGCCATCAACGACCTGTGCAAAACGCTCCCGCATGATAAGAAGATCGGACCGCAGATGTTTGAGCGAGCGCAGGAGCGATTCGAGATCGGCGCCGTTCGTCACGGAAGACTCGGGAATACGCTCAGATGTTTTGGACAATGATCTGCGTTTCTTGGAAACAGTGGATGATGCCATTGACCCTCTCGTTTGAATAACACAGCCCGCGCATTCCCCGCGACTTGGCGCGGGGTTAGCGGGCGAATATAGAGCAAATTACTTCCAAAGTTAAGGAAGAATCCCCGCCACTTGGGGCGGGGTTCTTCAATCGGACAGTGGATCATTCAAATAGCTTTTGCAGGTTACAGAATAGTTAGAATTGTATCAGCAAACGGTGAGCCTCGTTCTTGCCACGAGATTTGGACGTTTGTTACCGCAGCAGCGATTCGAATCCCATGCCCCGCTCTCTCACAAAAGCGGGAAGCCGCCGCCTGTTCCAGGCTTTGACAAGTGGGATAACGGCCGCGCCAAGCCTGTTAAGCAGGATTACGTCGGCCAGCCTATACTGCGGCCTGGTTCGCGTAAGGAGTCCGAAAATCACCCTCAGCAGCGGTTCTTCCACGGCGGGAGACGCGAAGTCGCACACAACCGAAAACCGCCGGTCCCGCGGGAAATCATGCTTGTATTCGTCAACCTCTCGTTGTATGCTACGCTGCAGGCCCGGCGTTGCATCGCCCAGGAAGTACTGGCGCGCAAGCTGCAGCAGCAGGAAGGTGCGGTGCATAAGGACAAACGGTTCCGCGTCGAGCCCCATGCGATCGGCAAGGTCTCGCATCTTGAGGATTTTCGCAAGTGCAATTTCGGCGGGCTTGTGCGAATCTTCGCGTCTTGCAAAGCGCCGCACAAACAGTCTCAGCGTAGCGCTGATGACGATGGTGTCCCAAAACACCCACAACAGCGGAGGCACCCGGGTTCGCCGGAAAAAGATGTTGCGGCGCGAAAACTCCGGCATGTACCACAGCGATTCGACGACGCTCGACGAAAGCCTGAGCAGCAGCAGAAGTTGCTTTGGGTCAATATGCGGTGCGTGCTGCCTGCAAAAGCGCGAAACCGCAGCTTCGACGCCGTCACCCTTTGCAAACAGGGATATGGTAACCGCCGCGTTGATTTCGTTGTATATCGACGAGCCGGACATGAAGGTGGCGTTTCGGAACCGTGACCAGCCGCCTGTCTGGCACCAGACCATGATTCCGGCGAGGTTCTCGCATTGCGTCAGTTTTTGCCTCATCCGCTCGTAGTAGTCGCCCGCAAACGAAGGGAATTCCCCGAATCCTTCGTATTCGCGCCGCGCCTGGAATTCCACAAGCTTGCGTTGTGTTCCCCGGAAAATGAGCGGGTTGAGGCCGAGGTATCGGAAGAAATCGGTCGTTCCATACTTGTGCGAAACAATGAGCGCCGAACTCGTGAGGCCGCTAAAGACGGCATCATAGGTCGCCGGGTTCCACATGAGGTCGCCTACGCTAAATGCACCAACGGTCCACGTGCGCACGACAAGCGTCCGGCATCGCGCTTCAAAAAGCGGGAGCAGCGATTGGACAAGCGAGCGGGCCTGCGTGGGCGTTCGCACCAGCAGATTAGATCGCATTTCGTGGTCTACGTCGAGGCCATCGCATTCGCCGAGGCGAAGGATCACGCCTGCCACACCGGGGAATTGCTTAAAGAGAAGTTCGCACGCGCAGGAAAGGATCGCGCCATCGGTTTCGCCGGCCGGGCGACCGCTTGCCGGCCCGAATTTCGCATCGGTGGTCACGAATACCGACAGACCGCATGCCGCGGCAGCCTCGCACAGCCGGAAAAACAGCGAGCAATAGTCTTCGATTGTGCCGGCGAGCCGGGGTGGATACCACGCAAGGGCAACCAGGTGCGCCACATCGTCCACCGATACGGCGTTGAATCCGAGCGCTGCAACGGTGTAACAGTATGTCGCAAATCGCCGCAGTATTCGTTCCTGGGTGACAAACGGCAAACGACCATTGCGTTCCAGGAGCGAGAACGGCGTTTTCGACCAATTGATGGTTGCTCCCGGCGGCAGGCAGGAGGGAAGCGCGAACGCCGACAGCGTGTCGGCAATGTATAGCATGCGGCAAATCCTACCGGGCCGGCGGTTCCCCGACGGCAAGAATGTCGGCGTACGCAGTAGCCGGGTCGGAGGCTGCGGAACCGCCGCTTACCCGCCGGCCGTACTTGAATATGTCGTCGAGTACCGCATCCCAGTTATAGGTGAGAGCAACGTGACTCCGGGCGGCCCCGCGCATTTCGGCGTACAGGTCGGGGTACGATGTCACCATGTCGACGACACCGCATATTTTGTTTGCCCAATCGTCACGATTATTCGACTCAGCCACATAGCCGGTCTTGCCGTCGCGGATGATTGCCTTTGGACCGCCGAAATCCGAGACAATGGCGGGCAGCCCGCAGGCCTGTGCCTCCAGTACAACGAGACCGAAGGTGTCGGTGACGCTGGGGAAAACCAGCAGGTGTGCGCCGGAGTACAACAGGGGAAGGATCTCCCGTCGGGCGCGGCCGGCAAAATACACCCGGTCGTGGGAGGCCATGCGCGATTTGTATTCGTCAAGATATGGCCCGTCGCCCGCAAATACAAGGTTCACGTTGTCATGTTTGGCGAGAACCGCCTCGTACACTTCGGCAAGGAAATCCACGTTCTTCTCCTTGCTTACTCTGCCCGCATGCAGAAGCGTGACGCCGTCGCGGATGCCCAATGTTTGCGCCAGAAACGCCGTTCCCCGCCCATCGGGCGCGAAGAGGTCCGGGTTTATGCCCCGCCGAAAGAGCCGCATTTTGGCGCGGGAAAGCCCGCGTTGCGAGAGGAGGGTCATATATTCGGGCGTCGACACGGCCACAGAATCCGCCATGGAATAGAACCAGTTGACAAAGTCTTCGGTGATTCGGCACATGGTGGCGTCGCCGAGGATCTGCCGCATCTGGCGCGTAAAGTCGGTGTGGTAGACCGCGGTGCACGGGACATGCAGGAGCTTGGCGGTGAGCAGTCCCACAAGGCCCACCGGGCCGGGCGTTGAGATGTAAATCTCGTCGGGAGCGGTTGCGCTCGACGCGCGGATTGCCGAGAGCACCGAGGGAATCCGCGCCGTGTAGGTGCTGAAGAATTCCGGCGTGTAGGAATAGATGCACGGGAGATCGAGCACGTTGCACGGAATTTCCGCGTTGCGTTCGGCTACGGGAGGCAGGCATGTCGCCATAGTCAAGTCGAGGCCGCGTTCCCGGGCCAGTTGCGACATTTCCTGGAGCGTGGCGCACACGCCGGACAGCTCAAGGAACGTGTCGGAAAACCAGAGTATCCGCTTGCCCCGCTTGTGCTCCTTGCCCACGTAGGATTCCGCGAGGTCGTCGAGAAGTTCGCGCGAGCCGTTGATCACGTTGAGCGACGTAAAGAACGGCAGGGAAACGAACACGCCGGGAAGCATGCTCGAAATGTGCCTGATGAGGCCCATGAGGTCGCCCGCGGTGAGGTCGCCGCCCACATTCTCGAACATGCCGCGCAAAAGGATGTCCGACGCCTCGGCAATCGCGTCGCTTATCAGGTCGAGTTTGGCTTCGGTGGGGCGCGTCCGGTTCTGCTGAAGATTGTCAACCAGCCTCGAAAGCAGCCTTCGAAGCGGGTCCTCGCGGCCTGCCTTGGAAAATTTCATTCTGTCAAACAATATCCTTCGCTTGATGTCGAGGGGCTTTTCGTCGAAAAGCAGCTCGTTGATCGATCCCAGAAACGTTGTTGCGATCGGCGCGCGCGATTTTGAAAAGTCGTACGCCACTTTGTAAATGGAGAACGCCAGCCCGCGATAATCGTTGTGGCGGCCCGATACCGAAGTTTTTTTGTCCGCAATGCGCAGCAGGAACTCTTCCGGCGTGCGCGCATCTGCCTGTGTGAATGTCGTGCCGATGAACAGCCCGCTGTGATCGTCAGATCCTCCTGTGGCGCCCTTGCGCCACGATTCGCCGCTTGCGGGCTCGATGCAATAGCGGTCGCAAAGGTCTTCCAACCGCCGCGGTGTAAGCGAGGCGAACACTTTAGCAAGCACCTCCCCGTCGAGCCTTGCCCGCGAGCCGTTGGCGCTTTCGAAATGGTCGAACAGAAGAAACAGCCGCTCAACGTGTTCGAGAGTGAGTAGGCCGTTTATGGAAAACGTGGGGTGCGCCACCGCATGGGCAAGTTTCTGCTCCCGCAGATACTCGCGCAGGTCGTAGATGCTCGAACGCGCTTTGTCGATAACCGCGAACTGCTCCGGCTCAAGTCCCCACACCAGCACGTGGATCTTTGTGCCGTCCTCGGGAAAATAGCTTGTCGCCTCGACTCCCGTAAAAACGTCGCCGGGGTGCCGGTCGCGCAGGCGCATAACGCCTTCAACCACGTTGTGATCGGTTATGGTGACAAAATCCATTCCGGCACGTTTTGCGGTTGCGTATGCGTCCTCCGGGGCGATATACGATTCCCGGGTGCCTATGCGCTGCAGGAACCATTCGGACGGACGCTCGGAAAAGCTCGAGTGGACATGACAGTCGGCTTTTGCCATTGTCAACCTCCAGGTGGGTGGTAAGCTCGTGCGCATTCGCAAACGCTCCCCCCGCGAGGAAACGTTGCCGTTTGCCAATTCCTATCAATAAAGATAGGCTGCGATTGTTACGGTGGTGTTCGGATCGGAAGAGATTCTGGTGTGGAAGTCAGCGCAAGGTTCGGCACCGGAAAACGTTCGGCATGCCCGCACGACGGAACCGCTACGCGGAAGTCGCGTTGCTTGTCAACCGCAGGATTATTCTTTTGAGCTTCTCGAAATCCACAGGTTTGGTGAGGTACTCGGCTACGCCCATCGACTTTGCGATTTCCGCGCTCACGATCTCGCTGTACCCCGTGCACAGCACCACGGGCAGGCCGGGACGAAGCGCGATCAGCTTTTTTGCAAGTTCGACGCCGGTGAGGCCGGGCATGGTCTGGTCGGTAACGACAACGTCGAATTTCTCCGGGTTCGCCGAGAAAATGTCGAGCGCGTCCCTGCTGTCGGTGACGCATGACGCCGAGAAACCCAGGATCGTGAACATTTCCTCGGCCATTGCCGTTATCATCGGTTCGTCGTCGACAAAAAGGATCGACACGTCACGTTTCGTTTCGACCGTATCGATGTCGCAGGGTGTTTGGTCTTTGGCGGCAACCGGATACGATTTCGGAAAGTAAATGTGGAACGCGGCGCCGGCGCCCAAACCGGTTTCCACGGAGATCGCACCGCCGCAACCCTTGACGATTCCGTGCACAACGGCGAGTCCCATGCCCGTGCCTTCGCCTTGCTTCTTTGTTGTAAAGAATGGGTCGAAGATCCTGCAGATTACCGCCGGGTCTATGCCATGGCCGGTGTCGCGCACGGTGAGGCGAAGGCTGCCCGACACATCGGCGTCGGAGTCGCCCGACCATCCGATGAGCGGTCCCGAGTGGTCGGTAAGCTTTACTTCAAGGATTCCGCCGGTTTCCCTCATTGCGTGCGCCGAATTAGCGCATAGGTTCATAAGCACCTGGTGGATTTCGGTGGCGCTCGCGCAGATCGAATCGTGCGACGCGTCAAGCGACATTCGAATTTCGATTGTCTTCGGCAGGGACGAACGCAGCAAGTCGAGAACTTCCGAAACCACCATCGACAGCCGCACATGCGTCTTTTCTTCGCTGCTCTGTCTGCTGAACTTGAGGATCTGCGCTACAAGGTCTTTTGCCCTGTTGCCCGCGGTGATGATCTGGTCTATGAAGTTGAGCTGCGGGGAATCCTTTTTCTTGACAAAATGCTTCAGCAGCTCCGCGTACCCGATAATGGGCATAAGGATGTTGTTGAAATCGTGCGCAATGCCGCCTGCCAGGGTGCCTATCGATTCCATCTTCTGCGCTTGGAGCAGACGGGCGCGGGTCTGCTTACGGTTCTCTTCGAAAAGCCACAGCAGCGAAGAATTCAAAACGATGCCTGCGTACACGCCCTCTTTGAGCACCACCACGCCGTCCGGGTTTTCGTTGGAAGGCGAGAGCCGCAGAATGTCTTCGAGCGGCATGTCAACCGAGACGGTAAGGCAAGGAGTTATGAATCGCTTGATTGATTCCCGTTTGATGAGTTCCCTGCCGAACATGCCGTACGTGTAGTCTTTGAGATTGTATTCGCGGACCACTCCGATGGGCGCGCCGCTGGCATCGACAACCGGAAAGAATGTGGCTTCCTTGTTGTTCCGAAACAATCCGAAAACGTCATACATGCCGGCGGCGACCGGGATTGGAGTGAGGTACTTGATGTAGCGGGAAATGTTCATGGACTTTGACTGAGTTGCAAGAACCGTCATTGCGATGCCTATTCCCCGGTGCTGATATTCGCGGCGTACATAAAATTATCCGAACAGCGTTCGGTGCTTATTATGAAAGCGCTAGGATCTTGTGATGCGCTTTAGCGCGCAAAATTGCGCTTGCTCCAGCCATCTTGCACAATTCTAACACGACTCTCACGTCAAAAAAGTGTATCCTGCCTATTTTAGATGTCGTTGTTTCCAAAGACGCATTCTACATTCTTACGGAGAGTCCCTCGGTATGAGAACCATCACCGTATGCCATTTCAAAGGCGGCACAGGCAAGACCACGTTCTGCGTGACTATGTCGCAGGCCCTTGCAACGGCCGGCTACCGGGTCCTGGCAGTGGATATGGACGTGCATCAGAACCATTTATCCGCAGCGCTTGGCGGAGTGGAAAGGGAACAACCCTCGCTTCGCGCCTCCAAGGGTTGCGCTTCCGGAATACTGGAACAAATCATCCGGAAAAATGCAGCCCCCAATCTTGACGTGGTAGCATTGTCGACAGAGTGGTGCGACAGGCGGACCACGGATCCGTTTCATTTAAAGAAGCGATTCAGGTTCTTCAACCTTGAGTCGGCCTACGATTTCGTAGTAATCGATACGCCGCCCGGCATGGGCCATGTGCAGGAAATCTCGCTTCACGCGGCAAATCAAGTGTGCATTCCAACCGACCTGTCTGCACTGTCGCTTCTGAGCCTGCACAAATTCATGGGAACGAATCCGGGCGCAAACTGCAAGATCGTTCCGATTGCACCAAGAGAAACAAGTCAGACCAGGGTGTCGCTTGCCGCTTTGCGAAAACAGTATCCGGGGAGCGTGGCTTCGTATTCCATTCCCTTCGACGAAGAGTTTCCCCTGTGCGTGTTGCCGGGCGCGGCCCCGTTTTACGCTCTGGTCTCACAAAAGACTGTAAGCGCTTGCGCCCGGTTGGCCGCCGATCTTTTTCTTGTGGATTACAAGAGGATGGAGATCGAGCTTGACAAAGCATGCTCCGGCCGGAGAATGGAGCCGGTCAGGTCAATAATGTTCCCGGCCGCAGACGGTCCCTATCCGCCGCAAGCTCCTTGCCTGTTGCAGGCTCAGCACTCGGTTCCGGTTGTGTAGTGCAATGACAAATGCAAAAGAACGCCTCGCCCGGCTTCTGCGCGGCAGAAAACGACGGCAGTTGGAACAGCGGGTCCTCCCCAACGCAACCTGTTGTGGTTTCGGCATCTATCTCATGAACTTCTAACACCAACCTCAAAACCGTCTAATTACCGGAACGCATTTTTATATTTGAAAACAACGAAAAAGGAGGCTCCATGAACTTCAAAGGCCTACTTACCACAGACCTGAGCGGCGGAAAATCCGGCATGAACCCCAGGCTCGGCCACGTTCGCGGCAGAGTGCTGGACATCGACGGAAGCGGCATCAGGCACAGCCGGGTGTGGATACGCGAAAACGGCCGGTTCACCTACACGGACGAGAACGGAAATTTCGTGCTTATCAATGTGGTGCCGGCATTGTACTCGCTCATAGCCGAAAGCGAGGGATATTCCCAGGCGATCTTCACCGACGCTCCGGTGGAAACCGGGGACAACCCCGGCTATGTTTTTGTGATGCATCCCCGGTACTCGCGTTTTCGGGTGGAGCGCAGACGCGGCGCGCTTGCGTTCCAGATGTAACCATGATTCCTTTTTTGCAAGGCGGCGAAAGCCGCGGGCATTCCGTCGGGCCGTTCCAAAGGGGGGCAGGCATTCTTTGTCGCCATGAAACCTCCGTGCTTGCCTTCCCTTTTCTCTTTTCGATGCGGATACGCGGGCGCACCAACGCGCATGCCGTTCTGCCGCCATCAGTTACTGAAGTTAGTCAACTGGTAAGAGACCGTGACGATACCGGTCCCATGCTTTCCAGTATGCTCATGGCTGCTTTCATGTATCGCTAGACGGACAATAGAAGTTGGCTTGCAATGCCTCCTGCGGTTGGGGAGGGTACCCGAGCATTTCAATTTCCTAGCGTTGGGTATCTTCCAGAAGATCTCTCACGGCCATTCTCAAATCGTCTAGCTCAAAGGGCTTTGTCATGAACCGGTCTGCGGGCACCAGGTGCTTCCCGGCAAGTATGTCCGGTTTGATCGGAAGCGCGGTAAGAATCAGAACCCTTGTTTGCGAAAGAGCCGGGTCTTTTCTGATGATCTCATAGACTTTCCAGCCGTCCGGTTGCGGCATCAGGATGTCGAGAATCACAAGATCGGGTTTTTCAGCTTTGAGCTTTTGAAGGGCCTCGGTTCCGCAATCGGCTTTGGACAGGAAATACTCCCTGCTGCCCAGCGTCAACTGAATGAGTTCGGATATGTTGGGATCATCTTCAACGATAAGAATACTGTTTTGCAACATTGAAACCGCCTCTGGAAAAAGGGCATCACCGATCAACAACGCTTTGCGGCAACCACTTCAAAAAGTAACATGCCGCGTTTAGCAAGAAGTGAGTATCGTGCGAGAAATGCATGTGGGAACGCGGGCAGGCTTTTCGCAGAATTGTAATGAAATCCTCAGACCGCGCTAACAAACGACCGGTACTTTTTTGTGTGCCGGAACTATTCCATTCGACACAAGGGAGGCGGCAATGGTGCAGGTCAAATGTTTTGGAAATCGCGGCGCAGCCGGCTACGAACCGGAGAATACCATCAATTCGGTGAACCGCGCCGCCGACCTGGGAGCCGACTGGATCCTCGTGAACACCACTATCATCGGGGACAAACCCGTCGCGATCAGCGGCGAAGCGCTCGAAAGGGTGATGGGGAACCAGAAGATCGCTCCCGGAGAAATCCTTGAATTTCTTCGCGCTGCTGCTGCGGCGAGGTACCAGGCAGCCCCATTGCTGGAGGACGTTGTGGAAGCAGTGGAGGCCAAGGCAGGCCTCTGCATTCAGATAGACAATCCGGGAGGAGCGTCGCTTGTCGTTCGGGAAATTCACAAGGCTCTGTTTAGAGGCCGTTGGAAGTACTCGCAATTCATCGTTGCAAGCTCAAATTTCCACGAACTCGAAACTGCGCGGTGCTATGATCCCAACATCCGGATCGGTTGCGTGATCCTCGGCGTGCCGCATGTAGCGGTAAAATACGCCGAGCAGATCGGTGCGCATTCCGTATTTGTGAACAAGGTCCAGATGAGGTCCGACCTCGTGGCCGAATGCCACGGGCGCGGGCTGGAAGTTGTTGCGCATGTTGTCAATAGCGAAGAAGAGTACCTGCTCATGGAAGCGATGGGAGTTGACGCCGTTGTCTCCGATTTCCCGGACAAAATTGTAACCTGGCGGTTTCTCAGGTACGAGAAAAGGGGCTTTGCGCTGTGCGATTAGGAAATCTGTCGGTTACTGCAAGGCAGCGCCGGGCAGTGCGCGCGATGTTTCCAAAGCGCGGTTCCAAGCGCTTTCCCCTATTCCTTATAATGGTGCTTGATTCGTCTCCGATTACATGCGCAACCAAACGTCGTAACCAAAATCTAACCGGAAACACATACTAAAATTATCTCCGAAGGCAATTTTTGTAGTGCACCAATGAGCAAGATAAGAATCGCCGCGAAAAAACGGCTCCGGAGCGCGGGAAAAGCAACCGCAAAGGTTCCAAATACGGAGAAAAGCAAGAAAGGCTCATCCTAACATAAACCTAACAATTACCTAACATCACAATAACCAGCGTATTCCATCTTTAGCTCATCGGATTTGCCCGTTGTGCGGCAATGAAAGGAGCGAAGATGGAAAAGTGCATGGGGATAAGAAAGGGGGCTCAAGGGGAATTTTTTTATCCGCCATTATTTACCATCACGCTTCGAGAAAAAAGGAAAAGTAACATCACACAAATGGGAGGATTCATGAAAAGGTTGATGATCACAATGCTGGCAGTCGCTTCAGCGGCAACGCTGGGCATGGCTCAGCAGAAAGACAGCGCTGTTTCCGGCGGTCAATCGGCAACGTCAATTGATTCGGTCAAAGAACAAGTTGGGAATGTCAAGGGTGAAGTGGACGGGCTCAACGAGAGCTATGCGGAAACCAAGGCGACGGTAGGAGCGCTCAGCAAGATCAAAGTGTCCGGGTATATCCAGGCGCAGTGGGTCCGTGGCGACACGGCAGGCATCGTGGACGGATCGAACAAGGTTGTCACGGATCGGTTTCTCATCAAGCGTGGCAGACTCAAGACAACCTATGATGCAGGGCTTTCCCAATATGTATTGGAAATAGACGCGACGCAGGACGGTGTGATTATCAAAGACGTTTACGCCATGTTCAAGGATCCGTGGCTCAAGTCGTTTGCCCTCACCATGGGCTCTCAGGACCGGCCGTTCGGATACGAAGTGCACTATTCGTCGAGCTCGCTTGAATCGCCGGAGCGTTCAAGGGTTATTGGCACCTTTTTCCCCAAGGAAAAAGATCTTGGCGCAATGCTCGAATTCGCCCAGGAAGACGGCCCGCTTTCGTGGCTGAGCGCAAAGGTCGGTGTTTTCAACGGCCAGACAAACATTCTTGACGAGAATGACGGCTACAAGGACATAATCGGACGCCTTGGCGTGAATTTTGCAATGCCTAATGCCGGGCTGTCGGTTTCCGGTGGTGTTTCCGGATACTATGGAAAGGTTCAGAGCACGGATACTACCGGCAAAGTAGGGAAGAACTACGCTATGAGCGGAACAACATGGGTGGGTGCCAACGACACAAAGTTCAACGAAGCGTTCCTTCGCGAGTACTACGGCGCAGACCTCCAGCTTACCTACGCCACCCCGGTGATCGGCGGGACCTGCATCAAGGGTGAAGTGGTGGGTGGCCATGAACCGGGAACTTCGGGATCGAGCAATTACTATGCTACAAACAATAGCATAGCCAACGCGATCTCGGGGACTCCTGCGGTGACCTATGGTGTCCAAAGCGGCTCGTCGGTTTACGAAAGAAGTGCACTCGGGTGGTACGGTTACTTTATCCAGAACCTCGACCCGGCCAGCATGCAGCTTGTTTTCAAATATGACATATACGATCCCAACACCGCTGTCGGCCCCGCGGATTTCGACACAACGAAATCCGCCGTCAAACCCAACCTCAACGCGGCAGATATTGCGTATCAGACCTTCGGCCTCGGTCTCCTCTGGTATGTTCCGTGGGCAACCAACGTTCGGTGCATGCTGTTCTACGAAATCAATCAAAACGAAAAATTGACCAATCCGATTGGAAGTCTCGCCAAATACAAAAATGATCTGACCGACAATCTTCTCACTGCTCGTATTCAGGTCAAGTTCTAACGCGGGTGAGATCGGTTCACAACTCAAACAAGGAGAAGTCAGAATGAAGAACCTTTCAAAGAAGATCCTGGTTGCCGGCCTTTGCGTCGTCAGCGCATTCGGATTGATCGCCGCAACCGGCAAGAAAGTAATTACAGTCAAAGGGTCCGATACCATGGTCATTCTCGCCCAGCGTTGGGCAGAGCAATACATGGCTAAGCATCCCGACGTCACGGTCCAGGTGACCGGCGGCGGCTCGGGGGTCGGACTCTCTGCTCTCATCAACGGCACCACCGACATTGCCGACGCGTCACGGCCCATCAAGGGCAGCGAAATCGAGAAGATCAAGACGCGCTTCAACGCGCTCAGCTACGAAACCAAGGCGGCAAAGGACGGCATCACGCTGTACCTCAACGAGTCCAATGGCGTTTCCGAAATGACAATTGCGCAGATCAAGGCCATTTATCTCGGCGAGATCACCAATTGGAAAGACGTCGGCGGTGAGGACGCGAAAATCGTTCTCTACGGACGCGAGAACAGCTCCGGGACGTACGTATATTTTCGCGACAACGTGCTCGACGGAAAAGACTACAGCTCAACCATGCAGAGCCTGCCCGGCACCGGTGCGGTAGTTAATGCCGTTGTCAAGGACAAGCTCGGCATCGGCTATGGCGGAGCCGCGTATGCCAAGGGCATCAAGATACTCAAGGTAAAGAAGGATGCTTCCTCGACAGCTTATGAGGCCACTCCCGAAACCATCAAGTCGAACCTGTATCCCATCACCAGGTATCTGTATATGTACACCAAGGCAAAACCGATAGGCGACGTCAAGGACTATATCGACTGGATTCTGAGCGACGAAGGTCAGTCCATTGTTACCAAAGTCGGATATTTTCCCGTCAAGTAATGCCGTTATGCCCTTTCCCGCCGCCTTTGTGCGGCGGGGAAGGGCTGCTACCTTAACCATCTCCTCCGAGGACTTCCGATGACGAACAGCGAAAACACGGCCCCCCGCGCGCCGCGTACCAAGACGCGCATACGGCCGTTTGAATTCATTGCCGAAAAACTGCTGGCGTCAATCGCGTTTGTCTCAATCTTCTTTATCATCCTGATTCTTATCTTCGTGTTCCGGGAATCGCTGCCCCTCGTGCTGGGCACTGCCACCGATGACATAGGCAAGGTCACACTCAAGAGGATTTTCGACCTTGCATGGCAGCCGGTTTCAAACACCCCTCAATACGGATTTCTTCCGCTGGTTGTAGGCAGCATCAAGGTTACGCTGGTTGCCTTGGGTGTCGCCTTTCCCGTTGCCATACTTGCCGCGCTTTTTACCTCCACGTTCGCGCCCAAATGGGCAAAAGAATTAATGAAGCCGGCCATAGAAATTCTCGCCGGATTTCCGTCGGTGGTTATCGGCTTCTTTGCGCTCACCGTCATGGCCTCCCTTTTCCAGACTGTTTTTCACCTCCACTATCGCCTTAATGCATTTACAGGCGGGATTGCGCTTTCACTCGCGGTTATTCCCATTGTCTTCACCGTTGCCGAAGATTCCATCAATGTGCTGCCCAAGACAATGAGAGAGGCAAGCTATGCGCTGGGGGCAACCAAGTGGGAAACCTCGCTGTTTGTCCTCCTTCCGGCGGCAACGCCGGGCATTTTCGCGGCCTTTCTGCTGGGGTTGGGACGGGCGTTCGGCGAAACCATGATCGTTCTCATGGCAACGGGCAACGCTGCACTTCTGTCGCCTGATATCTTTGAGCCGGTTCGCACGATGTCGGCCACCATCGGCGCCGAAATGGCCGAGGTCGTGTTCGGCGACGCGCATTACAACATGCTGTTCTTTATCGGCGTGTGCCTGTTTGTTTTCTCTTTTTCGCTCAACGCAATTGCCGAGCTTGTGATACGCCAGCGTCTCATGAAACGATTTCGGGGTACCGCATGACATTAGGGAAAAAAGCCTTCGGCGTAGGCATCGTGGCGCTCACGGGCCTGTGCGCCTTCGGCGTCATAGGCGTAGTGGTTTACGTCATGACCACCATCATTATCGGCGGGCACCACATGATGTCGTGGACCTTTCTCACCGCCGCGCCCGCGGAGGGCATGACCGCGGGCGGCATATTCCCGGCCATAGCCGGGACCTTTTTTCTTGTCGTCATCATGTCGGCGGTCGGCGTGCCCGTTGGAACAATTACCGCCATCTATCTTGCCGAGTACGTGCGTCAGGATTCCTGGATTGCAAAGAGCATCCGGTTCGCGGTGAACACGCTTGCAGGCATTCCGTCAATCGTATTCGGCCTGTTCGGCCTCGGGTTCTTTATCCAGTTTGTGGGCCGTAACATGGACAAGCTGATGACCCCGCAAGGTGAACTTGTGTGGGGTCAGCCGTGCATTCTCTGGGCAAGCCTTACCATGGCGCTGCTGACCTTGCCGGTGGTTATCGTCTCCGTGGAGGAAGCGGTGAAGGCCGTGCCTCGCGACTTGCGCGAGGCGAGTCTCGCCCTCGGCGCCACCAAATGGCAAACCATCCTGCGCATCGTACTGCCGAATTCAATTACGGGCATTCTAACGGGAGGAATACTGGCCGTGAGCCGCGGGGCGGGCGAGGTGGCGCCTATTCTGTTCACGGGCGCGGCCTATTTCCTTCCGCATCTGCCGACCAAACTGTCCGATCAGTTCATGGAACTAGGGTATCATGTGTATATTATGTCAACTCAGTCGACCAACGTCGAACAGACCGCGGGCATTCAGTATGCAACAACACTGGTGTTGCTGCTTCTGACGTTTCTTCTCAATTTTACGGCAATTTACCTCCGGTTCTGGATGCGTAAACGATCGCTCCAATAATAGGACTATCAATGGAAAACGAAACTTCGCGAGTAGTAATAAGAGCGGACAAAGTGTCGTTGTGGTACGGCGCGAAACGGGCCCTGTGCGACATTTCGATGGACATGCAGGAAAAGTGCGTCACCGCATTCATCGGGCCTTCGGGCTGCGGCAAGTCGACGTTTCTGCGACTGTTCAACCGGATGAACGACCTTATCGACAACGTGCGAATCTCAGGCAACATCGTCATCGACGGAGTCGACGTCTACCAGACCTCCATCGACGTGGTGGACCTGCGGAGGAAGGTCGGGATGATATTCCAGAAAAGCAATCCGTTCCCGAAATCGGTGTTCGAAAACGTGGCCTACGGCCCGCGCATCCAGGGAATACGGAACAGGGGCGACCTCGACGCGATCGTGGAACAATGCCTGCGGCAGTCCGCGCTGTGGGACGAGGTGAAGGACGGCCTCCACGGCAGCGCGCTGGGCCTGTCGGGCGGACAACAGCAGCGGCTGTGTATTGCGCGCGCGCTGGCCGTGAAGCCGGAGATTCTTCTGATGGACGAGCCGGCCAGCGCGCTCGACCCGCTTTCCACGGCCAAAATCGAGGAACTCATCTATACGCTCAAGAATGACTATACCATTGTTATCGTCACGCACAACATGCAGCAGGCTTCCCGCGTGAGCGACTATACGGCGTTCTTTTACATGGGAGAACTCATCGAATACGACAAGACGCCGATGATGTTCACCTCGCCCAAGCTCAAACGTACGGAAGATTACATTACCGGCAGGTTCGGCTAAACCCTTTCCGAGCAAAAGGATACCCTGTGGAAAGACGTTTTGAGAAGGAAATTCATTACGTAACCGAAACGCTTACGGCTATGTCCAACGACGTACAAAAGGCGGTCAAGGCGTCGCTGCAGGCGTTTCTCACCCAGGACGTTGCCGCGGCGCAATCGGTACTCGACAACGAGCATGCGATCAACACGTTCGAAATCACCATCGACAACGACGTCGTGAAATTCTTCGCGCTTCAGCAGCCGGTTGCGGTGGACCTGCGGCTCGTGCTGGCGATTCAGATGGTAAACAACGAGCTCGAACGCATCGGTGATCATGCGGTGAACATTGCGGAATCGGCGATCCAATGCTCGCCGCTCAACCCGCTCGAAGATCTTCCCGAACTGTTCCGCATGGCCGAAATGGTCACGACCATGCTCGCAAATTCGCTCGAAAGCTTTTTTACGAAAAACTCCGAACTCGCACGGGCGCAGCTTCTCAAAGACGACGAAATCGATGAAATGAACAGGAACATCATCCTGAAGTCAATCGACATAGTCAAGAAGAATCCGGCGCTCATAGAGCCCGCAATCGAGTATATCCGCGTGAGCAAGAACCTCGAACGGATTGCGGACCTGTCGACGAACATTGCCGAGGAGGAGATTTTCCATGACCAGGCCCGGACGGTGAAGCACCATACCGATACCACCGTACCTCCGTTTTCTCATTGATCTTTTGACTCGCTGCAGCCGGATAGTGGGCGCGGCCCGTACATTATATTAATGCATAAAGGCAGGGCGGCCCCGCCGACCTCCTGCAGGAATTGGCTGTTGCACCAGAACCGAACGGAAACGATATGGCCCGAGAACACATTCTTATCGTTGAAGACGAAGAGGAGATCCAGGAACTCATCGCCTACAACCTGTCGAAGGAAGGCTTTCGGACCTCACTAGCCTCCTCCGGCGAAGACGCGCTCAAGATGGTGAGGGCGGGCCGGGTGGACCTTGTTCTCCTCGACCTCATGCTCCCTGGTATGGATGGGCTTGACGTGTGCAAGGCAATCCGCAAGGATGAAAAGACCCAGACCATCCCGGTGGTGATGCTCACAGCCAAGGGCGAGGAATCCGACATGGTGACCGGGCTGGAACTCGGCGCCGACGACTACATCGTAAAGCCGTTTTCTCCCAAGGTTCTTGTCGCGCGAATCAAGACCGTGCTTCGCAGGAAAAGCGCGGAACCGTTCGACGAATCGAGCCCTGTTTCCATTTTCGACCTGTCGATCCATCCGGGCCGGCGCGAGGTGCTGGTGGGAAAGAACCCGGTGCAGCTTACCAACATGGAATTCCGCGTGCTGCATTTTCTTGCCTCCAGGCCGGGCTGGGTGTTTTCGCGGTACCAGATCGTAGAAGGCGTGCGCGGCGACAATTACCCGGTTACGGACCGTTCGGTGGACGTCCTGATCGTGGGACTGCGGAGGAAGCTTGGCGAAGCCGGTTCCTACATAGAAACCGTGCGCGGCGCCGGGTACCGCTTCAAGGAAGAGGCATAATTTCCATGTGGCCAAAGAAGCTCATATGGCAACTGTACCTGTCGTACCTGCTCATCATGGCCATTCCGGTTATCGTCGTTACGTGGTATGCGGCCGAAACGTTCACCAGATTCTATAGAACGAAAATGGTGGAGGAACTTACGGCGCGCGCGTATCTTATCGGCGCCCAGATCGAAGATCATCTCAAAGGTCCGGAAATAGGGAACGTCGACTCCCTCTGCAAGGTTCTTGCCGGGAAGACTCCCACGCGGTTCACCGTTATTTCTCCGAATGGAAAAGTCATAGGTGATTCGGAAAAAAACCCCGACTCCATGGAAAACCACGCCAGCAGGCCGGAAATAATCGCCGCGCTTGCCGGAAGAGTGGGAATAGCGGAACGGTTCAGTGTTACGCTGAGCGAACAAATGGTATATGTCGCTCTGCCCGCCTACAACGGAAAGTCGGTGGCGGCGGTGGTGCGAACATCGTTCCCCGTTTCGGTGATCACGTCGGCGCTGCGCAGGCTGTATGCCAGGATCGTCGTGGCGCTATTGTTCATGGCCCTGTTCGCCGCGCTCGTGAGTTACCTTGTGTCAAGAAACATCAGCCTGCCCATAGCGGCAATGAAGCGCGGCACCCAGCGTTTTGCCTCCGGCGATTTTAGCGTCAAGGTCCAGAAGGCCGGGTACGAAGAGGCAAAACAGCTCGCCGACGGCCTTAACGAGATGGCGAGACAATTGAGCGAAAGGCTCTCCACCATTACCGAGCAGCGCAACGAGCGGGATGCTGTGCTGTCGAGCATGATCGAGGGCGTTGTCGCGATAGACGCGCAGGAGCGGGTAATCACCATCAACAGCGCTGCCGCCCAATTGTTTTCCCTGGACCGTGAGCACAGCAAGGGGAAGCTGATCGGGGAAGCGCTCCGCAACATCGAGGTACAAGATTTTCTGGTCGCCACGCTCAAAGCCGAGGGGCCGGCCGAATGCGAATTGCTCCTGCCGGTTCGCGCCAGCGGCGCAAGAAAAGACTCCGAGCTCTTCTTGCAATTGCACGGCAGCGCGCTTCGCGACGGCGAAGGCAAAACCATCGGCGCGCTCATGGTTGTCAACGACATCACCACCATAAAGAAGCTCGAAAATATCCGCAAGGATTTCGTGGCCAACGTATCGCACGAACTCCGTACGCCGCTCACCTCTGTAAAGGGCTATGTGGAAACATTACAGAGCGGCGCAATGGAAAACCGCGCGGAGGCCGAGCGGTTTCTCTCCATCATTTCGAACCAGGTTGACCGCATCAATTCTATCGTGGAAGACCTGCTTTCACTGTCGCGCATCGAGCGGGACGCCGAACGCAAGACCATCGACCTGACGCCGGGGGCGCTCCGCGACGTGCTTTCTTCCGCCGCCGACACGTGTCGTCATAAAGCGTCAGTCAAAGGCATCACGCTCGAAATATCATGCGATCCAACAATCTGCGCGCTCATGGAAAAGCCGCTCCTCGAACAAGCCGTGGTGAATCTCGTCGACAACGCCATCAACTACAGCGAAGAAAAGAAGCGGGTGTGGATACGGGGAAAAATGGGCGAGGACGGTGAGTCGCTCATTGAGGTGCACGACGAGGGCATCGGGATACCGGCGGAGCATCTCGAAAGGATTTTTGAACGGTTCTACCGGGTCGACAAGGCGCGAAGCAGGAAGCTGGGCGGCACAGGCCTTGGACTCTCAATTGTCAAACACATCGTTCTTGCCCACAAAGGGAGAGTCTGGGCCGAAAGCGAAGTGGGGACCGGCAGCACGTTTTATATCGCCCTACCTGCCAACGAAAGAGAAGGGTCCGAATGTCTGAAAGTCTGAAGGTCTGCAAGGTCTGGGGACATAACCCAGCATGTTCGACTTTTTTACATTGCTACTTTTAAACTTTCCGATGGACAGGTCTTTTAACGTCTGAAGGGTCTGTAAGGGCGGAAGACAAACTCGTCATGTTTGACTCTTCGACCTTCCGACTTTTGGACTTTCCGACCTAAGGAGATTTTCATATGGCGGTTCATCTGCAGAGAGAAATTGACAATCTCAAGAAGAAGATTCTCCGGCTGTCGACCATGGTCGAGGAGAACGTCGAGCGCGCCGTGCGCTCCGTTGAGAAACGGGACGCCGATCTCGCGGACAAGGTGATCGACATGGACAAGGCGGTCGACATAACGGAAATTGAGGTTGAGGAAGAGTGCCTCAAGATCCTCGCCCTGCACCAACCAGTGGCGGTCGACCTCCGTTTCATCGTTGCCGTGCTCAAGCTCAACAACGACCTCGAACGTATCGGCGACCTCACGGTAAACATCGCTGAGCGGTCGCTGGTGCTCGCCAGCCGGCCGGATTTCACCTTTACCTCGAATTTCCCGGCCATGATGGAGAAGGCGCGGCTCATGCTCAAGAAATGTCTCGACGCTCTTGTCAACCTCGACCCCAAGCTCGCGCTGGAGGTGTGCGCGTCCGACGACGAAGTGGACGCGCTGTACAGGGAAATGTTCGAAAAGGTGAAGGACGGGATCAGACAGTCCCCCGACAGCATCGATGATTATCTCGAAATGCTCTCAATTTCGCGCCACCTCGAGCGGATCGCCGATCACGCCACCAATATCGCCGAGGATGTGATTTACATGATTGAGGGATCCATCATCCGGCACAGCGCGGAGAAGTTCAGACAGCACTAGACATCGCAGAACCTCGCCTCCGAACCCCCTCTCCTAAAGAGAGAGGGGGCCTCCTCTTGCACTTCCTGATGCCTATCGCAACATTGACAATCGTGGAATATACCATTTGCCAAGCGTTAGGTGGACCGGAGGGTGCGCAAGGCGCAGGGCCGCCTGACCGCGGCCGCAGGCCACGGCGGCAGGCGGCACCGAGGCCGACAGGCCGAGCCCGCAGGGAGACCGACCCTGAAAAGAGGGGTGCACTGCCATGCGCCCCTCTTTTCGGGGGAACGCCAAATTTGACTCACAGAAAAAATACAGGCTAAATATCTTCCATCGTCAGCTCGTCGCGGTCTTCCTTCCACGCGGCGAGCTGCTTGGTGCGGCTGGGGTGCTTGAGTTTTGAGAGGGCCTTTGTTTCGATCTGGCGCACGCGTTCGCGGGAGATGTTGAACGCCTCGCCGATCTCCTTGAGGGTCTTTATGCGGCCGTCGTCGAGGCCGAAGCGCATGGTGACGATTTCGCGTTCCTTGTCGGCGAGCGAATCGAGCACG
>Ga0182027_10003706_pt1 | contig 23998 bp, 21 predicted proteins | sample 712E1DmetaG_FD_121300 | JGI IMG/M metagenome (GOLD analysis project Ga0182027, IMG submission 121300) | Permafrost microbial communities from Stordalen Mire, Sweden - 712E1D metaG (Illumina Assembly) | ecosystem: Environmental > Terrestrial > Soil > Wetlands > Permafrost | place: Sweden... | reverse complement strand
GCCGCGCTTGATAAATTCTTCTCGTAATAGACCAACCTCAAATTAAAAATCTTCACAGCGGCATAAAAAGGAGAGACATATGGGTTTAACTGCTGAAGAAATTAAAATAATGGCGACTGGCGGTCTGTGTCGTATCGTGAATGATGCAGGTCAATACCTGGCTTACGGAGACGACGGCAAGATAAAATTCGTTGACGACACGACCCGCGCATTCGTTTATCACTACGTCAATGATAATGTTCCGAGCCAGATCGAAAAGGTTCGGCAGATGTACAGCGCTAAATGGTATGCGGTGGCAGCATAAAAGGAGGAAAATTTGAATTCAGAAGAAAAATTACAACTGGCCGTGGAAACGTTATTTGATTCCTTAACCGTCTCATGGGAGGACAACGGCAATATTATGGCGGAAGTAGTAAGGGACAGTACCATAACAAATTTGTCGAAAATTACAGGGAATTCTTTTGATGAGGTAAGACGGATTGTGAATATAAAGGTTGAGAATTCTCAGTAATCAATAAAAATGGTCTACTCTAATGAAAGGCTGGTGTTATGAAAATCGAATTCTTTTTCAGAAACCTCGATAAAACCAAACAGGATGAGCTTCTCCATGCTGCAGGTGTCACCTCTCCCGATGACATGAACTGGGGAGTATTCCCTGTTTCTGTTGTCGAGATTGAACCAGAAATAATAGAAGGAGAAAAAACTGATGCGTCCACATAATGATAAACCCATTCGTCCAGTCAATATGGTCTCTTTGAGGATGGTACGAGAGAAGAAACTAGGGTACGACATTCCTATCACCTGTCCAGAGGGGGTAATAGATCTAGTCCAGAGTCTTTTTCAAAACAGTTATCGCGAGATGGTTTTGGTAATTGGGCTCGACAACGGAAACCGTCCCACAATGGTGCATGTTGTTGCTATGGGAAGCCCGACAGAAACGGCTGTGTCTATACCCTGTATTTTCAAGCCGCTCTATCTCTCAAACGCTACAGGGTTCGTCTTGGTACACAACCACCCAGCCAGCAGCCTTCAACCATCCTCTGCGGATAAAAAAATTACCGACAGCTTAAAGAAAATAGGCGAAATGCTGGAGGTCCAAATTATCGACCACATCATTTTAAATTCGGATGCTGGTGATTATTATTCGTTTAAAAAGATAGGATCGCTGTAAATAAAAACCATAAACCAAAGGAGTATTGTGCTATGAAAAAGAATCCCATTTACCAGGCGTTAAGCATTATCCTTCGGAACACAGGAAAATCTTTGCCAATTTTGAAGTACGGCTTGATTGAAAACGGATGGCTCAGGATGACCGACCTGGAGCATGAAATCCGAATATATTTAGAAGATTATGGGAAAAAACCTGTTCTGGCTGATATCGGCCTCCAGCTCAAAGTCAATGACATGTCTGCTGCAATTGATGCAGCTCAAATCATGAACGTTAATGATTTCCCTGGTCAAATCGACCCTGGACAACAGGCAGTTAATATTTCTCCAAAGGTGCTTGATGGTTTGATTGATTTACTACCAGCAGTATCAACGGATGACTCTAGAGGGTGCTTGAGGAGCGTTTTTGTGAATCGAAAAAAGAAAGAAGCTGTTGCTACAGATGGACACATTTGCCTGGTCAAGAAACTTTCTGTCGGTCCTATGGCAAGTTTTATGATTGATCCTATAACCCTGAAGATAGCCGAATGCTTTACCGGCAACCTGACAGGATTAACCATCCATCACAGGCTTGAAACAAAGGGTACGGATGGAACAGTATCTACCCATTCTGCTGACTATCTAACGCTTACAGGAAACGGTTGGCAGCTGGTTTCAAGGGTGCTTCCTGCAAAGGACTATCCGATGTACTGGAGGGCCATACCTGACCGTTCTCAGGCAGTTTCCGTTGTATGGGACAAAGGGTTGATTGGTGAAGTGAGTGCGTTTCTGGATAAGGCAAAACCATTCACCAACCCTAAAACGCATTTGATACACCTGATTGCAGGTGAAGGGATTGTTAAAAACGATAGCATTTCCTTTTTCAGGAGGACTGTGTTCGCCAGGGACATTCTCCCTTTGAAGCCTGAGCAGGTCATTGGGGTCAATGCTGAGATCCTGCAATCGGTGTTAAAATTCATTCAGGACAGGCCTGTGGCAGTCACTGTGGGCGAACATATGATAAACGCTATAGTATTCCAAGGTGAGGATTGCCTTGCCTTGGTGATGCCTTTAAGGACTTCAGAATCCTCTGCTGGAATAACCAGGGCCGAATTGCTGAAGGAAGAAGGCGGCAAAGCGGCTGTAATACCTGCGTTGGGAAATCAGATGAGGAAGGCGGCGTAGGGCAAGGCTGGGCTGGATTACCAGGGAATTACTAAAAGAAAAGGGTGGCTTGAAAACCACTCTTTTTTTAGCTACGAAGTTATTGCTAAATAATAGTCTTAGTTATTATATCGAATAATTATTAAAGGAATAAACGTATTTGTTACTTAACAGCAACATTAATCTTGTTTAACAATTTACATATATATATAATATTATGAGTAAAGCAAACATAGACCAATGTCTTTAAATATTAATTTACGGAACGGAAATAAAATATGATGAAAAATATTATTCTCTTAATTGCTACGATATTATTAACAATTAATTGTGCATTGCGAGGACCAGCTCCTTGCTATAACATTGCCACAACAGCTGAAAAATATGACGATATTGGCAAGGCAACTTCTTACAGTTTCCTGTCTATATTCACTTGGGGTGATGCTAGTCTCCAAGCGGCTTTAAAAAATGGGAATATCTTAAAGGTCCATCATATAGACAACGAAAACTTTAATTTTTTAGGGATATTTGGCAGCTATACTACAGTGATTTATGGAGAAAAGCAGCCTGATTATATAAATAGCAATCAAATTAAAGAATCAAAACAAATAATAAAAGATATAATAGTTGATTCTTTTTATGTTGAACAGATGGTTTTTGCTATCCCACCAAGTTATAATGGTAAAATATATGTAAAACTTGATAGACTAATTTTCGAATCAATTGAATATAATGTAAATATGCATTTTCTTTATAATGAAAATATTAAAATAGACCTTAACCTTTCAAAAGACATTATCTCCATCAAGACAAAATCAAATAACGGTAATTTTAAATTTATCAAGAATGATAGAATTCAAAATTCATCGCAAGGAAAAACAATCTTAGATTCTTATATCTCTAAATATATTAATCAATAACTATAAAATTAGCGGAGAGTGAAATTAGGGATTGTAGACTTGAGAAAAGCGGCGTAGCTTAAAGCAGAACAGCTTATAATGGAATGAGTGAAAAAAGAGTGGTCTTTATAGACCACTCTTTTTATTTCAACGGCTTCCTCCCCAGGTTCGATAGGTTCGGCCCATTTTTTTACACATACACCCCCTTTTTATACGTGATGTGTACGTGTATTAATAATAGAAATAAAAACAGTTGGAAATTATCTCGCATACGAGAGGATGTATGTTGTTGTAAATGTATCGAACCTATCGAATTTTTCTTCTAAAGGAACAGAAACTTGGTCATGACCAACCCCAATGACCCTGAAGCCACAAAATGCTTGGACAAGAAATAGTTTATCACATTAGTAAATTAAATACCTTGCTTTTTACGCAAAATTCATGGTAAAATCACATTATATTCCAGCCCTACTATCTTTGCTCCAGAGAAAAATCGGCTTAACGCTCTTACCTTTCTCGAAGAAGGTTATTTCCATGGTGAATAAAAACAGCCTAACTCCGAACAATAAATTAAAAGGCTTATGAAAATCAAAACGCTAACGATCATATTAACATTACCATTCCTTGCCTTAAGGTGATAATAGTTCAAATAAACTAATAATTTCTGGAGTAAAAGCTTATGGCAAAATGTACGAATTGTGGGAAATCTGGTTTATTCTTTAAGGTCAACTCCAATAGCAGGTGCAAAGAATGTGAACGTATTGCATTATTACATGTGGAAGAAAGACAATTGCAAGAAAGAATTGCCAAAATACAAACAGATATATCAATAAATGAAAAAGGCTATATTGAAATTAAGGAAAAACGAGAGTCGCTTTATAAAGAAATAGCAGATGAAGCAAAAAAGGATGCATTATCTCAAATATCGGGTCAAATTGATAGCAAAAATCTCGAATTACAGAATATTATTGTTCAAATTGAAGAAAAGCAAAAATTATTTCAAAGCATTTCAGAAGAATATAATCAATCCCAGAAAACCATCTTATCAAATGCGAATAAGCTGCGAAAACTACAAACCTTATTTAAGAGTATGCAGTATTCGACAAAGAAGTACTTTGATGCAGAATCGGTTTCAAAGGAAATATTGGCTGATACTCTGCCAATCGAGTCGGAAGAATTATTGTCAACTACAGTTATTTTAAAACTACATTTAATGGATATAAGAGAACTTCGTAAACTTTATAATCAAAATAGCAAAATAATTCATGATTTATTAATAAAATATCAAGGCAGATACACCACAAAAGCAAATATGAGTATATATAAGTTGATGGTGATTGCACTTGAAGCTGAATTGCAGAATGTTTTATATAATATGAGATATTCCAAAGTGGATAAAGCAATTAATGATATAAAGACTTTTACAGCAAAGTATTTAAAAATTGCTACAGATGGCAACCAAAGCATAGCAACAACTGTAAATAAGTTTATCGGTGAAATCGAGTATTTATATATTGAAGCAATCAAAATTGAATACGAATACTACCTCCAAAAGGAACGTATTAAAGAAGAACAAAAAGCGCTAAGAGAGCAAATGCGGCAAGAGGCATTAGAACGCAAATTATTAGCGGAAGAGCGGAAGAAAGTAGAGCAAGAAGAAGAAAAATATAGAAATGAGATAATCAACATTAATGAGCAGATCAAAGCAACTGATGACGCATTAAAAATTTCGCAACTTGAAGAACGTATAGTAAGAATACAAGACCAACTTGGCGAAGTGGAAAAAAAGAAAGAAGATATTATTACATTGCAAAACGGAAAAGCAGGGTATATCTATATTATTAGTAATTTTGGCTCATTCGGAGAAAATGTGTTCAAAATCGGTATGACAAGAAGAATAGACCCACAAGATAGAATAGACGAATTAGGTAGTGCTTCCTTGCCTTTTAATTTTGATGTCCATAGCTTTATATTTTCAAACAGCGCACCAGAACTCGAACATAATTTACATAAGCAATTAAATAATAAAAGGATTAACAAGGTAAATTTGAGAAAAGAGTTTTTCAATACAACAATTGACGAGTTAGAAAATCTTGTTTACGCACTAGAACCTTCAGCAGAATTTAACCGTACTATGCTTGCTGAACAGTATCATCAAAGTATGGCCGTTGAAGAAGTGCCTGAAACTGTTGCTATCATCGATGATGAAAATGTCACAGAAGAAGAGGAATGATCTGGATTTGTGGGGCAAATTGAGGCGGATAGAGCGGTTATTTTGAGGCGGATCGGGCATCTGGTAAAGTATAAGAAAAAAAATAGGCTTGAAATTAAGACGAGTCGGGCAAATTGCCCGATTAGTAAGATGGTCGAAATTAGCTATTGACAAAATTACTTTTAATTGTATATTATTAAGACAGAGAGTAATTCTTCTTCATTGCCTCAAAATAAATGCCAAGTAGAATCGAAATAATATTGGGTTGACTCATCTACCATGTGTAGAAGGAGATCTTTCGCCGTCTCTGAATAAGGGGCGGCGATTGCAATTTATATAGGTTCTTTTAGGCGATTTTCAAATTTTCTTTCAAAGCTCTTTTTTTTACTTGAGCCGTCTAAATGATAGGCAGTAATCAAGAAAGCCACTTTCCCAATTCTCATGTTTCTTTTTCTTAAAATAGCAACATAATCAAGATTAAAAAGCCAAACGTAGGTGTTTATCTTTTTACTGCCCTCCAAGTAGTCCCAAACCCGAATATGGTTTAATAACGGGTCTGTTTCTAAGTATGAATAGTCACCCTTTGTCAACGTAGGTTTGCACCACGGCAATCTTTCAGCCCTGCGAAAGTCGGGCAATCTTGTTTCTTCGCCTCTGGTGATCAAATGCTGAAATCCTAGTTCGTATTTTTCGCCAGGAGGAATGCTTCTGTCATGCCATATTTCCAGGTTAAGGAAATATGGCGTTTGCTTCTTGAAATCATTTTCAAATATTTCATATAGCTTTTCCTCAACCTTTAACCAATCGCCATCTAGACAAATAATATCAGGTAACCAAGCAGGTGTATTTTCCATATAACCTATTCTTCCAATGGTTGCCACTTAAGAATGTTGAATTTACTTTCAGAATATAATGTTGTTTTTGTCAAGCAATATTTTGAACGCTCTTTTATACGCGATATGATATTTTTCTTTGCCTCGCTGCTAGTTTCATTTCTATTTTCTGCTGAAACTGCGCCAATAAGCAAGTCTGCAATTTGTATTAAAAGAACCTCTTTTGATTGAATAAGTTGAAAGGTTGGGATCATCCTTTGTTGAAAATCGAGAATATTATTGCATAGCACCTCTTTTAAATTCGCAATTCTTGACCCACCTCTTGTATCCTTTATGTCGAGAAATATCTTGTGTTGCGCCGTTGGGATAAGGAGAAATTTTAGCAGGGTAAAGAACATTTTATAATACCATTCATCATGGCTTTGAAGGAACTTGTCATGATCTAATTTTGTTTTGTCTGCAATCAAAGCTCTAAAATGGAGATCATTGTAATCAAAAAAGAAATCAATCAAATCTAAGTAAAAACTAATTTTCCCAGGTGATACTTTGTTCCATTTTATTTCGATTTTATCGGTCATATTATGCTTTGCTTTTATATCTCTTATGCGTTTATTTATTTCCTTTAATTTGTCAAGTGGGCACCATACTGCTCCGAGTACCATATAATTCTTTTTGTCATTTTCTAAATGACAAGATTCATCGCAATATATGTTTATTATTTGGGACATTATTTCTCTCTCCTATGGATCAATAAGATAATTGCTGCCAATTAGTAAGAATAACTGGATGAGACAGAGACTAGATTACTTAAATTTTATCAAAATCCTGTTTCAGACTTCCAATCAACTCCCCCATTTTCCGTCACAAATACTATTAAAGTCCAAGATGTGTTCGAAGGTTAGCAATCCCAATTGCGTTGGTAGATTTTAGGTCATCGACAATAAGAATAATACCACTAAAAATAAAGCCATTTGCCTTTTCAAGCTGATCTAAGATATCAAGGCGACTTTGCACAGACCTGCTTTTATCTGTATCCTCCAGGATTATCTTGCATGTCCCTGAAAGGCTCTTTAGAAGGTTTATGTTGTTTTGGCCGAAAGCAGTGTTTTGAAGATCATATGCATTTGCATTGCTCTGAATAAAGCGAACACCATTACTGATGGCAAAGTTGCCAACCTGAACATCTCCTGTAGGTGTAGGGTCAAGACTATTGACCATTACTATATAGTCGCTTATTGTGGTGCCCCAAGCGTTCAGATGTTTAGTGATGTGTTCTTCTTCAACAGTAAAAAGCTTATTTAAGAATGTGGCGTAGGATTCAGTGGGCGGTGGTGTATAACCAGCTAGTACTTGCTCACCAAAGCTACCACCTACTGAAATCTGAATTGCATCAGGATAAGACAAGTTTCTTGATCTGGTTGTATCCGCAAGTTTGTTAACAAACGAATAGAAACTGGTACGATAAATACTATCCCAAGGCAAGGGATTAATTATTGTTCCAGAATTGTAGGTTTCTACTGGTATAAGCCAGGTTGGCCAAGCTTGAAAAAAGTTTTCGGCGTTGGCAAGGGTCCGCAATATACATTGACACCCCTTAGATTTGATTGCTGTCACCATATCGTTAAGTGAAATAAAATCGCACCCAGATTTTGTTGGCTGAACATGAGACCAGTTTACGACTAAACAGATTACCTTAATGCCATAGATTGTTGCGGAATCGACCATTCTTTTCACATAATTGAGCTGCCCAGGACCGGCAATTGGATCAACGCCAAGATAGACGCCAATAAACTTATCTGGAAGCTTGGTTGACGGGTAATTTGTGGGGTTACTTCGATTCAAGACCACCATGTAAAGGCCCGAAGTGTTTATTACGCCACCGTTAAGCATTTGTACGGATACTTTAACTAGGTATATGCCTGTCGTGATATATCTGTGTGTTCCGTTTGTAAGCCCAACGCCGCTTTGTATAGGAGTTCCATCACCAAAATCCCACCTGCAAGAATATACGCTGTCTTTTTTATTGTTTTTGTCAAGGACCCTAAAGATCACGTTGTCATTTATGTATGCAGTATCTCTCACGGAAGTGCTGTCTTGGGTGGTTGTGCCTGATGAAACTGCGATTTGAAAATAATCGGATGATGTTGGTGATGTGGACGCATTATTGTTGTCTTTTGTGCAATAGAGAAGTGTTGATGTGAGAGAAATGAAACAAACAAATAAGAACTTCGAAATGTTTTTATGGTTCATAATAGCTCCGATTCCAGCTTTTAAATTTCAGAAGAGACCATTTTTCACTAAATGATAATATGCTCGTTATTTATAGTTGAGGGCTCCTTTTTCAGTTATCGTTCCAAGAACCTTCCATTCGATCAAGTCAGAGGTACAAAATACGATCAAGCTGCCATCAGATCCATGCCTTCTCTGAAAGCCCTGTGCTGCCATGGCTAGATCGAATTCCGTCCATACGGAGAAGGTCTCGTTGCTTGGGATATGCCGCCATTCATCCGCATAGGTAAATTTTACATACATCGGTGGCTCAGGTGCGGTATTGTCTGTCACAGGGAACATATCAAATAAATCGCATTCGTCGGGAGCTGGAGCTCCAGGGTGCGTACACCCTTCATCGGGATTATGAAATGGACATGAGGTTTTTTCGCACATAGCTATTTAGTAAAATATATCTTGTTAAGGGTAGTCTTTATTCACAGCCAAAAGAATAAGGGGGTTCCTAAATGCGTTTTGTAAAATGGGTAGCCATAGGATTATTGTCCTGGTCGATTTCCTTTGCAAGTTCCACTGCCACACTGAAAATTCATTACCTAGATGTAGGAAATGGTGACTGTGAGATAATCTGTTCCCCCGATGGTAAAAACGTCCTGATCGATGCAGGGTCTAAACAGGCCAAATGTAAAGGTATCTCGGATTTTTGCACCTCTAAAAATATCACTCAATTCGATTACGTTATTATCAGTCATTACGACCTGGATCACATAGACTGCATCCCTGGATTGGCTTCTAAATTCACTCAGAATGCCATAGTATATGACCGAGGAGGATTTAAAAATAGCGCGACTTATGATGATTACATCAAAGCAATTGGAACTAAAAGAAAAACTGCTGAGCAAGGCGGGGAAATAGCCCTTGATAATAATAAGCTTAAAATTAAATTTGTGGCCCTTAACGGGAACGGCATTGAAACATCCGACGAAAACGACCTGAGCCTGGTAGCAGAATTACACTATGGAAGTTTTGATGCCTCCTTCGGTGGCGACTTGCCTGGATTCCAGGAGGGAGGTCACATGAACATTGAATCATCCGTGGCACCTCTGGTGAGAAAAATTGAAGTTTATAAGGTTCATCATCATTGCAGCCGTACCAGCACAAACACAGATTGGCTCCAGACAACTCAGCCACAGGTCGCTATTTTAAGTGTGGGGCCATTGGTTCATTTTGGGCATCCTACAGAGGAATGCGTAAGCAGATTGCATGATGCAAATATTGACTGCTACTGGACGGAGATTGGGGCTGGTGCAACCCCAGACTCAAAATATGACCATTTATGGGGAAATATCACAATAGAGGTTAATGGGGACGGTAAATCCTACACCGTTAAAGGTTCTGGCGGATCCAAAACCTATCAAAGCTGGTCGGATAACCTGCCTGTTGCTACCACTGGTCTTTATGTTTGGAGCAAAAGAGGCCAAACATACCATACCTTGGATTGCTCTGTGGGATCAAAAATTGTAACCGAGAACAGGGTGGAAGGAAGTACTCCGCCTCCTGGTCTGCGGCCTCATTCGTGTATTCCATCGAATTGAAATCAGGCATGAATATCTTTTCTTTATTGATAAAATACGCTGCTGATAGACAGCAAACAGAAAACCAATTTACTCTTTCACTTGTATCTATCCTTAGCTATCATCGGGACTATTTCAAATATTTAATTGAAGAATTATTTCAATTGTTAAAAATAAAACCAACCAGTTTGACGGACCTTTCATTAATAAACCATCACCCCTTTCGTGTTAAAATTGAGGGCCAGATTCATAATTGGATTCCAGATCTATTGATCAAGAATATGGATAAAAACATCTTAGTTTTTGAGATGAAAATTAAAGACAGACAAATTCAGAATAATCAAAAATTGTATGGCAAGAAGGCAAAATGCCCATTGATATTCTTAACGGAGCACAAAGAGGTTTCCCAAAAAAGCTCTATATTAAACATTACCTGGAACGACATAGGAAAAATATCCGATAAATTCTTAGAAGATAAAAATTATAATCGAAAATACAAGTTGTTACAAGAATATGTTGATTTCTTAAAGGAGCGAAAAATGTACCTTCCCGACTCCATTGTTACAAGAGCCAATTTTGATCATCTGTCAAAATTTATTGGAAAATCATCGGATTCTAAAAAATATATGGTTAGGGGAATCAAAGAATCTTTGCATTTACTACAATGGGGGTATGATTTCATAGAAAGCTGCTATGATGACATTATCACTAATTTTAAATGTTTAAATAAATTCAATTTTGAAACAAGGTATTGGCACCAATTAGACTATGGCGAAAAACACAAGACTAAACAATTTAGGAGTTTATATATTTATGGTCACGTTTTTCGGTACGGGAAGTCTGAGTGCATAGGGATTAATTATGGTTGGAATTATGACGAAGAGTATGATGAATGGTGCTTTTACACCGCAATCGATATGCATTCAAAGAACTCAAGGCTTTTAAATAAATATATAAAAGATAAAGATGAGGTAAAATATCGGGATAAAGATATTGGCCTTTGTTCTTTTAAAAATGACAATAAGGACTTACGTAAAAGTATTACAGCATGGCGAAAAGAAACGTTAAAATTAGCAAAGGTCTTCATTAATTCAAAATTTTACAAAAGAGCAAACACCTTTTAAGGATTGCTGGTATGCAGAAAGAAAACCAAACCCTGAAATGCAAAGTCTATTTTAAGAATTGTGTAGATTCATATAGGTAGAAAGTAATCAGATGCCCACCACAATCCATTCCATCCTTAATGAATTCAGAGAAGCAGCCCTTTCCAACCGTGAAATGGGTGACAAGTTTGAAAGGTTAATGGCAACCTATCTTCAAACCGACCCGATGTATAGGGACCAGTATGAAAAAGTCTGGCTATGGACTGAATGGCCAGATCATAAAGGGCAGGATGCAGGAATCGACCTTGTGGCAAAAGAACGGTATACTGGCGAATACTGCGCTATTCAATGCAAGTTTTATGACCCTGAAAGCACACTTCAAAAGGCTGACATAGACTCCTTTTTTACCGCTTCGGGCAAGGCTCACTTTTCTAGCAGAATGATAATCAGCACTACAGATAAATGGAGCTCCCTCGCTGAAGAAGCCCTGGTCAATCAAAAGATACCCGTCACGCGCCTGAGAGTAGAAGATCTGGCAAATAGCCCCATTGATTGGAGTCGTTTCAGTATTGGTAGACCAGAACAAATCAAATTCAAAGAGAAAAAGAAGATCAGGGAGCACCAGAAAGACGCTTTAAATGATGTGATTGCAGGGTTGAGTAAGGAAAACCGTGGAAAACTCATTATGGCCTGTGGGACAGGAAAAACCTTCACCTCCCTTAAAATTGCTGAAAAAATGGTTGGTGAAAAGGGATGTGTGCTTTTCCTGGTGCCTTCAATATCGCTCCTTTCTCAATCGCTGCGTGAATGGACTGCGGAAGCGGAAATTCCATTACACAATTATGCTGTTTGCTCAGACACAAAAGTTGGAAAAATTAAGGGAGAGAATGAAGATATTAGCCTTCACGATCTGGCTTTCCCCGCGACAACAGATTATAAAACTCTTACGCAGCACATGGATTTGTTTAAAGGAAAGAAGTGTCTGACGGTAATCTTCTCAACCTACCAATCCATAAAAGTCATTTCCGATGCACAAAAACATGGCGCACCAGACTTTGACCTCGTTATCTGTGACGAAGCACATCGTACTACGGGTGTAACGCTTGAAGGAGAGGATGAATCACATTTCGTTAAGATCCATGACGAAGATTTTATTAAAGCTAAAAAGCGGCTTTACATGACTGCAACTCCAAGAATATATAGCGATGATTCCAAGGTAAAAGCTCAGGAAAATGAAGCGGTTCTCTGCTCAATGGACAATGAAAACCTGTATGGAAAAGAATTGCACCGCTTGGACTTTTCTGAAGCCGTAAGAAGAGAGCTGCTCTCAGACTACAAAGTGGTGGTACTTGCGGTAGACGAAAAATATGTAAGCAGCATATTTCAGCGGCAGTTGGCAGACGATAATAATGAATTGAATATGGAAGACGCTGTCAGAATTATGGGCTGCTGGAATGGATTAAGCAAACGGTTAGTGCTGGATAGTGATGGTAAACCTGAAGAGATTGATACAATACCCATGAGAAGAGCCGTTGCTTTCAGCAGCTCTATTGCTTATTCTAAGAAATTCACCTCGCTGTTTTCAGAAATAATTAAGGCTTATCAAAAAGATCATTCAAATGATGACAATTGGCTTTCCTGCCAGGCAGAGCACGTTGATGGTACATTCAATGCTTTGGTTAGAAATGAGAAATTAGACTGGCTCAAACAGGATACAACTTCCGATGGAAATATCTGTCGCATTCTGAGCAATGCAAGGTGTCTATCTGAGGGTGTTGACGTTCCTGCCCTTGATGCGGTTATATTTCTTAATCCCAGGAATTCAGTTGTGGACGTTGTACAGTCAGTCGGAAGGGTTATGCGGAAATTTCCTGATAAGAAATATGGATATGTAATTCTTCCGATAGGCATTCCTGCGGATATTGCTCCTGAAGAGGCCCTGAAGGACAACAAGAAATACAAGATAGTTTGGCAGGTCTTACAGGCCTTACGAGCCCATGATAACCGTTTTAACGCCACGGTAAACCAGATAGAATTGAATAAAGCTAGACCCAACAACATTCAAGTTATTGGAGTCAGCGGTGGTGATGGAAATGGTGAGGGCCAAGGTGACGGAAAAAAGGGACAAGGCGAAAAAGTTGTCCAGGTCGAACTGAATTTCCCGAACCTGGAAGCATGGCGGGATGCGATATACGCTAAAATTGTTCTGAAATGCGGTGAGAGGCGTTATTGGGAGAGTTGGGCACAAGACGTTGCTCAAATAGCAGAACGGCATATTACCAGGATAGAAGCACTTTTAGACGATGCAAAGCCAAAGCACATAAAAGCATTTAATGAATTCCTAACAGGTCTTCAGGAAAACCTGAATCCAAGCGTTGACAGAGATGATGCAATTGAAATGCTCTCACAGCATCTTATAACTAAGCCTGTATTTGATGCACTATTTGAGGGGTATCAGTTTACTAAGCATAATCCAGTCTCAATAGCAATGCAGAAAATGTTGGATTTGCTTGAAGACCAGAGTCTTGAAAAAGAGACAGCTTCCCTTGAAAAGTTTTATCATAGCATCAAAGAAAAGGCTAGTGGGATTGATAACGCTGCTGGAAAACAGAAGATAATCATTGAATTGTACGATAAATTCTTCAGGTCTGCTTTTCCTCGAATGGCAGAGCGTTTAGGAATCGTTTATACGCCTGTTGAGCTGGTGGATTTCATCATTCATAGCATTGATTATATACTTCAACAAGAATTCAGTACCAGTCTAAGTAATAAAGGGGTGAACATTATAGACCCATTTACAGGGACTGCTACGTTTATTGTCCGACTTTTGCAGAGCGGGTTGATTAAAGACGGAGATTTGAAAAGAAAATATCTGGAAGAATTACATGCCAACGAGATTGTTCTCCTAGCCTATTACATTGCGGCTATCAATATTGAAGAAGCATACCATGGAAGAGCTGGGGGTGAGTATCAGCCCTTTGAAGGAATCGTACTTACAGATACATTTCAAATAGCGGAGGCAGAACCATCAACTAAGGATTTAATGTTTCCTGAGAATAACAGACGTGTTAATCGACAAAAAAGGAAGGAAATTCGAGTCGTTTTAGGAAATCCACCCTATTCTGTTGGTCAAACAAGCGAAAATGATGCAAATAAGAATTTGAAGTATGAAGCATTGGATCAATCAATCAGAAATTCTTACGCTGAATATTCAACGGCTACAAATAAAAACAGTCTATATGATTCGTATATTAGAGCATTTAGGTGGGCAAGTAACAGGATTGGAAAAAGTGGAATTGTCTGCTATGTGAGCAACGGCTCCTTTGTTGACGGCAATGCGATGGATGGTTTTAGAAAGTGCTTGGCAGATGAATTCACTTCAATTTACTGCTTTAATTTGCGTGGAAATGCTAGGACCTCAGGCGAACAGAGACGTAAGGAAAAAGGGAACGTGTTTGGTGGAGGGACCAGAACACCTATAGCCATTACGCTTCTTGTTAAAAACGTTGAGAAAAAGCAGAAATGTCAAATTCATTATCATGATATAGGCGATTATCAAACACGAGAGCAAAAGCTTAAAATTATCTCTGATTTTGGAAGTATAAAAAGTATTAAATGGCAGAAAATAACACCGAATGAAAACCATGATTGGATTAATAAAAGAGATCCTGCGTTTATAACCTTTCGTCCCATTAATGCGGATGGTGCTGACAGGAAGGATGGAATATTTGAATTGTATTCAAGGGGTCTTGAAACCGCAAGAGATTCTTGGGCATACAACTTTTCAAAGTCAAAATTGCTAAAAAATATGGAGGCTATGATATCGTTTTATAACAGCCAAGTAAGTGGTTATATATTAGCGCAAAAAAAATCAAAATCTGCTGAAATTAAAGTTGATGAGTTTATTGATAATGATAAAACTAAAATTAGTTGGTCACGTTCAGTAAAGAATGACCTCAGTAGAGGAACAAAATATCAATTCAACCCTGATTCAATACGGTGTGCTGGATATCGCCCATTTTGTAAATCTAATGTTTATCTTGACAGACAAGTAAATAATGTCGTTGGCCAGATGATTAAAGCATTTCCACAAGAAGTCGTAGCAGAAAACTATGTAATATGCATTTGCGGATTAGGGGTAACTAAAGCTTTTTCCGCAATCATGCTGAATATCATACCAGATGTTCAGCTACAAGCTAATGGTCAGTGTTTTCCATTATTTACTTATTTAAAAAATGATCAAGATAGTGATTTGTTTGATACGCCAATATTGGGAAAATTCAGAAAGAAAGAAAATATCACCGATACAATTTTAGGCGATTTCAAATCAACGTATGATGCAAAAATCCATAAAGAGGATATTTTTTATTATATCTACGGCATTCTTCATTCTCCCGAATACAAGTCCCGATTCGAATCTGACCTTAATAAGATGCTCCCCCGCATTCCTTTTGCTCAAGACTTCTGGGCCTTCAGCAAAGCTGGTCGTGAATTAGCAAAATGGCATTTGAATTATGAGACGGTTGCGCCATACAAGTTAACGCAGCATGTTGATGAAATGGAACTATTTCCAAAGAAATTGTATCGGGTTCAGAAAATGACCTTTGGAAAGAATAGTAAAGAAGTGGATAAGACAACAATCATTTACAACAGTCATATTACACTATCAGGGATTCCGCTTGAAGCATATGATTATGTGGTTAATGGTCGTCCTGCGCTTGAATGGATCATGGAACGATACCAGGTCACTAGGGATGCTGATAGCGGGATTGAGAATGACCCCAACGATTGGTCGGATGATCCTCAATATATTCTAAATCTGGTGAAGCGGATTGTGAGGGTAAGTCTTGAGACAATGAAGATCGTGAATGGTTTGCCCCCATTGAATGAGAAAAAATAAAATAGACACAAAATATGGGAAATTTAAAAGTAATAACCTCAAATTTCTTGTCCCTTATTCGTAAAAAAACAAGTCCCCAAACCGTTTCTATAAATGCTGATGATGCGAAGGTTATTCCTAAAGCAGGTAAAGAAATAAAGCTCCCTCAAAAACCAACGTCTGCTGAAAAAGCGATTCAAGTTACTGACGAATTTCAACAGGCCCTTTCCAGTATAAAAACCAATAAACAAACTGTATTTGTAACTGGCCAGGCGGGTACTGGGAAATCTACATTTATTCGATACCTTAAAGAAAATATCGGAATTGTTGCTCCTGTATTAGCTCCAACAGGCGTTGCAGCATTGAATGTAAATGGTCAGACTATTCACTCGTTCTTCCATATCCCTCCTCGTATTACCCTTCCAGACGAAATAAAACCCTTAAGGAATCGCAGACTTTTTGAAGAATTAAAGCTTCTTATAATCGACGAAATATCCATGGTCCGTTCTGATCTGATGGATCTTATTGATACCTCGCTTCGTATTAATACAGGAAAGGAAGAACTACCATTTGGTGGGGTACAAATTGTTACGGTTGGGGATTTATATCAGCTACCTCCCGTTATAGCTTCTCAGACCGAGGCTCGTTATATCCACCAACATTATAAGACGCCTTATTTTTTAAGCTCTTCCTGTATACAGAACGCAAGGCCGTCGATTTTTGAACTTACAAAGGTGTTCAGACAGCAGGATAATCATTTCATCGAGCTGCTTTCAAACCTTCGTGAAGGTAATAATATTGTTGAAACGGTATCTGAATTTAACAGGGAATGCTTTTTCGGAGACCTTGAGGAAAATGACACAATCATTTTAACACCAGAAAATTCATCAGCAGGACGAATCAACCATATCCGACTCTCAAAGTTGGAAGGTCCAGAAAAGGAATATGAGGGGGTTATTACAGGACAATTCAATATTGAAACAGAACGGCTTCCTGCTCCAAAATTGTTAAAATTAAAAGTAGGGGCTCGTGTGATGTTTACCAAAAACGATTTAAGCCATAGATGGGTAAATGGAACCTTGGGAACGGTAAAAGAGATTCAACCAAAATTTATCGTTGTAGACGTTAATGATACGACATTTACTGTTAGCAGGGAAACATGGGAGTCAATTCGCTATGATTACGACGAAGAAAAGAATCGGATAGTTTCAAATGTCATCGGGACCTATACCCAATTTCCGTTAATGTTGGCATGGGCAATAACAATCCATAAAAGCCAAGGCAAAACCTTTGACCAGGTGCGGATTGAAATAAATAGAGGTGCATTTGCTGAAGGACAGCTTTATGTAGCTTTAAGCAGGTGCAGGACGCTTGGGGGAATCAGCCTAATACGCCCACTACAAACTCAGGATGTTATAGTAAATCCAGTTGTAAAAGAATTCTATGATAATTTGCGGAAGAACCTCGCCATAAAATAATTAGTCTGGAAATCGAATTTGGTACTTAGAGTTCGGTAGCAATTAATTCTTATATTTTGCTATCGTCAAGATTCTATAAATTCCATCAACTCCTGCATTTGATTATATAAGTTTTTCGGGTTATTAAAATAAGATAAATAGTTTTACTTTGATTTTAACAGTGAAAATAGATTATACATATTGTTCTTTTCGGCATGGTTAGTCAATATCTCAATGTTGTCTTTCGATATTTCAGCTCTACGATTTATCCATAAATCAGCTGCGGCGTAGCTACCCCCCAATTCATTCTTGACCATTCCAGCAACCCGATCAAAAGCACTAACGATTAATTCACAAAGCACAGGAGGCAACTCTCGAAATTCAAAGGCTACCAACATGTCCAATATCATGTTAAGATAGTCTGCATATTTAGAAAACATTTTTGGTTTTAATGCTTCTCTATAGGTTGCGTCCAAAGCCTTTTCAATATATGTAGTCATTGAAACTAATTTGTTATAATTGACATCCATTGCTTTTAAGAAATGCATTCTAAAAGAGGTATCGTTCTGAAAGGCATTAATGATTTTATCTTCATTGTTAGCTAATCTAGTTAGGAATCCAGTAATTTTTGCATCGCTCTCAGCAATCTTCTGATTGAGGCTTTCGATTGCGGCACAAAGATCATGTAGAATTATTTGGATATCAGATATTTCAAGAATTGTGATGCCATTATCAACTGTATAAGGATCTTGTTGGGGTTTATCTCTATAAAGAAGCTGAATTACTTTAGATGGCTGATTAGTAAATTGATAGACATTTGAAGCCCAGTCAAGTGCTGTTAGCACATTTACGTCCCCAAGGCCATAACCTAGAAGCAATGTGGTAGCCTCGCTAAACATTGTTGATAGCTTAATTTGGCGATATTCATTTGGCCGGAAGAGCGCAATATAGTCCTCATTTGTGATAATTATTGAAGAGGGATTTGAGCGAACCCCATGTAAATGATAAACTGGAATCAAACCTTTTGCAACGCTAAACTTATCAAAGGGAGAGAGCGATTGGCATTTACCTGGCAAGAGACATTCAATAATCAGATCATAATTGGTTGTTATTATCCATTGCGGATCAATTTTTTGCATGAGAGGCGAATATATGTTTCTCTGTTCAGAATCTGGATACCAACAGGTTGAAGCTGCGATTTCTTCTTTGAATTTCATGGTCGCAGTAGCGTATGGAATATTTACTAACTTTGAATATTGCCTACAAATTTTAGATGCAATTTCGGGGTAAGATAATCCAGTAGAAATACATTCTTCATATTTAATTTGAAACTTGGTCGAAACATTCTTAATCAACTCACCCCATGAAAGTGCAATTGTTGGTTTGAAAATATCAGAGGTAACAGCTTTGGAAAAGCCAGCACCAATGAAAAGGCCTAGGTTGCCCCTAATAGACACTTCAGCAAGTTGTTTCAATAAGTCTATTCGATTTTGAACAGCCACAAGAAAAAGCCCTATGAATTATGCAATGATATCGGCACAAAGAATTTTGCCTGAATAAAAATCAAATCATGCACTTTACCAAGGCAAGGAGAATACAATCAGCTATCATTCCCATTTATCCTTCTCCTTCGCTGCCTCCTTCGTCTGCCACTGCATGTTGCTCGGCTCATCCGCCCCACCATGCTTCAATGCCTTCACATGATCTATGACATAGCCTGGACAAGGCCCTGATGACTTCCCTGTACTTGGGCATGGGTGAGAATGTTTGAATGCATCCCTAGCCTTCTCACTGCGTTTGATGTGGCCGTGACTGTCTCTGGAGCAGGATTTGCAATAGGTGGATTTTTTATGGGAAGATTTAGATATATGGGAGACAGTGGACTTTTTTGAAGCTCGTGGGTGGTATGACCGTGGAGAATGGGACCTGGAGGAATGGGTATATGATCTGGGCGAATGATAGGTGCTGTGGTGAGTATAGCTTGAGTGGCTGGAGCTTCTGGAAGGGTATGATGAACTGCTGTGTCTGGATGCGGTGGCTGGGGAGGCTATAAGGAGGCTAAAAAAGAGTGCTGCCCCAAAAACAAGCCAGGGTCGTTTTAACATACAACCTCCAGTAATTATAACCACGTTTACTGGAGATTTACAAGGTAAAATTGAAATAGCCTAAAGAGAAAAAAGGTTGCAAGAAGGTCGGATTTCTTGAAGAATTGACAAATTAAAAAGACCGTGGTATCAATATCACAGCCTTTATTATTTGTAATATGCTTGACAGTAGCGCAGATGCTTTAATATATTGCTGTAAAGGAGGTAAATATGATAAAACAGGCAATTGGTTGTTTTATTATTCTGGCGCTGTGCGGATGTTGGGAAGACCAATACGTTAATGAGTCCTCAAGCAGCTCTTATTATTTCAATGCCCAGTACTATCTGTCTTTTGACAAGGTGGAACGGCCCAAAAGTTTTAATGACCGATATAGCCAAATAAAAACAGATACGGCGATAAACAACCAAAAGTACAATTTCTATTTTGAGGACAGTATTTTTCAAATATTATGGCTGGTTACTAGTACCGCAATTGGTTTTTATATAAACAATAAGACAGACCACAGCCTTAAAATTATGTGGGATGATGCGGCTTTTGTTGACCAAAACGGAACCACACATAGAGTTATGCACACGGGAGTAAAATACTCGCAGAAAGACCAAGCACAACCTCCTTCTGTTATTGTTCGGAAGGGAAACTTTAGTGACATTGTACAGCCAACCGACTATGTGTATTTTAAGGAGGCCACAGAGTTCTCATCTGCCTCTTGGGAAGAGAACCCGCTTCTTGAAAACTTCGACTACCACAGTGAGCTTACCAAAGGCAAATACCCAACGCTGGAAGCATTTACAATAGCAGTAAAGGCCAATGTGGGGAAAACAATTCAAGTACTTCTACCTGTCCGTATAGAAGAAACCACGAATGATTACATTTTTAGTTTCAAGGTAGATAGTGTGTCCACAAAAACTAACACAAAGTAGTTATGTATTATATAGGTTTTATCAGGCTTAATTCTGCTCTGAATTATAATAAAAAGGCCGTGGTGTCCATCATCACGGCTTTTTTAAATTTTTATCCCTCAACAGTATATCCCGCTCCGAAATGTTTCTGTATATTATTCACAGCCTCTTTATAGGCGTCATCTAAAGTTGCACACCTGTAATATTCCATGCCTTCCTTCGCGTGAACAGACACATCCTCACCCTTACTCCATGTCGCCTCAAAATGGGAAAAATTCTTTGTAATTTCCTCCACATAACTTCCCGAATTGTCGGAGCTGTACACGGTAATGGTGAGATTATCGATAATATTTTTATCGCGCATTAATTTGCGGAAATAAGTATGTGTGGACATCAGGTATACCCCCCCCCAACAATGAATATACCCAAAAAGTAAACAATGTATAGCGAAATTGATTTCGCCCTCCTTTAATCTGTTGATTTATATCCTAGTTAAAGGAATAAAAATTTATGCGGGGATAATACATTCTGGAGAATTATTCCGTGGGTTGTTCACAAGAAGACTTACCTGACGAGTTTGCAATAGACCTGAATCGCATGGCCTTAATATCGTTTGAAGGATAGAATCGGCAGCCCTCTCCACATCAAGCCACACATCGTAGTCTTCAGCTCTTAAAATCACTGGCATCCTGTGATGAATAGGCTTCATGATTTCATTGGCCTCAACGGTGATGATTGTGCAGGTGGTGACCTTCTCTCCTGCAGCGTTGGTCCAGACGTCATAGAGGCCGGCCATACCAAAGGGCACCTCATCCTTCATACTGATGAAGAACGGCTTCTTGCCCATTCCTGAGCCCTGCCATTCATAGAATCCATCAGCGATGATGAGACAACGGCGCTTTTTGAAGGAATCCCTGAATGACGGTTTTTCAGTCACTGTCTCTGACCTGGCGTTGATGAGCTTATTTGCTATGGTTTCGTCCTTGGCCCAGTGAGGAATTAAGCCCCATTTCATGGTGACTATTTTTCGCTGACCTTTTTCCAGGATGACGGCGACAGGTTGACGTGGGGTAATATTGTAGCTCGGCTGTACATCGGATTCGACAATGGAGGCATGAAATAGAGGGGCTATCTGACGGAGATCGGATTTTTGGACGAAACGACCACACATTTTGGAATGGGTCCTCCTGTAGGAATGAGTATAGAATGGGCGGAGGCGCGGTGTCAATATGTCTGGTATTGCCTTTGGCGGAGCATTAATATTATAATGAAAATTCACAAGAGCTATTATTAATTGAAATATCATGGAAAGAAAGTATGAATGAAATAAGTTCCTTACTATACGAACTTCCTGGTTTTACAATTTCAGATTTCTGTGCAATGGAATTGGACAACATGACAATTTTTATTTCTATGATACAGCATTACTTATCCATGGATACAAAGGAACAAACAAAGAGAAACTTTTACAAATTATTTTCGGATATACCTGCCATTAATAGGGATAATTATGGATATTTCTTTTTTGAATTTAGTATAAACAATATTCTTCTATACGGAAAGTTTATATTTCCGAAGCCGCAGGAATTGATTAATTATTATAAATGGGTTTTTGATTTAGCCGACAGATTTGAAATCGTTTATAAACAAAACAAGAATCGGATGTCAAAATATAGGTATCCAAAGACATCAGAACGAGATAGTAAATTTGAAATATTTGTAAATGAAGGTAATTCAAAAAATTATTTGAACAAAAACATGGAAGAGGATTTTGACGAAAAAGAATTCAACAAATATATAGAGGAGATTCGGGAAATAAATTTTAGCAGTAAAAAACCATATAATTTGAAGAATAAATATGTTTTTAAAGAAATGATAAACGCTATTCCAAATACTAAAAGTATTCTTTTATTCGAAATACGTAAACTTGAAAAGAAACTGACTGTCGGCACAAATCTATTCCAGCAGAATACCATCAGTCCTTCTGAAGTTGTAAAAACAAATAATCAGATAAAAGCTGACCTTGCAGAAAGCGCAGATTGGACGCGAAAACGCTTCTCTCGTTCAAAAATAGGTGCCTTCTTTTTTGAAAATGGAACAGATCCTAAGCTATGCAGGAAAAAAGCCGATGATTTGATACAGAAATATCCTACTGTTTTTTCTAAGGATTTGGAAACTCGCACCTATCGAATTGACAAAGACAAGTTTAAACAAATTTGTGCCGATTGCAAATTACCCTACCCTAATGGGATCGTTTAGTAGTTCTGACTGCTCTATTATTATTCCGCTTTTAAATAACAAATCCTGTTTGACACTAGAAAACATCACGAAATTCTGATAAAATTCATGTTACCTGCCCAACGGCAGTCTGCCGAAAAATCTCTATTTTCCCCTAAAAACTGTCCGCAAAAACCCGAAATGATGTGGTAGGTTACTCAATGAAAATCGATTTGTGTTGAAGCTGAAGGAAAATAATCAAGTATTCATTTTGTAGATCCTGATGCTATCATCACCTGCAACAGAAAAGGAGGAAATATCCACCATACAATATCGGAACAAGCCTCCACCAGTAGGCTCAAAAATTCTGGGAAAAGTGTTCAGATCATGGCGGCGTAAAAACAAGGTGCTGCCACCACCAACGCCGCTCAAGCTGGTAAAGTAAGTGCACTGCGATACGGCTGAGGCTATAAATTTTTCAAATGTCACTTTAAACATTAGGAGTTGCAAATGGGAAAGATTAACGGTGGAACGTGTCAACACAAGTGGGTTTCTGGCTATGCGGACCGAGGTGTTCGTAAGAGCGGACCTAGCATTGAGCGCATAGATGGCCATAGCACGATGATCCCTATGAAGGGCTGGAATGATTTCGAAGCCCACGGCAAAACCATTGCAGAGCATTGTTCAAAATGCTTGTTAGAGAAAATTAACGGAAAGGACGGTAAAAAAAGATATAGCGGCAGTGTCAGGAACCAAGCCATTAAAAATCCAAAATTCCTACGCCGGTATCTTGCCGACATTAAAAACCATCCGAATCCTTCGGTTTACAAAGGACAGTGGATGGACGCAATATCGGGGGCCAATTTTACAGCCAACCATGAAATTCCCTCTATAAAAGAAGTACAGAAATTCATGAGATTGGAGAAGGAGGGACAAAAAGAAAACAAAAAGTGAGTTTCAGCCGAATCGGCGCTTATAGACAACCTTACTTGAGTGCCGATTTCGGTCACCTTAACACCTGTATTGGCAACGAAACAATCACCATCCATTCAAGAAAGGCACACCTTCCATACCAATATCGGACAGGAACCGAACAAATAAAATTAAAATGAAATCGAAACTGAAAAAACAGTTTAATAAAAATCGGCGGAGCAAATTACGGTGAAGCCGCCCACCAGTTCTCTCCAAATTTGTCTTGAAACATTTTTTCTTAGGAGTTTCGTATGAAATTGACTCAGGCAGTCGAAAGTTTAAAAGCCCAGCCCTTGACACCAGTGGAAATT
>Ga0182027_10003705_pt1 | contig 24000 bp, 26 predicted proteins | sample 712E1DmetaG_FD_121300 | JGI IMG/M metagenome (GOLD analysis project Ga0182027, IMG submission 121300) | Permafrost microbial communities from Stordalen Mire, Sweden - 712E1D metaG (Illumina Assembly) | ecosystem: Environmental > Terrestrial > Soil > Wetlands > Permafrost | place: Sweden... | reverse complement strand
GCCCGGCGAACCCCCGCCGCCGTTCCGGCATCTCAGCGTCCCCCCCGCGTGGCGGCGTGGTCATCGGCACGGGCACCATCGAGGTCGGGCAGCGTGCGCACGCGGCCTGAGAGCGGGGCGAAGTCGCGGATCCGCATTCTCACCTACAACATCCTGCTCGGTGGCGAGCGGCGTGAGGAGCGGATCGCCAGCGTCCTGGCGCACAGCGGAGCCGACCTCATCGCCCTCCAGGAGGTGCGGGACAACGGCATGGTGGCGAGGCTGGCCGGCGAGCTCGGCATGGCCGCGGTCTCCGGGCCGCCGAGCGACGGTGGCTCGCTGGGGCTCGCGGTGCTGACCCGGCTGCCCGTCGCGGCCCACCGCAACCACCGCCACCGCGGGATGCTGCGGAGCCATCTCGAGGTGACGGTCGCACCCCCAGGCGGGGAGCGGCTGCGCCTTCACGTCGTCCACCTCGCCGCCCGCTTCGGGGAGCGGGCCAAGGGGGAGGCGCGGCGGCTGGACGAGCTGGAGCACGTCCTCGCCGACATCCGGGGAGAGGCGGCGATGCCCCACCTGGTCGTCGGTGACTTCAACTCGCTCTCTCCCGGCGACCACCTCGAGGCGACCGGATTCTTCCGGCGGATGAATGAGCTGCGCAAGGCCGGGCTGCTGGTCCGCCAGGATGGCGGCTTGATGGGGCCGCCCGCCGGTGGAGCAGACGAGTCGATTGCGGCGAGGTGGCTGGCCCACGGCATCGATCCGGATCTCCAGGGCGGCATTCCGGTGCTGCCCTGGGTGGTCGGACCGCTCACCGCGCTCGTGCCGGAGCGGCGCGGTCTGGATCGCCTGCTCGGCCGGGCGATCGAGCGCTGGGCGGTGCCCCGCATGCTCGAGGAGGGGTACACGGATTGCTTCCGTCATCTCCACCCTCGCGCCCACGGCTACACCTGTGCGACCTGGATGCCGGCGGCTCGTATCGACTACGTCTTCGCGAGCACCGCGGCGCTTCCCCGGCTGCTCGCCTGCGATGTCGCGGTCGGGCGTGGCCATGCCGGTCGTGAGGCCGCGACCGCCTCGGACCACTTCCCGCTGCTCGCCGACCTGAGCGTCTGAGCGGTCCCGTCCTACTCGCCGAGCGGCGGCGCCTCGGGGGCGGGCCGGCTGGTAACCACTAGGAAGTAAAAGACGGCGCAGATGACCAGCCAGAAGATGAAGATGGTGATGGCGCCCTTGCCGAGCGCGTAGTACAGCGGGTTGGCGCCCACGAAGATGACGTCCCCCACGAAGGAGAGGATGTCACCGGCGGCGGCGAGCATCAGCCCGTACACCGCCCACGCCCTCCCATGGGGATGGAGCGTGAACATCAGTGCAAAGCCGGCGGTGGCCACCACCCAGCCGACCATCAGGATGATGGTGCCCAGCACGTCGACGGTCGGGAAAGTGCAGAGGCTCAACCCGCTGCAGAGGCCGGACACCCCGGTGACGAAGAGCAGGGAGACCACCGCGGCGAACGTCCCGAGGATCATCAACACCAGGCCCAGGCCCCTCGAGGGGAAGCAGAGGTCCGATGGCGCCCGCTCGGCGAAGAACGGGCGGACGATGGGGTTGTCCCTCAGGCCGGTGGGCATGGACGCCTCCAGATCACGTGGTGTCGGGGGTGTCGGAGGTGCCGGGTGCGCCGGCGTCGCCGGCGGGCTCACTGCGACGGTGCCGGCGGCCGCCGCGGTGGCGGTGTGCCGGGTCGCCCTTGCGCTGGCCACCCGCTTCGGCATCCACCCAGCGTGGTGGTGGGGGCTGGCCGTCGGCGAGGAGATCCCCGAGCGTCCTCCAACCGAAGGGATCGCGTCCGCGCCGTACCAGCTCCAGGAAGCACCCCCAGGTGGCCTCGGCATCGGCGAGGGCGTGATGGGGGCGGCGATGCACGACCGACAGTTCGGCGCAGAGCCGTTCCAGTCCGATCGTGTCGCGGAGGTCGAAGAGCTTGGCGGCGAGGCGCGAGGTGTCGAGGTTGTCCGCCTCAAGGCTCTCGCCCAGGGTCGCCGCGATCAGCCGGCTGTCGAAGGCATCGGCGCTGTGCTCGACCAGCACCGCGCCGCGGCAGAAGCGCTGGAAGCGTTCCAGGACGGGCCGTACCGGGGGCGCCCCCCCGAGGGTCTCGCTGGAGATGCCGTGGATGCGCCGGGCATAGGGATTGATGCGGTCGTTGCTGTGCACCAGGGTTTCGAAGGACATCCGGTGCCCGGTGAGGGTGAATGCCACGGCGCCGATCTCGACCATCCGATGGGGCGACTGCCCGGTGGTCTCGCAGTCCACCGCCACGAAGCGGAGCTCCTCGATCGGCGTCTCCGGCCCGGGGCGGGGGCGCACCGGCTCTTCGGGATCGTCGATGGCCGCGAAGGGCTCGTCGGTGGCCGGCCCCAGTCGGGCGACGAAGGTGTCGCCGATCGGCACCGAGCCGCGCCGCCGGCCGTAATGGCGGCGTACCTGAACGGTCGGGTCGGATTTGCCGGGTGCCGCCGGTGCGGAGCCGGCCGGCGACGCCGGCTCGGAACCCTCGCGGGGCGGTCGCTCGGATCCCCCCTTGGAAGAATCGGGCGCCGGTGGCGCCGGGAGTGGATCAGTGAACGACATATGCGAATCTGCGGCCATCCTAGCCGCTTCGGGGTCCGACGGGGGTTGCGCGGGTTGACCGTCCGCGATCGCGCCACGCCGCGGACGCGGGCGGTGCGCCGCCGAACCGTACCTATACTCGGGAGCGATGCCTCTGATCGCCGCCGGGATCAGCTTCCGAACGGCCCCCGTTGAGGTGCGGGAACGTGCCGCCCTCTCTGACCCCGAGGCTCGCCATCTGCTCCGATTCCTGCTCGGCCACGCCGGCCTGAGCGGCGCCGCAGCGCTCTCGACCTGCAACCGGACCGAGTTGTACGTCAGCGTCCACGAGGGCTCCGATCCCGAGGAGGTCGTCCCCCGGCTGCGCCGGTACCTCGATCCTGCCACGGACCCTCCGGTGCCGGCACACGTCAACGTCTTCCGTCGTGACGAGGCGGTCGGCCACCTCTTCCGGGTGGCCGCCGGCCTGGACTCGATGGTCGTCGGGGAGACCCAGGTCCTTGGCCAGGTGAAGGCCGCGCACCGCCTCGCCCTGGAGACGGGGAGCCTCGACGCGCAGCTCGACTTCGTCTTTCGCCGGGCCCTCGGAGCCGCGAAGCTGGCCAGGACCCGCACCGAGATCGGCCGGAGTGGCGGCAGCATCAGCGAGGCGGGGATGGCGATCGCCGCCCAGGTGCTCGGGGGGCTGGAGGGGCGCACCGCCCTTCTCATCGGTGCGGGCAAGATGAGCGCGCTGGCCGCCCGCCGCCTCCAGCGGCAGGGTGCCCGCCTCCGGGTCAGCTCGCGTGGTGGCGAGTCCGCTCTGGCCCTCGCGACCGAGCTGGGCGCGACCGTGGTGGGCAGCGACGAGCTGAAGGAGGCGATGGTCGGATGCGACCTGGTGGTCACCGCCACCACCAGCGCGCTGGTGGTCGTCGACCGCGCCCTCTGCGCCGCAGTCCAGGAGGAGCGGGGCGGCCGTCCCCTCTGCCTCATCGACATGGCCGTGCCCCGGGACGTCGACCCCGATGTCGCCGGGCTCCCCGGTGTGACCCTGATCGACATCGACGAGCTCGGACGTCGCGTCGGCGACGGCGTGCACGACCATCGGGCGGCGGTCGCCGCCGCCGAGGCGCTGGTGACCGAGGAGGTCGAGCGGACCCTCGAGGTGCTGACCCAGCGAGATGCCTCCGATCCCACCATCCGAGCCCTCCTGGCCCGTGCCGAAACGATCCGGCGCCGCGAGGTGGAGCGGACGCTGGCTCGCCTTCCCGCCGGCGACGCCGAGCTGGCGGAGCGGATCGACAAGCTGAGCCGGAGCCTGGTCCGCAAGCTGCTCCACGCTCCCATCACCCACCTGCGGGCAGCCGGCGAGGATCCCGGGGTGGTGCTGACCCTTCGCGAGGCATTCGGCCTCGACGAGCCCGTCGCCGGGCAGCGGTGACGCCCGGGGGGGCCCTCCGGCTCGCCACCCGCGGCAGCCGCCTGGCCCTGGCGCAGGCCGCCCTGGCGGTCGAGACGCTGCGCGGCGCGTGGGTCGACGCCCTGGAAACAGTCGTCATCCGGGCCCAGGGCGACGAGCGGCCCGGTACCCCGGTGGAGCGGCTGGAGGGGGAGGGGTGGTTCAGCGCGGCGCTCGAGCTGGCGATCTCCGAGGGCCGCGCCGACGCCGCGGTGCACTCCGCCAAGGACCTGCCGAGCGACCTCATCGCCGGGCTGGAGGTGGCCGCCTTCCTGGAGCGCGCGGACTGCCGCGACGCCCTGGTCACCCGCGACGGGCGCGGACTCGGGTCGCTGGAGAGGGGTGCTTCCATCGGCACGGGCAGTGCTCGGCGGGCCGCCTTCCTCCGGCTGTTGCACCCGGAGCTGATCGTGGTGCCGCTCCGGGGCAACGTGGACACCCGGCTGCGCAAGCTGGACGAGGGGGAGGTCGACGGGCTGCTCCTGGCCTGCGCCGGTCTCGACCGCATCGGCGCGGCCGGGCGCATCAGCGAGAGGCTGGATGCGCGGATCTTCGTCCCCGCCCCGTGCCAGGGGGCGATCGCCATCGAGACCCGGAGCGGGGGAGAAGCGGCCGCCGTCTGCGCTCGGGTGGACCATCGGCACACACGGATCGCGGCCGCCGCCGAACGCGCCGTGCTCATCGCCCTCGGTGGGGGCTGCCTGCTGCCCCTCGGCGCCTGGGCGCGCTTCGAGGACGGGCGGCTGATCCTCACCGCCGCCCTGGACACCGGCGGGACGCTCCGCCGCGCCGAGCTGGCAGGCGCCGCCGCCGCCCCGGAAGAGCTCGGGCAGCGGGTCGCGGCGAGGCTCCGGTGACTGCGACGCCGAGCCGGCCTCTCGCCGGCCGCCGGGTGCTGGTCACCCGGGCCATTGGGCAGGCGGCGCCGCTCAGCCAGGAACTGCGCCAGCTCGGGGCCGCGGTGGTTGAGATCCCCGCCATCGCCATCTTGCCGGTCGCGTCTCGGGAGGAGCTGAGGGCCGCGGCCCTCAGCCTCCGCGGGCACCGCCCACCCCGCTGGATGGCGGTGACCAGCTCCAATGCGGCCGAGGCGCTCCGGACCCTCAGCCTGCCCGAGGATCTCGCCGGCATCCGAGTCGCCACGGTCGGTGAGCCCACGGCCCGAGCCCTGCGCGACATCGGCGTCAACGTCGAGTTGGTGGCGCCGGGGACCGGCGCCGGTGCGCTGGCCGACCGGCTCCTCGGGGCGGGAGCCGGGGCCGGCGCCATCTGGCTCCCCCAGGGAGAGGCCGCCCGGATCGAGCTGGGCGAGCGGCTGCGTCAGGCTGGAGCCGAGGTAGCGGTGACCGTCTGCTACCGGACGGTCCCGATGGCCGGGCTGCGCCGCCTCCTGATCCCCGCCTTCGCGGAAGGCCTTGACGCGGTGACGTTGCTCAGTCCCAGCGCGGCGGAGGCCGTGATCGCCGCGATCGGCGCCGGCGCCCTCTGCGGTCTGAGCGTGGTCTGCGTCGGCAAGACGACTGCGGCGGCGCTGCGCCGCCACGGGCTGAGCCCGGTGGTGGCGGCCCGCGGCGACGCCGAGGGGGTGGCCGCGGCGGTGGCGGGCGCCCTCCGCAGGTGAGTAACCTGGGGCGGCCATGGCTTTTCCAGCAGAGCGATCCCGGCGCCTGCGGCGCACCCCGGCTCTGCGCGGGCTCGCCCGCGAGACACGGCTGAGCGCCTCCTCCCTGGTCCTGCCGCTCTTCGTTCGAGAGGGCATCAGCGCCCCGGTCGCCATCCCGAGCCTCCCCGAGCACCGGCAGGAGACGGTCGACAGCACCGGGGTCGTCGTGGAGCAGGCGCTGACGGCCGGGTTGCGGGCAGTGCTCCTCTTCGGGGTCCCGGCGCGCAAGGACGCGTTGGGCTCGGAAGCGTGGAATGACGGCGGCATCGTCCAGTCCGCCCTGCGCTCGCTCCGGAGCCGTTTCGGGGACGGCTGCGTGCTCATCGCCGACTGCTGCCTCGACGAGTACACGGACCACGGCCACTGCGGGGTGCTCCGCGAGGACGGGTCGGTGGACAACGACGCCACCCTTCCGCTCTATGCGAGGGCGGCGGTCTCCCAGGCCCGGGCCGGGGCGGACGTCATCGCCCCGAGCGGCATGATGGACGGCCAGGTCGGGGTGATCCGGGCCGCCCTGGACGCCGCGGGCTTCGCCGAGACCTCGATCCTCGCCTACAGCGCCAAGTACGCGTCGGTGATGTACGGGCCATTCCGGGACGCCGCCGACTGCGCGCCGCGGAGCGGCGACCGGCGCGGCTACCAGATGGACGTCGGCAACTCCCGGGAGGCGGCGCGCGAGGCGCGCCTCGACGTCGCCGAGGGGGCCGACATGGTCATGGTCAAGCCGGCTCTCACCTGCCTCGACGTGATCGGGCGGGTGCGGGCGGCGGTCGACGTGCCCCTCGCCGCTTACAGCGTGAGTGGCGAGTACGCCATGATCGCCCACGCAGCACGTGCCGGCGCCTTCGACGAGCGGGCCGCGGCCCTCGAGGCCCTCGCCGCCATCCACCGCGCCGGCGCGGACATCATCATCAGCTACCACGCGCTCCAGGCAGCGCGGTGGCTTCGTGAGGAGTGACCGAGGACCAGGATGAAACCCCCCACCACACCGCGCCGACTTCCCTTCATCATCGCTGCCACGGCGACCCTGATGGTTGCCGCCATCGCCGGAGCCGTGGCCCTCGACCACGCCGACAGCAACACGCCGGTCGGTACCGCGACCACGACCTCGAGTGCGACTCCGACCCCGAGTGCGAGTGCGACGCCGACGCCGGCCATCATCGCCTACGCCGACTGCTCGACGGCCACCTTCGGTTCGGCCCTCTCGTCGCTCAACCCGCCCTCCAACATCCACGTCTACTCGGCCGAACCGGCCATGACCATCGACCAGAGCAAGCTCTACGAGGCGACCATCACCACCTCCAAGGGCGACATCGTCCTGTGCCTCCAGCCCGACCTGGCACCGCACACGGTCAACAACTTCGTGACCCTGGCGCGCAACGGTTTCTACAACGGCATCCCCTTCGCGCGCGTGGTCTCGGGCTTCGTCATCCAGACCGGTGATCCCAGCTGCATCGGCAACGTTCCGGCGGCCCCGGCGACGCCCAGCAGCAGCTGTGGTTCTGGTGGCCCGGGCTACTCGTTCGACGACGAACCCGTGCACGAGAAGTACGTCGAGGGGGCCGTGGCCATGGCCAATGGCGGGGCCAACACCAACGGCTCCCAGTTCTTCATCTGCATCGCCGACGACACCAGCCAGCTCGCCCTGAGCTACAACCTCTTCGGGCAGGTGGTGAGCGGGCAGAGCGTGGCCAACAGCATCGTGCAGGGTGATGTCATGGAGAGCGTGACCGTCGCCGAACAGACGTGAGCGCTGGCGCCTCGGACGAGCTCCGGGAGCGCGCGGCGCGGGTGATGCCCGGTGGCGTCTCCAGCCCGGTCCGGGCCTACACAGCGGTGGGCGGGGAGCCTCCGGTGATCGCCTCGGCCGAGGGCGCCCACCTTCTTGACGCCGACGGTGGGCGGTACGTCGACTTCGTGCTCGCCTACGGTCCGCACATCCTCGGTCACAACCCGCCCGAGGTGGTCGAGGCGCTGCACCGCCAATTGGACCGGGGAGTCGCCTATGGCCACACCGCCGGGCTCGAGATCGAGCTGGCGGAGCGCGTCTGCGCGGCGCTCCCGAGCGTGGAGATGGTCCGCTTCGTCAACTCCGGGACCGAGGCCACCATGTCCGCGCTCCGTCTGGCGCGGGCCGCGACCGGCCGCGACCTGGTGGTCAAGTTCGCGGGCGGGTACCACGGCCATGCCGACGCCCTGCTCGCAGCGGCCGGGAGTGGGGTGGCGACCCTCTCGCTGCCCGGGTCGGCGGGTGTGCCGCAGGGTGCGGTCGCCGACACCGTGGTGCTCCCGTACAACTCTGCGGACGCGGTCGCCGAGGCCTTCGCGCTCCATGGCGAGCGCATCGCCGCCGTCATCGTCGAGCCGGTGGCCGGGAACATGGGCTGTGTGGCGCCGGTTCCAGGCTTCCTCGAGCATCTGCGCCGCGTGACCCGTGAGCGGGGGGCCCTGCTCGTCTTCGACGAGGTGATGACCGGCTTCCGGGTGGCGTACGGCGGGGCCCAGCTGCTCTACGGCGTCGAGCCCGACCTGACCTGCCTCGGCAAGGTGATCGGGGGCGGGTTGCCGGTCGGCGCCTATGGGGGCGCTCGCGGGCTGATGGAGCAGGTCGCCCCCCTCGGTCCGGTCTACCAGGCCGGGACGCTCTCGGGCAACCCCCTGGCCATGGCGGCGGGGATCGCGGTCCTCGATCGCCTCCGCAGCGGCGATGCCTATGCTCGGCTGGAGATTCTCGGCGGCAGGCTGGGCGACGGTTTGCGCACCGCGGCCGTGGCGGCCTCGGTCCCTTGCGCGGTCAACCGGGTGGGCAGCATGTTCACCGTCTTCCTGGGGGTGGAGCGGGTCGACGACTACGACGACGCCCGCCGCAGCGACCTGGCGGCCTTCGCCCGGGTCCACCGCGCCTGGCGGGACGCCGGCGTGCTCTGGCCTCCGTCCCAGTTCGAGGCCGCCTTCCTGAGCACCGCCCACGAGGCCACCGACATCGATCGGGCGATCTCGGCCTTCGCCGGGGCGATCCGCGGTGGCTTCGCCGGGGAGTGCTGAGGGCGGGGTGCTGCTGGCGGGGTGCTGACTGCGCCAGGTCCTTTGGTCCCACACCATAGGGGTCGAAGAGCCCGGTGCTAGACTGACCCTTGCCGGGGTGTTGACTCACCCGGGCCGCAAGACTGAGGGGTACGGCACATGGAGCGTCTCTTTTACCTGGTACCGATCGTCCTGATCATCGTCCTGCTCTTCGGGGGGGCATCCAAGCTGCCGGAGATCGGGGCGGCCACCGGACGGGCCATCCGTGAGTTCCGGAACGCCATCTCGGGGGGGCCGGACGGCGCGGCGCCGGGCACGACCGCACCACCCGCGAGCCAGTCGGGCGGCTGGTCGCAGGCGGGCCAGTGGAGCATGCCGGGCGACCGGCCCGCCGCGACCGTCCCCGACGACACGCCCCGGTCCTGAGCTGGGAGGCGGTCGGCGCCTGCGCCGCCCGGTTGATCGGCTCGCGATGAGGGGGAGCTGACGTGGCACTCGGGATACTCCGCCGCGGGGTGCCGCGCCTCGTCCCTGCGAACGCCGGCGGGGACGAGCGCCGGGTGACGGTGGTGGAGCACCTCCAGGACCTCCGTCGGGTGCTCATCGTCTCGCTCTCCGCCTGGGTGGCCGCCACCGTGGTGGCCGCCGTCTTCAACCACTTCGTGCTCGGCGTGCTCGAGTACCCGCTGACCAGCCTCCTCGCCAAGCACAACCATCTGATCTCCAGGCCGATCATCACCAGCCCCACCGAGCTGGTCACCATCCCCGTCGAGGTGGCGATGGTCGGCGGGCTGGTGCTGGCCCTGCCGGTGATCCTCTGGCAGGTCTGGACGTTCGTCTCCCCAGGGCTGCGGCGGGTGGAGCGGCGCTTCGCCCTTCCCTTCGTGGCCTCCGCGCTCGTTCTCTTCGGAGCCGGTGCCTGCCTCGCCTACTTCCTGATGCCGCTCTGGCTCAACCTGCTGACCAGCATCGTCGGCAGCAACGCGATCTTCTTCCCCGACCTCAACCAGTACCTCTCCTTTCTGACCCTGCTCATCGTCGCCTTCGGCGTGACTTTCGAGCTGCCCGTGGTCATCGTGCTGCTCGGCCTCCTTGGGGTCATCTCGTCTGGATGGCTGCGGCGGCGGCGCAAGCTGGCCTGGGGGGGCCTGGTCCTCGGGGCGGAGCTGGTCACCCCCGGGGTCGATCCCTTCACACCGCTCTTTCTGGCGATCCCTCTGGTCGCCCTCTTCGAGCTCTCGATCCTCGTCCTCGCCAAGCCGCTCCGGCGCTGAGGTCCCGTGTACACTGCCCCAGCCATGCGCCCTGACGGCCGCGCCCCCGAGGAGCTTCGCCCCACCCTGATCGAGGTGGGCGTACTCCCCTACCCCGAGGGCAGCTGCATGATCTCGACGGGGCTGACCAAGGTGCTCTGCTCTGCCACGGTGGAGGAGCGGGTCCCCCCCTTTCGCAAGGGCGGCGGGTTGGGGTGGGTGACCGCTGAGTACGCGATGCTGCCACGCAGCACCCAGACCAGGACCGAGCGGGACGGCCGCAGGGGGCGGATCGACGGCCGGTCCCAGGAGATCCAGCGGCTGATCGGGCGCAGCCTCCGGGCCGCGGTCGACTTCTCGGCGCTCGGGGAGCGCTCGATCCTCATCGACTGCGACGTCATCGTCGCGGACGGTGGCACCCGCACCGCGGCGATCACCGGGGGCTTCGTGGCCCTCGCTCTCGCGGTCCGGTCGCTGGAGGAGGCGAAAGTGGTCGGGCCCAAGGTGTTGCGCCGTCACGTGGCGGCGGTGTCGGCGGGGATCGTGGGTGGTGAGCCGCGACTCGACCTCTGCTACCTGGAGGACTCCGCCGCGGACACCGATCTCAACTGCGTCGGGGCCGATGACGGGCGCTTCATCGAGATCCAGGGGTCCGCTGAGAGAGCGCCCTTCAGTCGCCAGGAGCTCGACCGGCTGCTGGCGCTCGCCGACGTTGGCATGACCCGCCTCTTCAACGCTCAGGCGGAGGCACTCGGGACCGGGGTCCATACGGGGTGAGGGTGGCGGTGGCGAGCCGCAACCCGGGCAAGCTTGCGGAGCTGCGGCGGCTTCTCGGCGACCATTCCTGGGAGCTGGTCGATCTGGACGGTGCCGGTTTCTCGGGTGAGCTGGAGGAGACCGGCGTCACCTACGACGAGAACTCCGCACTCAAGGCGCAGACCGTCTGCTCCGCCACTGGTCTGCCCGCCCTCGCCGACGACTCGGGCATCGAGGTGCCCGCGCTCGGCGGCTGGCCGGGGCTGACCTCGGCGCGCTGGATGGGCGAGGCGGCCACCGACGTCGATCGCCTGCACGGGCTGCTCGCCGAGGTGGAGCGTCGCTGCCCGGACGACCGGCGCGCCCGCTATGTCTGCGTGGTCACCCTGGCCCGCCCCGGTAGGGAGCCGGTCTCCGCGCGGGGGGAGACCACCGGCGTCCTGGTCGCCCCCAGCGGGTCCGGCGGCTTCGGCTACGACCCCTCCTTCCTGAGCGACGACCTCGGCATCACCTTCGGCGAGGCGACAGCCGACGCCAAGGACAGAGTCAGCCACCGTGCCCGTGCCCTGGCCGCCCTGCTGGCAGTGCTGGCCCTCGAGCCGGAGCGCTCCTGACCCATTGGCGGGGTGAGTCGTGCGCGACTCTGCCGCGCTGCCGAGGGGCGCGCGCCCCTGTGGGATGAGACGGGGTCCCCCGCCGCTCGCACATCCATTGGCGGGGTGAGGTGAGCCCGGCTGAGCCGGGCCACCGAGGGGCGGCGAGCCCCTGTAGAAAGGGGAGGGGCCCCCACGCGGCCTGCCGCGTGGGGAGCGGGTATGCTCCCAGCGATCCCATTAATATCAGCGTGGCGCCCGTGGGTCGTTGAGCGCGCGCATCCGGAGAGCTGAACCGTGGCAGATCGCCAAGCCGAGCGTGAGTACGACATCGTCATCGTGGGCGGTGGCCCGGCGGGCCTGACGGCAGCCCTCTACGCCGGTCGCAACAAGGTTCGGGCCATCCTCCTGGAGGCCAAGGGCGCCGTCGTCGACGGAGCGCTGATGGGCGCCGGCGGGCAGCTGCTCAACACCGAGCTGATCGAGGACTACCCGGGCGTGAGGTCCATCCTCGGACCCGACCTGGCTCAGATCATGACCGATCAGGCGGCTCAGTTCGGCACCGAGATGATCGCCGCCTCGGTGGAGCGGATCCGGGTGGAGCCGGACGGGACCAAGGTGGTGGAGACGGACCAGGGCGAGCTGCGCGCGCCCGCGGTGATCATCACCGCCGGGGGCAACCCCCGCAAGCTGGGTGTCCCCGGAGAGGCCGAGCTGGCCGGGGTTGGGGTCTCCTATTGCGCCGTCTGCGATGGCGCCTTCTTCCAGGGTGCCCATCTGGCAGTGGTGGGCGGGGGCGATGCCGCCGTGGAGGAGGGCCTTTTCCTGACCCGCTACGCGAGCCGGGTCACCATCATCCACCGGCGCGCCGAGTTTCGCGCCCAGCCCATCCTGGTGCAGGAGGCCCGGGAGAATCCCAAGGTCGACTTCATCCTCGACTCGGCGGTGGAGGCGATCGAGGGCTCCCCGAAGGTGAGCCGGGTGCGTCTGCGCAACGTCGCCACCGGCGAGCAGTCGAGCCTCGACGTCGGAGGCGTCTTCATCTTTGTCGGCTTCCTGCCCAACACTGGGCTGGTGGACACCCACGTCGATCACGACGCGGCCGGGTATTACCTGACCAATCCCCTGACCATGGAAACGAGCGTTCCGGGCATCTTCGCGGCTGGGGATGTCCGCAGCCAGCTCACCCGCCAGGTCACGACCGCGGTGGGCGATGGGACCACCGCCACCATCGCCGCCACCAAGTGGGTGGAGGAGCGCGCCCGGCGGCTGAGGTCGGGGAGCGGCGGAGCTCGGTGACGGAGCCCCGGGGACGGCCTCGTCGCGTCACCAGCATTGCCACCCGCCGGGGTGACGGCGGTGAGACGAGCCTCCTCTACGGCGGTCGCGTGGCCAAGGACGATCCCCATGCCGAAGCGTGCGGAGCGGTCGACGAGGCGGTATCGGCGCTCGGCGTCGCCCGTGCCCAGGAGGGCGACCGTGAGCGGGCGGAGCGGCTCCTGGCCCTCCAGCGCGACCTCTTCACGGTCGGCGCCGAACTGGCGACCGGGCTCGGCGAGCGGGCCCACCTGGAGCGGCACTTCGCGACGGTGACGGCCGCCATGGTCGAGAGGCTCGACGCTCAGCTGGCCGAGCTGGAGGAGCGGGTGCCACTCCCACCGGGTTTCGTCGTCCCCGGCGGCACGGTGGTCGCGGCCGCCATCGACCTGGCCCGCACCCTGGTGCGGCGGGCCGAGCGCCGCGCGGTCAGCCTGCAGCGAGCGGGCCTGCTGGAGAACGGCGAGGTCCTCCGCTACCTCAACCGCCTGAGCGACCTGCTCTTCATGCTCGCCCGGGAGGCGGAGCAGGGCGCAACCATCCTCCGCCACCCGGCGGACGGCTGAGCCCGGCTGGCCGTCCCGACCAAGAGAGAGGGTCGGGACTCTCCGCGGTGGCCATGTTGTCCATCGCAGACAAATACCCGTGTGTCAGCGTGCCCCGCGGGCACATGCTCTGGCCGCTCTGCACCCCGATGATCGGACCATGCTCTACGACCAACTCTTCGTCAGCATGGAGCGCGCGCGCTGGGATCTGAGCCGGGACATCGACTTCGACGCCATCGAACCGGCCAGGCTCACCCCCCGATGGATCGACACCGTTCGCGAGGTCTGCGCCTTCCAGCTCGCCTCCCTGCGTGCCAGCGAGATGTTCCTGGGCGGCTTCCGCACCGACATCGACTTCTGCAGCTTCGTCTCCGTCTGGTTCTACGAGGAGATGGAGCACCACCTGGTGCTGCGCAAGTACCTGGAGCATCTTGGTGAGGTGGTGGAGGAGACGGAGCTGCCGCGGCTCCGGATCAGCCCCGACGAGGCGCCGGCGATCGACGCTCTGACCCTGCGGTTCTTTGGTGAGCAGCGGCTGGCACAGCGGTATGCGGCCCTCGCCGCCACCGTCCCCGAGCGGGTGCTGGGCCGGATCTTCACCATCCTCGCCGCCGGTGAGGCGCGCCACGCCGCCGCCTACGCCACCTACCTGCGCCGCGCCGTCGAGAGGCATCCCGCTGCGCTGCCCGGCATCCTCCGCCTGGCCCTCTGGACCATGCGCGGTGCGGACGAGCCGGCCACGGCTGCGCCCGCGGACACCCGTCGGGCGCCGGCGACGCTCCGCGAGGACCGCCACTACATCCGCCGGATGCAGGGGCTGTACCACCTGCTCGCGCCCGACGCCACGACCGTCGTGGAGGATCTTCCCGCTCTCAGGCCGGCAGCAGCCGGCGCGCTCTGAGGGCCAGCCAGAGCAGGTGACGCCGGGTCGGGTCGTCGATCGGGAGCCCGCGCTCGCGGATACGCTGGAGGCGGTACACCACGGTGTGGCGGTGAAGGCCGAGCTTGGCGGCCGCTTCGCCCAGGCCCGACGTCGACAGCACCGCCTCCAAAGTCTCATGCAACTCGCCGTGCCGGTCCACTCCCGGGGCGGACAGCGGTCCCAGGACGCTCGCGACAAAGCGCCGCATCGCCTCGGGGTCGCTGTCGAGGACGGCGAAGACGCCCAGTTCCGCGTCGTCGTGGATCCTCCGCTCCGGGACGAGCCGCTGGCCGACATCCAGGGCGCGCTGAGCCCGGTGCCCCGCGTCGCCGACGTCGCCCAGGCGGTCCGCCACCGGACCGACACCAAAGACCACTCCCGGATTGGTCTCGACGGCTGCCGTGCAGGCCGGCAGGTGATCGATGCGGGGATCGACGAGCAGCACCCAGGTGTTCTCGGACGCCGACACTGTGAGCGCGCGCAGAGGTCGCAGCACCAGCTCGGCGAGCTGGTCCTGGTCACCGGGCCAGATGCAGGCGATGACCCGGTACGGAGGGGTGAGGTCGAGCTCGCAGGCCGCGGCGGCGCGCCGCAGCTCGGGGGAGACGTCGCCGGCGAGGAGGCGGTGGAGGACGCGGTCGCGCTCCTGGTCGCGCCGCCGCAGCAGGCGTTCGCGCCGCTCCAGGTAGGCGGCGCCGACGGCCGCCGAGATCTCGTCGAGGTAGTCGATGACCTGGGCGGCGAGCGCGATGAGAGTCGTCTGGGGCATCTCGTGCTCGCGGGCGACGGTGCCGACCACCTCCTCCCAGACCACCTTGGCGGCCACCCGGTACGCCGAGAGGAGCACGTCGAGGGGGACCTCGAGGTCGGCCTGGTCGGCGCCCATCTGAGCGAGCCGGTCGAGATCGCCGAGGCGGGGCCCGCGCCCGTCATGGAGGCGCCGGACGAGCACCCGGAGGGCGTCACGGCAGGCGGAGACGATGGAGCGGAGGTAGGCGACGGTATTGAGCCGGCCGGGGAAGACGATCTCTGAGGAGATCCGCCGGGCCATCCTGCCGGCGATGGCGTCGGCGTCGGCGAGCAGGCGGGCGGTGACCGCGGAGGGAAGGTTGGCCGACTCGACCAAGACCGCGGGGCGCGGTTTGGATGCCATGGCCAGATTAGCCACCTCACACAAAAAGACAGGGTCGGGACCGCCTCGACGGCGATTGTTTTGGCCATTCTGCACCAGGAGCATGGAATCGTGCTATACGACGACCTCTTTGTGAACCTGGAACGGGCCCGTTGGAATCTGAGCCGTGACATCGACTGGGAGGCCATCGAACCCGACAAGCTCACCCCGGGATGGATCTTCGATGTGCGCGAGGTCTGCCTCACCGAGCTCTCGGCGCTCTACGCGACGGAGATGTTCCTGCGCGACTTCTACGCCGACATCGACTTCTGCAGCTTCATCTCGGTCTGGTTCTACGAGGAGATGAAGCACCACCTGGTGCTCCGCAAGTACCTGGAGCGGGTGGGCGAGGTGATCGAGGAGGCCGAGCTTCCCCGGCTCCGGCTCAGCTTCGACGAGGGCCCCGCCATCGAGACCCTGACCATGCACTTCTGCGGCGAGCAGCGCCTCGCCCACTGGTACACCGCCTTCAGTGCGAATGCGCCCGAGCCGGTCCTCCGCCAGATCTTCAAGGTCCTGGCGGCCGATGAGCTGCGCCACGGCGCCGCCTACGCCAAGTACCTGCGCAAGGCGGTGCGCAACAAGCCGGAGGTGCTCCCCGCGATCCTGCGGATGGCGCTCTGGATGATCCGCACCACCAACGACAACCCGAAGCATCCGACCACGGTCACAGAGCCCTCGGTGGTGTCCCTGCTCGAGGATCCTCACTACATCCGCCGCATGCTCAACATGTACCTCCCCGGCCGTGACCACGAGGCCCCGGTGCAGCGGCGCATCCTGGCCCTCATGTCGGAGCTGGCCGGCACCAAGCTGTCGTCGGTGCGCGATCTGCTCACCCAGATCCGGGCGCTGGAGGAGACGGCGGCCGTCGCCGTCTGACGCGTCGAGCGCGCCGATCGCGGCCCGCACCAGACCGTGACCGACCCCTGGCTGCGGGCACGTGCGCCGTGCCGCGATCTGCGCTCGCGGGCTTGGGGGTTGCCGCATCTTGGATAATCGGTCGATGGCGGAGGAGCTGCGCATCCATGTGACCGTCAGCGGGCGCGTCCAGAACGTCGGCTTCCGCGCCTTCGTCCTCTTCCGGGCCACCGAGCTCGGGGTGCGCTGCACCGTCTCCAACCGGCCCGACGGGAGCGTCGAGTGCGTGTCCGAGGGGACGCGCACCCAGATGGATCTTTTGATTCAGTCACTCCATGAGGGGCCCCGTTCGGCGCGCGTGGACGCCGTCGATGTGGTGGAGCAGCCGGCCCGGGGCGACCTTCCCTCCCCAAGGATCACGGCGTGAGCGGGCTCCGCGTCGCCGACCGGATGTCCCGGCTCGGTACGGAGTCCGCCTTCGAGGTCCTGGCCCAGGCTCAGCGTCTGGAGGCGCAGGGGAGGGACGTGATCCACATGGAGATCGGGGAGCCGGACTTCGCCACCCCGTCCAACATCAGCGAGGCCGCGATCCGCTCACTCCGGGAGGGGGCCACCCATTACACGCCCGCAAGCGGCATCTGGGAGGTCCGCGAGGCCACCGCCCGGTACGTCACCCGGCAGACCGGAGTGCCGACCGCCGCCGAACAGATCGTGCTCGTACCCGGCAGCAAAAACCTTCTCTACTTCGCCCTCCTCTCCCTGATAGAGCCGGGTGATGAGGTGCTGCTCCCGGATCCCGGTTACCCGATCTACGGCTCGCTGGTCAACTTCGTCGGCGCCACCCCGGTGTCGGTGCCGATCCGCGAGCAGAACGATTTTCGCCTCGATGTCGAGGAGCTGCGCTCGCTGGTCACGCCTCGCACCCGGGTGCTCATCGTCAACAGCCCCGCCAACCCCACCGGCGGGGTATTGACCCGGGAGGATTGCGAGGCGGTGGCGGCGATCGCCATCGAGCACGACCTCTTCGTGGTGACCGACGAGATCTATTCGCGGCTCATCTACGAGGGCCGGCATGTCTCGCCCTACTCGATCGACGGGATGGCCGAGAGGTGCCTCCTGATGGACGGGCTCTCCAAGGCCTGGGCCATGTGCGGCTGGCGGCTCGGCTTCGGGGCCATGCCGGTCCAGCTGGCGGAGCGGATGGACACGTTGATGATCAACACGTCGTCGTGCGCCGCCGCCTTCACCCAGTGGGCGGCGGTCGAGGCCTTCGAGGGCGCCGCCTCCGACGCGGCGGTGTCGGCGATGATGGCGGAGTTCGCCGAGCGCCGCGATGTCGTCGTCGACGGGCTCAATGCCATCCCTGGAATCCGCTGTCACAAGCCCGCCGGGGCCTTCTACGTCTTCCCCAACATCGAGGGTACGGGCTGGGATGAGCGATCCTTGCAGCAGGCGCTCCTCAACGAGGCGGGAGTGGCCGCGCTGGCCGGCACCGCCTTCGGCGCGCATGGCCGCGGGTACCTCCGCCTCAGCTACGCCAACAGCGTGACCAACCTCGAGAAGGGCATCGAGCGGATCGGCGACCTGCTCGCCGGGCACCCTCCGGATCGGGCCGGCTCCGCCGCGGCGGTGGTGCGCTGACCGAGGGACCGCCAGCCGACGTCCGTCCGGGTCTCGACGAGACCCGACGGCTGGCACGGGATCACGAGCTGGTCGCCCTGGTGCGGACCATCCCGGCGCGCGAGATGACCGGGCCGCGCATGCTGGCCGCCGTGGGGGATCGGCCCGGAGCCTTCCTCTTCGAGTCCGCAACCGGGCAGGGGGAGTTTGCTCGCTTCACCTTCGCGGGCCTGGCCGGGCCCGAGCGGTTCCGGGTCCGCCGTGGGCGCCTCACCCGCCTCGGGGAGGGTGAACCGGCCGCTCCGGTCCCCTGCGCCGACCCGCTCCGCGCCCTCCAGGAGTTCACCGCCGGCCCGCGTGTCGCGCTCCCCGACGACCTGGACGTGCCCTTCACGGGCGGCTCTGTCGGGCACCTTTCCTATGAAGCGGTGACCAGCTTCGAGAAGGTCGCCCGGCCCGAGCGCGATCCCCTCGACCTCCCCGACGCCTGGTGGGGCCGCTGCCTCTCCTGCAGCGTTCTCGACCGGGAGAGGGAGCTGGTCCACCTCATCACCCACATCCCGACCGACTCCGATGTGGCGGAGGCCCATGCCCAGGGGGTGCGCCGCCTGGATGCGATGGCTGCGAGCCTGGCGGCCGCGGTGACCCCCACGGTTGCGGTCGCGCCCTCCGCATCGCCGCCGCTGCCCGACGCCGCCGCCAACCTGAGCCGCGACGCCTTCCTCGCCGCGGTGGAGCGGTGCCTCGAGTACATCGCGGCCGGGGACATCTTCCAGGTGCAGATCTCGCGCCGCTTCAGCCTGGAGTTCGATGTCTCGCCGATCACCCTCTACGCCGCTCTGCGCGAGGCCAACCCGAGCCCGTACCTCTTTTACCTGCGCACCGACGACTGCGCGCTGGTCGGCACCTCTCCGGAGATGCTGGTCCGGGTCTCAGAGGACGGGCGCGTCGACTATCACCCGATCGCGGGCACCCGGCGGCGTGGGACGACGGCGACGGAGGACGCCGCCATGGAGGCCGAGCTACAAGGCAGCGTCAAGGAGCAGGCCGAGCATCTCATGCTCGTCGACCTCGGCCGCAACGATGTGGGGCGCGTCTGTGAGATCGGCAGCGTCCAGGTGACCGACTACGCGGCGGTGCGTCGGTACGCCAACGTCATGCACCTGGAGACCTCGATTCAGGGCAGGCTCCGCTCCGGGCTCACCGCGGTCGACGCGCTGCGCGCCTGCTTTCCGGCCGGGACGGTCACCGGTGCCCCCAAGGTGCGGGCCATGGAGATCATCGCCGAGCTGGAGCCCGAGGTCCGGGGCGTCTATGCCGGGGCGGTGGGCTACCTGGACTTCCGGGGCAGCCTGGACACGGCGATCGCACTCCGCACCGCGGTGGTGTGCCGGGGCCGGCTCCACCTCCAGGCGGCCGCGGGGATCGTCGCCGACTCCGATCCGGCCGAGGAGGCGCGCGAGATCGACAACAAGCTTCGCGCCCTGGTCCGGGCCGTCGAGGCGGTCCGCCCCACGGTGAGCGGAGCGGAGGGCCGCCGGTCGTGAACGATGAGTTCCTCCTGCCCGAGCGGGACCTTAGCGATTCAGTCGTCGTTGTCGATAACTACGATTCGTTCACCTTCAATCTGGTCCAGCGGCTGGGCGAGCTGGGCGCGCGCTGCGTCGTGGTCCGCAATGACACCACCACGGTGGCCGCCATCGGCGAGCGCGGGCCGGCGGCGGTGGTGATCTCGCCGGGCCCCAAGACGCCCGCCGAGGCGGGGATCTCGGTGGCGCTGATCCACACGCTGGGGGCCATCATCCCCATCCTCGGGGTGTGCCTCGGGCACCAGGCCATCGGCGAGGCATACGGTGGCCGCGTGGTGCGCGCGCCGTCGATCATGCATGGCAAGCTGAGCCAGGTTCACCACCACGGCACCGGGCTCTTCGCCGGCGTGCCCGACCCCTTCGCCGCGACCCGGTACCACTCGCTGGTGGTCGAGCCGGCCAGCCTGCCGGCGTCCCTGGAGGTGACCGCCCGCACCGAGGACGGCGTGATCATGGCGCTTCGCCACCGCGAGCACCCCGTGGTGGGCGTCCAGTTCCACCCCGAGTCCATCGGCACCGACGCCGGCTACCGCATCCTCGAGAACTTCCTCAAGATGACGTCAGCACCCCTCGAGGTCCACGGATGAGGCCGATGGGGCACGTCGTCGGAGTGGGGGCTTGCGCAGGCGGCAGCGCAATGCCGCCGAGCACGAGGCGCGGAGAGCAGAGCTGTCCGACGCCGGTCCCCCCGAAGACGATGTGCCCCGTCGGCCGCCGTCGGCGTTTTCGATGACCGCCGATCTCGGGGCCCTCGGACCCATCGTGGAGCGGAAGCGGCGCGAGGTCGAGGCGATCAGGTGCGGTCGCGGCGCCATCTGGGCCAAGGCCGAGCTGCTCCCGCCCGCTCCCGGCTTCGAGGCACTGCGCGGTGGCCGGGTGATCGCCGAGCTGAAGCGCCGCTCGCCGAGCGGCGGGGCGCTCCGGACAGACCTCGACGTGGGGGCGGTGGCCGCGGCGTACGCGGGGGCGGGCGCCAGGGCCATCTCGGTGCTCACCGATGGTCCGGACTTCGGCGGCTCCCCCGCTGATCTGGAGGCGGTGCGCGCCACCGTCACCATCCCGGTGCTGCGCAAGGACTTCACGGTGGACCCGGTGCAGATCGCGGAGTCCCGTGTCCTCGGTGCCGACTGGGTGCTGCTGATCGTCGCCGTCCTCGAGGGAGGCGCCCTCGACGAGTGTCTGGAGGCGGTGCGGCGGGCCGGTGCCCACGCCCTGGTCGAGGTCCACGACGAGGCCCAGCTGGAGCGCGCGGTGGTCGCCGGGGCGGCCTGCGTGGGCATCAACAACCGCGACCTGCGCACTCTCCGGACCGACCTGGGCACCTTCTCCCGCCTGCGCCGGCTGCTTCCCGACCCCTCCGTCAGCGTCGCCGAGTCCGGGGTGCGCAGCGCCGCCGACGTCACTCGGCTGGTGGGGGAGGGGGCGGACGCGGTGCTGGTCGGCGAGGCGTTGATGCGTCAGGAAGACCCGGCCACGCTCTGTGCCGAGATGGTGGCCGCCGCCGCGGCCGCGGCCGGAGTGTCGCGGTGATCGTCAAGGTCTGCGGCGTGCGCACCGCCGCGATCGCAGAGTGCGCCGTCGACGCCGGTGCCGACTGGGTGGGGGTCGTGCTCGAGCCCCGCAGCCCCCGGCATGCCGGCGACCCGGAGGTCGAAGCGGTGCGGCGAGCGCTCGCCGGGCGGGCCGACCTGGTCGGGGTGATGGTCGAACCGCCCGCTGCGCGGTGCCGGGAGCTGACCCGGCGCCATCGGTTGGACGCGGTCCAGCTCCACGGCCGGGTGGCTCCGGACGTGGTCGGCGACATCGACGTCGCCGTCATCCGGGCGGTCAACCCCGCCGGCCCGGGGGACGCCTTCACCACCGACTGGTGGCCGGACTGCCTGCTCCTGCTCGACAGCGCGCCGCGGGGGGCCGGAGCGCTCCCCGGAGGGACGGGCGTGCCGATCGATCTCGAGACGGCCGCCGAGGTGGCCGCTCACCGTCCCATCATCCTGGCCGGAGGTCTCACCCCCGACACCGTAGCCGCCGCCATCGAGCGGGTCCGCCCCTACGGCGTCGACGCGAGCAGCGGCCTGGAGTCGAGCCCGGGCGTCAAGGATCCCGGCCGAGTGCGAGACTTCGTGCTGGCGGCGCGGGAGGCCTTTGCCACGGTCGAGGCGCGTCGGATACGCGGGACGGCGGATTCCGCCGCCCGCCAAGGAGGGAGTCGATGACCACCGCCGGACGGTTCGGCATCTACGGTGGGGCCTTCGTGCCCGAGACGCTCGTCCCCGCGCTCGAGGAGCTGGAGGCGGCGATGAACGAGGCTCTCGCCGATCCTGCCTTCATCGCCGAGCTCGACGGCTGGCTCTACGACTACGCCGGGCGGCCCACCCCGCTGACCCTTGCCCGGCGGCTGACCGAGGCCTGCGGCGGTGCCGAGATCTGGCTCAAGCGCGAGGATCTGGTCCACACCGGTGCCCACAAGCTGAACAACGCCCTCGGCCAGGTGCTGCTCGCCCGGCGGATGGGCAAGACCCGGATCATCGCCGAGACCGGGGCGGGCCAGCACGGCGTCGCCACCGCCACGGTGTGCGCCTGCTTCGGCCTCGAGTGCGTCGTGTACATGGGTCGCGAGGACATCCGCCGCCAGGCGCTGAACGTCTACAAGATGGGACTTCTCGGGGCCGAGGTGAGGCCCGTCGACAGCGGGTCCAGGACCTTGAAGGACGCCACCAACGAGGCCATTCGAGATTGGGTCACCAATGTCGAGAACACGCACTACGTGATCGGGTCGGTGGTCGGTCCCCACCCCTATCCCACCCTGGTCAAGCGGTTCCAGCGGGTGATCGGCGACGAGGCGCGTCGGCAGGCGCTGCAACGCTGGGGGGCGCTCCCCGACACGGTGGTCGCCTGCGTGGGTGGGGGCAGCAACGCCATCGGCATCTTCACCGCCTTCCTCGAGGACGAGGACGTGGAGCTGGTCGGGGTGGAGGCCGCCGGTCGCGGCATCGAGACCGGGGAGCACGCGGCGTCACTCGAGGCGGGCAGGCCCGGAGTCCTCCATGGCGCCTACAGCTACCTCCTCCAGGACGCCAACGGACAGGTGCGCGAGACCCATTCGATCTCGGCGGGGCTGGACTACCCGGGGGTGGGTCCCGAGCACGCCGCTCTCCGCGACGCTGAGCGCGCGCGCTACGTCACCTGCACCGACGGCGAGGCGCTGCGCTCCTTTCACCGCCTCTGCCGGATGGAGGGGATCATCCCTGCGCTGGAGTCCAGTCACGCCCTGGCCGTCGCCGAGCGGCTGGCCCGGGAGCTGGGCCCCGGCCACCGCGTGCTGGTCTGCCTGAGCGGCCGCGGGGACAAGGACATCGACACCGTCAGGGCCGTCAGCGGCGCCGGGGAGGGGGACTCGTGACCGCCGCCACCGCGGGGAGGTTCGAGGCCGCCTTCGCGGCGGGGGCTGCAGGCGGCCGGCCCGGGATCATCCCCTACGTCACTGCCGGCTTCCCGGGCCCCGACGACACCGCTCCACTCCTGCTCGCCTGCCAGCGGGCGGGCAGCCTGGCCGCCGAGGTGGGCATTCCCTTCAGCGACCCGCTCGCGGACGGGCCCACCATCCAGAGCGCCGGCTGGCGGGCCCTGGAGCAGGGGATGACTCCGGCTCGCGCCATCTCGGAGGTGGCCCGGGCGCGGGACGCCGGGCTGACCATCCCGGTGGCGGCGATGACCTACATCAACCCGGTGCTCACCATGGGCATCGAGGCCTTCGCCGGCGCCTGCGCCGCCGCGGGGATCGACGGCGTGATCGTCCCCGACCTGCCGGTCGAGGAGGCGGCCGGCCTGGCCGCGTCGCTCGGGGCCCACGGAGTGGCCCACATCCCCCTGGTGGCTCCGACCACCCCGACCTCGCGGGTGGCCCGGGTGGCCGCCACCGCCGCCGGCTTCATCTACTGCGTCAGCGTCACCGGCACCACCGGGGCCCGCGAGAGCGTGAGCCCCGCCGCCCTCGACCTGCTGGAGCGGGTGCGCTCGGTGACCGCTTTGCCCCGGGCTCTCGGCTTCGGCATCTCCCGTCCCGAGCACGTCGAGGCGCTCACTGGGCACTGCGAGGCGGTGGTGGTCGGTTCGGCCCTGCTCGACGCCATCGCGAGCGGTGGGGACGACCCCGGGGCGATCGCGGAGCGGTTTGTTCGCGAGCTCCGCGGGGTCGGCGCGGCCGGGTGACCGTCCCGATGAGGTCCCCGGTGTCTCTCCGATGAGCGATCCCATCAACCTGGCTCCGATCCACCGGTTGGAGGGAGAGGTGCGGGTGCCCGGCGACAAGAGCATCAGCCACCGTGCCCTCATCCTCGGTGCGCTGGCGCGCGGCCGCACCTACCTGGGGGGGCTGGCCCCGGGCGAGGACGTCGCCCACACCGCGTCGTGCCTGGAGGCCTGCGGCGTCTTCGTCCGGATCTACGGCGATGGCCGCGCCATGGTGGAGGGCAACGGGCCGGACCATGCGCTGAGCGCACCGGGCCACCGGCTCGACTGCGGAAACTCGGGGAGCACCATGAGGATGCTCGCCGGGGCCATCGCCGGGCATCCGATCACCGTCTGCCTGCAGGGGGACGCCTCACTGATGCGGCGCCCGATGCGCCGCATCGCCGCCCCGCTCCAGGAGATGGGGGC
>Ga0182027_10003704_pt1 | contig 24006 bp, 22 predicted proteins | sample 712E1DmetaG_FD_121300 | JGI IMG/M metagenome (GOLD analysis project Ga0182027, IMG submission 121300) | Permafrost microbial communities from Stordalen Mire, Sweden - 712E1D metaG (Illumina Assembly) | ecosystem: Environmental > Terrestrial > Soil > Wetlands > Permafrost | place: Sweden... | reverse complement strand
CTGCATTCTTTTCGTGTTAAACTCCATCGTAGGCCTCCGGGTTTAGGTTTTGCTGTTCCGCAACTCCAAATCTAACCCAGAGGCTCCTTTTTGAAAATCCATCTACAACCTTTTAGTGCACCCGTCTGAAGTCAGTTAACATCCTTGAATCTATGTAAAAGGTATATAATGAGTCATTAGGAAGAGCGCTTTGCTCTTGCCAAAAATTTCAAAATGGAGAAAAGGAGAATCGTCATGAATAGAAAGACTTTGCTTTTTGTTCTATCTCTGCTTGTGGTGAGTGCGCTACTCGCCTCATGCGGACCGGCGCCGGCTGCTGCTGTAGCGCCCGATTCGGGCGTGGCTCAGGGCTACAAAGGTACAGCTGTTTCTAGTGTGCCAGCTGATCTGGTTGCGGCCTGCAAGAAGGAAGGCATGCTGACTATCATCGCTACACCGCCCAACTGGGCCAACTATGGCGAGACCTTCTTTGACTTCCAGGCCACCACTGGCGTCGCGATCAACTCACTGGATCCGAATGCGGGGTCGGCTGATGAACTCGCCGCGATCGTTGCCAACAAGGGTAATAAGGGCCCTCAGGCTCCCGACGTTGTGGATGTTGGCTATGCTTATGGTGCCACGGGCGTAGCTGCTGGCGATTACCAGCCATATAAGGGCACCTATTGGAGCAAGCTTCCTGCCACTACCTTGGGCATTCCCACCTATGATCCCAATGGCATGTGGGTAATGGGCTACTACGGCATCATGGTGATTGAGACCAATACGGCCGTTGTCAAGGATCCGCCCAAAAATTGGTCCGACTTGCTTAAGCCCGAATATAAGGGTCAGGTTGCTTTGGCGGGTGACCCTCAATCCTCCAATCAGGCCATTATGTCTGTCTATGCAGCTGCACTGGCTAATGGTGGTTCATTGGATAATGCTCAGCCTGGCCTTGACTTCTTCAAGCAGTTGAACGCTGCAGGCAACTTTGTTCCAGTGATTGCCAAGGTGGGCACTATTTCGCAAGGTGCGACTCCAATTGAATTGGCTTGGAATTACAATGCCTTGGGCGATCAGCAATCTCTTAACGGGAATCCTCCGATTGAGATTGATTACCCCTCTCCGAGCATCGGTGGTGCTTATGTCCAGGCGATTAGTGCGTATGCACCGCATCCCAATTGCGCCAAAGTTTGGTTGGAGGTTGAACAGTCTGACCAAGGGCAGTTGGCTTGGATCAAGGGCGGGGCTTCTGTCGTTCACGAAGCCGATATGATTTCCCGCGGTGCCGTTCCTGCAGATGTGATGAAGACATTGCCGGACCCCAAAGTTTTGGCTGCTGCGGTTGCCCCTACCGTTGCTCAGTTGACTACTGCGAAAACGTTAATTACTGGTGGTTGGCTCACGACTGTTGGTGTAGCTATCCCAACGGCTGCTCCGTAAGGTTATGACGACTGTTGCTGTAAAGCGGGACGCACCCTCGGCGCGTCCCGCTCCTTCCAAGTTTTCATGGGCATGGCTCGGAGTTATGCCCTTCTTTTTGTTCGCATTTATGTTTTTGATTTATCCCTCCTCGACGATTGCTGTTGGGAGTTTTCAAGATACGAATACACATGTATTCACGTTCCAAAACTTCGTGCATCTCTTGCGTGATCCTAATCTGATAGGTGCTTATTGGATCAGTATTAAGATTAGCCTGATTACCTCGCTGGGTGGTGGTATCTTCGGATTCTTGCTGGCCTACTCGGCCATTCGGGGTGGCTTGCCTCCCTTCATGCGTTCCAGCCTTATGACCTTTTGTGGAGTGGCCTCGAACTTTGCTGGAGTCCCACTGGCTTTTGCGTTCATTGCCTTGCTCAGCCCGGCCGGAGTGTTGACCGGTTGGCTGAAGGCAATGGGTTACAATCCATATTTCCACGGATTCCAACTTTACACTTTCTGGGGATTGAGCCTTGTGTATATGTACTTCCAGTTTCCGTTGATGGTGTTGGTCATCGCGCCGGCGATTGACGGCTTGCGGCGAGAGTGGCTTGAGGCTGCAGAGAATCTGGGAGCATCTAGTTTTCAGTATTGGCGATACGTTGCATTTCCAATTCTCTTGCCCTCCATATTGGGCACGATGATCCTACTGTTTGGAAACTCTTTTGGTGCGTTTGCAACCGCACAGGCACTGACAGGTGGTCAGATTAATCTGGTGTCCATCGTGATTGGAGACCAGTTGCGCGGTGACGTTCTGGGCGATGCTGGTTTGGGATATGCATTAGCGTTGGGGATGGTAGTTGTCATGGCAATAGCGATTACCGGATACACAGTGCTCCAGAGACAATCTGAGAGGTGGTTGCGATGAAGCGCAGCGGTGTGGTTTGGTCCTGGTTTTGGATGATCCTCGGTATCCTTTATTTTTTTCTTCCACTGGTAGCTACGTTTCTTTTCTCTCTGCGTGCGAAGCTTGGGATTTTAAGTTTCCTGGCCTATCAGCAGCTTTTCACTGATGATGACTTTATAAAAGGCTTCTCATTTTCGGTCCTTTGGGGTGTGCTCACTATCATTGTTGGAATCTTGATCTTCGTTCCTACCGCATACTGGGTCCGTCTGCGGCTGCCACAATTTCGAACTGCGGTCGAGTTTATCACTCTGCTTCCATTCGTGGTTCCGGCAATTGTATTTGTTTTTGGATTGGTGCGAACTTTCAGCCACCCGCCGTTTCTAATCGTTGACAGCCCAGCGCTGCTGGTTGCCGGCTACACCGTGTTATCGATGCCCTATATGTATCGCGCCATAGATACGGGTTTGCGAGCCATCGATGTGCGCACCTTGACCGAAGCCGCACAGAGTTTGGGTGCCGATTGGGCGACGATCCTTTTTCGCATCATCCTACCTAATATACGCGTGGCCATTCTAAGCGGGGCTTTCCTAAGCTTTGCGATTGTGATGGGTGAGTACATTTTAGCGCAGTACCTTGCCAAACCGGCTTTCGCTCCCTTCCTAGCCTTCTTGATCCAACAAAAAGCCTATGAGCCAGCGGCGGCTACTGTGGTGAGTTTTGCTCTTACTTGGGCATGCATGGGGATCATCAATCTTTTCGGTCGCGGTCGTGGGCAGGCGCCAATTGCAGGTGGACACTAAGCCATTCGAGGAAAACCGAAATGATACATTTAACGCTTTCCAACATTTCAAAAGAATACGGTAGCACCACCGTAGTGCAGGATTTCAACCTCGAAGTGGAAAAAGGAGAGTTCGTTTCTTTTCTTGGACCTTCGGGCTGCGGCAAAACAACTACCTTGCGCATGGTGGCTGGCTTTGAAATCCCCACAACCGGTACGATCACCATGGATGGCCTGGACATTACCAAAAATGCCCCAAACCAGCGAAATGTGGGCATGATCTTTCAGGCATATGCGTTGTTTCCCAACATGACTGTCGCTCAGAATATTGGCTTTGGGTTGCAAATCCGCAGGGAATCCAAATCTGTAATCAAACAGCGCGTGGAGGAAATGCTGGCATTGATCCGTCTGGAACAGCATGCCGACAAATATCCCTTCCAACTTTCCGGTGGACAGCAGCAACGCGTTGCGCTAGCTCGTGCTCTTGCGAATCAACCGCAGGTACTTTTGTTGGACGAACCTCTCTCCGCATTAGATGCGAAGATCCGCGTTCAACTTCGCGCCGAGATTCGCGCCATTCAAAGAAAGACAGGCATCACTGCCATCTTCGTCACACACGATCAGGAAGAGGCATTGTCTATTTCCGACCGCGTCGTTGTGATGTATGAAGGCAAGATGGAACAAGTTGGAACTCCATTCGAGATTTATAACTTCCCACAGACTGCATTCGTTGCGAACTTTGTCGGTACGTTGAATACGGCCGCTGCCGAAGTGACTGATCCTTCCAAGGGCTTGATTTCGATAGATGGAATTCAAATAGAATCAGCGGAAGACCTGAAGGATAAACAGAATGGCGATAAAGTGAACATTGCGATTCGTCCTGAAAGATTCAGCTTTGCTTCGGACGGAAAGAAAGCCAATGTGATGGATTGCCGCATCGAAAATATTACCTTCCTCGGTTCGGTCGTTCGTATCCGAGTTTCGATCGGGGATACAAAATTTAACATGGATACGTTTAATAATCCATTCCTTGAATTGCCCAAGATCGGCGATACGTCTCAAGTCACCTGCTCGCGTGAAGCGGTTTTGGTTTTGAAGAATTAAATAGAACTCTTGCATAAGTCATGATGTAAGTTTATCTTGTGTTTTTTTCTGCCACGGATCTCACTGATTTGCACTAATTTTTAAAAATCAGTGAGAATCTGTGCTAATCCGTGGCAAGGAAATACTTTTGCAAGAGGTCTAATATACACGGTTGCACGAAGGTGTTGATGTCTTCGCGTCGAAAATTTTATCTTTTACTGGTAGTGGCAATTTCTTTTGCGGCGAGCCTCGCCTGCGGTCTAAGCGCGACTGCCCCCGCCCAATCCTCGATGCCGATTAGTTTACAACAGACACAAGTTTCTGAATTAAATACTCAAGCTGCTGCAACTCCTGCAACAACAGCTCAAGTGTTTCTGTCGGTGATTAGTACCCAGCCAGTTGGCGCGCCTACAATTGCTCCCGCAATTCCAGAATCTCGGCGATTAACTTTGGAATATCCACCCCATATCCGCGTTGGCGACTCGGATGTGGTTCGTTTGACTCTTGAAGTGGATACGCTTGGCAACATCACACCTACCGCGGAAATTAGCGGAAATATTGTCAATGGAAAGATTGTGCAGATTCCAAATGCGTATGATACCCATAATGTCTTTGCAGAAGCGCGTATTGATATCGCAGGATTGAATGTCCAACCACCGGATATTCAAAGCGAGTCTTTGACACAGGGTCAGCCTGTAACGTTTTATTGGAGCGTTCAACCGACAAGTGCAGGAACCTTTCGAGGAACGGTCTGGTTTTATTTGCGTTTTGTGGACAAAGTCAGCGGGGCAGAAAGCCGACAAACGGTATCCGCTCAACCGATCCAGATTGATGCGAACAACTTTTTTGGATTCTCCGGCGGCGCTGCTCGGACGGCTGGCGGAATCGGTTCCGTCGTTGGCGCTGTTTTGGGATTTCCTTTTGCAAGCGATATTTTGAAATGGTTGTATGGCAGGTTGAAGAAATCCGCATAACTAATGGATGCATAAATATATGACGAAAATCACCTAAAAATTGACGCTGATCCGTATTGCCCTCGGTTATTAATGGTACAATTTTGCCCATGTTTTTTGGCGCAGGCGAAATTTTTTATCGGAGCAGATATGCAAAATGAATGGTTGTACATCGGCTTGTTCCTTGTGATTGCAACGCTTATCCCTGTGGCAGCTCTTGTGACTTCGTGGATCGTTTCTCCCAAGAAGCCCAACCCGATCAAGCAGAGCACTTATGAATGCGGGATGGAAACAGTGGGCGAGAACTGGGTTCAGTTCAAGGCCCAGTATTATATTTTTGCACTTGTGTTTTTGGTCTTCGATGTGGAGACGGTATTCCTTTTCCCGTGGGCGGTTTCGCTTGGCAGGCTTTCGCTTTTTGCGGTGATTGAAGGTATCGTCTTCATCCTGATCCTCATCGCAGGACTCATTTACACCTGGCGCAAGGGGATGCTGGAGTGGGCTTAAACTCGTTGATATTTTAAAAGGCTGAAAGGCTTAAACCTTCCAGCCTTTTCTTTGTGTAAAAGAACCCTCACTCTTTGTCCCTCTCCCTGCTTCCTTCGGAAGTGCTTCGCGAGAAGAGGGGTTGAGGTGAGAGAGTGATAGGAGCATTCATGAACTTGTGGAACGATCCTGTTAATTTTATTGCTCATTGGCTGACCAGCCTTTTCGTTGGTTGGGGAATGGCAGGCTGGCTTGCCAGTTTGATCATCCAATTGATCGGCGTGATTGTGTTGATCTTGTTGATGATGCTATTCGACATTTTCCTGGTCTGGGTGGAGCGCAAAGTAGTGGCGCGCTTTCAAGACCGGCTTGGACCGAATCGGGTTGGACCATTCGGACTCATTCAGCCCTTTGCCGACATCATCAAACTCCTTATTAAGGAAGATATAACGCCCGACGGCGCGGACAAGGTGGTTTATAACCTGGCGCCGATCCTGTCTTTGATGTCGGTGTTGTTGTTGTGGGCGATTGTGCCGCTGGCGCCTGTGATCTTTGGCGTGGACTTGAACGTCGGAGCGTTGTACATCATCGCGGCCGGTTCCATCGGAACGCTTTCTATTATCATGGCCGCGTGGTCATCCAATAATAAATATGCTTTAATCGGCGCGTTTCGTCAGGTGGCAGTTCTGGTTTCATTTGAAATCCCGATGATCGCCACCATGCTCATCCCGACAATTTTAGCGGGCTCGATGGGTATGAACGAAATCGTTCAGGGACAACAAACTGTTTGGTATGTGGTGCTCGCCCCAATCGCTGCGATCATTTTTATGATCGCAGCCATCGCGGAGTTGGGTCGTTCGCCGTTTGATTTAAATGAAGCGGAATCGGAAATCGTCGCGGGCTTCCATATCGAATACACGGGCATGAAGTTCGGTTTGTTCTACGCGGGTGAACTCTTACACGCCTTCACTTTTGGCGGCTTCTGGGCGATTTTGTTCCTAGGCGGTTATCATTTCTTTGGGCTGGAGAATCTCGGCCCACTGGTGGCGGCAGTGATTTTATTTGCCAAGGCGATGTTCGGTTATTGGGTCATCATGTGGATCCGTTATACCGTGATGCGCATGCGTATTGATCATATGCTCGCTTTCAACTGGAAGTTCTTAACGCCGGTGGCGTTTGTCTTGTTGATGCTGACGGCTTTAATGAATACGCTTCTGCGCGGAACCCCAAGCGGAGTCTACATCTTGGGCATGTTCCTAACGAATGTTTTGCTCGGCTGGATCATCGTCGAGATTCTGCGCGGATACAGCCGCAGTGAACGTCAAAAGACTCAAAATGTCGCACCAGCCGCGGCGACGGCACATCATTAGGAGAACGACATGACTGCCATGCAAATTTTCTTTCTGATTGTCGGATTGGTCATTCTCGGCTCGGCGTTGATGGTGGTTACAACCGGTAATCTCATTCACGCCGCGTTGTGGTTGATCGTCACATTATTCGGCGTTGCGGTATTGTTTGCCATTCTCAATGCCAGCTTCCTGGCCGTGGTGCAAGTGGTGGTTTATATCGGTGCCATCGCCATTCTGTTCATCTTCGCCGTGATGTTGACTCACAAGGAAATGCGCGACCGCGGTCCGCAGTTGAACAACTCATGGTGGTTGAACGCCATCATCTCGCTGCTGACTTTCGGCGGATTATTCTGGATGCTTCAGAGTTGGAATGGCTTCTCGAAAGTCGCCGCCGATTTCCCGTCCAGTTATGACGCGGTGGGGCAATTGGGCAATGCGCTCATCTCGCCAGATGCATTTGTTCTTCCATTTGAAGTCGCATCGGTTTTATTGCTCGCCGCTTTGGTCGGCGCGGTCTATATTGCATTCAATCCCCATTCTGGGGACTCTCGGAAATAGGAGTTCTGATGATCCCGCTTTCCTGGTTTCTTATTCTTTCAGCGGCATTGTTTAGCATCGGGTTATTTGGCGTGCTCTCGCGCAAGAACGCCGTCGCGATTTTGCTCGGCATCGAATTGATGCTGAATGCGGCGAACATTAATCTGGTTTCGTTCTGGCGTTACGGCGATGTTTCGCAGATGGCAGGGCAGGTGTTTGCGATTATCGTTTTCGCGGTTGCCGCATCGGAAGTGGCTGTAGGCTTGGCGCTGGTTATTTCGGTCTATCGCCGACGCAATACGGTGATCGCCGATGAAATTGATTTGATGAAGTGGTAGGAGCGACATGACGACCGAAACATTGATCTGGCTAATTCCTTTACCGCCCATCCTTGCGTTCTTTTTGATTGTGTTATTTACGAATCGAAATAAAGCGCTCAGTCACAGCGTGGCGATCGGCGCAGCGTTGCTTTCATGGCTGGGTGCGATGATCGTTTTTGTACGCGCCATCGGCACACCTGATTTGGGAAAGACTCCATTCGCTTCATTTATTAATTGGATTCCCACGGCGGATACGTGGCTCAAAGTCGGTGTTCAGATTGATCCGCTAGGTGCAGTTGTGTTGTTCTTTGTGGCGTGGACGGTCTTGATGATTTTCATCTACAGTGTTGGCTATCATAACTACGGACAGCCTGCCGGTGATCATGATCAACCCGGATTGCCGCCTCATGGCGCAACTGATGAACATGGACATCAGGTTCCATCTGTCGAACCGATGTACTCGCGCTTCTTTGCCTTTATTAGTTTATTTGCGTTCGGCATGTTTACGCTTGTGGTTTCCGATAACTTGCTGACCTTGTTTGCAGGTTGGGAAATCATGGGCTTATGTTCGTATCTATTGATTGGTTTTTGGTATGCAAAAGAATCGGCGCGCAACGCGGCAGTGAAAGCGTTCATGACCACGCGCGTCGGCGATGTGTTCATGCTATTGGGCATCGCTTTCCTTTATAGTGCAACCGGTTCATTGTCATACCGCGATATTTTTCAGCCGCAGGTTTTACATACCTTAGCCAGCGTGCCAACTCCCATCTTTGGACTCTCCGCGGCTGGCTTGATTGGCCTCATGCTTTTCATCGGCACGATTGGCAAATCGGCTCAGTTCCCGCTCCATGTCTGGTTGCCGGATGCGATGGAAGGTCCAACGCCGGTCAGTGCGATGATCCATGCTGCGACGATGGTTTCGGCGGGCGTTTACATGGTCATCCGCATGTTCCCGCTCATCAGCCTCGACCCGAAGACGATGACCGTGATCGCGTTCATTGGAACGTTCACTGCCATCTTTGCCGCGACGATTGCGGTCGCACAAAACGACATCAAACGCGTGTTAGCTTATTCAACGATCTCGCAACTTGGTTTCATGATTGCCGCGTTGGGTGTGGGGGCGTACGTCGCCGCGGCGTTTCATCTGGTTACTCATGCATTCTTCAAAGCATTGCTCTTCCTCGGTTCCGGTTCCGTCATCCATGGAATGGAGCACGGTGTTTTGCATACCGGCGATCACAAGGTTGATCCGCAAAATATGTTCAAAATGGGCGGCTTGCGTAAGTTGATGCCGATCACGTTCTGGACTTTTCTGATCGGCGGTTTTGCCCTTTCTGGCTTTCCACTTCTGACAGCGGGTTTTTGGTCGAAGGATGAAATCCTCGCCGTCGCATTCAGCAATGGAGATTTCGTTGTCTTTCTTACCTTGGCGGTTGCCGCGTTCCTGACCGCGTTCTATACCATGCGCCAAATCACTTTGACCTTCCTTGGCGAGCCGCGCACAAAAGAAGCGGAGCACGCTCACGAGACTCCCTGGACGATGACTCTTCCGCTCGTTGTGTTGGCCGTCTTTGCAATTGGTTATGGATGGGTTGGCATTCCGAAGGATTTCCTTGGCTTGCATCTGCATCCAGGTTGGTTCCCAGAATTTGTTGGAAGTACGTTAGCGGTCACGCCTGCAGAGTCTCCATTCAGTTGGATTGTGTTCGGAACGTCTTTGCTGGTCGCGTTGGGCGGCTTGTTTTTTGGTTGGCTGGCTTATCGCAATGTGACTGCGCCTGAACAGGATAAACTCCAAATTCCATTGCTCAAGAACAAATATTATATCGACGAGCTTTACAGCTTCCTGTTCGTCAAACCTTCATATTGGTTTGCCGAAACCTTTGTTTATCAATGGGTGGACAAGGGTCTGATAGATGGCATTCTCCATCTGTTTGGTAAAGCCTCGAATGGCATCGGCTCAATCATTCGCAATTACTTTGACCTGCCGGTAATCAACCGATTTTTTGGCGATGGCACAGCTCATGTCACACAATGGACTGGACGTAACTTACGTCCGATTCAGTCCGGACGCATTCAGCAATATATGCTGGTTTCGTTGATTGTCTTGTTGGCGATTGCGGGCTTGCTTTACTACCTTCTGGTGATCGTGTAGCCGGATCGGAGCGATGTAATGGACTTTCTGAATTCCCATCTTCTCAGTTTGATCTTATTTATTCCCGCAGTAGCCGCGGTAGTGATGTTCTTCCTGCCGAAGGATGAAGCCAAATTCCTGCACTGGTTTGCATTCGTGGCAAGCCTGATTCCGTTTGCGCTATCTATCTATTTGTGGATTCAATTCAAACCCGATGCGCTGGGCTTTCAATTTCAAGAGCAATATGCATGGTACGCAGCCATCGGTTCTTCGCTTCATTTGGGAGTCGACGGTCTTTCGTTGACAATGGTTCTCTTGACCACGCTGTTGACGCCGCTGGCTCTGCTTGCTTCGTTCAGTGTTTCAGACCGCGTCAAGCCGTATTTGATGCTGTTCCTTTTTCTCGAGACGGGCATGCTCGGCGTCTTTATGACGATTGACCTGCTGATCTTTTTTGTATTCTGGGAAATTGGTCTCGTGCCGATGTACTTCCTCATCAATCAATGGGGCAGCGCTAATCGGAATTATGCTTCGCTCAAGTTCATGATCTACACGATGGGCGGCTCACTCGGACTCTTGCTCGGCATTCAATTGCTTGGCGCTCTCTTCGGGACTTTTGATCTGGCTACCATTATCACAAAATGGACTTCCGCTCAAGGTTCTTTGCTTGGCTTCCCAATCGCAACCGTTAAGGATGTCGTCTTTTGGGCTTTCGTGATTGCTTTCGCGGTCAAAGTTCCGATCTGGCCATTTCATACCTGGCTTCCTGATGCGCATACCGAAGCGCCAACTGCCGGTTCGATGTTATTAGCTGGAGTGTTGTTGAAACTTGGCGCATATGGATTCTTGAGACTCGTCCTGCCGCTTTATCCGGAACAAGCCAAGGCTTATGCACCTGCATTGGCTCTGCTTGCCACCGCCGCGATTGTCTTTGGCGCGTTCGCTTCATTCGCCCAAAATGATTTCAAACGACTCGTCGCGTATTCCTCGGTCAACCATATGGGCTTTGTAGTGCTCGGTATCGCCGCGGCCGCTATGGCGTCCGGAACGGCCGACGCGAGGATTGCAATGAACGGCGCCATTCTTCAAATGTTCAATCATGGTTTATCAGCGGCTGGCATGTTCTTCCTCGTTGGTGTGATCTATGAACGCACGCACACGCGTAACCTGGATGAGTTCGGTGGATTGTTCCCGCTGGTCCCAATTTATGGCGGCATCCTGATCTTTACTTCGATGGCATCGCTGGGTTTGCCCGGCTTGAATGGATTTGTTTCTGAGTTCCTTGTGGTGCGAGGCTCATATCCAATTCTGACCCCTTATACCGCGATCTCGATGCTTGGCCTGTTGTTCACTGGCGCGTATATTTTGAAGGGAATTTCGAAAGTCCTGCAGGGTCCGATGAATGAAAATTGGGCGCACGGCGAACATAAACTGACGGAGATCAGCACGCGTGAAATTATTGTCATGGTCCCGCTGATGACGTTGATTCTCATCATCGGCGTTTGGCCTGCGTGGATTTTGGATGTTATCAATAAAGCGGTGATGCACTTATTCTAAGAGGTGGATGATGGCTTTTCCTGTATTGAGCGTAATTGTTTTCACTCCAGCCGTGGCGGCAATGATCCTGTTGATGATCCCGGCCCAGCGAAAAACGGAAGCGCGCGGCGTGGCGTTAGCCGCCGCGACGTTTGCCTTGCTATTATCGTTGTGGGTCTATATCCAATATTTGACTCAGCATCTGACGGGTTATCAATTCGTTGAGCAATATAACTGGCTTCCTGCATTGGGCATCAGCTTGCATTTCGGCGTGGATGGGATGAGCGCTCCGCTGGTTTTATTAACCGGTGTGGTGATGTTTACCGGCGTCTTGATTTCATGGGGAGAGTTTGATGAAAAGTCGCATCTCTCCGCTGGAATTCAAGATCGTCCACGCGAGTTCTTTGCTTTTCTTTTCATTCTTGCCAGCGGTGTGTTTGGCGTTTTTACGTCGCTTGACTTGTTCATGCTGTTCTTTTTCTATGAGATCGCTGTATTCCCGATGTATCTACTGATCGTGATCTGGGGCTGGATAAAGACGCGCGAATATGCTGCGATGAAATTGACTTTATATCTGTTTATTGGTTCAGTGGTTTCATTGGTCGGCGCACTGGCAATGTATTGGACAGCGGGTCAATCCACCGGCATTTATACTTTCGACATGCTTCAACTCGAGAAAGCCGGATTCTCCGCTTCTTTCCAGAACATATGGTTTCTTCCCGTTTTCTTTGGCTTCGCGGTGCTGGGAGGCATCTGGCCTTTCCACAACTGGTCGCCTGATGGACATGTTGCCGCGCCGACCGCAGTTTCGATGTTCCATGCCGGTGTGTTGATGAAACTTGGTGCGTTCGCGGCGCTGCGCGTCGGCATTATGCTTTTACCTGAAGGCGCTCAACATTGGTCCTGGCTAATCATGTTGTGCGCGGGCGTTGCGGTCGTCTATGGCGCGTTCATTGCATTTATCCAAACTGATTTGAAATATATGATCGGCTTCTCTTCCGTCTCGCATATGGGACTGGTGATGTTAGGCTTATCCACACTCAACCAAAACGGTTTGACGGGCGCGGGCGTGCAAATGTTCTCTCACGGTATCATGACAGCTCTCATGTTTGCCGTCACTGGAATGATCTATGACCGTTCGCATACGCGTCAAATCCCTGAACTCGGCGGTATGAACAAAGTCATGCCGTTTGCGGCAATTGGTTTCATCATCGCCGGTCTGGTTTCGATGGGCATGCCCGGCTTTTCCGGTTTCATCGCGGAGTTCCCGATCTTCCTCGGCGTTTGGCAATCGCAATGGCTGGTGGCTGTGATCGCCAGCATTTCCATTGTTGTCACCGCGGCGTACATCATGATTAATATCCGCAAGGTTTTCTTTGGGGATATGCCGGAAAAACTCGAAGGTCACATGACCGACATCACGGTATTGGATAAAGTTGCCATCACTACACTTTGTTTACTGATGATTGTCATTGGTTTGTTCCCATCAGTGATTGTCCCAATGGTGCAAACAGGAGTGACACACATCCTGAACTTGCTGGGAGTTGCATAAATGTTTACGTCTGTGGCTTATCTTTCCATTCTCCCCGAAATCCTGATACTGATCCTCGGTGTGATTTTGCTCATCGTCGAGCCATTTTTGAAAGAGGAACGACGCCGTAATCTTGGCTGGTTAACGGCAGGCGGTTTGCTCATCATTTTGGTAGTTAGTCTTTTGGTGGGTCGCCCCGGCGATCCGGCGATGACATTTGGGAACACGATTCGTTTCGATTGGCTCGGTTTTTTCTTCGAGATGCTTCTTATTTTTGGCGCGGGCATAACTGCGCTCTTCTTGATGGATCATGAAAAAGTTGGTCGACGCGGCGAGGTATATGTTCTGTTGCTCGCATCAACCATCGGCATGAGTCTGATGTCTTCCGCCGCCGACCTGATTATGCTTTACCTTGCCATCGAAACGACATCTATTCCGCTTTATGTTTTGGCGGGGTTCATGCTTTCGGATGACCGTTCGACCGAGGCGGGCTTTAAATATTTATTATTTGGTGCGATGACATCGGCGGTCATGCTTTATGGATTTAGCTTGTTGTATGGATTTACCGGAACCACGAATCTTTATGCTCTCGCCGATGCGTTCAAAGCCGGACAAATAACGGCTCCCGTTATGTTTGGTGTGATCATCCTCCTGATCGTTGGACTCAGCTTCAAGGTCTCGATTGTTCCGTTCCACTTCTGGGCGCCCGATGTGTACGAAGGCGCGCCAACGCCCATTTCGGGTTTCCTTTCGACTGCATCCAAAGCCGCGGGCTTTGTTGTGATTGCTCGTCTGTTCCTTGTAGTGTTCCACGATTTCACAATTGACTGGATGTCAGCTTTTGCAGTGCTTTCAGCCGTGACCATGACGGTTGGTAACCTGCTGGCGTTGCCGCAGAAAAATATCAAGAGAATGCTGGCATATTCTTCCATTGCACATGCGGGCTATGCCATGATCGGTATTGTTGCGGTTTCAAAGCTTGGAATTGCCAGCGTGGTTTTCTATATGGCGGCTTATATCGTGACCAACCTCGCCGCCTTCGGAGTCGTCGTAGCAGTGGGCCGCGTTGTTGGCTCGGATGATTATGATGCTTATAAAGGATTAAGCCGTCGTTCGCCTTTATTGGGATTGATCATGTTGGCCGCGTTTCTGTCGCTGGCGGGGATGCCGCCTTTCGCCGGGTTCGTTGCGAAGGTTTTTGTATTTGCGGCGGGTGTCCAGGCTGGTTTTGTCTGGCTAGTTGTCGTTGGTATCCTGAATTCGATCATCGGAGTGTATTACTATTTGAATGTCATGAAGTATGTTTACCTGTATCGTTTGGAGAACGAAGATGAAGACAAACAACCGATATCCTTGACGCGCCCCTACGCGATTGCGCTGATCGTGTTGGTGCTCGGCGTAATTTTGCTCGGCACGGTTTTTGCTCCATGGTTTGGTTATTCCAACGCGGCGGCTTTGAATCTCTTTTAGTGGTGAAGCACAGACAGGGCAGGCTTTTTTGACAGTTCGCCTTTGAGTTTTGAGCGAAGCGCCATTCCTCTATCACTCTGTCAGATTTCTGACACTTGATTATTGTAAACTTTTAACTTACAATATTGCTCACTTAATAACAAGCTTGGAGAAGCCAAACGATGAATGAGAAACTTATCCAGCAAGTACTTGATATTGAAAAGCAGGCCCAAGAGATTCACGATATCGCTGTTCGTGAGGCTCAACAATTGCCTGTACAAGCCGAACAAGAGGCGCAGACCTTGATCGAAAAGACCCGCGTTGAGGCACAAGCCAGGGCTCGGGAACTTGTGGCACAGGCTCAAGCTAAGGAGGAAACCGCTCGTATAATCGCTGAAGCCGAAGAAAAGAACCGGCAGTTGGAAACAGCGGCTAAGAATAACTTTGACCGGGCAGTCAATTACATTCTTGATCGTGTTGTGAGCGGAAAATAGTTTATGTCAGGCGGCGTTTCAGCATACGCGGCGATCAGCTCGCGAGTAAGGGCAATGTACGCAAATTTGCTCACACCGCAGGATGTCTTGCAGTTAAGCGAGGCATCCGACTTCTCGTCGTTATTTGGCTTACTCAAAAATACTGCCTATGGACCTTATCTTGACAGTCTCAAGGATAAGGATATTGCTCCGAAACGCGCGATCATCCAGATCAAAAGAAAATTGGCTGCTTCCTATAATAGTGTGATTCAGATGACGCCGGTCGAGACTCGTCCATTGGTGAAAGAGTTGTATCGTTATTTTGAATTAGGCAACTTAAAGGCGATCTTGCGCGGACTTGTAACGGTCTCCGTTGGGAATTCGGAAACGACTCTGTGGGATCGAGTGCGTGAAGTGCTTTTTCCTCTTGGATCAGACACTGTGCTACCTGCTCAGGCAATGATCGAATCGGGCAGCGTAACCTCGGCTGTCGATTTATTGCACGGAACACCTTACGAGGAAACCTTATCCTTCGCGATGAAAAGATACTCGGCAGAACAGAATCTGTTTCCGCTTGAAGTAGCCCTGGATTTGAGTCACTGGCGCCGCTTGTGGTCGCAAGCAGGAAAACTGACAGGGCAAGACCATCAGTATGGTGCGAAGATCATCGGTTCGTTGCTGGATATGAATAATCTCATGTGGGCGATACGTTACCGGGTTTATTACAAACTTTCCGAAGAGGAGATCATCAACTATACTCTGCCCTTTGGATATCGAGTCCATGATTCAGATATTCGAGCCATCGCGGCGGGAGCGGACATTGCCCCGATCGTCATGCGTATCTATCCGATGATTGGCGATGTTAATGTTATGTTTGAGGAACCTCAGGCCGGGTTACCTAAATTGGAGTTCCAATTGAAGCGTCAGCTCATGAACCAATGCTTGTCGGCTTTTGTGGGAAGCCCATTCCATATCGGAATCCCGCTTGCTTTTCTGGTGATGAGCGATCTCGAAGTGCAGGACCTGACCGTTCTGATCGAAGCAAAGTCTTCGAACATGCCGGACGATGAATATCGCCCGTTTTTGTTGAAACCCACTCTGCTCAACTAGGGCTTTGGCGTTTTGGATAAGTGATTGCATCGGCAATTTTATTAATTTGCATGGAGATGATATGTTCTTTCCGGAAGCAATGAATGAAGTTCAATTGATTGTGCCATCCAAGGATCTTTTGGCTGTAACGAATGTTTTGGGAAGCCGCGGAGTGTTTCACCAGATTGACAGCACCTATTTAGGGGTAAATTCAGGGCCGAACACCTGGCAGGAAAAGGCTGCCAGATGTTCCGCGCTGGAACGCCGCATTCAAGGGGTTTTGCAGATCTTGAGTCTCAAAGAGGAATATTTCGAATCGTCTGGTTTTGATTCGGAAGATTTGGATATGATGCGGTTTGCCATAGAAAGCATCGAGGCGGACGTCAAGGCGACCAGCGATCAATGGGCGAACGAAAAGAAAAGACTGGAACAACTGGAAAGCCAGCTTCGTCAATTGGAACCGATCGCCGATATCAATGTCGAGGTGGGTTCATTTCAGAATTCCAGATATTTATATTCGATACTGGGCATTATTCCTGCGTCGAACATAAGTAGACTGGAAACCAGTTTGTCGAGAGTTCCACACGTACTCTTTACTTTAAAGGAGGATGTCCACAAGCCGGTCGTGTGGATCTTGGCCCGGCGCAGTAATTCCGATATGATCGACCGCGCGGTCAAAAGTGCGTATTTGAATCCTCTCGCTCTGCCGGAAAAATTCGAAGGGACCCCGGCAAAAGTCGCCGAATCGATTCGCGTGGAGATCGAATCAACAAAACGAAAAATATCCGATCTTGATGATGCTTTGGTAAAATTGGCTAATATCCACAAGAGCGAACTGTATAAATTATTGTGGAACGTTCATGTTAACCGAATGATGGCAGAAGCCATTGCTCGATTTGGTCAGCTTCGTCATACCTATGTGGTGGTTGGCTGGGTTCCGACTTCGGATTTGCCATCTTTGACTCAGCGGTTAAAAAATGTGTCCAAAGAAATCCTGATCGAAGCAATGCCGATGGCGCGTGCCGGACATCCCTCGAACGTTCCAGTTGCGCTGCACAACCCGGGGCTTCTTCGACCGTTTGAAATGCTGGTCAACACCTACGCACGGCCCCGATATGAGGAAATTGATCCGACCGTTTTGATCGCACTGACCTTCCCATTGCTTTTCGGAGCGATGTTCGGCGATGTAGGTCATGGGCTGATGCTCGCCGCCATTGGCTGGTTGTTATCCAGCAAAAAGATAAAAGCCTTGCGCGGGATGGCAAGTTTGGGTGGTCTCATGACCGCTTGCGGTCTGTTTGGCGCAATTTTTGGATTTTTGTTTGGCAGTGTTTTTGCATTTGAAGATGTTCTGCCAGAAAATCCTTTTTTCAAACAATTCTTCTGGATGAAACCTTTAGAGAACATAATCGAGACGCTGGGAATCGCTGTCGGCTTGGGAATTGCGTTGCTCAGCATCGGGTTACTGCTCAATCTTTATAACGCGATTCGGGCGCGCGATTGGGCCCGATTCTTTTTCGATCCGAACGGTCTCGCCGGTTTGATCTTGTATTGGTCATTGCTCGGGTTGATTGCAAGTATTTTCATCCATGGTTTTCCAATCCCCTGGCCGGTATTTGTGATCTTGATCGTTCTCGGCGCTCTGGCGAGTGTGGCTTTATCAGAGCCTTTGAAGCGCTTGGTCGAGGGGTACCGACCTTTGATTGAAGGCGGAGTCGGCATCTATATTGTTCAGACTTTCTTCGAGTTACTGGAAAAATTTATCAGTATGTTCAGTAATACAATGTCTTTTGTCCGCGTCGGGGCGTTTGCGGTGGCACACGCCGGTTTCTGTTTGGCGGTCTTTGTCTTTGCCGGGCTGGCGAGCGGAGGGACAAATACTGGATTTGGTTATTGGGCCATGGTCGTGGCGGGAAATATCGGTGTTGTGCTTTTCGAGGGTTTCATCGTCAGTATTCAAACCATGCGTTTACATTACTATGAATTCTTCAGTAAATTCTTTACGGGCGGCGGCTTGCCTTATGAGCCATTGGCTCTTCCCGGCGCACAGAAGAACTAAAATACTATTGCCATAACCTTCTATTTCATACAAGGAGAAAAAGATGTTCAAAATTGTTATCGTGATCTTCGCAACAATTATCCCTCTCGCACCCATGGTTGCCTATTTGCTCAACCACTTCGGCAAGGACCCGCTGAGAACCACCAAGAATCTCGTGCTGGCGTTTAAAAGCTATAATGCCATGATCGTTTTGATGGTGATAGGCGGCGGTTTGGTCTGGCTGTTTTCGCCTCAGACAGTTTTGGCGGCTGGATTGACCCTGCGCTCTACACCAGATACGTACGCATCTTTAGCTGCTGGAATTTCGGCTGGTCTCGGCTCAGTGGGCGCGGGCATCGCTGTGAGCGGCACCGGCGCGGCGGCGATTGGCGCAGTCGCTGAGAAGCCGGACTTCCTCGGCAGGTCGCTTATCTTCGTTGGTCTTGCAGAAGGTATTGCCATCTACGGTCTGCTCATTGCATTTCTCGTTCTGTACACGTAGGAAAAGATGAAGGTTCTAGTTATTGGTCGCCCCGAGGCTGTATTGGGATTCTCCCTTGCGGGTGTTCATGGCCAGGCAGTGACGACGCCTGATGAGGTCAATCAGGCTCTTGACAATGCTTTAGCAGCGAAGGATATTGGGATCATTTTGGTGATTCAGGATGTTGCCAAGCTGGTTCAAGCTCGGATGGATGATCTAAAATTGCACAGCACGATTCCGCTGGTAGTTGAGATTCCATCGCCGGAAGGTGTATCACCGGATGAGCCTTCCCTGGGTGATGTGGTCCTTCGGGCAATTGGCATCAAGTTGTGATTCCTTCCTGGCTGCCTTTTTGTGGATAGGTGAAATGGATTGGTAATTAAGTTATGAAACCTGAAGAAGAAGATATTAAGGCCCTCTCAAGCGCCATTTTGCGCGATGCACAGGCCGAGACTGAACAAATACGAACGGAAGCAAAGACAAAAGCGGATGCTGTTCGTCAGCGCGCTAGGGAACAGGCTGAATCTGAAAGCGAAGCTATCCTGGAACGCGCCCGCGCGGAGGCTCAGCGTCTGCGCGGGCAGGTGATTGCAACGGCTCAATTGAAAGCCCGTACCATGCAATTGGAATATCGTGAGAATATTCTGGATAAGGTATTTGACGCCGCACGGCAAAGACTTTCTTCGATCCAAAAACGCTCTGATTACGATCAGAAAGTAGCTCAACTCCTTCGGGAAGCTTTGATCCAATTGAAGGCGGATAAAGCCGAAGTCCGCGCGGATGATGCCACGCTGAAGCCTCTCAAAGCCAGGGCGCTCGAACAAATCTCCAAGGAATTGAATGCGCAGATCTCACTGGGTAAACCTCTGGAAAGCGGTCTCGGTGTGGTGGTGGATGCTTCGGAAGGTCGTTTGCATTATGACAACACCTTGGAGACACGCTTGAGCCGATTGCAAGGTGCGCTTCGTTCGTCGGTATATCATGTCCTAATGGGAGAGAAGTTATGAGCGAGCAGATCGGAACTGTGATCTGGATCAATGGGCCGGTGGTGCGCGCCCGCGGCTCGCGCCGTGTAGGTATGCTGGAATTGGTGGAAGTCGGTGAGGAGCATCTAGTCGGTGAAGTGATTGGTTTGAACGGCGACGTCTTCACCGCGCAAGTTTATGAAGAAACCTCAGGCATGAGAACAGGCGCGCCGATCTTTGGTACAGGCCTGCCTCTTTCAGTGGAACTTGGCCCGGGTTTATTAAAAAGCATTTTTGACGGAGTCCAGCGTCCCCTGCCTGTGATTGAGATGAAATCGGGTTCATTTATCGGGCGCGGCATGAGATTGGATCCGTTGTATCGAAAGGATCGCTGGCAGTTTACTCCAAAAGCAAAGGTCGGCGATGTGGTCAACGGCGGCGCGATCATCGGGATTGTGATGGAAACCGAAACTTTCGAGCATCGTATCATGGTGCCGCCCGATCTCTCCGGGACTTTGAGCTGGGTTGCGCCTTCCGGCGAATACACCATCGAAGATCCGATTGCGCGATTAAAGATTGCCGACGAAGAAAAAGAGTTGACCATGTTGCAGCGCTGGCCAGTGCGCCGGTTGCGTCCCTATAAATCCCGCCTTGGCGCGAATACGCCTCTGATTACCGGTCAACGCGTGTTGGATACATTTTTCCCGGTGGCGAAGGGTGGCGCAGCAGGCATTCCAGGACCATTTGGTTCAGGAAAAACTGTAACGCAGCATAGCATCGCCAAATGGGCCGACGCACAAGTGATCGTTTATATCGGTTGCGGCGAACGCGGAAATGAGATGACGGAAGTGTTGCAGGAATTTCCGCATTTGGTCGATCCGCGCAATGGACGTCCGTTGATGGAACGCACGGTGTTGATCGCCAATACATCCAACATGCCAGTTGCCGCCCGCGAAGCGAGCATCTACACTGGGATTACCATCGCCGAATATTATCGCGACATGGGCTATCACGTTGCATTAATGGCTGATTCAACTTCTCGCTGGGCGGAAGCGCTGCGCGAGGTTTCAGGTCGTTTGGAAGAAATGCCTGCCGAAGAAGGTTATCCTGCTTATCTTGCCGGGCGTCTTGCGGAGTTCTACGAACGCGCAGGGTATGTGGAAACAACAAATGGACATCAGGGCTCTGTCACCATCGTTGGCGCGGTGTCGCCTCCCGGCGGTGACTTCTCGGAGCCGGTTACTCAACACACCAAGCGGTTTATTCGTTGTTTCTGGGCGTTGGATAAATCGCTGGCCTCTGCGCGGCACTTCCCGTCCATTAATTGGCTGGATAGCTATAGCGAATATATCGAAGATGTGGCAGGTTGGTGGCGCGAACAGGTTGGTGTTGACTGGCTGGCGATGCGTAACCATGCCATGGAAATTTTGAGCGAAGAGAGTCGTCTGTCGCAGATCGTGAAACTTGTCGGTCCCGACGCGTTGCCGGATGAGGAACGTTTGGTGCTGGAGACTGCCCGTTTGATTCGCGAAGGTTTTCTCCAGCAAAACGCCATGGACCCAGTGGATGCGTATTCAACGCTTCAAAAGCAAGTTCGTATGTTGGAATTGATCTTGCATTTCCATGAACGCGCATTGCGCATCGTCAAGCATGGTGCGCCGATTTCGGTCATCCATAATTTACCCGGCGTGGATACGTTGATTCGCATGAAAACTCTTGTTCCAAATGAAGAGCTGGAGAAAATGGACGATATTCAGAAAGAAATCGACGGGCAGATGAGTCGATTGGATGCGGAGTACCAATGAGCGAAGTAATCGTACAAGGCGGACAGGAAGTTCTGGGCGTAAGTCGCATTGAAGGCCCGATTCTCTTTGTAGAAGGCGCGGCGAATGTCAGTTATGATGAAGTGGTCGAGATTCGCGATTCGCAGAATCGTCTGCGCCGCGGTCGCGTTTTGGAGGTTGGAGAAAAATTCTCGGTGATCCAGATCTTCGAAGGCTCGACGGGCCTCTCGATTGACGGTACGCGCGTCCGCTTTTTGGGTGATACGCTTCGCATCCCGGTCGCGGAAGAAATGCTGGGTCGCGTCTTCGACGGGCTGGGTAACCCCATTGACGGCGGGCCTCAGCCGTTAACTGATAAATATGCCGATGTCAATGGACAACCGATCAATCCCACCGCGCGCGTGTATCCGCGCGATTACATTCAGACCGGCATCTCCGCTATTGATGGAATGAACACGCTTCTGCGCGGACAAAAACTTCCCATCTTTTCCGGCGCAGGCATGCCGCACGATCAACTTGCGGCGCAAATTGTCCGTCAGGCAACGTTAGGCTCGGTGGCGGGCGCGCCCGCCTCACAGTCGGAACAATTTGCGATTGTGTTCGCGGCGATGGGCGTGAAACATGATGTGGCCGATTTCTTTCGTAGGTCGTTTATGGAAAGCGGAGCACTGACGCGCGTGGCAATGTTTTTGAATCTCGCGGACGATCCGCCTGTTGAACGTCTTATCACGCCTCGCGCCGCGCTGACCCTGGCTGAATATCTGGCTTTCGAAAAACAAATGCACGTGCTGGTCATTCTCACCGATATGACCAACTATTGCGAAGCGCTGCGTCAGATTTCCAACATCCGCGGCGAAGTTCCCAGCCGCAAAGGCTATCCGGGATATTTGTATTCCGACCTTGCATCCCTTTATGAACGCACGGGACGCATTCGCACCAGCGAAGGTTCGATTACGCAAATCCCGATCCTGACCATGCCGAACGATGACATCACGCATCCTGTCCCCGACCTGACCGGCTACATTACCGAGGGGCAGATCACACTCGGACGCGAGCTCGATCACGAAGGTGTCTATCCGCCCATCGCCGTTCTGCCGAGTCTCTCGCGCCTGATGAAGGATGGTATCGGTAAAGGCTTGACGCGTGAAGATCATCCACACTGGGGCGCGCAGCTTTATGCGGCCTATGCTCACATGCAGGACGTGCGCGCGCTTGCATCGGTTATCGGCGAAGAGGAATTGGGAGACGTTGATAAAAAATACCTGCAATTTGGGCGTGCCTTCGAGCGTGAGTTTGTCAATCAATCGCTTACGGAGAATCGCACCATTGAGCAAACGTTGAACATCGGCTGGAAACTGCTTTCCGCTCTGCCAAAGGAAGAATTGACCCGCGTCAGCTTGGACGAGATCAAGAAATATTACACGCGCAGCAGTCCTGCGGATCAGGGTGAAAATGCCGACCATTAATGTCGCGCCGACTCGCACGAATCTGATCCGTGTAAAAAAAGACCTGCGTTTTGCACGCGAGGGCTATGAAATCCTTGACCGTAAACGCGAAGTTCTGACCACGGAACTTGTCCGCGTGGCGCATGAAGCGGACGTGCTTCAAAAGGAAGTATGGAAGCTTTTGGAAACTGCATATGCCGCCCTGGATAAAGCGCGCTTGACGATGGGCAGTGACCATGTGGAGTGGGCGGCGCTCGCCGTGAGCAAGACCGTGGATGTACACCTCAAGTTGCGCGGCATTATGGGTGTGGCGATTCCCGTCATCGAGACTCAGGGCGACCTGCCCAAAATGTTATACAGTTTGAGCGGAACCACTGCTTCGTTGGACGAAGCCGCCTCTGCGTTCTGTGAAGTGGTCAGCAAGATTCCGCAGCTTTCCATGCTGGTGACTGCGGTCTGGCGCCTGGCCGGTGAACTTCGCAAGACACAACGCCGCGTGAATGCGCTTCAACATATCTTTATCCCTCAATATGAAGAGACCGTCGCATTTATTGTCAGCTCGCTCGAAGAGCGTGAACGGGAAGAGACGTTTCGGTTAAAATGGCTGAAGTCAAAGATGGAACGCACAAAAGCTGAATCGGCATCGGCATAATTCTGCGCGATGCGGCAATAACAGAGAGGGTTTTGGCGATAAAATCCCGGACCCTCTTTTATTTTTAAGATGAAAACGCTTCGAAGGATTTTTGAAGGACTTTCCGTCTCTCACTTTCCCGGGCAATTGCCTGATCTCGCAATCGAAGGCATCGCGATTGATAGCCGCGCAGTGAAAGCAGGGTATTTATTTGTCGCGATGAAGGGCGGATCATTCGACGGACATGATTTCATTGCAAAGGCGGTTGAAAACGGCGCGGTTGCGATTGTTGGTGAAAAGAATATCAGCGGGTTGAAAGTTCCTTATGTTCAGATTGAAAATACGCGTCAAGCCTTGACCTGGATCGCGGCTTCGTTTTACGATTTTCCCGCTCGCAAACTGACGGTGATCGGCGTCACGGGCACGGACGGCAAGACCACTACTTGCAATTTAATATATAAAATTTTATTGGCGGCGGGAATCAAAGCCGGTTTGATTTCAACGGTCAATGCGGTCATCGGCGATGAAGTTTTGGATACCGGTTTCCATGTCACCACGCCGGATGCCCACGATGTTCAACGTTATCTTGCCCGCATGGTTGAGGCTGGATTAACTCATGTTGTGTTGGAAACCACGTCGCAT
>Ga0182027_10003703_pt1 | contig 24007 bp, 20 predicted proteins | sample 712E1DmetaG_FD_121300 | JGI IMG/M metagenome (GOLD analysis project Ga0182027, IMG submission 121300) | Permafrost microbial communities from Stordalen Mire, Sweden - 712E1D metaG (Illumina Assembly) | ecosystem: Environmental > Terrestrial > Soil > Wetlands > Permafrost | place: Sweden... | reverse complement strand
CTTTTCCGAATAGTGCATCCCACGTCCTTCCCTTGGCCGCCGTGGCGCGGGGTGCGACGGAATTGACCGGCTACCCGTGACGACCCCATCGGGGTCCGGTCCACGCCGCTCTCCGGCGCGGGCCTGGAATAGGTTACGCGATGAACGCCACTTCGGAGCCGACGCGGGTCCTAACTACTCGGGACGGCCCCCTGGCGCGGACGCTCGCTCTCGCCCGAGACGCTGCTCTTCTGCCGCGGGAAGGAGGCGCGATACCACGCCCTGGGCCACGCTCCAGGCCCGCGCGGCATCGCGTGGCAGCCTGATGCGGGCCTGGTTGGTGCCGAAACGGACTACGTCGCGGCCCATCGGGGCGAGGGCTCGCATCGCCGCCGCCCGAGACAGGGTCCCGAGCCGGACGACCAGCTCGCCCTCCTCGCGCGAGATCGAAGCGATGCCCGCATTCTCCGCAGCCATGCGCACTTCCACGACTTCGAGCAGCTTCTGAACAGGCTGCGGCAGCGGCCCGAACCGATCGAGCAGTTCCTGGCGGAACGACGCCAGTTCGCCGGCGGTGCGCACGCGCCCCAGGCGCCGGTATAGCTCGAGCTTCTGCGATGTCTCGGGAACGTATGCGTCGGGCAGGTGGGCATCGACCGGCAGATCGACCACGGCGCCGGGCCGTTCGATCTCGGCCGGCCGACCTTCGAACTCGGCCTTCTGCTCCTCGACGGCCTCGGCGAGCAGACGGGTGTAGAGGTCGAAGCCGACGGCGGCGACGTGGCCGTGCTGCTCGGCGCCGAGGATGTTGCCGGCGCCGCGGATCTCCAGGTCGGAGAGGGCGATCTGGAAGCCGGCGCCCAGCTCGGAGGCGTTGAAGATTGCCTGAAGTCGCTTCCGGGCCACGTCCGAAAGTCTGTCGCGGCGGCGATAGAGCAGGTAGGCGTAGGCTCGCCGGGAGGATCGGCCGACACGGCCGCGAAGCTGGTAGAGCTGGGCGAGGCCGAGCGTGTCGGCGCGGTCGATGATGATCGTGTTGGCATTCGGAATGTCAAGGCCAGACTCGATGATCGTGGTGCAGACGAGAACCTCGGTCTCGCCGCCGGCGAAGCCGAGCATCGCCTTCTCGAGCTGACCCTCCGGCATCTGGCCGTGGCCTACGGCGATCCGAACGCCCGGCAGCAGCGCCCGAAGCTGATCGGCCTGCGCCTCAATCGTCTCGACTCGATTGTGGACGAAGAAGACCTGTCCGCCGCGGTCGAGCTCGCGCAGGACCGCGTCACGGACGAGGCCGGCGGACGCTTCCGCGACTCGCGTCTGGATCGGCAGTCGGTCTTCCGGCGGCGTCTCGATGAGCGATAGGTCGCGGACGCCGGCGAGCGCCAGGTTGAGGGTGCGCGGGATCGGCGTCGCGGAGAGGGTCAGGACATCGACCTCGCGGCGCAGCTTCTTGAGCCGCTCCTTGGCCGCGACTCCGAAGCGCTGCTCCTCGTCGACGATGACCATGCCCAGGTCACGGAACCGGACGTCCTTGCTCAGCAAGCGGTGCGTCCCGATGACGAGATCGACGGAGCCGTCGGCGAGTCCTTCGATCGTCGCCAGCTGCTCGTGGACGGGGACGTAGCGCGACAGCAGGCGGACAGCCAGTGGGAAGGCGGCGAAGCGCTGGCCAAAAGTGGCGTAGTGCTGCGCCGCCAGGACGGTCGTCGGCACAAGGACGGCCACCTGCTTGCCATCCTGGATCGCCTTGAAGACGCTGCGGAGCGCCACCTCGGTCTTGCCGTAGCCTACGTCGCCGACGACAAGCCGATCCATCGGCCGGCCGGCCTCCATGTCGAGCTTGACCTCCGCCGTCGCCCGGAGCTGGTCGAGGGTTTCCTCGTATGGGAAGGACGCCTCCAGTTCCGCCTGCCAGGGCGTATCCGGGGCGTAGGCGAAGCCGGGAGCGGAAGCGCGAGCTGCGTATATCTCGAGCAGCTCCTTGGCGAGGTCGGTGACCGCGCGCTTGACCCGCTGCTTCGTTCGCAACCACTCCGCACCGCCGAGCTTGCTCAGGGCCGGGTTCTCCCCGCCCGAGTAACGGCTGATGCGATTGATCTGTTCGACCGGCAGGAAGATCTTGTCCGTGCCGGCGAAGCTCAGCTCGAGATAGTCACGCTCCTCGCCGGACATCCCCCGGCGAAGCATCCGCTCGTAGCGGGCGATGCCATGGTCCACGTGGACGACAAGGTCACCGGCTACCAGACGCTCGAGCACATCGCGCGGGACCACCCGCCTGAGCGCCTTGGGACGCCGAACGCGCACCGAACCGAACAGTTCGCGGTCGGTGACGAACATGAGTCCATCCGGGCCACCGCCGAAGCCGCCGTTGAGGCTCCGACCGACGAGGGCGCGAGCGCCCGGAGGTGGGGCTTCGGCAAGCCGGTCGACGACGGCGGTGGGCAGGCCTCCCTCGGTCAACAGGTCGGCGAGACGAATTGCCTGGTCCGAGGCGAGGACGACCCTATTGCCTTCGGCCGCCCAGCTCGCCACGGTCGCGGCCAGGTGTGCCGTCCGCGCCGGCGGCAGAGCCGGTTCGCGCCAGCTAAACAGGTCTCCCATGGGCGTGCCGCCTCCGGTCGGGGCGGCCGCTTCAGACTCCCAGGTCAACTCGAGCGTGCGACCGCGCAGGAGGCGCGATTTCCACTCCCGGGGACCCACGTATGTCTCCGGCCAGTCGTCCGGCAGGTCGCCGGCCTCGACCAGCTCCGATCGACGCTCTTGGGCCTGGCGCCACAGAAAGTCGGCCGCGTCGGCGATGTCACCGGGTTCGTCGAGGACCATGAGCGTGGACGCCGAAACGTGGTCGAGCCCGGTCGCAGGGCACAGCACGGCCGCCCAGACCTCGGCCGCATCGCCGGTCTCAAGAGCCCGGGCGGCGGCTGCGACATCGTGAACGTGACCGGAGTGCGCGGCCGTCTCGCCCGTCCCGGCATGAACTCCCCCTTCGAAGCGGTCCAGGTCCGCGCCGAGACGATCCGGCAGCTTGGAGCGACGGCCCGGCAGGCCCGCCACGCGCGCCCGGATCTCCGCCACCCCCCCGGGCGGGACGAGAAACTCGCTGGCGGGCAGGAGCGCGACTTCGTCCACGTTTCGGAGGCTGCGCTGGTCGGTCGGATCGAAGGCGCGCATCGAATCGATCTCGTCGCCGAACAGCTCGATCCTGATGGGCAGCGGCGCGGCTGACGGGAACACGTCGACGAGGCCGCCGCGCCGCGCGAACTCGCCCCGGCCCGCCACTTCGAGGACCGGGTCGTAACCGAGAGCGAGGAGATCGCGGAGCAGGCCGTCCTGGTGGACTCGGGCACCGACACGCAGCCGGCGCGGCTCGGCCGGCACCTCCGCCGGATCGAGGGTGTGCTGGAGGAGCGCCTGCACGCTCGCCACCAGGACGCGGGCTCGACCGGACCGCCAGGCCGCCAGGGCGGCCACGCGCGCTGCCGTTTCGTCGCGAACCAGCTCGCTGCGCTCGTAGGCCAGGGCCGTCCGCGGCTCCAGGATCGCCACCGCCTCCGGATCGCCGAGCCAGGCCTGCAGCTCCTCGGCAACGCGATCGCCTATCTCGGAGTCGCGCGCCACCCAGCAAAGCCGCTCTGCCGCGGCCAGAGCGGCGAGCGTGGCTGTGGGCGAGGCGGGTAGATCGCCGATGGCCAGAGCGGCGGCCAGGAATGTCTTGGCCCCGTGCGGAACCGCTGCCAGCGACGCGTGACGTCCACCGGCGGGGAGCGGCGCTCCATCCATTCCGAGCCGTCCCCGCAGCGCCGCATAAGCGCCGCTCGCGTGGAGCAGCGGCGGCAGGACCGCCAGGTCGGGCAGTTTCCGGGCGCGAGGTCCGGAGCCGGTTCCGCCGGCCGCGGCAGCGGTGGCGGCGGCCGCACGGGTTGTCTGGGCCGCCAGGTACGCGGCCTTGATCTCCTCGTCGACTCGCCGCTCCTTGCCGCGCCGGCCACGCCGGACCGGCCCCGCGGCCTCTGGGCCCTGGCCGGTGAGCTCGACGTCGCCACCGGGCGACGTCGAGCCATCGGGGGGCCCAAGCCCGTCCGCACCCAGTGGATCGGCCTCACCGCTCAGCGCGGCTTCGATCTGGCGGCGGAGAGGGCGACCTCCGCGGACGCTCACTCGCCGCCCTCGGGCGGCTTCGACTTGCGCCAGCCGGTTCGAGTGCGCCGGATCCCGTCCGGTCCGGGCGGGCCATCGACCTCGCCCGGTGGCGCCGAACGCGCATCGTCGTCCGGACGCAGTTCGAAGGCGTTGAAGTGGTTTGCCGCCTTGCTGGTGCCGTCCCGGGCCCAGGCCTCGACGGCGTCGGCTGCGGCATCGAGTAGCTCGGACAGTCTGGCCTTCTCACCCCGCCCGAACTGGCTCAGGACGTGGTCGATCGCGTCCCCACCGGGCTCGCCGATCCCAACGCGCAATCGCCCGAACTGCTCATTGCCCATCTCCTCGATGATCGAGCGCAGGCCGTTGTGGCCACCGGCGCTGCCACCCTCGCGGAATCGCAGCTTGCCAAATGGCAGGGCGAAGTCGTCGCACACGACGAGGATCTCGGCGAGGGGCGCGTGCTCGCGGGCCAGGACCTTGCGCACCGCCAGCCCGGACTCGTTCATGAAGGTGAGGGGTTTGACCAGGAGCAGGTCCAAACCCCGGTACCGACCCTGGACGACCGCCGCAGCATCGCGTGTTCGACCCTTGCCGGGCCAGCCGGCTCTATCGGCCAATCGGTCGAGGACCATCCAGCCGATGTTATGGCGCGTCCTCTCGTACTGGGCGCCGGGATTGCCGAGGCCAAAGACGATCTTCACCACTGCTCCAGCGTGGGCCGCCGCGCTCGTGCGCGACACGCAAAACCAGCCCTGATCCGGTTCCGGAGGGCCTGCACGGATGGTATCAGGCAAAGCCGCCAGGGCCGAGTTTCGGAGGCGCCGGGGCTGCGGTCAGAGGCCCGGGTCCGGGCCGGGCGGCAGGGCCGGACCGGCAGCGGTGCCAACCCCGCCCTGGAGGCCGCCCCGGCCGGGCAGCGACGCCAGCACACGTCGCTCGAGGGCCCGCATGGCCGTTTCCTCGGTGGGTTCGGCGTGATCCCAGCCGCATACGTGGAGAGTGCCGTGGATTACGAGAAGCAGAAGCTCTTCCGCGGCGGTCCAGCGAACGTCGCCGGTTTGCCCGCCCCGGCCCTCCTCCGCCTGGGCAATGGCCCGCTCCACCGACACGATGATGTCGCCCAGATGTGCCCGCAGACCGGGCGGCAGGGCAAAGGCCTGCCTGAGCGACGCCGCCGCCCGCGGGTCGTGCGGAAGCGAGTCTTCGTGACCGGGGGGTGCGAACGCCTCGGTCGGAAAGAACGGGAACGAAAGCACGTCGGTCGCGCCGGAGGCGCCCATGTGCGTGGCGTTCAGCTCGGCCAGCTCGCGGTCGCCGGACAGAACTATGCTCATCGAGGCCGGCCCGGGAGCGCCGACCGCCTCGAGAGCCGCCCGGACGGCGGCCGCCATCCTCCTCCGAGGCGCCAGATGGGGCACGTCGGGCCGAATGGTGATGTCGATCCGGAACGGTGGGAGGTAGACCGAGGAAGTGATGCCCTCTTCCCCGCCGAATAGAGGCGACGCGTCGCTGATCCGCACATCCCCCTCGACTTCGCCCGGTTTCGGGGCTTCGGTGGCGCGAGTCATGGATCCGCGCTCGGCCGGGGAGAACCGGCGTCCCGCTGCAGCATGATTGGTCCCCTTCCCCCTCTAGCCGAGGCCCTTCTCGCGCCGCGACTCGAGCTCGACCACCTTGCTCTCGGGGTATGCGATCCGCTGGTGGTACATGCCCAGGAGCTGGCCGACGAACGCCTCCCTGATGTTCTCGACGTCGCGTATCGTCAGGTCGCACTCGTTGAACTGACCGTCGCTTAGCCTCTCCTGGATTATCTGGCCGACCATCGCCCGTATCGTGGCTTCATCGCGGCTCGAGAGCGAGCGCACCGACGCCTCGACGCCGTCCGAGAGCATCAGGATGGCGGCTTCGCGCGATTGGGGCTTTGGGCCGCCGTGGCGGAAGCGGCGCTGATCCACCGCGTCGGCGGCGGCCTTCCCGGCGGACGTCGTCAGACCGCCGAACGGCCGGGCCGCGTCTTCGCGGGCCTTCCCGTACACGAAGCCGAGGATCGCCGTCCCGTGATGCTGCGGAATGAAGGCGATCAACGGCTTGGGCAGCCGGGCCTTGTAGGCAAGGTCGATGCCGTCGGCGACATGCTGCTTGAGGATCGCCGCCGAGTCATCGGGATCGAGCTGATCGTGGATGTTTTCGCCGCCGGCCTGGTTCTCGATGAAGGCCAGGGGATTGGCCAGCTTGCCGATGTCGTGGTAGTAGGCCGCAGCGCGCACCAGGAGTGGATCGGCCCCGATGGACGATGCGGCACGCTCGGCGAGGTTGCCGACCATGAGCGAGTGGTGGTACGTGCCGGGGGTTTCGATGAGCAGCCGCCGAAGCAGTGGTTGAGACGGGTTCGCGAGTTCGAGCAGCTGTGAACCGGTCAGGATACCGAACAGGTTGCCGAGGAGCGAGAAGCTGCCGAGGGTGATTATCGTGGCGATCAGTGCACCCCCAAGCGCAGCAGCGCACAGCTGCAACAGGCCCGTCATGTCGTGCTGACCCATGAGAGTGAAGGCGCCCACGACCGCCATCTCTGCCACGGCAACGGCCACACCGGCCTGGACGAAGTAATGCTGGCGCTCGCCCTTGCGTATCGCCAGGATGCCGGCGAATGCGCCCAGGAAAGCGTATGCCGACAGCTCGACCGACGAGCCGCTTGCCGGGCCGGCGAGGACGGCCAGCAGCGCCGCCATAACGACTCCGACGCCCGGATCGAGCAGGAGCGTCAGCAACATGCCGACGGCTGCAGTGGGAACCAGGTACGGCAGCCAGGCCCCGCCTCCGAACAGCTTCTCCGCCAGACCCGCCACGACGAAGATCAGGCCGATCAAGAGCAGCGTCTGGGTTCGATGCCAGTATTCCGGACGGAAGCGCCACAGCCAGCCCAGCAGTAAACCGGCGACCAAGGTCCCAAGCAGTATCCAGGCGGCGGCATTGCCCCAGTCGACGCTCGAAGTGTCGAGGCCGAAGTATCGGATGTCGACCATGGCCGAGTCGTCGATCAGGTGGCCCTGGTCCACGATGACCTGGCCGGCTTTGAGCGTGTCCTGGACGGTGGCCACGGCAGCGATCGCCGCGGTCCTGGCCTGCGCGGTCAAGGTGGGGCTGTAGGCGGAGTTCGCGACGAAGAAAGGCGTGGCAATATCCGCGGCAAGCTGCGCCTCGGCCGGACTCAGACCGAATCCGGTGGGCATGTACTGGGCGGCGAGTGTCGCCTGCCGGGCGGCCAGATCGCTGTCCCGGATCTCGACTTGCTCGCCCGCACTCAGCGCGGCTTCGGCAGCCCTCTCGACGGCGGACCAACTGGTCGCATTGAGGGCCAGGAGGATGGTGCGATCGGCGGTCGACAGAGACGGCAGGACCGTTTGCAGCGCGGTGCGCGTGGCATCTGGTGTCTGGGACGAGCTGAACGCGTCATCGACCGGCCTGAGGCTCAGCTGCAGCTCGGTCACCTGAACAGCCGCGATCGACGATGCCCGCTGCGGCGTGTAGTCGTAAAGCGGCACCACGGCCGCAGCGGCTGCGTCCTGGGCCTGCTTGGTCTCGACCGGATTGGGGATGGTGGCGTCGCGCGGGGCGCGGATTGCCGACTGGGCCACCGTTCCGGCGGTGTAGCCGGGACTCGCGGACGCCAGGTCGCCAATCACTCCGGCCGCGAGAGCAGCGACGATCAGGAAGGCCGCCATGACGAGCCGGACCGCGTCTCGCCGGCCGAAAGCGCGGAGCCGTTCATACGGCTCTCTCAACACGGTTTCGCCGTCACGATCCCGCGGCGCGGGCTGCCAGCAGCTGCGTCACGATCTGGCTGACGACCCTCCCGTCCGCGCGGCCGCGGGTCCGCGGTGAGAGCCAGCCCATGACCTTCCCGATGTCCCTGGGCGACGCCGCGCCGGTCTCGGCTACCGCCTGGTCGATCAGCGCCCGGAGCTCGGCCTCGGACAGCGGCTGGGGCATGAACTTGGAGACCACCGCGATGGCCGACTCTTCCTTCACCACCAGGTCTTCTCGCCCACCGGCGCGGAACGTCTCGAGGGACTCGTGGCGAACCTTGAGCTCGCGGGTCAGGACGCCGAGCATCTCGTCATCGGAAAGCCTGTGCTTGCCTTCCTTCTCCGCCCGCTGGACGGCCGCCAGCACCATGCGCAGCGCATCACGGCGCATGGCCTCACGGGACCGCATTGCGGCCTTCAGCTCTTCGTCGAGTCGATCGCGGAGGGACACCGGTGTGGCACCTCGGGGCGGGTTGCGCGTCCTGTAACTCACCGCGCACCCTTCGACGGCGTGACTGGCCTCGCTAGCTCTGCGTCTGGCGAGCGACCTTCTTGCGCTTAGCTTCCTTGCGCTTGCGCTTCACGCTCGGCTTCTCGTAGTGCTCGCGGCGGCGGGCCTCGGCCAGGATGCCGCTCTGCTGAATCTTCTTGTTGAATCGGCGCAGGGCACTTTCGAAGCTCTCGTTCTCACCCACACGGACTTCTGCCAATCCGGAAATCACCTCCTTTGGGGCTCGTTCGCGATCGCGGCCCCAGTTCGGGCTCCTGCGAGCACAAACAAGCCGCCCGCGGACAGGGCGCGCGGAGTGTAGCCCGATCCTGGCTCGATTGTCCACATTGATTGACCTCCGACCGCCAGGGCGCTAGAGGAGCCCGACAGATCGACCCTCGCTGTCTACCGGCGACTGGATGCGCGGCGGCCATGGCCGGATGTCGATTTCCAGTGACCGCACAGCCTCAACGTCTGTCGTCACGGGTCGGTGGCCGGACGGTAGTCGACAAGCGCTCCCCGGCCGCGAGGCAGGCCACTCCAGGGTGGGCCGAAGCGTACGCTGATGCCGTGCGGAAGCTCATCGAGACCGGTCTGATTGTTGTCCTTCTCGGAGCGGGTGCCTTGACCGTCCTTCGTGCAACCGTGATGTCGTGTGGGCCTGACCACCTGGCCGGCGCGGATCGGCGCCTTCCAACAGACGAACCGGACTCTCACCTCCGTGGACCAGCTGCCTCCACGGTCGGGCGCGCCCCAGGGGCGACCGGCGGTCGTCGTGGACCTCCCAGGCTTCGACATTTGCCCCTTCTATTCGGCCGACCAGACGGACCTGCCCATGGACATCTGGCTGCGAGTCTCGCCGAACCTGTACGTCGAGTACGGGCGCACCGGAGGCGGGCCGTAGGCCCTGCTCCGGTGCGAATCGCGATCAGCCGGGAGGCCAGGCCATCGGGCGGCCACCGAGCAGGTGGACGTGCAGGTGGTCGACCGTCTGGCCGCCGTTCCGGCCGACGTTGACGACGAGCCTGTAGCCCTCATCGGCGATCGCATCGCGCCTTGCCAGTTCCGTGGCGACTGCCACGATCTTGCCGACCAGGTCGCGGTCGGCCTCGCCGATGTCACGGACCGAGGCCACGTGCTTCCGCGATAGCAGCAGGATGTGGGTAGGTGCCTGCGGTGAGATGTCCCGGATTGCGACGACCGAGTTGTCCGAGTAGACCTCGGCCGATGGCAGCTCGCCGGCGACGATGCGGCAGAACAGGCAGTCCGACGGCATGGAGCGCTCCCTGAGCTTTCCTGGTGGCCTGATATCCGCGTCGATCTTGCTACTTGTACGCGGCCCCCGCCAGTGGTTCGTCCACAATCGGTACCGGTCAGGTGGCGACAAGCCGCCCGCCGGGCGCGGCCGGCGCTCGATCGACTGCCAGCAGCCGACCGACGATCCGGCCAGCGTCGGCCGAATCGATCGATTCGGCGCGGACAACGCCGATCGCGTTGTGGAGCGGATGCCCGTCGGGCGACGCCGCGGCGACGAGAACGTGGCTTTCAGCGTGGCCGAGCCAGCGTCCGTCGGGGAGCTGTTGCTCGAAGAGCACACGCAGCTCACGTCCGATCTGCCGGATCGCGAAGTGGGCACGCGCCTCCGCCGCGATCGCCAGCGCTTCGGCCGCTCGCCGCTTCTTCGCCGCGCCGTCCACCTGTCCGACCATGCGAGCCGCCGGCGTCCCCGGCCTGACCGAGTACCGGAAGACGTGAATCCCGGCGAGCTCAAGGCGCCGCAGGAACGTGGTGGTGCGCTCCCACGAGTCCTCGTCTTCGCCCGGAAACCCGGCTATCAGGTCGGCATGGACGGCCGCGCCCGGCATCGCCTGTCGGATTCGAGCAACCAGGTCGGCATAGGAGCCGGTGTCGTAGCGGCGGCCCATCCGGCGCAGGATCGCGTCGTCGCCCGATTGCAGCGGCACGTGAAAGTGGGGCAGGCACCGCCCGCGTGAGCCCAGCCAGGCGTCGAGCAGCTCTTGCGTGACGTGCTGGGGCTCGATCGAACTCAGTCGGATCCGTTCCACGGTCGTCTCGGCCAGGATTCGCTTCACCAGGGCGGGCAACTCGACCGCTGGACCACTGGCTCCGCTGCCCGCTCCGCCGCCAGCCCCACCGTCGTAAGTGCCGGCGTTGATGCCGGTCAAGACGATCTCTCGGTGACCTTCCGCGAGAGCGCCTCGGATTGCGGCCAGAACGGTGTCCGGCGCGACGGATCGCTCCGGACCGCGTGCCCGGGGGATGATGCAGTACGTGCAGTGGAACGAGCATCCGTCCTGGATCTTGACGAAGGCGCGCGTTCGATCGATAGCCGCACGGTCTCCGAAGTCGTCCTCGACCGATCCCTCATCCGCCCCGATCTCGACCGCCCGGCCGGCCCTCGGCCCGGTCGCGCGGTCGACGCCCCAAAGGTTCGGCGCAGCCGCACCGCCTCGAGGCTCGAGCAGCTTGGCCAGGTCGGCCAGGAGCCGGCCCTTCGATTCGTTGTCATAGAGATCGGCCGCCGGCTCGGCGGCGGCCAGCGACCCGGGATCGACCGAGACCGAGCAGCCGGTCACGAGCACATGCCCGTTGTGGTTCGATCGCCGGGCTCGTCGAATGGCCTGGCGCGACTTGCGGTCTGCCGTCGCCGTCACTGTGCAGGTATTTACGACGACCAGATCTGCCGCCTCGCGCCCGTCCACCAGTTCCACGCCGCGCGCTCGGAGCAACCGCTCGACGGCATCCATCTCGGCCTGGTTCACCTTGCAGCCGAGGTTGGCGATCGAGGCACGGCGGACGGGGTTAGGCGCTGAGGGGGTCAAGCTCACGGCCGGATCGTACGCCTGCTCGCGACGGCCCTGCCGAGGGCGGCGCGAAGGTGGCGCGAGGATGCCTCCGGACCCTCAGGATTGAACGATTCGACCCTTCTTCCGATCAGTGGATAGAGGTGGGGAGCTTCCTCGCCAGGCCGATCGGACAGACAATGGCCATCGTGGGTATCGAGGCGGTCTCGACGGGGGAAGACGCGGTCAGGGCGCTGCTGCTCTCACGCCTCGACGGGGCCTATCGTCTGGCGGCCTGCATCCTGCGGGACGCCGCGGCGGCCGAGAACGCGGTGCAGGAAGCGGCGCTCCGGGCATGGGCGATGCGGCGGGGGCTGCGGGACCCGGACCGGGCCGAGGCGTGGTTCGCCCGGATCGTCGTCAACGTCTGCCGGGCCGAGCTGGCGAGGCGGTCGCACCGGCCGATCATCGCTGAAGTCGGCTTCACTAGCGGTGCCGACGAGTCGTCGGAGGTCCAGGACGAGGTCGGTCGAGCGCTGGCCCGCCTCACGCCCGACGAGCAGGTCGTGGTTGCGATGCGCTTCGGCCGCGATCTGACGGTCCCCCAGATCGCGGCGCAAACGGGCATTCGCGAGGGCACGGTGAAGTCCCGATTGCACAACGCGCAGGAGCACCTGCGGGCCGCTTTCGAGGCCGAACGCAGAGCCGAGGAGGCCGGGCGATGAGCGACCCAGTCGGCGAGCGACTGCGCTCGTACTACCAGTCGATCGAGGGCGATCCACCCTCCGGGCTCGAGACCCGCGTGGCCCGGGCGCTCGACTCGGCACCGATGTCTTTGGCCGCAACGGCCGGCACTCCGTGGCGGCCCGCATTCGGCCTCATTGCGGCCGGGGTCGCGGTTCTCATCGCAGCGCTGGTCTTCCGGACCATCGGCCCGACGCCGACGGCCACGCCGTCTGGAGTCACGGGCCCGTCGCCCTCTGCTTCGGCCACTGCCACCGAAGTGACGTCGCCTTCGCCGTCGGCGACTCCACCGATCTCGGTCCCGACCGCGACCCCGACAGCAACCCCGTCCTCGACACCCACGCCGTCAATACTGCCGACTCCGATTCCCCCTGCGGTCGAGTTCACCCTCACCAGCTCGATGACCGTCGGCCGCGACGGCCCCACCGCGACTCTGCTCAGAGACGGCCGGGTCCTGGTTGCGGGGGGCAAGGTCCGTACCGGCAGCGTCGAATTGCCCACTTCGACGGCCGAGCTGTACGACCCGGCGACCGGGAAGTTCAGCGCCACCGGTTCGATGGCCGCTGCCCGCTGGGGCCACACCGCCACGGTGCTCCAGGATGGGCGCGTGCTCGTCACCGGCGGCGCCGACATGTCTGACGGATATGACAACCTGAAGTCGGCGGAGCTGTACGACCCGGCGACTGGAAGGTTCACCCCCACCGGATCGATGTCCGTCGGCCGCGCGGAACACACCGCCACGTTACTGGAGGATGGGCGCGTGCTCATCGCCGGCGGCACCAACTCGATCGGGCTGGACTCCGCCGAGATATACGACCCGGCCACGGGCAAGTTCAGCCCGACGGGCTCGATGACGACGGCTCGGCAGAACCACGCCGCGACATTGCTGAAGGACGGCAGGGTGTTGATCCTCGGCGGGACCGCGAACGGCGTCACGGGTCCGTTCGGAACGCTCGCATCGGCAGAGCTGTACAACCCGGCCACGGGCAAGTTCAGCGCCACCGGTTCGATGACGACCGCCCGCGGCGGACCGACCGCGACGCTGATGCTCGACGGTCGCGTCATGGTCATCGGCGGGGTGGACGAGAGCTCGAAGGCGCTCAATTCGGCTGAGATCTACGACCCCGCGTCGGCCACATTCGGCGGAGCCGGAGCGGGAATCCCAGAGCCCGCGGCCTCGCGGACGGCCACTCTGCTGTCTGACGGCACGCTGCTGACGGTGGGCCAGGCATCAGCCGGGGCCCCCACAACCGCAGCGACGTGGGATGGCGGACACAACAACTTCTACACGGCCGGAACTACGAATCTCATCATCGGCTGCCAGACGGCGACTCTTCTTCAGAACGGGCGCCTGCTCCTCCTCGGAGGAGCGACGTCAGGTGCCGGCGGGCCCATTCCTCTCGCAGCGGCCGCCCTGTACACCTTGGGAGGCCAGAACTAGCGACGCCTCTCGGGTCGACTCGCAGGGAGATCGGCGCCGGCCGACTCTAGTCCGCGATCGCCTCCAGCGCGACCCAGTCTTCCTCGGCCCAGCGCCGGCCCGGCCGCAGCCCGGCCGCTTCGAATGCGGCCCGCACGTCGCCCTCCCGGTCGCGGAAGATGCCGGAGGCGAGGATCCGGCCGCCCGGCGCCAGCTCGTCGCGAAGAGGCCCCGCAAGCTGAACGAGGAGCGAGGCGATGAGGTTGGCGAGGACCAGGTCGAAGGGGCCTTCGCCGGTGGGAACGCTGCCGCGACGCACGCGAATTCGGCGCGTCAGGCGGTTGAGGCGCGCGTTTGCGAGGGTCGCCTCCACGGCGATCGGGTCCGTGTCCACGCCGAGAATATTGCTGGCGCCGAGCTTGCCGGCGGCGATGGCCAGGATGCCCGAGCCGCAACCCACGTCGAGAACTCGGGCGCTTCCCCCACGCGTCGGGGAACTTGCCAGCAACCCCTCATCTGCGAGCGTCTCGAGGGCAGCCAGGCACAGCCGGGTGGTCGGGTGAAGGCCCGTCCCGAAGGCCATGCCCGGGTCCACGGATAGCACCACGTCGCCGGGCAGCCGCCGGTGGCGCCGCCACGTCGGCCGGATCACTACCCGCCGCCCGACCCGCAGCACCGGGAAGTGGCTCTTCCACGCCTCCGCCCAATCGGCCTCGTGCACAAGGCGCGTCCGAAGCTCACCGATCGGCCGCAACCCGAAGGCCTGCAGGTGCCCCAGGGCCGTAGCGGCCTCGGCGATCGACGCCTCCACTGCCGCGGGATCCAGGCCCGGGATGTAGGCCCGCACGATCGCCGGCCTGGTCGGATCGATGACTGCGCCGAGGCCCTCGTCGATCAGTTCGAAGCCAGGCTCCACGCTGGTGCCGCCCGGCGCGAAACGGGTCAGGATCTCGCTGACCGCTTCCACCGCTTCGATGTCGGCAGCCACCGATAGCTCGACCCAGACGCCCCGCCCAAGCGTCCCGAGGTCGCCCGGCCTGCCCGGCCTGACCCCGAGATCGCTCGGCTCGCTCGCCTCGTGAGCGCCGCCGCCCGATCGTCTAACCGAGGGCATCCTTCACCCGATCGAAGAAACCGGCCGGGAGCACCGCCTCGCCGGACTCCGCCGCGAGTTCCTCCAGCAGCTGGCGCGCTCGCTTCGAGAGCTTCGTCGGCACGTTGACGTGAACGAGGACGTGGAGGTCACCCCGCGTTCCCGGGCGCCGCAGGTGGGGGACGCCGCGCCCCCGAAGTCGGATCTCCGTGCCGGCCTGCGTGCCGGGGCGAACCTCGAGATCCTCATCGCCTTCGATGGTCGGAATGCGCACCCGCGTTCCGAGTGCAGCCTGGGCGATCGACACCGGCAGGTCGTAGAAGAGCTCCGTCCCATCTCGCCGCAGTACCGGGTGAGGTGTCACGTGCACGGCAACGTACAGGTTGCCGGCTGGACCGCCCCGCGGCCCTGACTCGCCTTCTCCGGAGAGACGGATCTGGTGGCCCTCGTCTATTCCGGCCGGGATGGTGACCCGCAGCTTCTCCCGGCGCTTTACGCGCCCCTCGCCGCGACAGGCGGAGCAGGGCGATTCAATGACGCGGCCCTCGCCGTTGCACCGACCGCAGGCGGTGACGTTCACCATCTGCCCGAGCATGGTCTGGCGGACGCTGCGAACCTCGCCGCGGCCACCGCAGGTTGGACACGGCACCGCCGCGCTGCCGGGCGATGCCCCGGTCCCGGCGCAGGTTGCGCACCTGTCGAGTAGATCGAACTCGATTTCCTTGTCGATGCCGCGGACTGCCTCCTCGAAGACGATGCGCAGGTCGTAGCGCAGATCCGAGCCCGACTGGCGTCGGCCGTGCCGGGCGCCGGTTGGCGCGCCGCCCATGCCGGCGAAGAAGGCATCGAACAGGTCGCCAAAACCGGCGAACCCCTCGCCGAACGGCGCTCCGGCGCCGCCCATGTCACCCAGGCCCGCCCGACCGACCATGTCGTAGACCTGCCGTCGCTTGGGATCCGACAGGACCTGGTACGCCTCGTTTATCTCCTTGAACTTCTCCGACGCTGCGGCCTCGGTGCTGACATCGGGGTGCCACTGCTGGGCCAGCTTTCGGAAAGCGCGCTTGATCTCGGCGTCGGACGCGTTCCGTTCCACGCCGAGGATCTCGTAGTAACTCTGCTCGGTCGCCATCTGATGCAGAAGGATACGAGAGGAACGGGGCAGACGAGTTCCGGCGGCTCCAGTCGCCCCGGGCGACGAGGACCGCCGCGCCGAGACCGGCTGCCCGACCCGAGCCAGCGCCACGAGCGGCTCGGACCCGCCCTATGACTGGAGCAGCTTGCCCAACCGGCGCGAAGTGATGGCCAGTCCGATCGTCCCCATCGCCAGCAAGTAGGCCAGGTCGATGAGGATCATCGCGTCAGGCGTGCCCGTGGTCAGCGCGCGAATCAAATGGACGCCCCGATAGAGTGGCGTCGCCTGGACGAACGCCTGGAGCGCCGGCGGGTAGCCGTCGATCGGGTAGAACGTGCCCGAGAATAGGAACATCGGCATGATCGCCAGCTGCATGTAGTCGAAGTCGCTCCACTTTCGGACGAACGTCGTGGCGGCCATGCCGCCTCCGGCGAAGGCGAAGCCGACGACGGTGGCCGCCGGGAAGGCCAGAAGCCCCAGGGGCGAGCTCAGCAGGGCGACCGGCGAGCCCAGCCCGAGCCCGGTGAGACCCAGGAGCGCGATCACCGCCAGGAACCCGACTGCGTAGAGGCTGCCGCGCAGCAGCGCCCACATCACCTCGCCCCTGGCCACGTCCCCGAGCGACATGGGCGTGGCAACGATCGCATCGTAGAGCTTCGCGTACTTGAGCTTGTAGAAGAAGTTGTTCGAGGTCTCGTAGATCGCGCCGTTCATGGCGGAGCTGGCGAGCAAGGCCGGGGCCACGAAGACCGCGTAGGGAACGCTGGCACCGTTGCCGAGCGGGACGTTGCCGATGAGAGCGCCCACTCCGAAGCCCATGGAGAAGAGGTAGAAGAGGGGCTCGAAGAAGCCCGAGAAGATGACGATGAACGTGCGGCGGTAGACGAGCATGTTGCGCTCGACGATCCGAGAAGGCCGGGCCAAAGCGAGCGGAGGCGCGATCCGAAGGGCCAGCATCAGACAACCAGCCTGCGCCTGAACGTGATCCGGCCCGCGGCCAGACCGGCCAGGGCCACCGCCGACAGCGCCGCCACGTGAACGGCCAGACCGATCGGTTCGACCTGTCCCAGCGAGAGCGATCGGGCCGCGGCGACGCCGTGGTACAGGGGCGTTATCCAGGCCAGCGGCTGCAGGAAGAGGGGCAGCTTCTCGATCGGGAAGAACGTGCCTGAGAAGAGAAACAGCGGCGTGATGCCAAACCGAAACAGGGCGTTGAAGCCGCCGTCGCCGGTCTGCGTGGCCGTGAAGGCCATGATCGGGGCGGCGAAGGCCAAGGCGGTCAGGACCGCCACCGGGACGGCCAGCACCACGAGCGGCGATACGGCCGCGCCCAGCCCGACGATCACCGCGAGGAACAACACGGACAACAGCGTTGCCCTGAAGCCTATCCACATCAGGTCGCCGGCCAGCAGATCGAGGGCCCCGAGCGGAGTGTTCAGAGCCGCGTGGTAGGTCTTCTCCCACTGAATCTTGCCCATGATCGGCCAGGCCGACTCGAAGGCCGCCGCCATCATGGCCTGGGTCACGAGCAGTGCAGGGGCGATGTAGTCGAGGTACGGTACGCCGCCCGGCGCCCCGCCGTTGCGGTTCACGTACAACCCCATGCCGATGCCCATGGCCACCAGGTACAGGAACGGCTGGGACAGGCCGGATAGCAGGTAGCTGTGCCAGCCCCGCCGGAAGACGAGCAGGTCGTGTTCGAGGACGCGCACCCAATGGCGAGAAGCGATGACCCCGGGTCGGGCGCGGCGCAGGTCGAGGGCCGTCATCAGTCGACCAGGCTGCGCCCGGTGAGGTGGAGGAAGACGTCTTCGAGGCTGCCGCGCCGGACGAGGATGCTGGCCGGCCGAAGCCCGCGTTCATACGCCGTGGCGGCCGCGGCCTCGCCGTCCGCCGTGTACACCAGGACGCGATCCGGGAGTTGCTCGATCCGTTCCGCTAGCCCCTCGAGCTGTCCATCGAGGCTCGAAGAGTCATCCCCATCGCTTTCGGTCGGGTTGAAGCGCAGCTCCAGCACCTCGCGGGTCACGTACCGGTCGATGAGCTCGCGGGGCGAGCCCTCGGCGACTATACGAGCCCGGTCCATGACCACCAGCCGGTCGCACAGCTGTTCGGCTTCGTCCATGTAGTGCGTGGTCAGACAGAGGGTCACGCCGCGCTGCTTCAGCCGGTACAGCCGATCCCACAGCAGGTGGCGGGCCTGGGGATCGAGCCCGGTCGTCGGCTCGTCGAGGAGCAGGAGCGACGGCTCGTTTATGAGGGCTCGAGCGATCACGAGGCGGCGCTTCATGCCGCCCGACAGCGGCTCGACCTTGTCTCCGGATCGCTCGGTCAGCTGGACGAACTCGAGCAGGTCTACCGCCCGGCGCCGCGACTCGCTCCACGGCAGGTCGAAGTAGCGGCCGTAGATCAGCAGGTTCTCGAGAACGCTCAGCTCGTTGTCCAGGGTGTCGGCCTGGGGAACGACCCCGAGGCGCGATCGGATTCGGGCACCATGAAGAGCCGGATCGAGCCCGAACACGGTCAGCTCGCCTGCGGTAACCGGCGAGACGGTCCCGATCATCCGCATCGTGGACGTCTTGCCCGCGCCGTTGGGCCCCAGGAAGCCGAACGCCTCGCCGGGGGCCACGTCGAAGTCGATGCCATCCACGGCCGTGAACGCGCCGAATCGCTTCGTCAGGCCGCGAGCATGAATCAGCGGCCCTGTTGGAAGGGAGTTCTCCCGCACTTCTCGATGGTACCGCCCGCGGCCGGCAACGACGTCCCGGGTCGGAGGCTTCAAGCGGACCGGATTCTCGAGCGGCCTCCGTATGCCTCGTCCGGGCGGACCGGGCTGTGCCAGGACGCGCCGGCCGCACCCGAACCTTCGTGCCGCGGGCGCCGGGACGATTGGGCGTGGTCACGGGCGCCTTCGAGGAACCTATGATCCTTCTGCAACCTCACGGGTGAGGGATGGACGATTACTGGGTCTGCCTGCACTGCCGGTCGTTGAACCGAGCCGGGTCTGCACGGTGCTACGGATGCAAGAAGAAGTACGGCAGCCGACCGGCGGAAGACCGCCAGGTCAATAGGACCGCTGCGGTTCCGGCGGCGCGACCATCCGGGCACGGGTCAGGTTCAGCCGAGGCGCCCTATCTCGCACGCTCCCTCGCCCCGGCTTCGCTCACGGCAGCTGCCGGGCCGGCCATCGGGACATCGCGGCAACCGTTCCATCTCCTCCACCCGGTTGCGTCCGTCCGTCGCCGCATCGCCTGGTCACTGGCAATGCGCCAGTTCGTGTCGGTCGGTTCGCTCGGCTACCTGACCGCGACGCTGCTGACGATCGTCTGTGCGGTCGGCGCCGTCGTGGTCGTGCAGGTCATGCCGGCGGCAACCAGCCTCCTCCGGCATGCCGACCTGCCGACCGCGCGGGCCCAGTTGGATGGCAATCAGCAGCGATTGCTCGGTTCCCTGTCGATCTCCTTCATGGCCGCCGCCTTGCTGGCCTTGATCTGCTTCTCCGTCTTCGTCGGCCTGACGACGCACAACGCCACGGGCCTCGGCGCCGGCCAGCCGACGCTGACACCGTACCGAGCCGGGACGTGCTGGGCCGGCGCGCTGTGGACGCAGGTGCGGATCACTACCGGACTGGCGGTTCCAGCGGTCCTCTTCTGGAGCGGCTATACGGTCCCGGGCCTGCTGGTTCTGCTCGTCGTCCTGGAGATCGTCCATCGCAACGTCGACGACCTCTTCGGCTGGCTAGCCGAGCCAGGCCGGTATCTACCGGAGCTGTACTTCAAGCTCGGCGCAGAGGGCTCCGGGCGGCCGCGACTGGCTTCGATCTGGGCGGTCCTCTTCCGCCTGGCCAACATACTGGCAATCACCGTCAGCGCGCTTCCGTTGATAGCGTTGGCGGTCGTGGCGGCCTGGGCCGCCGCCGGCATCGACGGCTCCCCCGGCTGGCAGTCGACCGGCCTCGGACCTGCACAGATAGCAGTGGCCGTGCTCGCATGCAGCTTCACCTGCTGCACGGCAGGGGCCGTGGCCTTGCTCGTACCCATCACGCTCGGCCTCGTCCGGCGCCAGCGAGACCGCAGGACGCTGGTTCGAGTCGGCCGAGCCCGCAACTGGGTCGCCCGCCCCGGCGAGGGCAGCTCCGCCCAGGCGTCACGGTACCAGCCGACCCGCTACAGCGGGTACGACGAGGATCGAATCGTCGAGCGACTGTCGCCCTTCATGACCCCGGCCGAGAGCGGGCCCGAGGATGGCGCCCCGGGATTCGGCGAACCGAACCAGGACGGCCCCACCCAGGAAGAGCCTGACTGAGAAGCCCGGATCAGGCCTCTTTGTACTCGCCCTCGACGACCTCTTCGTTGCCTCCGCCCGGGGCCTCGTTCGCCGGGCCGGAGGGGTTGCCATCTTCACCGGCCGAAGCGCCAGTCGCCGGACCGGCGGTACCGCCGGCCTGATAGGCCGCCGTGCTCACCTTCTGGAGCTGCTCGACGAGCGCCTCGGACGATGACTTGACCACGGCCTGATCGCTGCCCTTGAGCGCGGTCCGAACGGCCTCGACGCGCCGCTCGGTCTCGGCCCGATCTTCGGGCGAAACCTTGTCGCCCAGATCTCTGAGCGTCCGCTCGGCCTGGTAGGCCAATGCGTCGGCCTGGTTTCGCGCTTCGACCTCGTCCTTGCGCCTTCGGTCCTCATCGGCGTGGGCGGAGGCCTCGTTGACCATCCGATCCACGTCCGTCTTGGACAGCATCGAACTCGCCGTGATGCGAACCTGCTGCTCGCGGCTGGTCGCCCGATCCTTGGCCTTGACGTCCAGGATCCCGTTGGCGTCGATGTCGAACGTGACCTCGATCTGCGGAATGCCGCGCGGCGCCGGCGGAATGCCATCCAGGATGAACTTCCCGAGGGTCTTGTTGTCCGTGGCGAAGTCGCGCTCGCCCTGGAGGACGTGGACTTCGACCTGGGTCTGGTTGTCGGAGGCGGTGGAGAAGACCTGGCTCTTGCTTGTTGGGATCGTCGTGTTGCGATCGATCAGCCGGGTCATCACGCCGCCCATCGTCTCGATGCCGAGCGACAGCGGGGTCACGTCCAGCAGCAGCACGTCCTTGACTTCGCCGGCGAGGACGCCGGCCTGGATGGCGGCGCCGATGGCCACGACCTCGTCCGGGTTCACGCCGCGGTGCGGCTCCTTGCCGCCAAACATCTGCTTGACGGCCTCGATGACCGCCGGCATGCGTGTCTGGCCTCCGACGAGGACCACCTCGTCGATTTCCGCCGGCTTCAGCCCGGCGTCGCGGAGCGCCTGCGAGACGGGCCCTCGGGTCTTGTCGACGAGATCGGCCGTCAGATCTTCCAGCTTGGCCTTCGAGAGATTGATGACCAGGTGCTTGGGACCGGCCGCGTCCGCGGTGATGTACGGCAGGTTGATCTCGGTCGTGCTCGTGGTCGACAGCTCGATCTTCGCCTTCTCGGCAGCTTCCTTGAGCCGCTGGAGAGCCTGCTGATCGGACCGAAGATCGATGCCCTGATCGCGCTTGAACTCGGCGAGGAGCCATTCGATGACCCGCTGGTCGAAGTCGTCGCCGCCCAGGTGCGTGTCGCCGTTGGTGGCCTTGACCTCGAACACGCCCTCGCCGAGCTCGAGGATCGAGATGTCGAACGTGCCGCCCCCCAGGTCGTAGACGGCGATCTTCTCGTCGTGCTTCCTGTCGAGGCCGTAGGCGAGGGCCGAGGCGGTGGGCTCGTTGATGATCCGCTTGACGTCCAGGCCGGCGATGCGGCCCGCGTCCTTGGTGGCCTGGCGTTGGGTGTCGTCGAAGTAGGCCGGAACGGTTATGACCGCCTCGGTGACCTTCTCGCCGATGTATGCCTCTGCGTCGGCCTTGAGCTTCTGCAGGATCATCGCGCTGATCTCGGGCGGCGTGTAGGTCTTGCCATCGGCCAGGGCGACGCGGATGCCATCGCTGCGCGGATCGCGCTCAACCGTGTACGGGACGAGGTCCTTCGAGTGCGCGACCTCGGCGTCGTCGAAGCGGCGACCCATGAACCTCTTGATCGAGTAGACGGTGTTGGTCGGGTTGGTCACGGCCTGGCGCTTTGCCAGCTGGCCGACCAGCCGCTCGCCGGTCTTGGTGAAGGCAACCACGGAAGGGACCGTCCGACCCCCCTCGGCGGAGGGAATGACGGTCGGCTCGCCGCCCTCCATCACCGCCACGACAGAGTTCGTCGTGCCCAGGTCGATGCCGATGATCTTGCCCATCAGGTAATGCTCCTACTCGATTGGATGTTCAGTTGATGTGCGTGATGTCGCCCTCGCCGGCGCCGCCGTCGGCGATCGCGACCATGGCCGGTCGCAGGACTTTCTCTCGAACCCGGTAGCCGCGCTGGATCTCGGCTACGACCTCGCCGTCGGGCCGTCCCGTTGCCGGAACGGTGGCAATGGCCTCGTGCTCGCGCGGGTCGAAGGGCTGGCCGATCGCCTCGATCGGCGTCACGCCCTCGCTCTCGAGGAGAGCCCGGAGCTTGCGGTCGAGCAGGACGATCCCCTCGATCCAGCCCACTCCCTTGAGCTCGGCGGGCATGGCGTCGAGCGCCCTATCGAAGTCGTCGGCGACGGCCAACAGCTTGCGCAGCAGCAACTCGCTTGCCAGGCCGAGCTCGCGCTCTCGGTCCTCGACCGTGCGCCGCTTGAAGTTGGCGAAGTCGGCTGCCGTGCGCTGAAGGCTGGCGAGGTGCTCGGCGGCAAGGGACTTGGCCGCCTCGAGTTGGGCGCTCAGCTGCTCGACCGTCGCCTCTTCGGCCACGGGCTCGGGCTCGAGGTTCCCGGCGGGCCGGCCTGGCCCCTCCCCCGCAGCCTTCAGGCGATGGATTCGGCTCCGTGTCGGTCGATCAGGCATACAGATGCTCCACCAATTCGTTCATGAGTCCCGAGACGAACTCGACCGAGGCAATCGCCTGGGCGTATGGCATGCGCGTCGGCCCAAGAACGCCAACTACGCCGATGGCTCGGCCGACGCGCCCGTAAGGCGCCAGAACCAGCGAGACTTCCTGCATCTCCAGCGGCCTGTTCTCATGGCCGATGTAGATCTGAATGCTGCCGGCCCTGGCCACGCCCTCCACGAGAGAGCCGAGGTAGGCCCGATTCTCGAGGGCGGCAAAGACCCGCCTAACCTTGTCACTCCGGTTGAACTCCGGGGCCGCCATGACGTTGAGCAAGCCATCGCTGAAGAGGTCATCGATGAGAGCCGCGTCGAACTCGCGCATGGTCCGAACCAGGCCATCGCCGACACGACATAGCAGGTCCATCTCTTCGGGAGGTGAGTCGGCGTGCCTGAAGCCGGCCAGAGCGGCGTCGATCTCGTCGGCCGTGTGGCCGACGGAGAAGGCGTTCAGGAGACCGGCCACCCGGTCGAGCTCACCCTGATCGGCATCGGTCGGGAGGCTCTGGAGAGCTTGCTTCATCGTCCCTTCGAGGAAAAGGACCACCAGCATGGCCAGGCGATCCTGGACCGCGACGAGATCCACGCGCCTGACCCGAGCCGCCCGAGGCTTGGCAGTGGTGGCCAGGCCCGCGGTGCCTGTCGAGGCGGCCAGCGTGCTCGCCGCGAGACGGAACCAGTGCTCGCTGGAGAACTCCACCTGTCCGAATTGGTGCCGAATCATGCGCTGCTCGACCGATGAAAGCGACCACTCATCAGCCAGGACCTGGACGTAGTAGCGATAGCCGGCGTCCGTCGGTACGCGCCCGGCCGACGTGTGCGGATGGCTGAGAAGGCCCATCGCCTCGAGATCGGACAGGATGTTCCGGACGGTGGCGCTGCTCACGCCCAGCGGGTAGTTCAAGACCAGCGAGCCCGAACTGACGGGCGTCGCCGAGATCACGTATTCGTCCACGACGGCCCTCAGAATCGCGCCCGATCGCGCGTCCAGCGAGCCGATGGTGCGGCGCGGCCGTCGCGCCATGCATGACTCCAATTCCCCACCGGCCTGCGGCCGAGGTTGCGAGCGGCTGCCCGGCGCGGCGTCGGCCTTGAGGCTGAGGGTCCGCGGCCGGCTGCCGATCCCCGTTTCGGCCTGGTTCCGGCGGTGGTTAGCACTCTCACTATGCGAGTGCTAACTTGCTCCGGCCGATGGTAGCAGTCTCACGCCGAGAGTGTCAACGGCGCCCGTCGACGGCGGTCGCGGCGTGGGTGCGGCGACTCCTGGACGCGCGCCACCGAGGCATCGCCACCCACGAAGAGCTATTGCGTCAGTTGTGAGCCATGCTGCCTGAAGTCACGCTCCGGCGCGCGAGCGCGTCGACCGACACGGCGGCCAGAAGCACGAGGGCCGTGGCGATGTACTGGTACTGGACCGGAAGGCCGAGGAGGTAGAGGCCGTTGTAGATGGCCCCGATCGCCACACCG
>Ga0182027_10003702_pt1 | contig 24009 bp, 16 predicted proteins | sample 712E1DmetaG_FD_121300 | JGI IMG/M metagenome (GOLD analysis project Ga0182027, IMG submission 121300) | Permafrost microbial communities from Stordalen Mire, Sweden - 712E1D metaG (Illumina Assembly) | ecosystem: Environmental > Terrestrial > Soil > Wetlands > Permafrost | place: Sweden... | reverse complement strand
GTCGTCGTAGGGAGAGACGGCATAGGAGTAGATCAGGAGCGGGAGCGCGGAGATGGGCTCGGAAAGGCGGTGGCTCCAGAAATTATTGCCGAGCGCGGTGAACAGGAGCGGAGCCGTCTCCCCTGCCACGCGCGCCGTGGCAATCAAGATGCCGGTGATTATCCCCTTCAGCGCGGTCTTGACCACAATGACCGTGATGATCTTCCAGCGCGCGATTCCCAGCGCCAATCCGGCCTCCCGGTAGCCCTGCGGCACGAGGATGAGCACCTCCTCGGTGGTGCGCATGACGAGCGGGATCATCATGAGGCCGAGTGCGACACCGCCCGCATAGGCCGAGAAGGTCTTGAACGGCACCACCAGCAGAGCCCAGACCACCATGCCCCAAACAATCGACGGCACGCCGTTCAGCACGTCCGCCATGAAGCGGATCCAGGAGTTGGCCCTTTCCGATCCGTATTCGGCCAGGTAGATTCCCCCCATGACACCCACCGGGACTCCGATGGACGCCGCCATCGTGAGCAGAACGAACGTGCCGACGATCGCGTTGGCCATCCCTCCGCCGAGCTCGCCGGACGGCTTGGGCAGCTGAGTGAAGAACGCCCAATCCAACGAAGTGGCTCCTTCGCGAATCAGGAAATAGAGCACCAGAAAAATCGGGGCCATCACCACGGCGGCGCAAACCAACATCAGCCCGGCCATCGCCCCGCTCACAAACTTGCGCCAGGCATGTTGCCGCGCGGACGGTTGAAACTGGTTCGGGGTGGTCATCGCGCGTTCAGTTGATCTTGCCCGTGCCACTCCCCGCCAGCGATCGGAGCATGAGCTGCGCAATCACATTCACCAGAATCGTGACGGCCAGCAGCACCAGACCGAGTTCAAACAGCGAGCTCAGATACAAATCGGTCGTGGCCTCGGTGAACTCGTTCGCGATCACGCTCGCGAGCGTGTAGCCGGGCGCAAACAGCGACGCGCTGACCTCCGGTCGATTCCCGATGACCATGGTGACCGCCATGGTTTCCCCAAGGGCGCGACCGAGGCCCAGCACCGACGCCCCGAACAGGCCGCGTTTGGCATAGCTGAGCACAGCGATGCGCATCACCTCCCAATGGGTGGCCCCCAGGGCATAGGCCGCCTCCCGCTGCAGATTGGGCACCGAACGGAGAATCTCGCGGGAAACCGAAGTGATGATCGGCAGGATCATGATCGCCACGACGATGCCGCCGGCGAGCATGCTCACCCCATAGATCGGGCCCTGGAACAAGGGCAGGAAGCCGAGCGTGGTTTTCAGCCAGACAAACAGGTGATCGCGCAGCCAGGGGATCAGAACGAAAATCCCCCAGAGGCCGAAAATCACACTGGGCACCGCCGCCAACATCTCGACCACCATAATGACCGGCTGCCGGATCCGCATTGGAGCCAATTCGGTCAGGTAGAGCGCGGTCGCCACCCCCAGCGGAACCGCAATGATCAAGGCAATGGCCGATGACACCAACGTCCCGTAGATGAACGGCCAGGCCCCGTACTGATCCGTGACGGGATTCCAGGTCGAACTGACCAGAAACCTGGGGCCGAACTGCCCAATCGCCATCCTCGAGCCCTGGTAAAGCTCCCAACCAACAAGCGCGATCAACACGCCAATGGTCACGGCTGCCAGCAGGGCCAGCCAGCGGAACGAAATGTCCGGCCAGCGAATCCCCGCCGGCAGCATGGTCCGGCCGGGAGTGCGGGAGGAGGTTTGGTCGGAAGGCGCAGCCATGGAAAAGAAGCGGAGGGTGCGTCGGCCACACCCTCCGCGTTCAAATCGCCGTTTCAGGACAACAGATCAATCCAGCTTCAATAGGTGATTTGTGCAATTCGTTTCAAGACGCGTTCCTGCACGCTGGCGGGTAGCGGTGCGTAGTCCAGGGAGGCAGCCATCTTCTCCCCGTCCACGTAAGCCCACTTCAGGAACTCCACCAGCTTCTTGCCCTTGGTGGCGTCCTTCTGCTGCTGGTAAACGAGGATCCAGGTCGCGCCGGCGATCGGATAGGCCTTCTCGCCCGGGGCATTCACCATCGAGAAGCGGAAATCCTCGGGAATAGTCGCGGTGGCCAGCGCCTCGACGACCGAATCGATCGACGGCGTGATGTACACTCCGGACGAATTCTTCATGTCGGCGTAGGGAAGACTGTTCTGCTTGGCGTAGGCGAGCTCCACGTAACCGATCGCGCCAGGAGACTGCTTGATCTGTCCGGTCACTCCCGCGTTGCCCTTGCCGCCCAAGCCCGCCGGCCAGTTCACGGAGGTGTTCTTGCCCACCTTTGCCTTCCAATCGCTGCTGACATTGCTGAGATAATCCGTGAAGATGTAGGAGGTGCCACTGCCGTCGGATCGATGCACGACCACGATGTCCTGATCGGGCAAATTCACGCCGCTGTTTTGCGAGGCGATCGCGGCATCGTTCCACTTCGTGACCTTGCCGAGGTAGATGTTGGCCAGCGTCGGCCCGTCGAGTTTCAGCGCGGGATTGCCCGGCAGGTTGTAACTGACCACCACGGCGCCGGCGACGGTCGGAATATGCCAGAGCGTCCGCGGGGCCTTCGAAATATTCTCGTCGGACATCGGGCCGTCGGAGGCGCCGAAATCAACCGTTTCGGCGAGGATCTGCTTCTGGCCGCCCCCGGAGCCGATACCCTGGTAATTGAAGCGCACCGAGGTATCGATCTTCGAGTACTGGTCGAACCATTTCGTGTAAATCGGCTGGGGAAAGGTCGCCCCGGCGCCGTTGATGAGCATCTGGGCAGACGCCACAGATGCAAACAGGCCGATGCAAGCCGCGATGAGGAGTTTTTTCATGCTAATGGGATTGAGGGAATTGATTCGTTGGATCAGAAATTGATCTGCATCTGGCTGCGGACTCCGTCGGCCTTCGCTTTGGCGGCGGCTCCGGTCAGCGTATCCTTGGATTCGGAGTGGATGTAGCCCAGCTGCAGCTTGACGTCGTTGCTGATGATGTACCAGTTGCCGCCGACGTACCACTCCGACATCTTGTCCATCGTCCCGCCGCTGGGAGCTGAACGCGTCCCGTCGCTGATGTTCACCCCGCGACCGTCGGAATTGACATTGCTGTACCGCATCACGGCCTCCCACTGCCCCACCCGGTACGCCGGCTGGATCCAGTAACCGGAGGGCTTGGCATCACGCGTCGCGGAAACACCGTGATGATCTTCCGCCGAGAGATACTCGGCCTCGACGTCGAGGCCGCCGACAGTCACCACTCCATAGGCGTCGTAGACGGTGATGCCGTTGCCCTGGCCGATCGTTGCACCGGGGCCGCCCTGATCGGGCAGGAAGCCGGACGAGACGCCCGCCTTGTAACTGCCCCCCTCGAATTTGCCGCCGTATCCGAGATTTCCCCACACCGCCATCTTGTTGGTGGAGGCGGTGCCGCTGCCCTGCACGCCCGGGTCGGAGTTGCCGTTCAACGAGGAGAACTCGTCCCGCTGAGGATCGGTCACGGCAAAGGTATAGGTGAATCCAGAATCCGAGCCGCTGGCATACAGACCGGTCCGATAGCTCCCGGCACCAAGACGGCGTCCGTTGTTGCTTTCGACGAAGTACCGCGTTGCGGGCGAGCGCTCAATGGCACGAAGGTTTCCGCTTGAGGTTACCCATTCCTCCAGTCCGAGCGGCGCCTTGCGGAATCCGGCGTCGATAATGAGCTGATCACTTTGTTTCCACTCCATGAACGCGGCGTCGAAACTGGAGTTCGCGAAATCATAGTTGATCGTGCCCGACAACCCGTCTCCGAACTCGGCCTTGGCGCCGATATAGACTCGACGCAGCAAAAATTGCTCGGTCGAGGCCGGATTGGCGGACGCGCCGTCAACGCTCGTGCTCAGGCCGTCGTACTGGACCTGGATGCGGCCGGTGAGGGTGAGCTTCTTCAGGATCTTGTCGTTGCTGGTGGAGACTTCGGTAGCGGCCTCAGTCTTTGAAATCTCCGCAACGAGCTGCTTGGCATCGTCGTCGCTGAGAATGCCCTTCTTTACGAGCGCATCGATCAGAGCCTTGCTCTCCTGTCCAAAGAGCGATGAGGCTCCAAGCGTCAAGGCTGCGGTTCACGCCAGCCATCTTGATGATATGTTAGCCATTGGATCTTGGGTTGTCGGATTAGGTGGAAACCGAACGCGTTTTCGCGCGTTTTTGACGGTCCAAGATCTCAGACTTTTGTTACGAACAGATGACGATAGCGTTACGAGAACGTGATTAAATGCCGGCGGCCCAGACATTACTCCGGCGCCACCCGAACGCCCGTACCCGGTCTCCCGCTTCCGCATAAGGAGACAGTCGCCAGCCCAATGCTGGTGGCGAAGCCTAGGACACCAGTTGCTGCCTGCGCCCGCTACCAGCTCAGCGGTTCCCCGCCAGATCACACGTACCCAGATCTAGTCGCCGTAGAGTATGTTCTAAATTTTGCATTTCAGCCCATGCCGCTTGAGCCGATACTATGGTCCCGAACTTTCACCAACTTGGTTAACATCAAATGGAAGCGCTTTTTACATCTCATTCCAGTTCTCGCTCCCCTGGATCAAATGTGCTGACGCGCACGAGTTTTCAAACCGGGATGTTTCCGTCGCGATCCCGTGGCTTCAACTCCCTCAGCTCGACGGCGGACCACGAGACCGAAAAAGGAGTTGGCGACCAAGACGCACCCAAGCCAAATTCAGAGACGCCCGACTCGCCCGCGTTTGAGTCCCCCAGCCAATTTCTACCCTCCGTGGATCACCATCCGAAAAAGCGTATCTTGTTTGTGGACGACGAGCAGTCCGTCTTGCTGGTGCTGCAGGCGTTTATGCAGCGCCTGTCCGACGAATGGGATGCCTCGTGCGTTGAGGGCGGAAGGCCGGCGCTGGCCCTGATGTCGAAACAGCCGTTCGATGTGGTGATCACCGACATGCGGATGCCGGACATGAACGGCACGGAGTTGTTGAATGAGGTCATGAAGCGTTACCCCAAAACCGTGCGGATTGTGCTGTCGGGTCACGCGGACGAACAGACCGTGCAGGAAAGCGTAGGCGTTGCCCACCAGTGGATTGCTAAACCTTTCGACCTCAAGATCTTGCGGACGATCTTGGGCCGCATCGCGAATTTCCATAATCAGTTGGAAAACCCGAGCCTGAAAGAGTTGATCGGCCGGATCCGTCATCTGCCGTCCTCGCCGCGACTGTATTTTGAGATCATCGAAGCGTTGCAGTCCACCACCTCGTCCACCCAGACGATCGCCGACATCATCGCGCGCGATCCAGCGTTGACGGCCAACATCCTGCACCTCGTCAACTCGGCCTTCTTTGGCATCGCCCGCAGCATTTCCGACACCCACGAAGCCATTCAACTCCTCGGAGTCAGCCGGATTCGCTCCCTGGCCCTGGTCCACCATGTCTTTTCGAGCTTCGACCGGCATTCCTTTGAGCAGCTGTCGGTGGAGGAAGTGTGGCAACACAGTCTCCAGACCGCGGCTTGGGCGCGGCAGCTCGTCCTTTGGCAGGGCGGCGGGCGCATGATGGAGGAAAAGGCATTCACCGGAGGTCTCCTGCACGATATCGGTCAACTGATTCTCGCGGCGAACCTCCCGGCAGCCTATCGGGAGATTCGCGCCCTCGCGCGCAGCCGGAGGATCCCCATCTACGACGCCGAGAAACAGGTGCTCAAAGCCACGCATGCCGACGTCGGCGCCTATCTGCTCAGCATTTGGGGGCTCCCGATCCCCTTGGTGGAGACGGTGGGACTCCATCATGAGCCCGGCCGGGCCCCCGAGCGGACCTTTGGCGCTCTTACCGCGGTGCACGTGGCGAGCGCCTGGAGTTACGAGCAGACACCTTCGGCGAGAGAGATTCCCGTCTCGCCCCTGGACCTCGATTATCTCAAGGAAACCGGCGTCGCCGACCGGCTCGATCTCTGGCGGCAACGGCTGGCGAACCAGAGTTAGGCTCGTTGAGATCCAAAGCCGTCTCCCTGCAGATTGTGGGAAATGAGTTTGCTCGCGATTCCGAGGGGTCAATCGCCTGCAAGCAGGCTTCCTCCAGCGATCACCGGCTCTCGGCCCGAATGATCTCGGGCGCCGGGGGAATCGCTACTGCTCCGCCTCAGGCACGGCCAGCTCGATCAGCTTGCGCAGCGACTGGAAGTGGCGGCTCAGGTCGAAATCGCCGCTCATGTCCCCGACGACGCGGTCGAAAAGCGTCTTCTTGTCGGCTTTCAGCGCCTGGATGCGCTCCTCGATCGTGCCCGCGGTGACCATGCGGTAAACGAACACCGTATTCGTCTGGCCAATACGGTGCACGCGATCAACCGCCTGCATCTCGACCGCCGGGTTCCACCACGGATCGAGCAGGAACACGTAGTCGGCCGCATGCAGCGTGATGCCGGTGCCCGCCGCTTTCAGGCTCACCAGCATCACCGCCGCGCCCGTCGCACCCTGGAACGCCTGCACGGGCTTCTGCCGGTCGAGCGTCATGCCCGTGAGCTCAAAGCGCGGCAGGTCGGGGAAGTTCGCCGCCAGCGCCTCCCGCACGCGGTTGAGCAACATGACGAACTGCGAAAAGACCACGACCTTGTGCCCGCTCCCCACCACCTCCGCCAGCTTGTCGACGAGCAGGTTGAGCTTCCCGCTTTCCGTGATGGGCGCTTTCAGCCACGGCAGCAGATCGGGGTCGCAACAAGTCTGGCGCAGCCGCGTGAGGAGCGCCAGGAAGCCAAACGACTTTTCGCGCAAGGCGGCGTCGATGTCGTCGCCGAGCCGGACCAGACCTTCGTTGCAGATCCGCGCGTACTCCGTGCGCTGCAGGTCCGTCAGCGGACAGAGCAGATCCATTTCGACCTTGGGCGGCAGTTCCTGCGCCACCTCGTCCTTGGTGCGGCGCAGCACGAACGGCGCCAGTTGCGCCCGCAGACGCGCCAGGGTGCCGGCGCGGTCGGCGCTCAACACGGTCTCAAAGGTCTGGCGGGTGCCCAGCAGCCCGGGCAGCAGGAAACGGAAGATCGACCACAGATCCAATTGCCGGTTCTCCAGCGGCGTGCCGGTCATGACCAGACGATGCCGCGCCCGGATCAGGCACGAGGCATGCGCCACCTTCGCGTCCGGATTCTTGATGAACTGGCCCTCGTCGAGCACGGCATAGCCGAATTCCACGCGATCGAGCAGGTGCGAGTGTTTGCGGAGCTGGGTATAGCTGGCCAGCCACACGACCGGATCACGCCGCATCGTGAAATCGTGCCCGGTCTTGAGCACATCGCACTCCAATTGGGGGAAGAAACGCGCCATTTCCCCGCGCCAGACCGGCACCACGCTGGCCGGACTGACCACGAGGTGCGGCCGGCCATCCACCGGACGCGCTGCCATCAGGGCCAGCACCTGGAGGGTTTTCCCCAGCCCCATTTCGTCGGCCAGCAGACCGTGGCAGCCCGCGTCGCACAAGTGGTGCAGCCATTCGACCCCGCGCCGCTGGTAGGGCCGCAAAAAATCCGGCAACGTCGGTGTCGCCGTCGGCGGCGCCAGCACGCTCTGCCGCCATGCCTCCGCCTCCGGTCCCAGGACCACCTTCAACCGGTCGTCGTTGAACAACGAAAAGACCAGGTAGGGAGGCAGCTCGCCATCGGCCTGCGTGGTTTCCTCAACGATCCGCTGCCAGCGGGTAAGCGACTCCCATTTCGGGCGGGCGACGGACACGATGCCGAGGCCGGGCAGGATCACCGCCGAGCCTTCGCGCCGCGTGACGGCCGCCACCTCATCGTCCGTCAGCAGGTGCTCGCCGGCGCGAAAGATCCACCGGAGCTTGAGGCCGGAGCCGTTGCGTTTGTCCGCCTGCGCCTCGATTTCGACGGCCCGCTCGCCCTTCGCCAGATCCCGGACGTTGTCGTCGAGCTCGACCGTGAAATAGCGCTTCCACACCGGCAGCACCGTCCGCACGAACTCGGGAATTTCCTTCAGCAGATCAAGGACGTAGACGTGGGACTCCTGCTGAAAGTGAAAATGCGCCTTCCGCGCGTAGGTCGTAAGGCAGATCAGTTTGCCCCGCTCGCCCGAGCTGACATGCGCCGTCGAGGCTTCATCGTCCGGCGCCGCTCCGTTGCCATTGTGGCCGTTGCCCTTTCCATTGCCGCCGGATTGCCCCAAGGCGGGGGAACGGCTTCGGTCCGGATTCAGCCAGCACGCCCGGAAGGTCAGTCCCTCTCTCGTGGTCTGAAAAGCGAGCAGCAGGGGACGGGGCGCTTCACCATTCCCGTTTCTCGCCCGCATCGCCGCTCCATTGCCGTTCCCGTCAAGCGTCGCGGGCGGTTCGGGCGGCAGGTCGCCGGGCAGCGGTGAAATCTCGTCGGCCACCAACTCCTCAATCTCATGCAGGCCGGCCACGGCAATGGCCCGGGAGAGCTCGGCGTCCGTGGACGACGAACGCACGGAAAACCCGTCCAGGCCCCAGTCAATGACCGCGTACTCCTCCTTCTTGTCGACCTTGCGGTGAATGATCGCGTCCTTGACCGTCAGCTCCACCTCGCGGATCTCGCTGTCGCGGTAAATGCGGCGGCCTTGTTCCAGCTGGTTGGCGCTGAAGTGCTCCGACCAGTCCCCTTCCAATTTCCCAAACCAGGATTCCAGGGATTGCGGAGTGTAGATGCGTTTCGGTCCGTGCCTTTGCATCGCGCTTAAAGGGTCCAGCGTAGAATTCACCTTCCCCAGCGCAATCACCAACTGGGATTTCTTTCGGCCTCGCCGATTTGCCATTATCGTCACCCATTCGGCACAGGACTGTCACTTCCGCGTGCGACGCTGGCGGCGACCGAATCTTCCGCCTGAGTGAATATGATGTGAAACTCGCTTTCGTCACCGAAACATTCCCGCCCGAGATCAACGGCGTGGCCATGACCTTTGGAGTCATCGCCCGCGAGCTGGGCCTCCGGAAGCACGAGGTGACGGTCTACCGGCCGTGGCGGCCCGATCTTCCGGGCGACCGCGATCATCCCGAATATCGGGAGATTGCCCTGCCTGGCCTGCCCCTGCCGGGTTATCCGCTCATGCGCCTGGGCTTGCCGGCCCGGCGGCGTCTGACCGCACTCTGGCGCGTGGCGCGCCCGGATCTGGTGCACGTGGCCACGGAAGGTCCGCTCGGCGCTTCCGCGGTGAGTGCGGCCCGGTCGCTGCGCCTGCCGGTCACGTCGAGTTTCCACACCAATTTCCATCTCTACACCCGTCACTATGGCTTTGCACCGCTGCGTCGGGTCGCGCTCGCCTGGCTGCGCCACGTCCACAACCGCACGCTCCGCACCTTCGCTCCGACCGAGGAGCTGTGTCAGGAACTTGCCGCGCTCGGCTTCACCCGCCTCGGCGTGCTCTCGCGCGGCGTGGATACCCAGGGATTTTCTCCCTCGCTCCGCACTCCTGCGCTGCGCGCCCACTGGGGCGCCGCCAATGGCGAAATTGTCCTGCTGCACGTCGGCCGGATGGCCGCCGAGAAGAACTACCCGCTGCTTTTCTGTGCATACGATGCGATGCGCGCCGTCAATCCGCACCTGCGCTTTGTCCTGGTCGGTGACGGCCCGTTGCGGCCGGCCCTGCAGGCGGCCCATCCCGATTGCAGCTTTACCGGATTCATTCCGCGCGAAGCGCTCTCCCGTCACTATGCCTCAGCCGATGTCTACGTGCACGCGAGCCTGACCGAGACGTTCGGCAACGTGGTCACCGAGGCGATGGCCAGCGGGCTGGCGGTCGCCGGATTCGACTATGCCGCGGCCCGCCAATTCGTGCGCCACGGCGAAAACGGTCTCGCCGTGCCCCGCGACGATCCCCATGCTTTGATCGCCGCCGCCACCGAACTGGCGCGCGACGGCGCGTTGCGCGACCGGCTGCGCGCGGGCGCCGCCACTTCCTTCAGCAACCACTCTTGGACCAAAGTCGTTCTGGGTTTCGAAGCTGACTTGCACGCAGCCATTACCGCCAGCCCACCATGACCAAGCTGCTCATCCTCACCGCAGGCTTTGGCGAAGGGCACAACGCCGCCGCCCGCAATCTCGCCGCCGCCGGCAATGCGTTGCAGGGTCCCGGAACCACGCTGTCCGTCGATCTTTTTGCCCTCACTTCGCCACGCTTCAACCGGCTCGCCCGCCGCGCCTACCTCGCTGCCATCAATGGCGCTCCTGGCCTCTGGAGCGCTTTCTATCGGTGGGTCGACCAACATGAGGTCTTTCCCCGGCACCTCTGGCTGCTGCGTCAGGAGTTCCGCCAATTGGATCGGCTGGTGCAACGGGAGCAGCCGGCGGTCGTCTGCAGCACGTTTCCGGTTTACGGATTTCTGCTCGAACGGCTGGCCGGCTCGGGCCGCCTGGCCGCGCCTTTTTATAACGTGGTGACCGATTCGATCAGCATCAATTCGCTCTGGGCGCGCCCCGCCTGCGCGGGCTGGTTTGTCCCCAATGAAGAGACCGCCGAAGTCATGCGCGCACAGGGTGTGCCCGCAGCTAGACTTCACGTCCTCGGTTTTCCCGTCCCCGCCTTTTTCAGCCAGCAAGCCCGCATCCTCAGTCCGCCCGACCTCGCTGCAGGCGCCGCGCCGCGCGTGCTCACCATCATGCACTCCGGCGTCCGCCACGCCTTTGCCACCGCGCGCCGGCTGCTGGAAGAGTCCGACTGGGAACTGACCTTCGCGGTCGGGCGCGATGAACGCCTGCGACAGCGGCTCGAGCATCTCGCCGCCGGGCGGCATCAGCGCACCCAGATCCTCGGCTGGACCGACGAGGTTCCGCGCCTGCTGATGACCCATCACGTGGTGATCAGCAAGGCGGGTGGCGCGACCACCCAGGAGGCCATCGCCGCGCGCTGTCCGATGCTGGTGAATCAGGTCGTCCCAGGACAGGAGGAGGGCAATTACGAATTGCTGCGCCGCCGGGGCGCAGGCGCGCTGGTCGAGACCCCCGAAGCAGTGGTTCAGACGTTGCGGCAGGCGTTCGCCAACCAGGGCGCAGTCTGGCGCGAATGGCGCGATGCGCTCGCGCCCCTGGCCCGGCCCGACGCCAGCCGGGACATCGCCGCTCACCTGCTCGCCAGAGTCGCCCGGGCACCCGTCGCGACCATGCCATGAAGACGCGTTTCATCTTCAATCCCTGTTCCGGCCGGAACCGTCGCCGTCCGCGGCTCGCAGCCGACCTCCAGGCATTTGCCGCCGCGCAGCAGCTCGACGCAGTCATTGTCTTTACCGAATGTCCGGGCCACGCCACGGAACTCGCCCGCGCCGCACTCGCTGACGGTTGCGAACGCATTGTCGCGGTGGGCGGCGACGGCACCATGAACGAGATCGCCCAGGCACTCGTCGGCTCCCCGGCCGCCCTCGCCCTCGTGCCTTGCGGCTCGGGCAACGGGCTGGCCCTGCATCTCGGTCTGCCCACCCAGCCCCGCCGCTCCCTCGCGCTGCTGGCCGACGCCACCGCCCGCGTCGTGGCCATCGACACCGGCACCGCCAACGGCCATCCGTTCTTCAATGCCATGGGCCTCGGCTTCGATGCCGAAATCAGTCGTCGGTTCAATCGCCTGACCCGTCGCGGACTCCTGGCGTACGCGCGCACGGGACTGGCGGCCTTCCTCCGGCACCGCCCCGAGCAAGTTACGGTATCCGACGGCAACGGCACCCGGGAGACGTTTGCCGCCTTCATCGTCGCCGTGGCCAACTCCGATCAATATGGCAACCACGCCCAGGTGGCGCCCGGAGCCCGCGTGGACGACGGCCTGTTGGATTTGGTGGCGGTGCGCCCGCCAGGTTTGCTCGGCGCGCTGCCGCTCGTGGCACGGCTCTTTCTCGGAACATTCGATCAAAGTCCGCGAGTCTGGCGTCTGCGCGGTTCTCACTTTGTCATCGAACGGCCCACGCCCGGTCTGATCCACACGGATGGCGAGACGCATCTGACTGCTGCAACCGTGAATGTCGCCGTCCGCCCGCGCAGCCTGCGACTGCTGGTGGCCGCCGGATGTCGGATCGCCTCCTCCACTTAACCGGATCCATGCAGTTGGACCATGAATATGCACGAAAACATCCTCGCCCATTCAGGGAATGTAGGGTCGGCCCTAGCGGCCGGACCGTTTGCGCTCGGCAATCGGCTCGTCGACAAGCGACGGTCCTACACTTAATTGCATCGATCCGTCCAGCCCCAGCCAACCATGGACAAGAAGCGCCTCAGAGTCCGCACCGTGATCATCTCCGATGTCCACCTTGGCACGACCGAATGCAAGGTGCGCGAAGTGAACCATTTCTTGCGCAATGTGCGCTGCGAGAAGCTCATTCTCAACGGCGACATCATCGACGGCTGGCAGCTCCGTCGCTCCGGCCATTGGACGAAGGTCCACACCCGGTTTGTCCGCCTCGTGCTCAAGATGCTCGAGAAGCGCGACACGCGCATCGTCTATATTCGTGGCAATCACGACGACGTCCTCGCGGCCTTCCTGCCGCTGGAATTCGAGCATCTTTGCGTGGTTGAGGATCACATTCACGAGGGCCTGCGCGGTCGCTATTTCGTGCTCCATGGCGACGTGTTCGACACCGTCACGAAGAACTTCGCGTTTCTCTCCCACTTTGGCGACTGGGGTTACCAGGTGCTCCTGAAGATCAACCGGGCCTACAACGCCTGGCGGGCCTGGCGCGGCAAGGAGTACTGGTCGCTGAGCAAGGCGATCAAGGCCCGCGTCAAATCCGCGGTTAATCACGTCTCCAAATTCGAAGACCACATCGCCCAACTGGCCCAAGACCATGGGTGCATCGGGGTGATGTGCGGGCACATCCATACGCCCGCGGACAAGATGATCGGCCAGATTCACTATCTGAATTCCGGCGACTGGATCGAGTCGCTCACGGCCATCGTCGAGCACTACGACGGACGGTTCGAATTAATCGACTACCCAACGTTCCTCCGGGATCATCCCATGCCGGCGGAGGAACCGGCGCTGGACACCGCCGAGCCGGTCGATGCATAAAGGTGCCGGCGAGGTCATTACCGCTCGATGACCCCGGGGCAATTCACTCTACGCCAAACGGAAAGAAATCGTGATACAGGACGATTTTGAAATCGGCGGTGTCCTTGACGTAAAAACGCACGTCGTACGGCCCCGGGGGAAGCGCAATGGCGAACGCCGCCAGATACGATCCGCGCGCATCCGTCGTCACGGTCTGAAAGTCGAAGTATCTTTCCGAACCGCCGCCGGGCACGGGATCGATCAGGTTGGCATTCCCCGCCAGCTTCGGATTCCCATTGAGCGTCAGGATATACGGGTGCGCAGGAAGCAGCCCATCCAGGGCGACCCGCACGACAAATCCGCCGGGGAACGAGCGGTGAAACTGGATCCCGCCTGAGGCGCCCGCTACCAACCGGCCCCACTGCGGGAAGGCGGCAAGGTCGAGCGGAGCGGCAAATTCGGCCGGTTGCTCCAGGTCGGTCCTGAACGCCCGGGAAAAGGCCGCTTTCGCCGCCGCTTGCGGCACGGGTGTCGATGGGTGCAGGGCGGCGCTCTCGCCCTTGCCGAAAACGATCACGTTGTGAGCTGGAACAACCCCGCCCAATTGAAGTGAAGCGAGGATCAGCGGGATGGTCATGGGAGGATAGACTGCAATTGCCGAATCGACTGGGTCCCTTGAATGGAGACGCCCGGCGCAGACCGGCAATAAAAGACGCGATGCGCCCAATGTCGACCGCGTAGGGGCGCACCCGGCGTGCGCCCGTAACCAACGACTGGCCCACGGGCGCAGGCAAGCTGCGCCCCTACAGCGGATTCAGAAAAGGTGTAGCCGCGAGCGCCAGCGAGTGGACGGACCATCCGCTCGCTGGCGCTCGCAGCTACGTTCGTGTTCTCGGCCACAGTTCAATTCAATTCGCTCTAGTAATGAAGACCTGTGCTACGGCGTTGGTGATGGAGGTCATTCGTCCAACTGATTGTTGGCCGGTTGAGGGTTAGCTAGCTTGATCGGCCGTTGCGGTAGCCCCTAAGCTTCAGGCGTTCTTAGAAAACCCCTCCCAAAATGCCCCCTGAGACCGTTCCGCCCGAACTGCCGACCCAACTGAGCGCGTGGAAAGATGAAGAGGTCGCCCTGCTCGAATCGCTGGAGCAGATCGAGCATAAGCATGGTTTCATCCCTCGCAATATCGCCGAGGAGGTTTCGCGCGTGCTCGAGGTCAAGCTTGAGCGCCTGCGCAAGCTCCAGATCAAGGTCGAGAGCAACGTCCGCAAGGAGGTGGACACCCTGGTGACGAAATGGAAGGACGAGGAGGGCAGCCTCATCCTGATCCTGCATGAGATTGAAAACCAACACGGCTATGTGCCGCGCGAGATCGCGATGGAGGTCTCCTATGCGCTCGGGGTGAAGCTCGCGCGCATCTACGAGGTGCTGACCTTCTACCACTACTTCAAACTCAAGCCGCCCGGCCGCCACAATATGTCCCTCTGCCTGGGCACCGCGTGCTACCTCAAGGGCGCTCCCGCCATGCTCGCCGAGGCCAAGACCCTGCTCAAGGTCGAGGAAGGCTGCACTACCGCCGACCGCGAATGGCACCTCGATGTCGTCCGCTGCATCGGTTGCTGCGGCATGAGTCCCGCGATGGTCGTCGACGGCAAGACCTATGGCCGGCTGAACGCCTCCGATGTGTCGCGCATCGTCAACCAAACCACCCAGCCCAAGGCTGCGTCATGAACAAGCTCACTTTTGCCGATCTGGAGAAATACGCGAAGACCATGGCCGACTCGGGCCCGAACTGGGTGCGGGTGAGCATCGACACCGGCGGGATCGCGGCCGGAGCCGACACGGTCTGCACCATCTTTGAAAAGGGCGTCGGCACCCTGGGATTCCCGGTCGAAGTCCGCCACGTCGGCAGCCTCGGCTACTCCTTTGCCGATCCGCTCGTAGAGATCGCCCGCGAGGGCATGCCGCGCGTGATCTACGGCCGCGTCGACGATGAGGTTGCCCACCAGATCCTCCAGGACCACCTGGCCGGCCGCCGTTTGCTCGACGACCACATCCTGGCCTGGCGCAACCGCGCCCTGACCTTCGACGGCCCCAGCACGCACATCCTGGTCAAGGACACCAGCGCCGAGAAGGGCGACAAGTCCCAGTTCTTCCAGTTCTCCCTCGCTGAGGAACTCAAGCGCTGCAACCTGCAGGACAAGGTGCAGGTGGTGCGCGCGCTCGACATGGGGGTTTATGACGAGGGGGTGGCCGTGCAGTTCCTGCCTTCGCGCGTCACCTATACCAATGTCCTGGCGCCCGATGTGGCCCGCATCGTCAAGACCAGTGTGCAGGGCAAGAAAATCATCGACGACCTGCTCTACAAGAAACCCGACAAACAGGTGCGGGTGGTCATGCGTAACTGCGGCAAGTTCGACCCGGAGAATTTTCAGGACAGCCTGCGCTACGGCGTCTACCAGGGCCTGGTGCGCGTCCTCAGCGGCATGAAGCCGGAGGACGTCATCGCCGAGATGAAAACCAGCGGCCTGCGCGGTCGCGGCGGCGCCGGCTTCCCCACCTGGCTCAAGTGGCAGATCACGCGTGCCGTTCAGCGCACGCCCAAGTACATCATCTGCAATGGCGACGAGGGCGACCCCGGCGCCTACATGGATCGCAGCGTGCTGGAAGGCGATCCTCACAGCGTGCTCGAGGGCCTGATCATCGCGGCCTACGCGATTGGCGCCGCCCGCGGCTACTTCTACATCCGCGCCGAGTATCCGCTCGCCGTGAGCCGAGTGGAGAAAGCCATCGCCGACGCGCGGGCCGCCGGCCTGCTGGGTGACAACATCCTCGGCTCCGGCTTTTCCTTCGACGCCAAGGTCCGCCTCGGCGCCGGCGCATTCGTCTGCGGCGAGGAGACTGCGCTCATCGCCTCGATCGAGAGCAAGCGCGGCAGCCCCAGCCCGCGGCCGCCTTATCCTTCCGAGCGCGGCCTCTTCGGCCAACCTACCGCCATCAATAACGTCGAGACGCTGGCGGCAGTGCCGGCGATTCTCGTGCGGGGCGGGACTTGGTACTCCCAACACGGCGTGGAGAAATCCCGCGGGACAAAGGTCTTCGCCGTCACCGGCAAGGTGAGGCATCCCCAGCTCGTAGAGGTTCCGCTCGGCGTCACCCTGCGCGACATCGTCTTCGACCTCTGTGGCGGCGTCTTCGGCGGCAAGGCCATCAAGGCCGTGCAGACCGGCGGCCCGTCCGGCGGCATGATTCCCGAGCATCTGCTCGACACGAAGGTCAGCTACGAAAGCCTGCAGGAGCTTGGCTCGATCATGGGCTCCGGCGGCATGATCGTGATGGACCAGGACGATTCGATGGTGGAAGTGTCGCGGTTCTACCTCCGCTTCTGCGTTGACGAGTCCTGCGGAAAATGCGCCCCCTGCCGGATCGGCGGCTACCAGATGCTGCAAATTCTTAACCGGCTGGCCCGCGGCCGCGGAGAGAAAGGCGACGTCGAACGCATTCGCGCCATCTCCACGGCCATGCAGAAGGCCTCCCTCTGCGGCCTTGGGCAGACCGCCCCGAACCCGGTGCTTTCCGCCCTGCGTTACTTCGAACCCGAGTTCAAGGCCTACCTCGAAGGCGGCGTCAGTTACGCGCGCAAGATGTCCGCGAACCGTCCCCCCGAGCCCGTCGCCGCCGAACCCGCCAACGCCTGACCCCGCCCCGCCATGGTTGCCACTGCTACTCCCCCTTCCGCTCCGCCCGCCGTCAACGTCAAGATCAACGGCCTGCCGGTCACCATCCCCGCCGGCACGACGATCCTCGAAGCCGCGCGTCAGGTGCAGGTAAAGATCCCGACGCTCTGCAAGGACGACGATCTCCTGCCGACCGCGGCCTGCGGTCTGTGCATCGTCCAGATCGCCGGACAGCCGCGCATGCCCCGCGCCTGTTGCACCCCCGTGGTCGAGGGCATGGACATCACGACCCACAGCGGCGCGCTCACCGACATCCGCCGGACCGTGCTCGAACTGCTGCTTTCAACGCACCCAAGCAGCTGCCTCACCTGCGGACGGAACGGCACCTGCGAGTTGCAGGCGCTCGCCGCCGACTTCGGCATGCGCACCGAGAACATCAAGCGCATCGTCACCCCCATCCCGCCCGACACCTCCAACGGCTCGATCATCATCGACTTCACGAAGTGCATCAAATGCGGCCGCTGCGTGCAGGTCTGCCAGGAGGTGCAAAACGTCTGGGCGTTGTCCTTCCTCGACCGGGGCATCAACACCCGCATGGCGCCCGCCGGCGACATCACCCTCGCTGAGTCACCCTGCGTAAAATGCGGCCAATGCTCCAACCACTGTCCGACCGGCGCCATCGTCGAGAACGACGAAACGCCCGCCGTCTGGGCCGCGCTGCACGACGCGACCAAGTATTGCGTGGTGCAGATCGCCCCGGCCGTGCGCGTGGCCATCGGCGAGGCCTTCGGTCTGCCGCCCGGGACCGACCTCACTGGCAAACTTTACACCGCGTTCCGCCGTCTCGGTTTCAAAGCGGTGTTCGACACGAATTTCTCCGCCGACCTCACGATCATGGAGGAGGCAAGCGAGTTCATCGAACGCTTCGTCCACAAGCGTGGCCAGCTCCCCCTGATCACCTCGTGCTGCCCGTCGTGGACGGACTTCATGGAGAAGGTGCATTACGACTTCATCGACAACTTCTCCACCGCCAAGTCCCCACAGCAGATGCTGGGCGTGCTCGCGAAGACCTATTACGCAAAGAAGCTCGGGCTCGATCCGGCCAAGATCTACGTTGCTTCCTTCATGCCGTGCACGGCCAAGAAATATGAGCTCGAGCGCACCAACGAGATGTACGCCTCGGGCTACATCGATGTGGACATCGCCCTCACGACTCGCGAACTCGCCCGCCTGATCAAGCAGTCCGGCCTCGATTTCCTCAGTCTGCCGGACGGCAAAGCGGACAGCATCCTCGGCGACTACACCGGCGCCGGCGCGCTGTTCGGCGTCACGGGCGGAGTCATGGAGGCGGCGCTGCGCACCGCCTATTTCTTTGTCACCGGCCACAACTTGGAGCAGGTGGAATTCGAGTCGGTGCGCGGATTGCAGGGCGTGAAACAATCGGAAGTCACCATCAACGGCTCGACCATCCGCATCGCCGTGGCCCACGGCCTGGCCAATGTCGAGAGCGTGCTGGAGGAAGTCCGCGCCGCCCGCGTCGCCGGCCGCGAACCGCCGCTTCATTTCATCGAGGTCATGGCCTGCCCCGGCGGCTGCATCGGCGGCGGCGGGCAGCCCTACGGGGTGACGGGCGAGGTGCGGACCAAGCGCGCCGCGGGCCTGTACCAGCACGATCGCGACCGGCAGCTCCGGCTTTCACACGAGAATCCGGAGGTCAAGCGCGTCTACGACGAATTCCTCGGTCGGCCGCTGAGCCACAAAGCCCACGAGTTGCTCCACACGCGCTACACCGCCCGCCCGCTCTACAAACGGTGACCGGCGCATTTCTCACCGCGCTGTTCTTCGCCAGCAATGCCGTCTGCGCGCGGCGCGCAGCGCTGCATTACGGCGGCACGACCGGTAACTTCCTGCGCCTGTTGCTCGCCGCGGCACTTCTTGGGACGTGGGCGCACGCCGCGGGCCAGGGGATGGGCGGCGGCGCATTCGGCTGGTTCCTCGTCAGTGGCGCCGTCGGTTTCGGCCTCGGCGGCCTGACGATGTTTCACGCCCTGCCGTTGATCGGCTCCAACCTGAGCATGCTCATTGTGCAATGCGGATCCGCCGTCGCCGCCGCGGCGATCGAATGGCTCTGGTTGGGCTCACGGCTCTCCACGGCGCAGGCCGGACTGGCCGCGCTGACGCTCGCCGGTGTGGCCGTAGCCTTAATAGGTCCGATGGGTCCGATACGACCTATTGGTCCCATAAAAACCCCGACTGCGAACCCGCCCCGTTATGCCCTTGGCCTCGCCCTCGCCGTCGTGTCCGCCTGCGCCCAGGGCGGCGGCGCCGTCATCAGCCGCAAGGCGTTCGGCGCACTACACGCCCACGGTTTTTTTATGGATGGCGCCACATCGGCCTATCAGCGCGTGCTGGGTGGCCTCGCGGTCGGCACGTTCGCCCTCCTGGTGGTGCGGTGGCGGACCGGTACGGAGCAAAAAATTCGGGAGGAAGAGCCGGTGTCCGCGCCGGCGCAGGCATTGCCGCCCTGGGTGTGGGTCGTGCTCAACACGTTGCTCGGGCCCGTGCTGGGCGTCACCTGCTATCAGTGGGCCTTGCGCGCCAACCCGGCAGGAGTGGTCCTCCCGATTGTCGCCACCGCGCCATTGCTCACCGCACCCATCGCCTGGATGCTCGAGCGAAGCCGGCCGACTCCCCGGTATTGGATCGGCGCCGGGCTCGCGGTTCTGGGTGTAGCCGGCCTGGCGGTGGCAAGATAGCAACTGCGAGTTCCCTTTCCTGTAGAAATAAAAAAATGCACGTTAGCGCCACAATCAAAGGTAGCGCCGTTCTCCGACCGGCGATTTCGCCAGTCGAAGACTGGCGCCACATCGCGGGCCGTTTGGCCAACGTGACAACGCGCTTGCTCGGAACTCTGCGCCCTCTGACGCTGGGAGTCACGTTGCTCACTGCGCTGCGGGCACAGACCACCCCGCCCGCCAATGACGAGCCCGTGCGGCTCGACACGATGATGGTGCTCGGCGATGCCGTGCCCGGCCTGTACGACGCGGCGCCCGCATCCTCCGCCGGCCTTCCTCCCAGTCTCGCCACGACCGTCGCTGACGTTCCCGGCCTGGCCATGCACCATATGGGCGCGGCGGCGGCGGAACCCTTGCTGCGCGGTCTCGGTTCCGACCGTGTCGTGACGACGCTGGACGGTCTGTCTCTCCCCAACGCCTCTCCCACCCGCACGGATTCCCCTCTTGCCCTGATCGGCGGAGGCCTGATTGCCGGCTTTGACGTCAGCAAGGCAGTGCCCTCGGTGACGCTCGGCCCGCCGGCCAACGCTGGATATATTGCGCTGGCGCTCGCGCCCGGCAGCGGCGCCGGTCAGAGCAACCTGAGTTACGCCAACACCGAGTGGGATTTCGATCGCAACGGCAGTGACGTGCTGGCCGGCGCCACCGGTCGGAGTCATGACTGGAGTTACCGGGCCGCGGGCGCCGCGCATTCACTCGGCAACTACACCTCGGGCGACGGCACGGTGGTGCCAGCGGAAGACCGAAACGAGGGAACGGCGCTGGAACTCGGATGGCAGCCGGACCCCAACCATCGGCTCCAGCTCGGGACTCTTTTCTCCCGGCAGGAGCTCGCGGTGAATTCCGCCCTGCCGCTCGACACGCGCGCTACCGACACGATGGCAATGAACGTGGAATACGACTGGGCTGGATCCGACCAGACCCGGATTGCGACCCGGTTTGGTGTCGGACTCACGGATCCCCATCTCGACAACCGGGGTCGCCCCGCCCCGGCCTTGGTCACCGCGGACGGCCGGACTCTCAGCCTCGCCGCGGGAGTTTCTGCGCGTCACGAAACGGCTGGAGGTGATGAAGTTGCGATCGGGGTCGATGCCACCCAGGAGGAACGCCGCCTGGAACGGCATCGACCGGGAGCGGTGGACCTGCTCTGGCCCGATCTCTACCAGCAGGATCTGGGCGGATTTGCGGAGTACACCCGGAAAATGACCCCCGATTGGAAGCTTCGGCTCGGAGCGCGTCTGGACACGGTGAAAAGCGAGGCGCGCGCCGCCGACGGCCTGGCGTTCAATCGCATCATTCGCGATCTTTACGTCGCCTACGATGGCCCCGCTGCCGCCCAAACGAACCAGGACGAACCCGCCGGCGCGGCCAATGTGCTCCTGACCGGACAGCTCGCAATGGGCTTCACCACATCGCTCGGGACAGGCTTCAGCCGCCAGCCGACCGGCGCCACCGAACGGTACCGCGCGTTTTCCGATGCGCTGGACGGCGGATACGAGATTGGAAATCCGACTGCGAGGACCGAAGACAAATACGAACTCGACTGGGGCCTGCACTGGCAGCGGCAGACGTTCTCGGTCAACTTCGATCTTTTCGGCAGTTATCTTCCGGACTACCTGTACCGCACGGTCGTCGGCACAACAACGCCGCCAGCACCTCCGCCACCGGGAGCAGTGGTTTACGGCTATCGGGCGATCGAGGCCGACTTTTGGGGCGGCGAAATGAACCTGCTCTGGCAGCCGGCCCAAGACTCGTGGTTCCAGCTGACCGGGGCCAGCGTGGCGGCCACCGATCGCGATGCGCATCACCAGCTGCCGGAGATTCCGCCCGCAACGCTCGCGTTCGCCGCAGGGCACGCCTGGTCCGGCACCGGTCTCAAGCCGTGGATTGAGTTCGGACTGCGCTACACCGCCTCAAGGAACAATCCGGCGCCGGTCGACATGCCGGTCTTTGCCAACACCTCAGCCTTCACCCTCGGCAGCCTTCAGGCCGGCTTTTCGTGGCGCAGGATCCGGATCTCGTGCGCCGTAGAGAATCTCTTCAACCGGAATTACCACGAGTACTTGTCGCCGCCCGCCGCCGGCAGTCCGGCCAGCGGCGATCTGATCCCGGGGACGCGCATCCCCGGTCCCGGCCGCAGCGTCCTGCTGATGATCAGCTACCGCGGACGATGACTCAGTAGTGTCTAGTTGGAGGGCGCTGCTAGAACGTGACCAGCATTTCCGCACGCAAATAGCTCAGAAGATCCCGCCGCGCATAATAATTTCCCTCGCGCAGGACTTCGGCCCAGACCTGTCCGCTCAGGTGCTTGCTGAATTGGCGCTTCACCCACAATTGGACGAAATTCCCGCGGAAGTGACCATCGCGGCTGAACAAGGCGGGGTTCAGGGTGCGGGTCGGCACGCTCTCGGGCGCGAACCACGCATTGTAGGTCAGGCTGACCGTCGTGCCCTTCGCCGGGACGAAACTCCAGCTGGGCCCCACCCGCAGAAGATTGTTGAGCTGAGCGATCTTCCCGGCGGTTTCCATCGGGTACGAATAGATGTAAAGTTCGCTGAAGCGCGGCCAGCGCCCACACAGGACGTCGAACATCTCGTCTTTCCCGGTCGTGTTGGGATCGTCGCCGGATAGGTATTCGCCAACGAGGCTCACCTGGTTGTCCATCGGATCCTCGCACAGGTAACTCAGCTTCGCGTTCCAGCCATAAGCTTGGATGTCCCGACGGACCGCGCCGAGGTTCACCGGCGTCCGGACGCTTGAATCCTGTTTCCAGCCCCATTGCCACGCGCCCTCGGCGGAATACCGCCAATGCGGCGCCGGCGTGCCGCTGAGTTTCCCGCCAAGGGTATAAATGTCTCCGCTGTCGCTATAGGCAAACACCGCTTCGTCCCTCTTGTAGATGAAATAGCCGTCCGCCTGGGTATTAGGCAGCGATTTGTTCGACGCATACAGGATCAGCCCCCGCTCGTTCTGCTCCGTCAAGCTGTAAGTGCCTTCGCGGCCCAGGATCGGCAGCCAGGTGTCCGGCCGCGCGTGCTGATCGATGCAGACCAGGTCGAACTTCGTCTTGATTCCCTGTGCGTCCAGCGTCGCCCGGACGCTGTCCAGGAAAAAGGACCACGAACCGTCCGCCGGCGTGCTGTCGGCCACCAGCCACCAGTTCAACGGATCGCCAAACTGCACGTCCTGGCGGCCGGCGGTAATCGTCAGGGGCAGGCCGAAAGCATGCGCCCATTTCAGGTTGAAGTTGTCCAGGATTCCATAACGATCTTCCGTGCCGGTGCCAGGATGCTGTTTGGCGAAAGCCGGCTCCACCCAGATGCGCGGCTCGGCGGCGAGGCGCACATTGAATGTAAAATCCGGGGCGATCGTCGCGGTGCTCCAGAGCCGGGCGCGGATGCGGAAGAGGTCCTGTTCGTGCAACGGGGCCGTCCCATTCAACGTGAGGGCGTTGTCGAAATACTCGTTGCGCACCCGCAGGTCACCGCCCCAGGTCAACCAGGGTGCGGAAGCCGAGGGCTCCGGCAATAGTTGTGTTGCGGGCGCCGGCGACGGGTTCATGCCAGCGGGGGAAGTGGTGGCCGAATTCTGACCGTACGCCATCGTCAGGGTGGCAGCCAAGGTCAGCAATCCAGCGGTAACGCGGACAGGGTGCGTGATCATGAGAGCGGCAACGAAGGGGGTAGACGCGACGGGCCTTAATGAGCGAAAACCAGCCGTCTGGAAACTGCCTTTTTCTGCTAACAGAGTCTCTTCTTCGCTGTAGAAGAAGATCCTCGGCCAGCCCACGTTAGCTGAAGCGCAACCGCCGGTCGAGCCGAGCTACTGCATCGGACACTGGCGGTGACGGCGCACCGCCCTCCAGACACGATGGATTGCTGGTGGGCGGTGCGCCGTCATCGCCGAGATCGTTCCTAACCCCGGCCCGAGCGCAGAACGGAACCGAAGATTCTGCCGGCTCCCGGCTTGAGTCACGACGCCGGTCGGCCCAATAGTCGCCATTATGAGATTCTCCCTGGCGCTTTGTGCCGCTTTCACAGCGGCTGTCCTGATCCCGGAGGCACGGCCTGCGGTCGTCGCCAATCCACTTTTCTCCGATCACGCGGTTCTGCAGGCGGGTCGTGACGTGCCGGTGTGGGGCACGTCCAACAATGGGGAACAGATAACGGTGGAGATTGCCGGCCAGAAAGCCGCGACGACGGCGAAAGATGGCCGCTGGCTGGTGCGCCTGAAGGCGCCGCCCGCCGGCGGCCCTTACACCATGACCATCGCCGGCGAGAATACCGTGACGATCTCAGACGTCCTCGTCGGCGAAGTCTGGGTCTGCAGCGGCCAGTCGAATATGGAGCGCCAGCTCGGCCTCCGGGAAGGACAGAAACCGATTGTCAACTGGGAACAGGAGGTGGCGGCGGCCAATTACCCGCAGATCCGCCAGTTCTACGTGCCGCAGAAGACCGCACTCTTACCGGCGGCATCGGTCGAGGGAAAATGGGTCGTTTGTTCGCCTGGCACCGTGGCCGATTTCACCGCGATCGGTTACTTTTTCGGACGCGATCTATTCCAAGCCCG
>Ga0182027_10003700_pt1 | contig 24011 bp, 31 predicted proteins | sample 712E1DmetaG_FD_121300 | JGI IMG/M metagenome (GOLD analysis project Ga0182027, IMG submission 121300) | Permafrost microbial communities from Stordalen Mire, Sweden - 712E1D metaG (Illumina Assembly) | ecosystem: Environmental > Terrestrial > Soil > Wetlands > Permafrost | place: Sweden... | reverse complement strand
TTTGCTGGCCATGAGTATGACGCGGCCTCGGGGCTTAGTTATCAAGGCGCTCGTTACTACGATCCAGCGTTAGGCAAGTTCTTGAGCGAAGACCCGGCATTCCTTGACTTGGGCGACGCCAAATTCTCCGACAGCTACGGTCGCTCCCTAGCCGACCACTTGTCGAACCCGCAGAGCCTCAACTCCTATTCCTACGCCAACAATAATCCGATAATATACAGGGACCCGGACGGCAGGATCCTCCCGATTATCCTCGGGGCATTAGTAGCCTACGGTTGGGCTAGCTTGGCTATTCAGGCGTACGACGCTAAGACCGTCTTGATTGACCACCCGGAAGTGTTTACGACTGAGCAGAAGAACGCAGCCCGAGACTCCTTGGCACTTGGCGCAATCATGACCGTAGCGGGCTTTGGCTCTGAAAAGTACGCGGCCACGATTGGACCGGAGGCGGTGCAGCTTAGTAACGGGCTATTCGGTATACTTGGTGTTGGGCAGGATGCAGAAAGTGTGCTGCATCCAAAACAAGATGCGAGCAAGGGTAGCGGGCAAGAGACCCGTTCAACCCAAAACAACGGCAACAACTCCGTACCGAATAGTAATGGAAGTACCACGAGCTTGGGCAACCGTTCTAGCAGTGCAACCAACAGCAGAAATACGCCGAGTCAAACAGTCGCACGACCCAATAGCGGTACAAGCAGCAACCAGTGTTCCCAGAGCACACCGGTTTATGGACCTAAGAGACCCACATTGGCCACGCCATAACAGAACCCTATGAAGTATCTGCTGTTGATTGTCGGAATAGCCTTCGTGGTTGTCGGATCAGTATCTGCCACAAGAGACATCAAATCGGCCACTAAAATCAAATGGGATTGGCGGAGCTTCCCGTATGCTGCCCTGAAGATGGCTGGTTTCGGCGTCATCTTGCTCATTCTCGCTTTCCTGATCTTCTCAAAGCGGTAACCGTATGGACAGGCAAGAGGCAAAGAGCAAGATAATCGGCTATTTCCGACAGCAGATAAAACTGCAGGAGGAACGACCAGATTACCGTCCCCAGATTCAGATGGGGTTTCTCGATGCGCTGTTCCGCGATGAAATGCAAAAGGTTCCGGCATGGCAACACGACGCGGTCCTGTCCGTCGCCAGGGAGATAATCCAAGAGATGATCAACTGCGGCACCCTGTATCCCGGACAACGGGGACAGGTCTTCGGCAGCGACTTCTATCCCTGGCTGACTATTACGGAGTACGGCAAGCAGGTGTTTACGTCCGAGGACTGGTTGCCGTACGACCCCGACGGCTACCTGGCGGAGCTGAAACGGATGGCCCCGGAAATCGACGATGTGACGCTCGCATACATTGGCGAGTCCGTCGCGTCGTTCAACAGGCACCACCTCCTTTCGGCGACCATCACCCTGGGCGTGGCCTCCGAAAACCTGATGCTGGCGTTGATTGAGGCGTATCGGGACTGGATTAAGGACGCCGAGCGGAAGGGGAGATCCGAGAAGCACATCGCGGACAAGTGGATCTCCACCCAGTACGCCGAGTTCAGGAAGGAGTTCGTTTCCGACATCAAATCGCTCCCCAAAGAACTACAGGCTGATTGGGAAACTTACCTAGACGGGATATTCAACTTCGTGCGGCTGAACAGGAACAGTGCAGGGCATCCGACCGGCAAGGCGATGAGCGCCAAGGTCGTTTACGCCGACCTGCAGATTTTCGCGGACTACGCTCGTTACATCTTCAACCTGATAGGCCACCTCAAAAACCACTAGGAAAGCGGAGCGGGTGTCGGCCAGCGCACTTTCGCTGGGCATGAGTATGACGTGGCTTCCGGCCTCTCGTACATGAAGGCACGGTACTATGACAGCTCGGTCGGCCACTTCCTGTCGGAAGATCCTCTCTTCCTGAGTCTTGGTGACGTCGGTCGCGCAGGTGATATCATGGACAAGTCGGATTCCGCAGCCGCCGAGCGGGGATTGCGGTCCGCACGTAAGACTGGCGCCAACGACGCTTCCAAGTTGCGTCGGCTCCTATCTGACCCGCAACAACTCAACTCTTATGCCTATGCGAGAAATAATCCGCTGGCGCTTGTCGACCCTAGCGGGTTGGTAGGGGTTGGGGTTACAGTCGGAGGGACGGCGGAGATTGGCGACTACATGGCTGGTGCCGGTGCAACCGCATCAACAGGTGGAGGCGTATTCTGGGGAAGTTCCACGGGATTTAGCTTGGGAGGTATTACCAGTGCCGGTTCATTCGCTGCCTGCTCTTCTGGTGAAGCTTCCTATCCGTCATCTCCCAAAAATGATAACCATGTCTTAGGAGCTTATACCGGTGCTGGGGCCAGTATCTTCCTGACCAATGCCGATAGCGCCAGCGACCTGTCGGGTGCCTCCAAGACCTACTCGATAAACCTCGGGTTCTTTCTGCGAGGAGGCACCATCCAGATATCGTCCGGTAAAAATGCCGAGGGCAAAACAATATGGATGTTCAGCTACGGAGGCCCAATACCTGGGGCTCCAGCGACAGGCGTTGGATTCGGCGCAAGCGCGAGTGCCTACAACACCCAAACAACGGTATCCAATAAAAGTGCCACCAAGACTAAGCAACAACCACAATGAGTGCTTTCACTAAAAGGTATTGGCCAGTTCTGATAGTCCTGTCCATTCTGGAAATCGTATTCGCAATGATGGTCTTGTCGGCTACCGCGCCCAACGACCCGTCTAACCGATCTCTCGGGGTGTGCTTGATAATCGTGGGAGCGCTGCTGATGATGTTTAGTGGCGCGCTGGGACGTTCGGCCATTAAGCAGAGTCGCTCATTGCCAGCTAACATAGTTAAGGTGTGGGACTTCTTCGGGGTAGAGGGATTGCAACGTCTCTACCTCGGTCTTGGGATAGTTCTTGCAATTGCCGGACTGGTCGAGTTGGTAAGGCTCCTGATTGTACGTTAGGAAACTGCCACTTATGGTTACCAATAACCGTACCTGGTACTAGGGGGACAGGTGAGTGAGCTTAAACGGTATCTTCTTCGTCCTGCCGTTTTTCGAAATAAGGCGGGACACCTGTCCCTAAAGTACCAGGTGACACGGGTGGGGCTTGCGTGGTTTGGGGTGCTTGGTGTAGGCCGGTGGCCATATGAGAGTGCCGCGGAGCCAGGTGGTCGCCGGAGGGGGAACCTACCACGTCATCGCCCGCGGGAACGGGCGCATGTCGGTTTTTCACGCGCCGCCGGACTACGCCGCCTACCTTGAGCTGCTCCGCGAGGCGGCCTGGCGGTTCAAGGTCGACATCTTCCACTACTGCCTCATGCCGAACCACGTGCACCTGCTCGTGCGCCCCGCGTCCGATCTCGCGTCCTTCATGCACGCGATCCAGATGCCGTACGCGAAGCGGTTCTGCAAGCGCCGGAAGTTCTTCGGCCACGTCTGGTCCGGCCGGTACCGGAGCATCCCCATCGATTCCGACGCCTATCTTTACGCCTGCGGAAACTACGTCGAGATGAACCCCGTGCGCGCGGGGCTGGTCGCCAAGCCGGAAGACTGGCCGCATTCGAGCTACCAGGTCTACGCATTCGGTCGGCCTGACCCCCTCGTCACCGTCGACCCGTTCTATCCCGGCACCGCCTCGACCGACCCGGAACGCCAGGAGCATTACCGCGAACTGGTCGGCAGGACTCGCATGATATGAGCCTGAAGGAGGCCAAACAGGACCTGTAGCCTTAAGTTTTAGCCTTGTTTTAAGGTTATAACCAGGGGTTGAGCGCAACATCAGCCTTATTGTGCTATAATGGTTCAGGTTACCTATCCACACCCGCTTATGGCATCACGAGCTAGCTATTTGGGGATTGATTTCGGCTCCGGCGGCATCAAGCTGGTCGAATTAGCCAACGAAAAGGGGCGCGCCCGCCTCTTCACTTACGCGTTCGTCGAGCGCCCGCCCGCCGAGGCCAATATCAACTACCTGGACGACCCCAAGGCGACGGCCGAACTGCTGAAGAAAATGCTCAAGTCGGCCAAGAACGTCTCTCGCAAGGCCGTGGCTGGGCTCCCCATTGCCTCGGTCTTCACCTCCATCATCAACGTCCAGAAGACCTCAAACGCCGCGGAGATGGACGAGGCGGTCAAGTGGCAGGCCAAGAAGCTCATCCCGCTCCCCATCGAGGAGATGGGCCTCATCTGGCAGGTCATGCCGTCCGCTTCTCCCAAGGCCGAGGACAAGTACCAGGAGGTGCTGATCACCGCCGCCGCCAAGACGATGATCCAGAAGTACACCAGCATTTTCGCGATGGCGGGCCTGGAGCTCTTGAGCCTCGAGACGGAGGCCTTCGCGCTCATCCGCTCGCTCGTCGGACGCGATAAGTCCACGACCATGCTCGTGGACGTCGGCGCCAACCGCACCAACATCATCATCGTCGAGAACGGCATCCCATACGTCAACCGGAGCATCGCCGTCGGCGGCAACAACGTCACCCGGGAAGTCGCCAACGCCCTGGGCCTGCCGGAAGACCAGGCCGAGACCATGAAGCTCGATGCCGCCGCGCTCGGCGCCCTGTATCAGGGCGGGGGATTCCCCAAGGTCTTCGAGAAGGTCTTCGCGCCGGTCGTGACCGAACTGAACTACTCGGCCAACCTCTTCCTGGGCCAGAAGGCCAACGAGGGCAAGCGCATCGAGAAGATCATCCTCTCCGGCGGCGGCGCGCTCCTGCCGAACCTGTCCGAGCACCTCGCCAAGGCCATGAACCTGCGCGTCTACATCGGCGACCCCTGGGCCCGCGTCGTCTATCCGGACCCGCTCAAGCCGGTGCTCTCGCAAATCGGCGCCCGGTTCGCGGTCAGCATCGGGCTGGCCATGCGTGACATCGATTAAGAGCCTATGGCTGACATGAATTTCCTCAACACGACGGCGACGCCGCCGACGCCGAAGAAGGACGACGAGGCCAAGCGACCGGCCCAGAACGTCTCTTTTCACGTCCCAGACGCGCCCAAGGCGGCTGGCAACGACATGCTCGGCGGGCTGCGCAGCCTCCTGTCCAAAGTCGATCAACCCTCCGCTAAAGCTTCGGGTGACAAGTCCTCCGACATCGACAGGGTCTTCACGGCCAAGCCCTCGGCTCCGCTCACCGAGCCGACGCTCCCCAAGGCCGACGTACCGGCCCCGATTAAGGTCCCGCCGCTCCGGCCGCTCGCGACCTCGGTCACGCCCTCGCCCACGCCACGACTGGCACCCAAGCCCTCGGCCCCGCCGCCGCGTCCGGCCCCGTTGCCGCCCAAGGGCGACACACTCCGGGTCAGCCTGATCTCCGTCTCCGGCTCCGTCGGCATGTCGGAGCTAGCCGTGCGCGCGCGACTCCGCACCATCATGATCGTGGCCTTGCTCGCGGTCGTCCTCGACGCGCTGATTTTCGGCGGCCTGACCTACTGGCGCGTCCAAGTCGACAAGCAGGTCGCCAGCGACGAGTCCTCGGTGCGCAACCTGAACCAGGAGATCGCGGCGGCGACGACGGCGACGGCGCCGGCCCGCGACCTGCAGACCCTGCTCAAGGACGCCGACGAGGCCCTGAAGAACCACCTCCACTGGACCCAGGTCCTGGCGATGATCGAGTCGGTCATCAAGCCGAACGTGACGCTGTCGTCGATGAGCCTCTCCGACGACGGGACGCTCGCCACCTCGATGACCGCCCCCGATTTCCTGACGGTCGCCCAGCAGATCATCGCGCTCAAGGCTGACCCGCGCATCAAGTCGGTGCCGTTCACCGGCGCTTCGAAGTCGGCCGACGGCTCCGCCACCGTGCCGCTTAACCTGACCTTCGACCCCAGCGTCCTCCTCTTGATGCCGGAATCAACGACGGGAACTCAGCAATGATATGGCGCTTGACCAGAAATCGACATTAGGGAAAATCGCGATCGCGGCGGCCGAGCACAACGGCTTGGTTTCCGTCGCCGTGTTCCTGGGTGTCGTCCTCGTCGGCTACCTGGTGCTCTTCGCTCCGGCGCTTCGTCAGATCTCCGCCGCCAACCGTTCGACGGCCCTGGAGTCCGAGCGGGCGGCCAAGGAGCAGTACCTGACCGAGCTTGGGAACCTGGATAAGGAATACAACAAGATCCCGGCCGATGACATCGAGCGGATTCACGCCATGATCCCGCTTGCGGACGACCTGCCGGCCCTGCTCGTGACCCTCGAGGCCATCGGCCAGGAAAATGACGTCGCCATTACCTCGGTCAACTTCAGCGGCGGCTTGGGCGACAAGCCGAAAGCCGGTTCGGGCCTGGTCCCGATCAACATCAGCATGACCCTGGAACACGCCGACTACGCCCGCTTCAAGCTGTTCCTCGAGGCCATGGAGCATCACCTTCGGATTTTTGACATCGTCAGCATGAGCATGAACCCGTCCGGCGCCCAGTATGCCTTGACCGTCAGGACCTACGTTCATCAGCCCCTGACCCAATGATATGGCACTGAACCGGAAGTCCCAGCGCCAAGTGTTTATCCTCGCCGGCATCCTCCTGGCGTGCGTGGCCGTGCTCGTTTACGCCCTCACCCGCGGCGGCGGGTCAATCGCGTTCACGCCGTTCGCGCCGCCCAAGGTCGAACAGGGCTTCTCCCGCGCCGTTTTCGACAACCCCGAATATCCCAAGCTTTCGACCCCCTTGCAATTGCCGATTCCAGTGGGGCCGCTCGGCAACCAGAACCCCTTCGCCTCCGCGCCCGAAACCAAAAAGTAAGCCATGTCCGTCTTCCTGAAAACCGTACCGGGGCTCCTGGGATTCCTGCATGACCAGGGCCTGTTGCCGGCCGAAGCGGTCGAGAGCCTCGGCATCGAATTCGGCGGCCAGGAGCCCGAAGCGCTGGAAGCCGCCCTCGTGGCCCGCAAGGTCGTGCGCGACGAGGACTTGGCGCGCGCCAAGGCCACCGCCCTGAACTTGGAGTACGTCGACTTGGTCGGTCGCAAGACCCCCATGGAAGTCCTCAATCTCATCCCCCGGACGGTGGCCGAGAACTATCGCGTCATCGCCTACGCCCAGGAGGGGAACCTCGTGGACGTCGCTTACGTCGACCCGATGAACAGCCAGGCCGTGGAGGCCATCGGCTTCCTCATGGCCGAGCGGAACCTGACGCCGGTCCAGGTCGTCACGAGCGCCACCTCCTATGCCGAGGCGCTGAAGCGCTACGGCGCCCTGAAGAAGGAAGTCGCGGCGGTGCTTGAGACCGCCGCGGAGGAAAAGAAGGCCGAGGAGAACAAGGAAGAGGCCGAAGAGACCGCGGGGCTGGAGGAGACGATCAAGGGCGCGCCGGTTTCGCGCATCGTCTCGGTCATCATGCGCTACGCCGTCGACAACAAGGCCTCCGACATTCACATCGAGCCGTGGGGCAAGGACACCCGCGTCCGCTACCGCATCGACGGCGTCCTGCGGACCCTGCTCATCCTGCCGAGTTACCTCCACGCCAGCATCATCTCGCGCATCAAGGTCCTGGCCGTCATGAAGCTGGACGAGACGCGCATCCCGCAGGATGGGCGTATCACCCAGATGATCGCCGGTCGCAACATCGACTTCCGCATCTCGACCCTGCCCGTCTTCAACAACGAGAAGGTCGTGATTCGCGTGCTTGACACCTCGACCGGCGTGCCCAGCCTGGCCCAACTCGGCTTCCGCCAGAAATATTGCGACACGTTCGCCCAGGAGATCCGCAAGCCCCACGGCATGGTCCTGGTGACCGGCCCGACCGGCTCCGGCAAGTCCACGACCCTGTTCACGGTCCTGGGGATGATCAACGACGAGGGGCTGAACATCTCGACGCTTGAGGACCCGATCGAGTACTTCCTGCCGGGCGTGAACCAGAGTCAGGTCCGGCCCGAGATCGGCTTCACCTTCGCCGCCGGCCTCCGCGCCCTCCTGCGCCAGGACCCGAACGTCATCATGGTCGGCGAAATCCGCGACCAGGAGACGGCGGAGCTGGCCATTCACGCGGCGCTCACGGGCCACCTGATTTTCAGCACCATCCACACCAACGACGCCATCGGCGTGGTGCCGCGTCTCATGGACATGGGGGCGGAGCCCTTCCTGCTCTCGGCGACCCTCAACCTGCTCGTCGCCCAGCGCCTGGCCCGGAAGATCTGCGAGCACTGCAAGGAGCCGACGGACGTGCCCGCCGACGTCCTGGAACAGCTCCGGGCGAGCCTCCGGGACACGCCCGCCGAATACCTGCCGCCTGGCTTCGACCCGAACGGGACGATTCCGGCCTTCAAGGGCAAGGGTTGCGTCCGTTGCGGCGAAATCGGCTACAGCGGCCGCACCGTCATCGCCGAGATGATCAGCGTCACCCCCGAAATCCAGCGCCTCATGAACAACAAGTTCCCGATGGCGGAGGTCCAAGCCGAAGTCAAGCGCCAGGGCTGGATCACGATGCGCCAAGACGCCATCATCAAGGTGATTGAGGGCCTGACGACGGTCGAGGAGGTCATGCGGGTGGCCAAGGTCTAAAATTCGGATAAAAAGCGTATACTGGAATCATATGACCGAAGAGAAAAAGAGCGTCAAGATCCTGCTGGTCGAGGACGACTCCTTCCTCGCCAGCGTCTATGCCACCAAGTTCGAGCTCGAGGGGTTCACGGTGTTCCACGCCTCGGACGGCGAGATGGGCGTGACCATGGCCGAGAAGAACGACCCGGACATCGTCCTCCTGGACATCCTGATGCCCAAGATGGACGGATTCGAGACCCTGCGGCGCCTCAAGATGGACCCGAAGCTGGTCCACATCCCCGTCGTGATGCTGACGAACCTCGGCCAGAAGGAGGACGTCGAGCGTTGCCTCAAGGACGGCGCGGTCGACTATCTCATCAAGGCTCACTTCGTGCCGGGCGAGGCGGTCAAGAAGGTCCGGAAGATCCTGAACCTCGCCCAGTAAGCCCAGCCCTAGAATCACGGTTTAACCGCGCCCATGCCGCAGTACGTCTACAAGGCCAAGGATTCCCAGGGGACGCTCGTCGAGGGCGTGGTTGAGGCCGCCAAGGAAGACTTGGCGACTGACCTGTTGCGAGAACGCGGGCTGACGGTCGAGAAGCTCGACCTCCGGCGCACCGAAACCCTCCAGTTCCGCTTCACTTTCCTCCAGCGGGTGACGTCCAAGGACCTAGTGGTCTTCGCGCGCCAGATCGCCGTCATGATCAGCGCGGCCGTGGCGTTGCCCAAGGCCCTGCGGACGACCCTGCGCCAGACCGACAACGAGAAGCTCCGGACGATCCTGATGGACGTGGCCAACGAGGTCGAGGGCGGCGGGCGGTTCTCGGAAGCCCTGGCCAAGTACCCGAAAGTCTTCAACGCGTTCTACGTCAACATGGTCCGGTCGGGCGAGACGACCGGCAAGTTGGACGAGGTCCTGACGTACCTGGCGGACCAGCAGGAACGCGACTATGACATGGTCGGCCGGGTCAAGGGCGCGATGATCTACCCGATCTTCGTGCTGTCCATGATCCTCATCGTCGGTGTCGTGATGATGATCTTCGTGGTCCCCCAGCTCGTCAGCATCTTTCAGCAGTCCGACATCACCCTGCCGATCATGACCCGGCTGCTCATCGCCACGAGCAACTTCTTCACGCGATTCTGGTATCTCATCGTGGGACTGGTCGTCGGCGCCGTTCTTGGCATCCGCTGGAGTTACGGCACGCCGGGCGGCCGCCGGTTCTTCGACGCCTTCCTGCTCCATGTCCCGGTCTTCGGCAAGCTGATCCGTTACATGATCATCAGCCGCCTGACGCGCGGGCTTTCCACGCTGATTGAAGGCGGCGTCGACGTGGTCTCGGCCCTGAAGGTCGTGGCTGGCATCGTCGACAACGAGGTCTATCGCCAGCTCATCATGAACACGATTCAGGAAGTCTCGTCCGGCAGTACCATCGCCACCGCCTGGCACGGCAACAAGGACCTGCCGAACATGGTCGTCCAGATGGTGGCGATCGGCGAGGAGACCGGCCAGCTCCAGAAGGTGCTGGACCGGCTGACCGGCTTCTACACCCGCGAGGTCAACGTCATGGTGGAGAACCTCTCTCGCGCCGTCGAGCCCATCATCATGGTCATCCTTGGCGTCGTGGTCGGTGGCCTGGTGGCGGCGATCATCCTGCCGACTTATTCGCTCGCCCAGCAGATGTGATTATGCGCACGCATGGCTTCAGTCTCAAGGAGGGGATTCTGGCCGGGGCGCTCGTCTTGGCTATCGTCACCTTGGCTGTCCTGGCCACGGTGGACATGTCGCGGCGCTCCCGAGACACCGTCAAGCTCGCTGTCGTCCGGAACATCCAGGCCGGCCTGGAGGACTTCCGGCGCGACCGCGCCTCGTACCCCGCGACGCTCGACCCCGTCCCGGCGGCCCAGAACCTCGCCTTCAAGCCCGGTTACGTCCCGGCTCCCGATGGCTGCGGACCCGATCTGGAACAGCTCTGCAATAGTTATACCCTAAACTTTACCCTGGAAGGGCAGGTCGGCACGCTCTCGGGCGGTGACTGTTCCGTCGGGCCGCAGGGCCTGACTTGTCACCAAGTTAAGGCCAAATAATATGATAGCCACTATTGGCATGAAAGGAGGTGGGGCGAGGAGATTTTGATTCCATCGGAAAAGTGTGCTACAATGTACGGGTAACTCACGATGAGTCTTAATTTGAGACCTATGAAGCGGAAAGGCTTCACCCTCATCGAGCTCCTGGTGGTCATCGCGATCATCGGCCTGCTCTCGACCCTCGCCGTCGTCGCCCTTAACTCGGCCCGTCAGCGCTCCCGTGACGCCAAGCGCGTGGCGGACATCCGCCAGATCCAGACGGCCCTCGAACTGGGCTTCTCGGAGACCTCCGGCTACCCGGTGGCGACTGGCCTCGTCCTCGGTTCCGCCACTGGCTCCAAGGTTCTCTGCAAGGCCACGACCGGCGGCCTGTCTAACTTCGCCTCCGACGCTTCGGGCTGCGCCACGATCTACATGGGCCTAGTCCCGTCCAACCCGACCCCGGGTGCCACCGGCGACACCGGCTACGTCTACAACGGCAGCACTAGCAACTACACCCTGACCTTCATGCTTGAGGGCGCGACCGGTCAGCTCCTCCAGGGCGCCAACTGCGCCAACCCCAACGGTATCCAGGGCAAGTCCGGCTCCTACTCCCCCGGCACCACCTGCTAACCTCGGTACCCCAGGACCCGCCTCGAAAGGGGCGGGTTTTGAGTTCGTCGGAAAAGGTTCTATAATACGCAGGTAAATCACGACGAGTCTATTTTAAAGACCTATGAAGCGGAAAGGCTTCACCCTCATCGAGCTGCTCGTGGTCATCGCGATCATCGGCCTGCTCTCGACCCTCGCCGTCGTCGCCCTTAACTCCGCCCGTCAGCGCTCGCGCGACGCCAAGCGCGTGGCCGACATCCGCCAGATCCAGACGGCCCTCGAACTGGGCTTCTCGGAGACCTCCGGGTATCCGACGGAGGCCTCGCCCGTCGTCCTCGGTTCCAGCACCAGCACGGTCCTCTGCAAGAACGCCTCGGGCGTGTCTGATTGGCAGACTTCCGCCACCAGCCCCACTGTTTGCGGCACCATCTACATGGGCCTCGTCCCGTCGAACCCGACTCCGAACGGCGCGCCGTATACCTATACTTCCGCCGCCGGCAGCACCTACACCCTGACCTTCACGCTCGAGGGCGCGACCGGTCAGCTCCTTCAGGGCGCCAACTGCGCCAACCCCAACGGCATCCAGGCTGGCTCTTCCTGCTAACCCCGATACCCCAGGACCCGCCTCGAACGCCGTGTACTACACGGCACAAGGGGGCGGGTTTTTGCGTTACGTCCTTGTTTTTTCGTGCTATAATAGGCGGAGGTTTCCATTAACGCCATCTTATGCGCCGTCCCGCTTTTACCCTGATTGAGCTGCTACTCGTCATCGCAGTCATCGGCCTCTTGGCTGCCTTGGCCGCCGTGGCCCTCGGCAGTGCCAGTGCCAAGTCTCGGGACGGTCGCCGTCTGGCCGACTTGGAGGCTTTTCGTCAGGCCCTTCAGCTGGCCAACGGGAGCCTGGGGGCTTATCCCGCCGGGACTGACGTAGTGCTCGGCACCGCTGGTTACAAGGCCATCTGCGCCCAGGGTAGCTTGGTCAAGTTCGCGGCTGACCCCACTGCCGCCAACTGCGACAGCAACAAGATTTACATGTCCAACGTGACGCAAAGCCCCGTGCCAGCCACTTACCGCTATACCTCCACCGACGTCACGACCAATTTCCGGATCTGCACCGTGCTGGAGCAGGGCGATGACCGGTTCAATCTCTCGTCCGGCCCCATTGAGATCACCGAAAGTGGGAGCGTCAAGAACACGGCCTCCTGCCCTTAGAGCATTAACGGTTTACCTGCTTATGGCGCTCCTCGTCGCCGTCCTCGGCCTGGTGATCGGCAGTTTCCTGAACGTCGTCATCTACCGCCTGCGGACGGGGGAGCGTGGTTCGCGTTCGCGTTCGATGTGCCCCTTGTGTCATGCCACCCTACAGCCTCGTGATTTGGTGCCGCTCTTCAGCTTCGCCCTCCTGCGTGGCAAATGTCGCTCCTGCAAGGGTCATATTTCCTGGCAGTACCCGCTGGTGGAGTCGGCGACCATGGTGCTGTTCCTTGTTTCTTATTTCGCGCATGCTGGAGACTTCCTGACCGGCGGCTACCTGCTGTTCCTGCGCGACGTCATCTTCTGTTGCGGCCTCGTCGTCATCTTCGTCATCGACCTGCGCGATCAGGTCGTCTTCGACTCGGTGACGTTGCCCTTCGCCGGGTTTGCCTTGCTCGTGAACGCCCTGGTCTTCGGTCACGGCTGGCTCAACCTTCTTTGGGCCATGCTGATCGGCGGCGGCTTCTTCCTCCTGCAGTGGGTCGTGTCGCAAGGCCGCTGGATCGGCGGCGGTGACGTGCGGATTGGCATCATGATGGGGGCCATGCTGGGCTTCCCCAGGGTCCTCGTCGCCCTGCTCTTGGCTTACGTCCTGGGGGCCGCCGTAGCCGTCGTCCTCCTCGCCGGCAAGAAGACGACTTGGCAGAGTCACATGGCTTTCGGCACCTTCCTGACTTTCGCCACCGTCATCGCCCTCTTCGCCGGCGGAACGCTCCTCGCCCCCTATGCCGCGTTGTTCTAGGGGTCGCCCCGGTTTTACTATCGTCGAGCTCTTGGTCTCCCTCGGCATCATTGTCGTGCTTTCGGGCATGATGATGGCCAACTTCCACGGCGGTCAGCAGGCCACGGAACTGCGGTTGGCCGCCGACGTCGCCGTGAACCAGATCCAGACGACCCAGACCTCGGCCCTGTCCGGCCAGCTCGTCCTCGTCTGTGCCAACGGCACGAGCCCCCTCGCGGTCTGCGACAACTCGTCGAAACAGCCGCCCGTCTCCTGCGGCACCGGCGGCACCTGCCAGGCCCGCGCCGTGCCCGGTTACGGCTTGCGTTTCACCGCCGCGAGCAAGACGTTCTTGGTCTTCTACGACACCAACGGCAACGGCCGCTACGACGTGGGCGAGGACCTCACGACCAAGCCTTACGTCCAGACGGGCACCGTCACGCTCGATTCCGCCAACGTGCCCCTGCCGCTTGACGTCGTCTTCCAGGCGCCCGACGGCGCGATGACCTACAATGGAGCCTCGGCTCCCGACCTGGTCAACCTGGTCCTGAAGCATTCGACGACGGGAGCGACGCGGAACGTCAAGCTCTACCGCATAACCGGCAAGATCGAACATGATTAAGATAGGCTCTAGGCCGCGTGGCCAATCCATGATCGAAGGCATGCTGGCGATGACCATCATCATCACCGCGGTTTCGAGTTCTCTCGCGCTCGTCCAGTCGTCGATCACCGCCAGCCGCATCAGCGGCGCCCAGGTCGTGGCCGCGAACCTCGCGCGCGAGGGCATTGAAGTCGTGCGGGCGAAGCGCGACTCCAACTGGCTCGCGGGAGGGTCCTTCCAGGCAGGCTTGACCGATCCCGCCTCGAAGATCGCACGGCTGGGGCTCGACCCCGCCACGGCGACGTGGTCCTTGAGTTTCGGCAGCTGGACCGTCGACAGCCCCGAGGCGCAGCTTCGACTCGCCCCGACGGGCCTCTTCGTCCGGCCCGAGGACGCTCCGACAGGCTCGGCCAACACCCCGTATTCCCGGGTCGTGGAGATCGATTTCATCTGCCGGAACCAGGGCACCGGGGTCGAGCGCATCGAGGCGACCGCCGGGATGACCTGCACTTCCGCCGAGACCCTGGTCGGCCTGGCTCTGAAATCCTCGGTTAGTTACGCCGGCACGGGCGGTTTCAAGCGGACCGTCACGCTGGAAGAAAGGCTCTATGACTGGCGCTAAACGCGGCTTCACCTTGATGGAACTCCTGGTCGTCATGGGACTTTTCAGCGTCACCGTGATGATGGCTTCCAGCATCTTCATGCTGTCGAACCGGGCCCAACGCCGGGTCCTGGCGGTCACCTCCGCGCAGGCTGACCTCCGCTACGCCCTCGAGGCAATCGTCCGCGAGGCCCGGATGGGCCGCATCGACTACGCGAGCTACGCCGGTTCGGGCGGCGCCGTGTCCGTTCCCACGAACAGGCTCATCCTCAAGGGCCCGACCGGTTCCGAGGAGGAGTTTTACCTCGAGACCAGCCCGACCGTCTGCCCCGCCAACGTCGCCAAGTGCATCGCCATGACGGTGAACGGCAGCGCGCCCCAGGCCCTGACCTCGACGGGCATCAACATCGACATCCTCGCTTTCTACATTTCGCCGCAGTCGGACCCGTTCGCGGCCGATCCCGGTTCCGGCCTCTATGCCTCGAACCTCCAGCCGACCGTCACGGTCGCCGTCCAGGCCCGGACCGTCGGCATTGGCGCTTCGGACGTGCTGACCGTGAACGCCGAGACTACGGCCGCCTCCCGCCTCTATGAACGCTAACCTCAAGCGCCAAGGCTCAATCCTGCTCATGGCCCTCCTGGTCATGAGCGGCGTGCTCATCACGGGCGCCTCGCTCGGGACCATTGCGGTCCTGAACTTGAGGCAAGGCCGCCTGATCGACGACTCAATCGGGGCCTTTGCCGCGGCCGAGTCCGGTGCCGAACAGAGCCTCTACCAGTTGCGGCGGGTCGGCACCTCGAGCGTCGACTTGAGCGCCAACCCGAGCCACGGCTCCAGCCTCGTCTTCTCCGGGCCGCCACTCGCGAATGGTGGCTCCTGGAATCGTTCGGTCTGGAGCAACGAGAGCACCATCTACGTCTCCGTCCCCCAGGATAAGGATTATGAACTGACCCTCTGGAACCCCGACGCCCCAATGTCGCCGGCTGGCATCGAGTCGCTGAAGTTCGCCTGGTCCGACGCCTGCGGCGGCACTTCGGCCTTGGAGGTGATGGCGGTCGACTGGGACCCGGTTACCGCCGGCGCGGGGCCGTTCTCGGCCGAGATCGCCTTCCACGGCTCCGGCCCGACTCTGACTTTCCTGCACGACCCCGTCGCGGTCATCGACAACAGCTTCCAGGCGGCGCGGGCCTATCGCGTCCGGTTGCGGGCCAAGAACTGCGATATCCCCAGCCTGAACATCACGGCCTACAGCGCCGACAATGGCCTTGGATTGGTCGTTAACCTGCCGTCGCGCGTCGCGGTCGATTCCACCGGCGCCTTCGGCACCGCCAAGCAGGCCGTCGAGTTCCGCCTGCCGCGCCTCCAGCCGCTCACCGGCGCCTTCGACTACGCCATCTTCTCGCAGTGTTCCATCGTCAAGGGCGTGACCTCGCCGGTGTGTCCCTAGCGTCTATGCTCAACAAGACGGAAGCCGCGAAGCGCGCGGCGAAACTGCGCGCCGCCATCAACAAGTACCGTTACCAGTATCACGTGCTGGACGCGCTTGAGATTCCCGAGTCGGCCCTCGACGCGCTGAAGCACGAGCTTTATCAAATCGAGGCGGCCTATCCCGAGCTCGTGACGCCGGACTCGCCGACCCAGCGCGTGGCGGGGGCGGTCCGCGCCGGTTTCAAGAAGGTGGAGCACGGTCGCCGCATGATCTCGCTTGAGGACGTCTTCCAGCCGGCGGAATTCGCCGAGTGGCTCGCGCGCGCCGCCAAGCAGTCGCCCCCGGGCGCCGACCTTAGGCTCTACGGCGAGATCAAGATGGACGGCCTGGCGGTCTCGCTGGTTTACCGCGGCGGTGCTTTCACCATCGGTTCGACGCGCGGCGACGGCCGGGTCGGCGAGGACATCACCGAGAATCTCAAGACCATCGAGGCCATCCCGCTCGCCCTGCGCCCGCCGGAACCGGCCGAACTTAAGGCTTATCTCAAGAAGTTCGGGGCCGGTTTGACCCTGGACGAACTGAACAAGATCGTTGATCGGCTGTTGACAGGGGAGTGCGAGGTGCGCGGCGAGGTCTACATGCCCAAGAAGAGTTTTGACTCTCTTAACGCCGCCGCCCAGAAGCGCGGCGAGCCGCCGTTCGCCAACCCGCGCAACGCCGCCGCCGGCAGCTTGCGCCAGCTCGACACCTCCGTCACGGCCGCGCGCAAGCTCGACTTCTTCGCCTACGACCTCACCACTTTCGAGGGGCTCAAGACCCATGAGCAGGGTCACGAGTTGGCGCGGCTCTTGGGCTTCAAGGCCAACCCTTACAACCGCCCCTGCTGGGGGATTCAGGATGTCGAGACTTTCCGTAATGAAATCGGCGCGAAGCGCGACCGCCTAGGCTACTGGATCGACGGCATCGTCGTGGGCTTGAACGACCTCGCCCTCTTCGAGCGCCTGGGCACGGTCGGCAAGACCCCACGCGGCATGGTCGCCTACAAGTTCCCGGCCGAGTCGGTCACGACCGTCGTGCGCGAAGTGCTCTGGCAGGTCGGCCGCACCGGCGCCGTCACCCCGGTCGCGGTCATGGACCCGGTCTTCGTGGCCGGCACGACCGTCCGGCACGCCACGCTCCACAACGTCGACGAGATCGCCCGGCTCGGACTCAAGGTCGGCGACACGGTCATTCTCGAGAAGGCCGGCGACGTCATCCCCAAGGTCGTGAAAGTCCTGCCCGAGCTCCGGACGGGCCGCGAAAAAGTCATTCATCACCCGAAGGAGTGCCCGGTTTGCGGCAGTCCGGTCATCCGGCGCGAAGGCGAGGTCGCCATCTATTGCTCCAACGCCAATTGCGAGGGTCGGGACCTCGGCCACCTGCTCCACTTCGTCTCGAAGGGAGCCTTCGACATCGACGGCCTGGGCGACAAGGTCATGGAGACGCTGATCGAGGCGGGCTTGGTCTCGCATCCCTCCGACATCTTCACGCTCACCGCCGGCGACCTGGCGCCTTTGGAGCGCTTCGCCGAGAAGTCCGCCGCCAAGCTGGCCGAAGCCATCCAGAAGAGCCGCAAGGTGCCGCTTTACCGCTTGCTCATCGGCCTCGGCATCCGGCACGTCGGCGAGGAGACGGCCCGGGATTTGTCAGACCGTTTCGGGACCATCGAAAAACTGCGCCACGCGACCCTGCCGGAGCTCCTGGAAGTGCCGAACATCGGCGAGGTCGTGGCCGAGAGCGTCCACGAGTATTTCCAGTCCAAGCGCCGTCAGGAAGAAATCGACCGCCTGCTCTCCGTGGGCGTCGAGATCGAGCCGCCGCCGCGCCGAGCCGCCCAGCGACTCAAGAGCCAGACCTTCGTCCTGACCGGCACGCTCGAAAGTCTCTCGCGCGACGAGGCCAAGGAGCGCATCCGGGCTCTCGGCGGCGACGTCACTTCGTCCGTCAGCGCCCAGACCGATTACGTCGTCGTCGGCGCGGACCCGGGCTCCAAGCTCGCGGCGGCCCAGAAGCTCGGCCGGCCGATATTGGACGAGCCCGAGTTCCTGAAGTTCCTCGGCGGGAAATGAGCTTGAAGACGCTGATTTTCCCTGATATACTCGTACCGAACCGAATCTCTCTTTTCTATGGCCTTATCCCGGGAAGAAGTCCTGAAAATCGCCAAGCTGGCGCACATCGAAGTCACCGAGAGCGAGCTCGCCGCTTTTCAGGACAAGATTTCATCCGTGCTCGAATACGTCGGTCAGCTCCAGGAGCTCGACCTGAAGGGCGTGGAGCCGACGGCCCACGTCTCCGGCGTCACCAACGTCCTGCGGACGGACGAGGTCAAGTCCTGCGACCCCGAAACTCGCGAGCGCCTGCTCAACGCCATGCCCGCGCGCGAGGGCGACTATCTCAAAGTCAAGGCGATCTTCGGTTGATATGGCACTCAACTACCTGACCATCAAGGAGGCGTCCGCCGGTCTCAAGTCCGGCGAATTCAAGTCCGTGGACCTGACGCAGGCGTGTCTCGACCGTATCCAGGCCGTGAACGGCGAACTGAACGCCGTCGTCGAAGTCATCGCCAATTCCGCCTTGAAGGAAGCCCAGGCTTCCGACGAGCGGCGCTCTATGGGCAAGTCCCTCGGCGTTTTCGACGGCATTCCGGTCTTGGTCAAGGACAACATCCAGGCCGTCGGCACCCGGACGACCGCCGGTTCCAAGATCCTGGCGGGCTACGCCTCGACCTACGACGCCACCGTCGTCGTCAAGCTCCGCGCGGCGGGCGCCGTCATCCTCGGCAAGACCAACATGGACGAGTTCGCCATGGGCTCGTCCACCGAGACCTCGGCCTACGGCCCGACCCGGAACCCCTGGAATACCAAGAAGATCCCCGGCGGCAGCTCGGGAGGCTCGGCGGCCGCGCTCGCCGCCGGCATGTGCCTCATGGCGCTCGGCACCGACACCGGCGGCTCGATTCGCCAGCCCGCCTCCATGTGCGGCGTGACCGGCTTCAAGCCGACCTACGGCCGCGTCTCGCGCTACGGCGCCATCTCGATGGCCTCGAGCCCCGACCAGATCGGTCCTTTCGCCCGCACGGCCGAGGACGCCAGACTGGCCCTAGGGCTCCTCGAAGGCCAGGATCCGCTCGACTCCACCAGCGCCGAGGCCAAGCGTTACGTCTGGGAGGCCCCCACGAGCCTCAAGGGCGTCAAAATCGGCGTCCCCAAGGAGTATTTCGTCGTCGGCATGGACGAGGAAGTGGAGCGGACGATTCGACAGGCGATGGCCCAGCTCAAGGAGCTCGGGGCCGAGCTCGTCGACGTCAGCCTGCCCTCGACCCGGCACGCGCTCGCGGTCTATTACATCCTCATGCCCTGCGAGGTCAGCGCCAACCTGGCGCGCTACGACGGCATGCGCTTCGGCTATTCCGCCCCGGCCCCGACCCTGCACGAGACCTACTTCAAGACCCGCGGCGAGGGCTTCGGCGCCGAGGTACGTCGCCGCGTCTTGCTCGGGACTTACGCCCTGTCTTCCGGCTACTACGACGCCTACTACCTCCAGGCCCAGAAGGTCCGGACCCGGATGTGCCAGGAGTTCACCGCGGCCCTCTCCGGCGTCGACTGCTTGCTCTCGCCGACCTCGCCGTCCGTGGCCTGGGATCTCGGCGAGAAGTTCGACGACCCGATCGCGATGTACCTGTCCGACATCTACACGGTCTCGGTCAACGTCGTCGGCGTGCCGGCCGTCTCGATACCGTGTGGTCTCGCCCAGGGGCTCCCGGTCGGGCTCCAGCTCATCGGCCGGCAGTTCGAGGACGACCGCGTCCTCGGGATCGCCAGGGCTTTCCAGGAGGCCACCGACCACCACGCCGCTCGGCCCATGATGTAAATAATAAAAGACGCGTAATTCACCTAGAAGATGTATGCCTATTTCCAAGAACAAGCAGCAGTCGGCCAAGGCGACCCGCAACCCCAGTCGTAAGCCGCTCAAGGCCGCCGTCTCGCGCGGCGCCCACGCCGGCACCGGAGCCAAGGACCGCCAGCACCAGAAGCCGACGGGCATGGTGCTCTGCGACCGTTGCGGCGCCGTGTATTTCGAGGGTCATTGGCACACCTCGCCGGCTCTCTCGGCGATCCTCCGCAAGAGCGAAAAAACCGTCGGCGAGAAGGAGCTCTGCCTCCAGTGCCGCATGGCCAAGTCCGGCCAGAAGGCCAATGAAGGCGGCTTTGAGGGCGAGGTGACCCTCGATAACCTCGGGAACCTCGAGGAGAAGGCCGAGATCCTGAGCACCATCCGCAACGTCGGCAACAAGGCCACGGCGCGCGACCCGATGGACCGGATCATCAACATCGATGACCGCGGCGCGCGCGTCGTCGTCACCACCACCGAGAACCAGCTCGCGGTCGCCCTCGGCAAGGCCGTGGACGCCGCGCACAAGGGCGGCAAGCTCACTATCGTCTTCTCGCATAAGGGCGACCTGCCGGCTCGCGTCTACTGGAAGCACAAGTAAGAAACGATGGTCACCGTCTCCTTTGACCCCGGCTCGGTGCTGGAGGGGCTCGGCATTCTCGTTGCCGTCGTCTTGGCGTTCTTGTTGATTCGGGCCGCCTGGCGCGGACTGCGCAAGCTCCTCTTCCAGCCCAAGCTCGTCGGGCTCGACCGGCAAGGCGTCGCGACCCGCTGGCAGGGCATCGAGGAGATGGTGAAGTCCGCCAATGAGATGCAGTACAAGATGGCCCTCATGGAAGCCGACAAGCTGCTCGACCATGCTCTCAAGGCGCTGGCCATGCCGGGCGAGACGCTCGGCGAGCGGCTGAAGTTCGCCGCCTACAAATACCCCAAGATCAGCGACGTCTGGTGGGCGCACCGCTTGCGCAACCAGCTGGTTCACGAGTCCTCCTTTTACTTGGACCCCTCGATGGCGCGCAAGGCCGTGGCCCAGTATGGGAGCACCCTCCGCCACCTCAACTTGCTCTAGCACTGCCCATGATTCCGTATTTTGAGTGGTCGGTGATAATCCTCGGCCCGGTCATCATCCGGGTCTGGGGGCTTTTCGCCGCCCTTGGCCTCATTCTTGGCCTCTGGTACGCCAGCCGCGAGGCGCGTCGGCGTGGCCTCGACGTGTCCCAGTTCGAGCGCGCCGCCTTCTGGATCGTCGTCTGGGGTTTCGTGGGCGCGCGCCTGTTCGAGCTGGCCTATGACCCGAAGCCGTATCTCGCCGACCCTTGGGAGATGCTCCGGGTCTGGCACGGCGGGCTCTCCAGCTTCGGCGGCTTCATCGGCGCCACGATCGCGTTCCTCTGGTTCGTCCGGCGGGGGACTTTGCCGCTTTGGAAAAGTGCTGATGCCTTGATCCGGGCCCTGCCGCTCGCGCTCGGCTGCGGCCGCATCGGCTGTTTCCTGATTCACGATCATCCCGGCACCTTGGCTTACGGCGTCGGGAAGTGGCTCGCCGTTCGGTATCCCGACGGCCCGCGTTATGACTTGGGGATGCTGCTGGGTATCTTTGACTTCCTGATCTTCGGCTTGTTCATCTGGTGGTCCAAAAAACACCGTTTGGCCGATGGTGCCTATCTCGTCATGTTCCTGGTCATTTACGCCCCGGTGCGCTTCCTGCTGGATTTCCTGCGAGTCGCCGATGCGCGCTACTGGGGGCTCACGCCGGCGCAGTACGGGTGCATCATATTGTTCGGTATTGGAGTCTATCTGGCTGGGAATCCCCGCCCAAACCCGCTGAAGCGGGATTGCGGCGGGCCCGCCAAAATGTGGAGCTTTTGGCGGGGGTCCAAGTCAGCGGTGAAATAGAATAGGCTAGAAAAGCCCCGTGAAAACGGGGCTTTTTGACGTCTGTGGCGCTATGGTCACAGCCCGAACAGCTTCTGGGCGTTTCCGGAAAAGATACGCTCGTCATCGCCGAAGACGCGCCGGGCGACTGCCAGGTATGACGACTGATGGCCAATCGGCCAGTCGGTGCCGAAGAGGATCCGCTCCGTACTGCCGGCCACTCGGACATAATCGTCCACGACCCTTCGGAAATCGCCTTCGGATTCCGGGGTGAAGTCGCCGTAGACCAATCCGGAGCAGTCAACATAGACGTTCTGGTTCTTGTAGACCACTTCCGCCGCGTCGTTCTGCCAGGGATAGCCGAAGTGCGCGATGACGATCTTAAGCTTCGGAAAATCCACCGCAATCTCGTCGAGGTGGAGCGGGTGCACGTACTTCAGCTTGCTGGCCCGGATGCCCGAGAAAGTGTCGCCGCCGTGAAAGATGGCGGGACGGCCGGTGGACTGCAAGACGTCCAGGAACGGCCGGACGCACTCGTCATAAGGGTAAAAGTACTCGTAGCCTGGGTAGAATTTCAATCCGCGGATCGCCTGGGACTCCAGGAGCTTTCGGATATCGCGGTCCGCCGCGTCCTTTTCGAGAGGGCTGACGGAGCCGACGCCGTAGAGCCGTCCCGAGTACGGGCGGATGGCCTCAAGCAACTGCTGGTTCGTCACGCCGTTGATCTTCCCGGCGAAAACCAGGGAGACGTCAACACCGGACTTGTCCATGGATGCGACGAGTCCTTCAGCCGTCCCGACGAAGGTCTTGGCGCCGAGGTGCGTGTGCGCGTCAATGACCATAAGTTCTTTCTAGATCTTCGGCGGCTTAGCTGATTGACAAGAGGACGACCGCGACTAGGGCCGCGACTAGGCCGGCGATGCCGAGGGGGCTGACCTTCTCGCCGAAGACCAGGGCACCAATTAAGATCGTCGCCACGAGGGTCAATACCGCCCAGAGGGTGCCGGCGACTTCCAGGGAGTTCTTTTCAAAGATTGCCGGGATCCACGCCAACGTTCCCAAGGTGTAGGCGATGAGCAGGTAGACGATGTATGAGGGTTTCTTGTGGATGGCAAATTCCTTGGACATGAGTTCGCCAGTCGCGGTCAAGACCGCCGACAGGCCCAGCCAGTAGAGGTAGTTGATGGACAGCAGGAATTTCAGCATAGCTACATCCGGACGTAAATCAGGATTGAAACCACGATGAGTATCGCGTAGGGCAAGCCGATGTGGACCAGCAGGGCACTCTTGAGGAAAGATTTCTCGTCGTGAATCGGCAGGCTCGGTGAAAGCGTGTTTGCCGGGAGCGGCCGGCCGGCAAAGAGCTCGCGCAAGAACCCCTGGACCTCGTCACGGCGCTTCTTGTAGCCGGTGCGATAGGTCTTGGTGTAGCCGTCGAAAAACCAGAAGATGAGTACCAGGAGCGCCCCGAGCAGGACGACCTGTTTTATCTTAGCCTGGAAGGCCCAGCCCGCCGTGGCGGCCCAGAGCGTGACGGCCCAGGTCTTTACGGTAGACGAGAGCTGGTCGTACTTGTCCATCTGACGTTGCGTCAGGTCGAGTTCGGTCTTCAAGAGGTCGTATTGGCGGTCGTCTGGGGAGAGAGACATGGACGTGATTTCCTTTCCTGATAATTATAACAGGGAGATTCTTTTTTCGAAGGTTTTCTTGAGGTAGGCACCGGTCTGGCCGTCGAAGTCGTAAAGCGCGACTATCATGGCCGAAGGCCGGAATTTTTTCGGCAGTGGCATTGAAAGACCCTTGATTGAACGACGGAGTCGGGGATTAGCTGCTGGCGCGGTTCCGATTGAGATGTGCGGTCGAAACAGTTTCAGGACTTTGGGGTAGCCGTATTTTTGGGCGTACTCTTTCTCTTGGGTCGAATAGAGTCCGAGTTTTATCCTGTGCCGGTCGATCTTGCGCAGGGACCCTCCGCGGTGCGCGTTCGCGGCGGCCAAGGCCAGCTTGTGGAGCTCGTAGAGCGCTGACGTTTCCCTGACGGGAATGGAGATGAAGGGCTGGTTGCCCTTGGTCGTGGCAATCTTGCTGAGATACATGACGCCGGACCGGACTCGCAACTTCGCAAGCTCCCGGCCGACTTTCTGGGCCTGAGGCTTACTCAGGCTGGCCAAGTAGAGTGTCAGATGCGGCTCATCAGCGGACTCAATGCCCAAACTTCGCCTCGCTTTCAAGACGAGTCGAGATAGCTCCTTTGGCAGTTCCAGGTGGACGCTCAAGATTGACTCCATGGTGACAGTTTATCAGCTAATGCGGCTACGTAAAAACGCCAGACGTGCTGGCGTTTTTACGTGGCGGAGGGGGGGAGATTCGAACTCCCGATACCTTGCGGTATACTCGCTTTCCAAGCGAGCGCACTCGACCACTATGCGACCCCTCCAGGTACGTCATTCGACGTGGTCTAGAGCC
>Ga0182027_10003699_pt1 | contig 24015 bp, 18 predicted proteins | sample 712E1DmetaG_FD_121300 | JGI IMG/M metagenome (GOLD analysis project Ga0182027, IMG submission 121300) | Permafrost microbial communities from Stordalen Mire, Sweden - 712E1D metaG (Illumina Assembly) | ecosystem: Environmental > Terrestrial > Soil > Wetlands > Permafrost | place: Sweden... | reverse complement strand
CGTCGGTCGAGACATACGGGCGATAGTGAAACCACCACAGCAAGCCCAAGCCAGCCAGAACCAGCGCGAGAGCGACCACGACACGGCGAAAACGCGAATGCTGGAGGATCGGGTGCCGGAGAAAATAGAGCCTTCCCGACGAAACCTCGGCGGCTTCCGTCGCGATCGGCTCCTTAACCGCGGGCTTAGCTCTGCCCATCGGCACCCTTCGACAAAACAGCGTCGCCTTCCACCAGCGTGGTGAGACAGTTTTGGATCTTCGCGGCCAGGGCCATGAAGACGCGCCTTTCATCGACCGTGAGCGCCCCCGCCGCGGTATCCGCCAATCGCTTGTGCGCCACATCCAGAGGCTTCAGCGCCTTGCGGCCGTGGCTCGTCAGCGACACCACCATCTCCCGCCGGTCCGTCTCGCTGCGACGTCGCTCGACGAATTCGCGCGCTTCGAGATCGTCGAGCAGCCGCACGAGTGCCGACGGATCACTCGCCGTGGCTCGCGCCAGGGCTACCTGCGACACCGGACCGCAGGTTCCGATCTCGCGCAGAATCACCGACTGCCGGCCGCTGATATCACCCGTGAAGGTCACGGCGAACGCGCGCGCAAGCGCACGCCGCAGCTGGATGATGGCGTCCAGGACGTTCATTGACATGTCCATCATTGTACCAGCCATGATGGACTATGCCAATGGACGCCGCGCCGGCGCGCACCGTCACAGGTCGAACACCGCGCCAGCGAACCAGATGTTGTCACCGACGTGCAGCTTGCCGCTGAGACCGAGCCCGTTGATTGCGGCGTAGTCCCATTCAAAAAAAAGCGCGAACGGATCGGGGAGTGCTCCCGGGTTCAGGTTGCCGACGCCAAGGAATTTCAGGCCGAGCGCCACGCCCGCAGCAGCATGCCATCCGGGCGTAAAGCCGCTGTGGGATGCGCTGTCACCCGTGCTGGTCGCGGTCCAGGTCACGCCGTCCAGCCCGGCCTTCACGTACGGAATCAGCGGCACTTCCTGCAGGCCCGCCAGCCCATCCGCTCGATAAAGCAAGGACAGCGACAGGGGAATCAGGCGCAGGGAAGTATCGTCCCCGCTGCGCGTTCCATCGGCCAGGAAGGCCGCCCCCGTCACCTTGTAGTAGCCAGCGCGCAGGCCCACGCCCCAGGTTCCGAAGCGGTGGACTAGGTAGCGGTCCAATTCACCCTCCGTCAGGACATGGCGCGCAGACGAAAACGTGTCGGCGAACGGATGAGGCCCATTGCCGAACTCGCTGTCGACGGCCGGACGATAGAACGAGATCCCAAGCTCGAAGCCCCAATCAGGTGCCGAGCTGAACCGCCGCGCCGATGTATCCGATGGCCAATCATCGCCGAACCCATCCCGCAAGTCTTGCGCGCGAACCGTGGCGCTGAACGCGAGCAGAAGGACGACGGAAATGCCGATTCCGGCGATCGTTCCACGGCGACGGCGATGGCAGCGACGTGAGCGTCGGCGAAGACCAACGACCAAAAGCGCGGCGAAGGCAATCCAGAACAGACCCGGCGATGCTGAACCCGGCGACGGAATAACCGCACAGCCGGTGGCCGCCCCGCCGTCGTTCTTGTAGACGTCGTAAAAGCCCAAGGTCGGCTGGGGTACCGCCACGGCTTGCGGCGACAGCGCGCTGACACCACTACTTGAATCGATTGCGATCACCGCGACTGTGTAGGACGTTCCGTTGACCAGTCCGCCGAGAAGAACCGATGTCGCCGTGGCGGAAAGCTCATTCGAGCAGACCTGGGTTTCGTCGCCTGGGGTCAGGATTGATCCTCCCGTGCTACTGGTCAGCCCGCAGCTTTCATAGGCGGCGGTTGACGCCGAGACGGGACGGGGCAGGCAAAGCACCTGGTATCCTGCGACCTGGGACGCGTCCGCCGGCGGCGTCCAGCTGACTTTGATGCCGTTGTTCGCGGGCAGCGCGGTGACGGCGGTCGGGGGTCCAACCACGGTCGCACTCACGGGCAGCTCGACGGACGGAGGCGCGAAGGAAAGCGCGACTCCGTCCTGAACGAGCCCGGCCCACACCGTGGTCGAATCCGCCGTCAAGCTCGCACAGCTCACCGTGGCGCCGCCAGCCGCCACCTGAAAAACTTGGCTGCTGTTGAACGTCACCGATGCCGACGACTGGGCCGCAGACAACGACGCCTGACCCAACGAGATACACGACGCCGACGAGGTGGAACCCGCGCAACTGTCCCCAAGCAAAAAGCTGACCACGACCGTTGAGCTACTCACGTCGGTCAGGCCGGAAGACGTGAGTTGCAACTGCGCCGTGAAGCTGACGGGACAAAGACACCGATGTTCGGTGAAGAATCCGGTGAGATCCGAGCTACTCGAGGAAGTCGCGTCGGACGGATAGACGGCAAGGGAGAAATCGCTCGCGATCATCGCCACCGGAGCGGCGTGCACACCGGAGGGTACCGAGGCAAACGCCGCGGCCAGTACCACAACGAGGCAGCCCATCGGGATTCTTGTGCGCGGGCGGTACCGGTTCAGGTTTTCCATTGCTGCCCCATCTTGCCACCATTGGGGACCGTCGTCTTTCATCGCGGTTTCATCGCGGTCGACTAGCGCAGCGCCGATTTCGCAGCAGGATAGTCGCCTTCGCGGAGCGAACCGCTGCGAATACAGCGCAGGTTGCCGTCGGCCGAGCCGAGCAGGTGAATGGGAATGGGCGTCGACGGATCTTTCACGTACGCCTTCACCCACTGCTCATAGTCGGCCTGGGACGCTACGCGCGCAACCGAAGCCGCCGGGATGTCTTTGCGCGCGAACAGAAATCGATCGAGCGCCTCCACATCCTCATCGATGGACAGGAATACGATCTCGACCTCCACGCCGTCCTTGCGCAACTCATCCCGCCATTTGAGCAGAAGGGGCATTTCGCGCAGGCAGGGCTTGCACCAGGTCGCCCACAGGTTCACCCAGAGGCGCCTTCCCTTGGGCAGAGCCAGTGGGGCGACGCCCGACCGGGCGGCTGCGAGTGGTGGCAGGGTCAAACGCGAAGCCGATCCGGAAAACGTGGCATCGCACCAGCGCGAGGGCGAGTCCGCGACGGCTTTCACGGCCTCGTAGCGCGACGAAGGTACGATCGCCTCGTGCTTTTCGTTGCAGCCAGCCCACACGCCGAGGGCAAGCGTCAGCGATAGCAACGAACACCTCACAGCCGACAATCGATCCACGCGATGAAGGACGAGCGATTCAATTCCGCCGTGCTGCAGGCGTCGCCCGCGCGCGAGCGCTGCCACTGGCAAAATTGTTGATCGAGCTGGGCGAACTCCTCGCCCAGCCACAGCAACCCGACCTCTTGGTCGATGTCGGGATCCTGGAATTTGCCCTTGATGTGGTCGAGCACGGCGGTGCCGCGGCGATGGCTGAGATCGCGATTGTGCTCGACCGAGCCTTCGGGCGAGGCCCGCGACACGACGAAGAAGTACGAAGCGCCACGCCGGTCGGCGAAGGTTTTTTCGAGCAGCTCGGCGGCGGCGACGTCCAGCTCGGCGTTGTCCTTGTCGAACTGGATGATGGCGGCGCGCTCGGCGAGCGGCGTGAAGAGCGCATTGAAATCGCCGCCCGACATGGCCGCCACTTGGCGCGCTTGCAACGGCTGGCACCCGCGCGAGCTCCCTTCGGAGACGAGACCGCACGAGGTGAGCACGCGTTTCAAGATGACCTTGAGGTCGCCGGTGCAGTAGCCCATGTCCGAAGCGCTGGCCGTGGCGACTTCAGGCGCCTTGCCCTGCGTTTCGGCCAAGCGCACGGCCGCCGCGTGCGTCCACGAAGACACCGCGCCTCCGACGCCAACAAAGGCGACCAGAACCAAAACGAGATGAGCTCGTCCAGTATTCATCGCCGCACCTCACCCGCCGACGAATCCTGCGCCAGCACGCGCGACAAAACATAGTCGAGGCCGAGATCCGTGTCTTCGTCGGGAATCTTCTGGTTGCGCACGAAGAGTTGCGGCGTCAGCACGGGCAACGAATTGGCGACGATCCAGCGCAGCCCCTTGTTGATGCGCGCGCGCACCATGGGCTGGCCCACGCACGTGGCAAGGTTGGGGAAATCCTGTTTGATGCGCGCATAGATGGCGGGCTGTCCCTGGGAGCCCAGGGCGCGCAGCTCAGCTTGATGCTCGAAGGCCCATGCAAGCACCCCGCCCGCGCGCTCGCCCGAGCACAAAAGCGCCTCGCTCACGGCACATGCGCCGGCGTGCAGCGATTCGCCGACCATCCAGTTGCACTCCTTGTCGAGCGGAAAGAGGACGAACTTTATCTGTAACTGATCGCCGAGGCCGCTCGCCGCAAGGCGCTCGGAAAATCCCTTGCAGGCGGGGCACAGCGGATCCATCACTTCCACGGCTGGCACGTGGCCACCGCTGTGCGCGTCGATCATCACGCCGTATTTGTCATCCGGATGGCGCAGCCCCGACGTGCGCAGCAGGGAATCGGCGTATGCCGGCTTGAGCGCGAGGTAGAGCAGCAGCGGCAGCGCGACCAGGGCCACGCCTTCGACGAAGTAGAAGGTCCACAGACTGAATGTCGACCCCCTTTTGCCGTGCCCGTCCGCGCTCGGGTTGGTGAGCACATGGGCCACAATCGCGGCCACGAACACGCCCAGCGACGACGCGTAAATCCCCACGCAGACTTTGCAGAACGTCCCAATCTTGGTCGCCGAGACCATTGAATAGGCGATCGACGTCAGCACCGGCAATACCGTAGCCGCCACCATGAAGGCGGTCTCGCTACGCGCCACGCGCTTGCGCAGCACCAGGTCGACGGCGCGAAAGAGCAGAAAGGCAAACACGCCGAACGCGGGCAGCGCAATGGGAATTCCGCCCCACGTCAGATCGCGCAGCACCGACGAGTAGGGGCTCATCAGCACGGTATGGCAGCCGGAGGCGCCACTGGCGTCGCGCGGCCCGAGCCCCGGCACGATGGAGCAGGTTATGGCGTGCACCTGGCGGTCGAGATGGGCGATGAAGTCGTACGAGGAAACCCCGGCGAATACAACCCCGGCGAGCGCGCAGACAGCGAGGACGATCATGGTTTTGCGCGGAGACGCGGAGGGTGCCTCCGTGCCACTTTCTAGATTGGGCATGGCGGGTAGGACCATAGGGCATATACCACGTCGAGATCCAGTTATCGGCGGCCGAGAGGCGCGACATTTTCTGGCGACACCGCCGCGAACGGAACGCGGCAGCTAATAAGGCAATGCCAACGCCTCGCCGGTGACCTCGATCTCGACGGACAGGGGTTTGCGTCCCAGCAATGCAACGCTGCGATCGTCGGGCTGACTGCCGCCGATGCTCACCCGGAACATTCCGGGCTCGAGCATCCGCTGGCCTTGTTCATCGATAAGAGACAGATCGCGCGGCGACAGCTCGAGCTCGACCTCGCGCGATTCTCCCGCCGCCAGGTGGATGCGTGCGAAACCGCGCAGACTGTGGCGCGGCGTCGCGCATGAGGCTTGCAAATCCGACAAGTAAAGCTGCACCACTTCGTCGCTCGCGCGACGGCCCTCGTTAACCACTGTAGCGCCGATGCGGACCGAGTTGCCCGCACGCACCTTAGTGTGCGAGACTGTGATGTTTTGGTAGGCGAAGCGCGTGTACGACAGACCGAAGCCGAAAGGATAAAGCGGCTCCGTCTCGAGATAGCGGTAGGTGCGCCCCTTCATGCTGTAGTTCTTGAAATCGGGCACATCGGCGATCGAGCGGGGAAAGGTGATGGGCAAGCGCCCGGCGGGACTGGTGTTGCCGAATAGGATGTCGGCCAGGGCGTTGCCGCCCTCCTCGCCGGGATACCAGGCCTGAAGAATGGCGGGCACGTGCTCGGCGGCGAAGCTCAGATCGAGCGGGCTGCCCGACAGCAATATCAGCACGGTCGGCTTGCCCAGCTTGACGATGGATTCGAGCAGCAGCGGCTGCAAACCCGTGAGCTTCAGATCCACTTTATCGCCCGCGGCCTCGGAGTTACTGGCGTCGCCTTGTTCACCCTCGATTTCAGCCGAAAGCCCAAGGCAGAGCACGACGACGTCGGCGCGCTCGGCGATGCTGACCGCTTCGGACAGGTTGCCGGCACGATCGAGCCCGTCGGTCTTCATGCCAAGCAGCTTGCATCCGTCGGTGTACCAAACCTTGGTCCGGGGCGAAACCGCGGCGCGAATGCCGGCCAGCGGCGTGACCGAACAAGACGGAACGCCGAAGTAATTGGCGCGCAGAACACCGGGGTCGTTGGCGTTGGGCCCGATGACGGCGATGCTGCGCAAATCCGCTCGAAGCGGCAGCAGGTTACCTTCATTCTTGAGCAGCACCATGGATTCGCGGGCCGCCGCGCGCGCCAAGGCCCGGTGCTCGTCGCAATCGTTGCGTTCGTAGGGAATGGCGGCGAACGAAACGCGCGCCACGGGATCGAACATGCCGAGGCGCATGCGCGCGCGGAACAGCCGGCGCAGACAGCGATCCATGTCGGCTTCACTGACCAGGCCTTGCGCCACGGCCGCCGGCAAATGGCTGTAGCTACAGCCGCAGTTGAGGTCGGTCCCCGTGCGCACAGCCAAGGCCGCCGATTCTTCAGACGTGGTCGTCACCTTGTGCGCTTCGTGGAAGTCGCGAATGGCCCAGCAGTCGCTGACCACGAAACCACCGAACCCCCACTCGTCGCGCAGAATCTTCTGCACCAGCGTAGGGCTGCCGGCGCAAGGCTCGCCGTTGGTGCGGTTGTAGGCCGTCATGATGCTTTCGGCTTTCGCCTCGGTGATGCAGGCGTGGAAAGCGTAAAGATAGGTTTCGCGCAGATCTTTCTGGCTGACCTGGGCGTCGAAGCCATGGCGCAATCCCTCGGGGCCGCTGTGGACCGCATAGTGCTTGGGCGTGGCCACGGTCTTGAGGTAGCTCGGGTCGTCGCCCTGCAAGCCCTGGCAGAAGGCGACCCCGAGCCGTGCCGTCAGGTAGGGACATTCGCCGTAGGTTTCGTGTCCCCGCCCCCAGCGCGGGTCGCGAAAGATATTGATGTTGGGCGACCAGATTGTAAGACCCTTGTACATTCCATGGTCGTCCTTGCGCAGAAACTCGTGGTGCTTGGCCCGCGCCTCGTCCGAGATGGCGACTGCGATTTCGCGCAGGCGCGGAACATTCCACATGGCGGCGAGGCCGATGGCCTGGGGAAACACAGTGGCGACGCCGGCGCGGGCCACGCCGTGCAGTCCCTCGTTCCACCAGTTGTAGGCCGGGATCCCCAAGCGCACGATGGCCGGCGCCTCGTGCAACATCTGCGCGGCCTTTTCGTCGAGCGTCAGCCGCGCCAGGAGATCGTCAAGGCGCTTCTCAATCTGAAGGTCGGGATTCCAGAAGGGAAGATCAGCCGTTTGGGCCATGACCAAGTCTTAGCAGAACCGCCCGCCGCGCGGATGGACGATTGCTGAGACGAACCGCTCAGACAAGCGCAATGTGCATCCAGGCTTGGCAGGTCTCTCCGGGCGGCACTGAGCGCCAGCCGGCCTCGGCCTGCAAGACAGCGGGCAAGTTGGCCGCGTTGGTGACGTGGCTGACCGGCTCGACACAAACCAGCGGAAACCTATCGGGCGCATAGACGACCAGCTTGTCGAGACCTGAGGAAGCCGTCAGTCGGACGGAATGGTCGTGGTAGTGAAGCAGCGCCTCGCGGTTCCATCCCGAGTAGCCGTCGTCGAGCCCGGTGGACAGGACCGGACCGTCGGCGAAGGCGTACCTTCCCCGCGGGATTTCGCTGCCCACGGGAATGCAATCAGGACGCAAGATCCAATGCTGGGTCACGAGTGTTTCCAGCCGGGTCCCGGGTGGGCGCGGGAAATAGGGATGAAAGCCAAGACCACACGGCATGGGCTCCGCGCCCGTTGGGGTGACGGAAACTGAAACCGTGAGGCCGTCACGGTCCAAAGCGAATTGCTGCTGGGCCTCGAAGGGCCAGGGCCAGTCGCTTCGTTCATGTACGAACCGCAGGGTCATGCTGTGGTCGTCGCGGTCTCGCACGGTCCAGGCTGCCAGCCAACCGTTGCCGTGAATGGCGTGCGGAAGCGCGATTGGGTGAGCGGAGAGCGCAATGGCTCGGCCATTCACCTGAAAACGCGCATTTTCGATGCGATTGGAAAAGGGCACGAGCGGGTAGCAGCCCGCATTGCGAATGGCTTCAGCGATGGGCTGATCGCCAGGAACAGGTCGGAGGATAGCTCGGCGCCCCTGACGCCCGTCATGAGTCAGCGAGAAGATCCGTCCGCCGACAAGGGGCGCAATTTGCATGCTCCAGGAATCGCAAACCAGAGTTTCGATAGGCGTTTCGTACATCATGATGGCGACCTATGGCGAGGGTCGATAGTCGAACCAATCAAAATCGGCGGGGCTGCCGCACGGTTGACCCCGGCCGGTCGCGTACATGCCAATCACGGTGCCGCAGAAATGCATCGGCCCGCGCAGGGTGATGGTCTCGGCGGAAAGCGCCCGCGCTGGCACGCTGCCGAGAAGGATCCGTGCGCGTCCCGCGCCAACCAACATCTGGTACTGATTGTCCTCGGCGTGAATGCCGAGGCGGACCGGCCCGGGCGGAAGAGGCGCACGCCCGAGCACGCGGGCCGCGGCACCGGTGCGGCGCAAGGCGACCACTTCGCGCCCAGCCCGGCCAAGGCGCACCGCCAGGTCCAAGTGAAAATCCTCGCGCGCCCTGACGGTCAGGCCCGCCTCCTCGCCCGGCTGTTGGGGCGAGAAATCCAGTCGCGTCGCGCAGCTCACGCGAAAATGTTGCTGGCGACGGCCGACAAAGGACAGCGGCCCGACATCGTCCAGGGCTGCAGATTGGCCCCACAGCCGCAAATAGCCCGGCCGCTCGGCGAGCGTAACGGCACCTTGGGGTGGATTGCGAACATGAACCCAGATGAGGCCGAGGCCTTTGCTATCGAAATCGTCGCGCGGCGGGACCGACACGAACGGCTGGGGCAGCAGCGGCGGTGCAGACATCGTCAGCTCGACCCGCCCCTCGTTGCCGAGGATGGGCCAGCCATCGTCGGAAAAGCGCACCGGCGCCAAAAAGGTCTCCCGTCCAAGATGGTGGTGGCGTCCCGATCGTGGCCGCACGCCGAGAAACACCGCCCAAATGCCACCGTCGTCGAGCGTTACCAGGTCGACGTGCCCGGTTGCCTGGATGGGATGCCTCGGCCGTTGGCGCTGGCTCAAAACTGGATTGCGCGGACAGGGTTCAAAAGGTCCAAAGGGCGAATCGGAGCGGGCGGCGACCGCGCAATGGCCATACGCCGTGCCACCCTCGGCTGCCACGAGATAGATGCGATCATTCAGAAAATAGAGGTGCGCTCCTTCCGGCCAGACTCCGCCCGAGCCGGCCCAGATCACCCGCATCCGTCCCTTGCGACGCCCGGTGGCCAGATTCAGCTCAGCCTGCTCGACCGTTGGATGCTCGAAATCGCGGCCTTTTCCGTCGCGGCTGTAATAGACGCGACCACCGTGGAAAAACAACGACGGATCGAAGCCGCCTTCGTCGATCCAAACCGGATCCGACCACGGGCCTTCGGGCCGACGAGCCGTGACGAGGAAATTGCCCCCGCCGCCGACGTGCGTGGTCACGAGGAAAAAGCGGCCGCGAAAGTGGCGCAAGGTCGGCGCGTAGATACCGCCCGAACTGGGCACACCGCCGAGGTCGAGTTGGCTTGGGCGCGCCAGCACGTGGCCGATTTGCTGCCAGCTCACCAGATCGCGACTGTGGAAGATGGGAATCCCCGGGAAGTACTCGAAGCTGCTAGTGACCAGATAGAAGTCGCGTCCGACCCTACAAATGCTGGGATCGGGATAGAAGCCCGGCAAGATGGGATTGCGAAAGGTCCGACGCCGAGCCATCGATTCAATTCCCCATCTAGCCCTTCACCGCGCCCGAGGTCAGCCCGCTGATGAATTCCTTCTGCAGGGCGAAGAAAAGCACCGCGGGTGGGATCATGGCCAACGCCGTTCCCGCCAGAAAGATGCCCTGATCGCGCCTGAATTCACCGAGGTACAGATTCAACACCACCGGCAGGGTCAACTTGTCCTGACTGTGCAGAAACACATTGGGCACAAAGAAGGCATTCCAGTTGCCCAGAAAACAGATGAGGCAGAAGGCAGCAGCCATCGGCCGCACCAGCGGCATCACCAGTCGAAGATAGATGCCAAATTCCCCGCACCCATCCAGACGAGCGGCATCGATCATCTCGTTGGGCACGGCCAAACACGCTTGGCGAAAGAGAAAGATGCCATAGGTACCGACCATGCCAGGGAGGATGAGGCCAGCCAGTGAATCCACCAGGCCCAGATCCACCACCATTTTGTAAAGCGGCGCCAGCAGCAGGACCCCGGGAATCATCATCGATCCGAGCATGAACAAGGTCAGCGCGCTCTTGCCGCGAAACTGGTACTTGGCAAGTGCGTAGCCGCCCAGCGAGCAGAAGAAGATCTGGAAGACCGTGGTGCAGGTGGCGTACACCGTCGAGTTGAGCACGTATTCCCAGAAGTACACCGTGCCGGTCAGACTGGGCCGCCCCTTGAACAGCTCGCGGAAGTTGTTGAGGTTGAGCGTTTGGCTCGACCACAATTTAACCGGCGGCAAGAAAATGTACTCGTTGAGCACCGAGCGATCCTTGAATACGGCGGCCAGCAGCCAGACAAAGGGTGAAAGGACAATCACGGTCCCCAAGGCCAGAAGCACCCAGCGCGCCAGGCGAGCCGCGGAGCGACGCCGACCCAGCAGATGAAGCGCGAGGTAGGCCACGAACAGAACCAGCAACAAGAGTGGTAGCGGTTTCATCGCCCTAGTCCTCCTCGGCGATGCGACCAAGCCGGATCTGGATCAAGCTGATGGTGAAGATGATCACGGCAACGACCCATCCAACGGCGGATCCCAAGCCCAAATCCCCAGAACGGAATGCCATATAATTGAGATAGGTAATGAGCGTCACGCCAGCGTTGTTGGCACCGAAGCCATAGCTTTCGCTCAATAGCGTGAGCGGAAGCTCGAAGAGTTGGTATGAGCCAATGACGCTCATGATCACCACGAAGATGACCACGTGGCGCATGGACGGCAGGGTCACATGCCAGAAGACCTGCCACGGATTCGCCCCATCGATACGAGCCGCCTCCTGCAAGGACTTGTCCACCGTCTGCAAGGCCGCTAGGAAATAGACCATGTTGAATCCGACCCACAGCCACAGTGAGGCCAAAATGATGGCTGGCATGATTAACTGAGGATCGCTTACCCAACGCGCCTCCAGGCCCCAATTCAGGAAGGCAAAAAAGCCCCAATTGACCAAACCATAGCGGGGCGTGAAAAGCACGCTGAAGAGAATGCCGACCAATACCTGCCCGACCAAATTGGGCGAGAAGAACACCAGTCGAAAGAATCCCTTGATGCGATTGCTGCCCGAATTGAGCAGCAACGCCAGCCCCATGGACAGCGGCAACTGCACGAAGACGGAAACCAGGGCAAACAGGGTCGTATTGATCAGCGCGCGCTGGAAGGTGGAATCCGTCAGCAAGAAACGAAAATTGGCCAACCCCACGAAGGCGCGGCTGCGCGGTCCGTTGGTTTCGTAGAATGCCAGCATGATTGCGTTGACAAACGGGACCGCAAAAAAGGCCGCCGTCAATACGACATAGGGTGAAAGAAATAGGTATGGAGCCTTGCCCTTGTAGCGTGGGCGGCCCACCCAGCTTCGCGGGCGTCCCGCAGTCTTTGTGGTAGTCATGGCACCACTTGCTCCAGAACTTTCTCGCGCCTGGCCCGTCGGCGCACGTCCTCGGCGGCCGCGGCTAGCTCGGCCCGGATCGTTTCCATCAGGCCGGCTTCGCCGTGGTGGGTGTAGTATTCTGCCGCCCGGTTGTAGGCTTGGTCGAGCGCGATTCGAGCCGCCGCATCCACCGGGCTCGAATACACGGGCGGAGTCTCCGGTGCCAAACTGGCGTACATCTGACCGATGCGCTGATTGGAATAGTACGGGAATGGCGTATTGAGCTCGGGCAAGGTCCACGCATCCTTCAAGACCGGAAGAATGTTGGTTGCAAGAAAGCGTTTCCCCAATTCTGGCGTATCGAAGTAGAGATACTTTGCCAGCTCCCATGCCAGATCGGGATGGCGAGTCTGCTTCATGATCATGAGACCGGTGCCGCCCCAAATCGACGTGCGGCGCCCGCCCGGGGCCCAGGCGGGCAGCGGCATGAGCGCCATCTTGCCCGCCAAGCTGGGCGCCTCATCGCTGAAGACCCAAGTGCGCCAGTCGGGCGCCCATTGGAACAGCACCAACCCGTCCGTCATCGCCTTGACCACCGATTGCCCCCAGCCACACTCATAGCCGATCCGCCGCTCGCCGCGCGATTGTTCGATGTACCAACGAATAAGCTCTGCTGTGTCTTCAGTGGCAAAGGCGACTTGGCCACTCTGGTCGAAGAACTGACCGCCGCGCTGGAACATCAGCGTGTCCAAGCTCCAGTTCCCATCGTAGCGCAGATCGATCATGTAGCGATCGATAACGCCGTCGCCGTTGAGATCGCGGGTCACTCGCCGCCCCATCTCGACGAACTTGTCCCAGGTATCGAGCTTGCTTACATCGATACCCAGCTCCTCGACGATATCGCGACGGTAGGCCAACATCACCGGGTGAACGTCGTGGGGCAAGGCATACACGCGCCCGCGCGCGGACCACAAACTGAAGCGCGATTCGACCAACCGGTGGTCGAGTCCATCCCTTCGCAACCGATCCGTCAGATCGAGCACACCGAAGTCAGCCACCGGGCCGCGGGTGAAAAAGCCCAGCGATCCCTCGAACACCTCGGCCAGATCGGGCACCTCGGTGCCAGCCAGGATGGCGTTTTGTAGGCGCGCCTGCAGCGAGGCCCAGTTGGTGAACTGCAACTGAACTTTGACCCCATGCTCGCGCTCGAAGCGCGGGATGGCCTTGCGATAGGCTTCGAAGTGCGCCTCCGTGTGGGTGACGACAACCAGATCGGGTCGCGCCTCGGGCCGATGCGCGGTTGCCACGCGCAGGATCACCGACACGACCGCCACGACCAGCAGCCAAAAAGGCGCCCGGCCATAGGGAAAGTTGCTAACGAAACGCATGCCTGTGCACCAAGTCTGGCAAATCTGGCGAGTTTGGAAGGTCTTTTAACATTTTATAGGCCGGGCGAGAATAGGCCGTGTTTCCTCTTTCGAGCCGCGCGCGTCCGCGCTAAGGTTTGGCCTCACCGAGCGCGTTTCATGGCAAGCGTCGAGCTCTCCCACGTTCACAAAACCTACGACGGCGGCTTCAAGGCCGTCGACGATTTCAGCCTGCAAATCGCCGATCGCGAATTCATCGTTCTGGTCGGTCCGTCGGGCTGTGGAAAATCCACCACGCTGCGCATGATCGCGGGCCTCGAAGAAATCTCTGCGGGCACCCTCACCATCGGTGGTCGCTTGATGAACGACGTTGCGCCCAAGGATCGCGACATCGCCATGGTTTTTCAAAGCTACGCGCTTTATCCCCATATGTCGGTGTTCGAAAACATGGCCTTCGCGCTCAGTCTGCGCAAGATTCCCAAGGCGACGATTCGCGACAAAGTCCATCGCGCCGCCGAAACCCTGGGCATCACGCAACAGCTGGACAAGCGTCCGCGCCAACTCTCGGGCGGCCAGCGGCAGCGCGTGGCACTCGGCCGGGCCATCGTGCGCGACCCCAAATGCTTTCTCTTCGACGAGCCGCTGTCGAACCTGGACGCCAAGCTGCGGGTCGAGATGCGCGCCGAGATCAAGCGTCTGCATCTACAGCTCGGCAGCACCACCGTGTACGTGACCCACGATCAGGAAGAAGCCATCACCCTCGGTGATCGCGTGGTGGTGATGAAAGACGGCGTGGTCCAACAGTGCGCCGGACCGCTCGAAATCTACCATCACCCGGTCAACCGTTTTGTCGCCGGATTTCTCGGCACGCCACCCATGAATTTTCTCGCCGGCCGGCTGCTCGACGAGCACGGCCAGCTGTTTTTCGACGAAGGCACGGCCAAGCTTCCCCTGCCGTCGTGGGCAGCGCCTGCTTTGCGTCAGCGTCGGGCGGCCAACCCGGACTTGGTGCTGGGCGTGCGACCGGAAATTCTGATTCTTCCGCGGCAGAATTCGCCGCTGCCGCCGAACGCCGTCACCGTGCCGATGAAGGTTTGGCTGGTGCAGCCCCTGGGCGCCACCATGGACGTGTACCTGTCCACGACTTCGCATGAGCGCATCGCCGCTCACGTGGACGCAACTGCCGGGCTCGGTGTCGGCACCACGTTGCCGATCGCCATCGACATGGATCGGGTGCATTTCTTCGAGCCGGGCGAAATGGGCCTAGCCGTTGTCCAGCGCGAGATTCCACCGGTCTGATTCGGAGGCGGGGAAATGGCACGCCACCTCGGGTTGGACGCAAGCACTCAGAGTCTGACGGCGCTGCTCATCGACGTGGACACGGGCGCGGTGTGCGCCAACCACAGCGTCGTGTTCGGCGAACGCCTGCCACAATATCAATCGCCGAAGGGCTTCCTGGCGCACGAAGATCTTCGCGTCGTTCACAGCAATCCCTTGCTGTGGGTCGAGGCACTGGAACTGCTGCTGGGCGATTTGGTCACGGCCGGCGTAGCCCTTGGCGACGTGGCCAGCGTGAGTGGTGCCGGGCAACAGCACGGCTCAGTGTACCTCGCGCGCTCATTCGACGATGTCGGATCGTGGTCGTTCGATCGCCCGCTTCAGGATCAGGTGGCGCCGCTACTCAGCCGTCGTACGGCGCCGATCTGGATGGACAGCTCGACCAGCACCGAATGCGCCGAAATCACCGCCGCCGCTGGCGGCGAAGATCGACTCGTGGAGGTCACCGGATCGCGCGCCATCGAGCGCTTCGCCGGCCCGCAGATCCGAAAATTCTACAAAGACGCGCCCGCCGAGTGGGCGCGCACGCGCGAGATTCACTTGGTGAGCTCGTTCATGGCGTCGCTGCTTACCGCTTCGAGCGTACCGATTGATCTAGGCGACGCCGCCGGTATGAATCTGCTCGACCTTGGCACGGCGACCTGGAGTCCCGTCCTGCTCGACGCCACCGCGCCCGGGCTCGCGGCCAAGCTGCGCCGACCGGTGCCATCCACCACGCGCGTCGGCGTGGTAGCGGCGTACTTCGTAACCAAGTACGGCTTCGCAGCAAACACGCCGGTCATCGCCTTTACCGGCGACAACCCGAGCAGCTTGATCGGCATGGGCGCCAGCCGCCCCGGCACGGCCGTCGTCAGCCTGGGAACCAGCGACACGGTATTCGCGGCCATGGCGGCTCCACGCACCGATCCCCAAGGTTACGGCCACGTCTTCGGCAATCCCGCTGGCGGCTTCATGGCGCTGGCGTGCTTCGCCAACGGATCGCTCGCGCGCGAGGCGGTGGCGCAACGCTTTGGCCTCGGCTGGGATGCCTTCGCCGACGCCATCCTGACCCACACGCGGCCGGGCAACGGCGGCAATCTGCTCTTGCCCTACTTCGTTCCCGAAATCACGCCGCGCCTGCCGGCCCCAGCCGAGCGCTGGTTCGGCTCGGAGGATTTCGTCGCCGGCCGCGAACCCGACTCCGCCGCGCGCGCCGTGGTCGAAGCGCAAGCGCTCAACCTGCGTCACTTCTCGCGCTGGATTGGCGAAAACTTCGATCCGATTTTGGTCACCGGCGGTGCTTCGCGCAACCCCGGCATCCTGCGCATTCTCGCCGACGTGTTCCAGGCGACGGTCGTGCCTTTGCAGGTGTCCAATTCCTCCGCGCTCGGTGCGGCCCTGCGCGCGGCGCAGGCGGTGGGCGGGCACGACTGGGCCGCCCTCGCCAGTCGCTTTTCCGCCCCAGCCAATCACTTGGCGGTTGCGCCGGATCCAGCTGCGCGCGAAGTCTACGACGTAGCCGGCCGTGTGCTCGGCCAGCGACGCGACGAGGCTGTGGCCAAGCTGTTTGTAAAGAGGTAAAAGAAACTCCATGCCGAAGTCATTCTTCGATGCCGTTCCACCCATTCGTTTTGTCGGCCCTGACACCAAGTCGCCGCTTGCCTTCCGCTATTACGACAGGGATCGCGTGGTGCGCGGCAAGCGCATGGAAGATCACCTGCGCATGGCCGCCTGCTTCTGGCACACGCTCGCCTGGGACGGCAGCGACATGTTCGGCGGCGGAACCTTCGCGCGCCCGTGGCAGGGCGCTGGCAACCCGCTCGAACGCGCGAAGCTGAAAGCCGCGGCCGCCTTCGACTTCTTTTCCCGTCTGGGCGTGCCCTTCTTCTGTTTCCACGATCGCGACGTTTCACCCGAAGGCGGCAGCCTGGCCGAGACCAACCAGTGGCTCTTCGAGATGGCCGACGTCCTTGCCGATCACATGCAGCGCACCGGCGTTCGGCTGCTGTGGGGCACGGCCAATCTGTTTTCCCATCCGCGCTTCATGGCGGGCGCGGCCACCAATCCCGATCCCGAGGTCTTCGCCTTCGCCGCGGCCCAGGTCAAGAGCGCCCTCGAAATCACGCAGCGGCTTGGCGGCGAAAACTACGTGCTGTGGGGTGGTCGCGAAGGCTACGAGACACTGCTCAACACCGACATGAAACGCGAGCTCGACCAGCTTGGCCGCTTCATGAACCTGGTGGCCGAGCACAAGCACAAGATTGGCTTCAAGGGCCCCCTGCTCATCGAGCCCAAGCCGCGCGAGCCGACCAAGCATCAATACGACTACGACGCCGCCGCCGTCGACGCTTTCCTGCAACGCTACGGTCTGTCGAGCGACGACTTCCGCCTGAACATCGAAGCCAACCACGCCACCCTTGCCGGCCACACCTTCGAGCACGAGGTCGCCTACGCCCTGGCCATCGGCCGCTTCGGCAGTGTGGACATGAATCGCGGCGACACCCTGCTCGGCTGGGACACGGATCAGTTCCCGAACGATCTCGGCGAGCTGTCGCTGGTGCTGGCTCGCATCCTTCAGACCGGCGGTTTCACCACCGGCGGTTTCAACTTCGACGCCAAAGTCAGACGGCAAAGCTTCGAGCCCGAGGATCTTTTTCACGCCCACGTCGGCGCCATGGACATCCTGGCGCGCGCCCTGCTGGTCGCAGATCGCATGCTCACCGACGGAGCGTTGACCGGCCTGGTCGACGCACGCTACGCCGGTTGGAGAGATCAGCTCGGACGCGAAATTTTGGAAGGCAAACTCTCGCTGGAGCAGATCGCACAGCAGGTGGCTGCCAAAAACATCGATCCCAAGCCGCGCTCCGGCCGCCAGGAAATGCTGGAGAATCTGGTCAGCCGCTACCTGTAACGGAAAACTACGTCTCGGTCCCCGTGCGCGACGCCAGCTCAGGGCCGTCGACGATGCGATACGAACGCACCATGCTCTCCATGGCCAGCAGCACCGAACCGGTCAGCTCGGCGCGGTCGGCGAGGGTCGAGGGAACGATGGCCACGCCATGGGGCAGAAGCGCATGGCGCGCAACCGACGCGCGTACCTCGCGTAGAAAGGATTCGCCGGCCTCGATCACAGGACCGCCGATCACGATCATTTCCGGATTGAGAATATTGAGAAGGTAGGAAATGCCGCGCCCGAGGTGCTCGCTCGCGCCGGCCAGAATTCGGCTGGCAACTGCGTCGCCCTCGCCCGCGGCGGCGACGATGGTTCCGATGTCCAGCGTGCCCCGGACAGTCGACAAGCTCGTCGCTTGTTTGTTTGCAATGGCATCTTGGGCTGCGCGGACGAGCGCCATGGTCGAGGCCACGGTCTCGAGACAGCCGCGCCGCCCGCACCCGCACAGGGGACCATCTTCGCTCACGGGACAGTGGCCGATTTCGCCGGAAAACCCGCGCTGCCCGTGAAACAGGCGCCCGTCGATCACGATGCCGGAACCCACGCCGCTGCCGACGTAGAGCCAGACATAGGAGCGCACGCCGTGCGCCGCCCCGACCCGCCCCTCGGCCACGACCGACGCTTGGGTGATGTTGTTGACCACGACGGGAACGCGAAGCTCATCCTGAAGCATCCGCCGCAGCGGCACATCCCGCCAGCCCAGGTTGGGCGCCAGCACGCACACGCCGGTCTCCTGGTCGACCAGACCCGGCACCGTCGCCCCCGCCGCGGCGACGCGCGCCCACGGAATCTTGGCCGCTTGCAAAGCTTCCGTTACCATGGACCGCACGACCTTGCCCGCCCGCGCGGCAGCATCGCGCAGCGACGGCCGACCACGCACGACCTTGATCACGCCGCGTGCGTCGGCCACCGCCACCCGCGTGGCGCGCACGCCAAAATGCACGCCCAAGTAGGCCGCGGATGCGGCGTTGAATTCGAGCATGCGTGCTGGCCGGCCCCCTCCCGAAAGCGACTCGCCCTTGCCGACCTCGTGCACGATCCCGGTGTCGATGAACTCGTCGATGATGGTCGATACCGTGGGCTTGGTCAGCCGCGACCGGCGGGCGAGCTCGGTGCGCGAGATATGCCCGGCTCTGCGAAGCAGGTCCAGGATGATCGACCGGTTGACCTCTCGAATCGCCTGGTTGTCGCCCTTGCTCAGCGAGAGTGGTTTCCGCCCGCGCATGGTAGCTCAGACTCGGACGGCTTGCCGACGAGCAGTTTGTCTTTCCACGGTGGACGGAGCCTACTGCGGGGGCCAGGCGAAGACAAGGCAGTTTGGGCGCCAGGTAAAAGCCCTTTCCGAACTAGCACGGACCCGCTAGGATCGCGACATGACCACGCGGATCCCTTGTCGCTGCGCGCTCCTCGGTCTGATGCTTGGCGGATGCATCATGCGAACCGCGGCGCCACCTGCTTCGTCAGCCGCAGCCGCGGCCGATGCACCCCAAGCCGCTGCGGCGCTGGAGGCTGCGAACGCGCGCATCGCCAACGTGCCGCGCGTGGATCTTCTCGGCGGCCACGGGCTTGCGCCGTTTGTTCTGCAGGGCGAAGCCAAAAAGGTCGAAGTCAGTCAGGTCTCCGTGCACGAGCAACCGTTTGGCGAAGCGACCCGCCTTCGCATCAAGGAAGGCTCGGGCAGCGAGTGGTCGGTGCAGCTCCAGGCCCCGACCAGCGCGCCGGTCGAGTCCGGCGACATCTTGCTCGCCACGTTCTATCTGCGCACCGAAGTCCCCAAGGAGGACGGCGTGGGCGAGACGTCGTTCGTGTTCGAGCTGGCGCAGGGGCCGTACACCAAGTCGGTGGAGTACCCGGTGCAGGCGCCCGCGCAGTGGACCAAGGTGCAAATTCGCTTCCAAGCCGTGCGGGCCTATGGCGCTGGCGAGGCGCACGTCAATTTTCACCTCGGCTACGAGCCCGAAACCATCGACCTGGCCGCCGTCACAGTCGAGAGCTTCGGCAAGCGCGTGCCGCTGAGCACGCTGCCCGCCACGCGAACCGGCGATCGCAAGCGCGAGAAGGCCAACGCCGCCCTGGCCGCGGCCCGCGACCAAGCAGCCCTGGCCGGCGCTCCCGTCGAGGGCGGCGAGCTGCGCTTCGAGATCCAACCCAAGGTCGTGCTTCGCACCATCAGCCCGTACGTCTACGGGATCAATTCGCAGAAGAATGACGGCCTCGGCGCCACGGTTCGCCGCATGGGCGGCAACCGGCAGACCGCCTACAACTGGGAAATCAACGCCTCGAACGCGGGCAGCGACTACCAGCATTCCAGCGACGAATGGGCTTGCACCGCCATGGGCTATCGCAATTGCAGCGCGCCCGCCGCGCAGTTCCTCGATTTCGTCGCCGACAACCACGCCATGGGAGTGGAATCGATCGTGACCGTTCCCCTCGTCGACTACGTCACGGCCGACAAGAACGGCAGTGTGGCCGAAAACGAAAAGGCGCCGAGCCAGCGCTGGGTGCGATCGCTTCCCAAGAAGCCCGGCCCGTTCTCGCTCGCGCCCGACCTTGGCGACGGGAAGGTCTACGAAGACGAATTCGTCAATCTGCTCGTCAGCAAGCTCGGCAACGCCGACAAGGGCGGCGCCAGATACTACTCGCTCGACAACGAACCCGCGCTGTGGCCGAGCACCCATCCGCGCGTTCATCCCGAAAAGACCACGTATAAGGAGATGATCGAGCGCAGCGAGGCAACCGCCGACGCCATTCTGAGCGTGGATCCGAACGCCTTCATCCTTGGCGGCGTCATGTTCGGCTGGAGCGAGTACATGACCCTCGCCGACGCCCCCGATGCCGGCGAGTGGAACAAGAAATACGACCGCTATTTGGACTACTTTTTGGCCGAGAGCAAGCAGCTCGAAGCCAAGCACGGCAGGCGACTCATCCACGCCCTCGACGTACACTGGTACCCGGAAAACAAGGGCACCAAGCGTATCACCGAAAAAGATGTGTCGCCCAAGACCATCGCCGCGCGCCTGCAAGCGCCGCGCAGTCTTTGGGATCCCGACTTCATCGAGAAGACCTGGATCGGCGACTCGCTCGGCAAGCCGATTCGCCTCATTCCCTGGCTGCTCGAACGCATCGCCCTTCGCTACCCCGGCACCAAGCTGTCCATGAGTGAATACAATTTTGGCGCTGGCGAGCACATCTCGGGTGGTCTGGCCCAGGTCGACGTGCTTGGGATCTTCGGACGCGAGGGCCTGTACATGGCCAACTACTGGGGCGACGGCGCCGGCAACACAGTTCTGCCGCCCTACGTACAAGCCGCCTTTCGCATGTACCGCAACTACGACGGCAAGAACGGACACTTCGGCGACACCGCGGTCGAGGCGACCACCGACAACAACAAGGCCTCCATCTACGCCGCTCTCGATTCGCGAAAAGTGCTGACGGCGATCGTCATCAACAAAGAGCTGCACACCGCGTTCGCCGGCAAAATCCACATCACCGGCGCCAATTGCAAGTCCGCCGACGTCTTCGTGCTCGACGGCAGCGAGGCGAAAGTGCGCGCCACGGCCGCCGTCGCCGTCGAGGACGATCAGATTGAGTACCGCCTGGCGCCACTCTCCGCGACGTTGTTCGTGTGCCGGTTGTAGGGGTGCGATGTGGTCAAGGCGTGACGCGGCCAATACGATTGTCGCCAACATCCGTGTACCAGAGGTTGCCGTCAGGACCGGTCGCTATGTAGAAGGGCGCGCAATAGGCGGTTGGCAGGTAAAACTCGGCAAACAGCCCTGCTGTCGTAGAGTGGCCTATGTGGTCTGCATTGGGTAGCACATACCAAAAGGTGCCATCCGACGCGGTCGTGATACCCCAAGGACCACCCACTTGCCGGCTATTCCGGAATTCCGTGATAGCTCCTGCGCTCACGATTTGACCGAGGGTGCCGTAGAATTCCGTAAACCAGATATTTCCGTCGTGCCCGGCCGTGATGCCAGTCGGTTCACTAGGTGTGCTTGGCACTGAGAACTCCGTGATGTTCCCGTCCGTCGTTATGCGACCGATGCCGTTGGCCGGGCTGAATCCTTGAACGAGGCCCCAACAAACCTCTGTGAACCACAGGTTTCCATCGGGACCGGCGGTTATGTCGAACGGACAGCCTTGAGGGGTCGGCAGGGCAAACTCGGTGATCACCCCGTCGCTCGTGATGCGCCCGATGTTGTTCCCTGCTTCTTCGGTGAACCAAAGGTTGCCATCCCGTCCTAGTGTGATGTCGTTCGCCAGGCTGTTCGCGGTCGGAATTGAAAATTCCGTAATCATACCCGCCGTCGTGATGCGGCCGATTCTATTGCCCTTGTCCTCGGTGAACCAAAGGTTGCCATCTGGACCCTTTGCGATACCAATGGGCGAACCGCCTGGGGTCGGTACCGGGAATTCCGTGATTACCCCCGCAGGTGTGACTCGGCCGATGTTGTTGCCGTAGTACTCAGTAAACCATACGTTGCCATCTGGCCCTGCGGTGATGGCATTGGGGGAGCTCTTCGCGGTGGGAATTGGAAACTCCACGATTGTAGGGGGAACAACACCCATTCCCGTGCTTCCACCAAAGGACAACATGCCGCCCGCGCCCGTCGAGCCGCCGAAACCTCTGGCGCCACCCGAGCCAGTGCCCCCAGACCCGCCCGCCCCGCCCGATCCACTAGGGTTCGTCTCGCCCCCGTCACCCCCGGCACCACCTACGGCAGTGAAGCCGCCTGGCTTCATGACGCCACCCGCGCCCGTGATTCCGCCGGTTGAGGATCCACCAGCGGGCGCAAGCAGCCCACCTGTGCTCCGACTTCCCCCGAGACCGACAAAGCCGCCCGCGCCCCCTGTCGTGGCGGTCCCGGTGCCGCCTCCAGTCGAAACTGGGCCACTGCCACCTGCATTTGCGCTCGCGCCACCTGCACTAAGGCCACCGCTTCCGGCAATTCCGCCAGTCGAGAAAGAGCCACCGACGCCACCGGCTTGCCCTCCCCCGCTGGCACCACCCACGGCCGTGCTTCCGCCCAGGCTTCCGTGAGTTCTCAGCGCGGCGGACTGGTCGTCGCAGGCCGAACCGATGGCCCAAAAGGTCAGTACTGCGAGGTGCCAGGTGCGAGTTGGTGCTTGCATCAAAATTGCCTTCTTTGATAGGGGCTGTCGTGTCCAGACCGGCGATCAGTCTGACACACAACCATCGGTTCGTGCTCTCAGGAATTTATGCAAGTGCTAAGACCTGTCTTGTGTGTGCGATCAATGGACTGTCGGGAACAAGACCCTCCTTGCCCTCCGACGCCATCGCCTTCCTGAGTGCCGCCTCGACCTTGTCCGCGCCACTTCTGCCACCGCCCTGCTGTTACTTGCCCCTCTGGCTCGGTGGCTGCTCCCCATCCGATGTTGAAAACCTTGGCTTCCGGTCCCCAATCCGTGGGCACGAAGAGGAACCGGCCGCCGTGAACTTGTCCCACGGGAGCGCTCGCACCCTTCCGTCTTGTTCGAGTGAGATCCGAATCACGCCGTTGCCAACACGGCCGTAGGCATATACCTCGTATTCACCTGGTAAGAGGACACCACAGCCTTCCATGGCGAATCCCGACAGAGAATCACCAACCTTCCATTCATTCCATAGGTATGCGTCTCCCACTGCGGAGATCGTACAGGAAGTCTTTTGCTCACTGACCGGCCCGATCCGCACACGCCAAATCTGAGGGTCATAGTCGTCTCCTTGTTCATAGCAGAATGCGAGAATCAGAGGCTTTCCTCGACCCTCAACCCTTGGCACGATGCGAATGTTCGCCCCATGGGCCTCATAGGGATCCTCCCTTCTGTCGCTCCCCGAAGCCGCAGCCGCGACGGAAGGGGTGCTCATCTTCCTGGATCGACAACTACTGATTCCAGCGGTGGTCAGAGCAGCCGCCGCCACGACGAGAATCGAGTACTTTTGGCGCATGAGTTTCATCTGAATAACATTCCCGCGTAATTGTCTCTAAACTGGTCCGCCCCCCATTCGAAGGTACCTGGAATGGAATACAACCTATTGATGTATCTAGACCCGCCGACCTGCTCCAACTGTTTGTCCCATATGTCCTTAAAGAACCCCCATCCGGCCCATTGCGCCATTTGGTATTGATGACCAAGCTCATGCAGAACCGACAGTCCTGTACGAAAGAATGAATCCCCGGGATCAGATCCTGGAGTCGCCAGTTGGATCACACCGAAGTCAATAGAGTGGGACTGTGCCCCGCCGACGTAGATCTGGGTGGATGCGACGTCGTATGCACTCGCCTGGCGAGGATCTGCCTCGGCCGCAGCGTCGAAGATGGGCTGCATCTTCTCAGGCACCCAATCTTGGAACCTGGCAGTCGGCCGCCCGGCAGAATATGCCCCATACTCGTCTCCACCATATTCTCCGGTCAGTTGTATGTAATCCCATCCGGTCTTCATCGCAAGGCTGGGCTGTTCTAGGATGGCTTTCTTCATTGTGTCCATGCACCGCTGGCCACATGTTGCTCTCTCTGGAACCCCCTGCTGTCCGCCGGACTCCGCCAGACTACTCCGCAGCGCATACCCCAGCGCAGCACCAACTGCACCTTGGGTTGCCCCTTCGAGTATG
>Ga0182027_10003697_pt1 | contig 24022 bp, 15 predicted proteins | sample 712E1DmetaG_FD_121300 | JGI IMG/M metagenome (GOLD analysis project Ga0182027, IMG submission 121300) | Permafrost microbial communities from Stordalen Mire, Sweden - 712E1D metaG (Illumina Assembly) | ecosystem: Environmental > Terrestrial > Soil > Wetlands > Permafrost | place: Sweden... | reverse complement strand
GGGCATTGCCTGGGGAGGGTACGCGGCGCCGGCGGTGTCGGTGGCGACGTTCGTGTTGAACGTGGTTATCGCCGAGTTGATCGCGGCCACGGTCGCGGTGATGTTCACGTCGGCCGAAGTCGTTGTAGTGGTGGTGTTGAACAGCGCGACGATCGCCTCCCCATTGGGCTGCACCTTGGCGAACACCTGACTACCGGCGGCAGGTCCTGGCGCAGATGTCGTGACCTGCACCGCGTCTTGCGCATCCTGATCGACGGCGAGAACCTGCTTGTTCATCAGGAGGCTCTGGTCCGGCTCCACAATGCCAGCGCTGTTGTCTGCTGCAGCAGATCCGTAGCCGTTGCTTATAGATGCCGAAAGGTCACCGCCGAGAATGAGCGGCGCCGAGGCTATCGACCACAAGGAGAGTTGGGTCTCCGATGCCGCAAGTGACATTCCCGAGTCGGTGCTGCCGTTACCGACCTCGATCGAGTCACCATCGTTGAACCCACCCGGGGCGCCGTACCATTCAAAGCTGTTCCTGCTGCTGCTTCCACCGAAGAAGGCGAATCGGTTATCCCAGTGCGAGTAGCTGGTCAACGGAAATACATCGGTACAGCCAGTAAAGGGTTGGGCGGACAACGGAAACGAGGTTCCGACGTTGCAAGCATCCGCGGAGCCCTCACTCGGGCCGTTGATCTCGATGTCACCTGGTTCCTCCCACTGGTTCGCGTACTCGCTCAGCGTTGGGGCAAGGGTCGCCTTGAAGCTGCCCTGGGTGATGTTGAGGACCATGCGGTGGTGGGACTGTGAGATCGCGAGCTGCCAGGCCTTGACGTCGGGACCGTTGCTGTTCGAAATGCCGTCGAGCTTGATGTAGTCCACGCCCCACGAGGCGAGCTGGTCGACCACCGAGTCTGTGTAGTCCTGCGCCGCTTGTCCTTCCGCTGTGCTGAGCGCGCCGTAGTTGATCACGTCCTGATTGCCGCAGTTGTAGTTGTCCTGGCCCTGACCGGTTACGGCAATGGAAGCGGCCGTCTCGCCAGGGACGGTGGCATGACTGCCCGGAAGTCCCGTCTGCCCCGGTTCGAGAATCGGTGTGGCCGCAGACACGGCGTTCTGCGATATTCCCGCCGTCTCGTAGATGCCGAACTTCAACCCGAGACCATGCACATAGTCGGCGAGGACCTGAATTCCGTTCAGCCGTCCTCTGCCCGGGTAAACGGAGTTGAGAGGTATCCAGCGGCCGTACGCGTCAACGCTCGGACCGTTGATATCCGGGCACTCATACCAACCGTCGTCGATGTTGACGTAGCGATAACCGACTGTGGAGAGCCCACCGCTCACCAGGGCCTTCGCCTCAGCCTCGATCAAGGCTGTGTTCGGGTGGAACCTTGTGAAACTCCAGCTGCTCCATCCCAACACCGGTGTCGGGTCGGCGTTGTCGACAGTGCCAGGCGCATACTCGCTTGCCGCGTGAGCGGAGCGAGAAGTTGCCACGAGCCCGCCGATCGAACCTGCTGCCAAGCAGGAAATCACCAGCGTTACCGATACTGCGGCCTTCAGACTGCGCGTTCGAATACTCGTCATCCTGATCACCACCATTACGGTTGAAGCCACCGCAAAGTTGCTCATTGTGAGCAATACTGATCACTGTGGCTCACGTCAGTGTGGCCGTCCGCTTCGAAGCTGTCAACCATTCGTGGAGGAGCAGAGTATGACATTCTCGTTACGACGTATCCACATTGTCAACGAAAAACTACGAGTCTTGCGCTGTCGAAAGGGAAGTTCGTAGGGTTGTCCAACGTCAAGTAGCTTGTATGTCCAGCCTGGAAGGACTGCTCATCATGAGCAATTTCGAGCGGGAACTGGCGACACAACCGGAGATGTGGCGACGCGCCCGCGTGGGCTTCGTCGGCTGCTGCACTTCGTTCTACGTTGCCCAGCCAGCCGCTGGGTACACAAGCGAAGCGATGCTCGCGACAAGGCGAGGTGTCGATCCCGATCATCCCTTTTTCCTCGTCCGCTCGATCATGCTCGACCACAGCTGAGATGTCGGGCACCGCAGCGAACGCCGTCGTCGCGCTCGACATCGGTGGCACAAAGATCGCTTCCGCGATCGGCGACGCCAGTGGGGAACTACGCCGTTGGCGCACGCTGGCTACTGAAGCCGAGCGTGGCGCCGAGCTTGTGCTCGAGTCGGCGATCTCCCTCGCCAACGAGGTGCTTCGCGAGGAACGGGCGAGTGGCGGTGATGTGCACGCGATTGGCGTGTCCACCATGGGCCTGACGCGTTCGGATCACGTCGATCTCGCGCCAAATGTCCCCGGATGGAAAGACCTCGCCATCCCCGCGATGATCGACAAGGCGTTTCCCGCGCTGCCGGCGGCATTCGGCAACGACGTGAAACTGGCCGCGCTCGCGGAGCTTACCTGGGGTGCCCTCGCCAAGGTGGCCCACGGCGTCTATCTCAACCTAGGGACCGGCATCGCCGCCACGCTCGTGGTCGACGGGCAGGTCGTCGACGGTGCCCACGGGGCGGCCGGTGAGATCGGCTATTGGCTAACCGGCTCCGCAATGCCGCAAGCGGCCGCGCAGGGCGCGGCACCGACCGAGGAGGCTCTCGGCGGCAGGGGTGTCTCCAACCGGGCCGCCGCAATCTTCGGGCGGCCGGTCGAGGTTGCGGAACTCCTCAGTCGTGCCGCGGACGACCGCCGCGCGGAAGCGCTGCTCCAACACCTATGGAGCGAGATCGCGACGCTCGTTGCCAATTTGGCGATTGCCTTCGATCCGGAGGTCCTTGCCCTCGGCGGCGGTTACGTGCGATCAGATCGATTCCCGATCGAGGACATAACCCGCTTCGTGTCTCGGACTGTGCCCTACCCGCCGAAGGTAGTGCGCGCCCGTTTCATGGGCGACGCGTCGCTCCACGGAGCGGTGGCCGTGGCACTGCGAGACGGCCTCGGCAGCGCAACCTCGGGGTGGGCCTCCACTGAGGAAGGAAGGATTTGATGATCCTGACTGTGACCCTGAATACCGCTCTCGACAAGACCTACCAGGTCGGTGAGCTCACGCTTGGCACGGCCCACCGAGCCGAGGAGGCGCACGCCCAGGCGGGCGGGAAAGGTCTCAATGTCGCGCGCGCCCTGTCACACGCCGGGGTCGCCGTGCTCGCTGCTGGTCTCGCGGCCGGCTCGACCGGCCTTCAGATCGAGAGGGATCTTGATCTCGCTGGTATCGACGCGGCAATACAGCGCGTCGAGGGTGAGTCGCGCCAGACCGTGACGGTGGTCTCGCGGCGCGGCGACGCTTGGGTGGAGATCGACGAGCAGGGTCCCGAGCTGTCGCTCGCCTCCTGGCAATCCTTCCTCGACTCGATGGACGACGTTCTCCACAGAACCTCAATTGTCGTACTCTCCGGCAGCTTGCCACCGGGCACACCTGTCGACGCCTACCGCCGCCTCACAGAGATGGCCCATGGCCACGGCGCGCAAGTCGTGCTCGACGCGGCCGGCCCTGCCTTTCAGGATGGCCTCGCTGCAGGCCCTGAAGTCGTGACGCCCAACCGGTCGGAGCTGGCAATCGCCTCCGGCTCGAGGTGCGGCACTCTGATGGAGGTCGTCGGCGCGTGCCGCAAGCTTGAAGCCCGCGGCGCCCGCGCAGTCGTCGCAACCCTCGGCGCCGACGGCGCAGTCGCGACCAGCGGCGCTCAAGGGTGGCGAGCGCGCCACCCGGTACTGGCGGGCAACCCTGTTGGCGCCGGAGACGCTCTCGTGGCGGGGATTGCCACGAGTCTTGTCGACGGTGCCTCGCTCGTAGACACTCTGCGGGTCGGCTGCGCCTGGGCATTGGCCAGCCTGCAAAGCCCTTGGGCCGGGCATGTCGAGCCGCGCGCGGTCGTCGAGGCAACGCCTCAGGTCGTCGTCGAACCGATGACGAATCTTCTCGCCGCCGAGACGGAGGACGTGAGATGACGAGTTACTTCGTACTCGCGATCGACCACCGGAACTCGTTCCGCCGGTGGCTTGCCACGCTCGGGTTCACTCCGCAGGAGTTTGCTGGGGTCGCTTCGCTGGCGAAGGGCGTTGCGCTCGACAGCCTCGCCGCGGCGCGGCCTACGCTTCATCCTGACGAATGCGCGATGCTGCTCATCGACGAGGAGTACGGCAGCGTCGCGATCGAACGTGCCGGCCTGCTTGGGGTCCCGACCGTGGTACCCGTAGAGCGGAGCGGTCAGTCCGAGCTGATCTTCGAGCACGGTGATTCTTACTGGAAGCGATTCCGCGCGACGGGCGCGAACAATGTGAAGGTCCTCATCCGCTACAACCCGGACGGCGACGCTGGCGTGAATGAGCGCGGCCGGCTGCGCCTCGCCGAGCTCGCACGGCGAGCCGAGGCCGACGGCGTCGATGTCATGCTCGAACTTCTCGTCCCCCCGACGGTTCAGCAACTCGAGACGTGCGGCGGCAGCGAGAGTCGATATGACGACATTCTGCGCCCCGACCTCGTGCTCCGAGGGATGGAAGAGATAGCCGGTGTCGGTGTCCGTCCGAGATGGTGGAAGGTCGAGGGATACAAAGATGTCGTAGTCGCGGGGCGAATCGCCCAGCTCGGCGCGCAGATCTCCTCTGCAGGCTGCCTCGTTCTCGGCCGTGGGGCGGATCCTGCGCTCGTTGAGCAATGGGTTCGAGTGGCGGCACTTGCGGGCGGCTTCGCTGGGTTCGCTGTCGGCCGGACCATCTGGACCGCGCCATTGGGCGAACTCCTCTCTAGGCGGATCGACCGCGAGGAGGCAGTCGCACAGATCGCATCCGGCTACTTGGCGATAGCCGAGGCGTTCCGCAACGCTCTTCCAATGAATTCTACCGAAGTCACGCAATAGGATTGGTATGAAGAACTACAGCTGGGATGGGTGGTGATTGACCGTGCGGACAAGGTTCCTGGCGCAACATTCACCGTCGTCGTATTGGAGCACGGCGTCAAATAGCGCAGCCGTCTTCTCGGACGCGCCCTGAGAGTTCTGAGGAAGAGTTGCCTTCTGCTGCTAACGTTCCTGACCCAATGGTCCCCCCGGACCCGAGAGGCGATAACAAAGAAGCCCACGGAAACGGGCGCGCCTGGCCCGGGCGCTCGCTGACCCTTGGCCGAGGCGTGAGGAACGTCCGCCCACGAATACGAGTCAGCCGCCTGCGGTCGATCGTCGACGTGATCGACGACCGGGGTGCCATCGGCGTAGACGAACTAGCGGAGCTACTCGGAGTGTCAACTGCGACAATCCGCCGGGACCTCGCCCGCTTGGCCGCTCAAGGAGCGATCACTCGATCCCATGGCGGAGCTATGCGGGCCGACGCGGGACTCGAAGTGCCGATTAGCTATCGCCACGGAACAGCCATAGCCCAGAAGCGTCGTATCGCGGTCGCGGCCGCAAGACTGATCGGCGAGGGCGCTATCGTCGGCATCACAGGTGGCACGACGACGATGGAGGTAGCGCGGGCGCTTGCCGGAGTGCGCAAGCTTACGGTTGTCACAAATGCGCTCAACGTCGGCATCGAGCTGGCACGCCACCCGAATATCCGTCTTGTTCTCACTGGCGGAGTCTGCCGCACCGCGTCGTTCGAGCTGTCAGGACCGATCGCGGAGAACACCCTCGCCGGTTACAACCTCGACGTGGCCTTCGTCGGCGTAAACGGAGTCGACGTCGACGCCGGCTGCACGACGCACGACGACGCCGAGGCGAGGGCGAACGCAGCGCTCGTCAAAATAGCGCGACGCACGGTTATCGTCGCCGATAGCACCAAGATTGGCCTCATCACCTTCGCGAGAATTTGCCCGCTGGAACTCGTCGACCAGCTCATCAGCGACAACGGGGCAGATCCAGAAGCCGTGGCACGGCTCGAAGCCGCCGGGCTCCGGGTCGTGCTCGCGTGACTCACACTCCGGACACGGGCGGGCCGCAACACGACGGTGGTCAGGTCGTCGCTCGCATCTCAAAGAACAACTCTGGACGATTCGGATGAAGCGGACGGATTCGAAACGCCCGAGCTTGGCTCAAACTCCCGTCATCGTTGCAAATGAAGGGGTTATGAGCCTCGCGTGAACCGCCCCAACCGGGCAGATCGGCGTTGAGCGTGGCGCGGTCCGGGTCCTGGGCAGCAACCGAACCGACACTCACGGAGCTCTCGCGTCGCGACCTCTCGTCCGCGCAAAGCAGGACGGTATCCCACCGATGCTGGAAGTGACGGGCCCGACCACGCCGGCGCGGGCCTTCCCGCTCGCGCTGTGGAGTGTCGGATCTAGCCCGGTCCGCCCACGACTCCGTGGGTGTTTGGGGGTGCGGCTCTTTCAACAAACCGGACGTCGGGCGGCATCGTCGACTCGACTGGCGGTCGTAGACATGGCGCCAGAGGGCAGCAGGGTTCAGCTGAAGGTTCGGGCTCGATTGTGAGGATCAGCGGTTTGTCACGGTGATGCGGAGCATCCTGCCTGAGCTCGTCGTTGCCCAAACGGCCCCCGGCGTTGCAGCGACGAGACTCTCGGATCCTCGTGGCAAGCGCAGCCTGTGAACCTTGTAGTCGGTGCCGACCCGGACCAGAAGACCGCTCGAGAAGTCGGCGCCGTACAGGGCGCCGTTGCCGTAGGCGAACGAGTAGTCGCCAGAAAACTGCGTCTGGTGCGCGATGTGGCCGGTCCGAGCATCGATGGCCGTGATTATGTCGGCGGATTTGGTTGGGTCCGCCGGTGGTGCGAACGAGCCAAGTGCCCAGATCAACTCACCGCCGCTCACCAGGCCCACGACGTCCACCGACTGGCCTGCTTCCGAGATGCGCTGGAGTGTGAGCCGTTGACTGTGGCGTGGGATGAACCCGAGGCCGCCCAGCTCCTCGGCCACCCACGTGCCGTGACTTCCGGTAGCGGTGGCATTGTCTTCGCTCATGGTGGACACCGTCGTGATGAGCTGCGACGTTCGCGGGTTGATTTCTGCGATCCATCCGCGCGCCGTCGACACCCAGACTGTGGCATTTCCGAAGCTGATGGACGACGGGAGAAACTCCCAGTCGTGGTCGTTACCCTGGATCGGCTTCGGAAGAGTCAGGTGGATCGTCGCAATGGTTCGTCCGTCCCTCGGATCAACGCGCGTGACGGTCCCGTTGAGGAGGTGAGCAATCCAGATTGCGCCGTTGCCGATCGCGAACGCCTGCGGGTCCGCGACGGGAAACCGCCTGATCACCCGGCCACTCAGGCTCGCGACCTCCACCAACTGCCCGGCGCTCGACTGGAGCGAGGAACAACGACGCGCGCACGTTAGGACCCAGACCGCGTTGCGGGTGGCAACTGTGTCGAGCGGGGACCCACCGAGGCTCACATCCGCACTCACCATCAAGGATGGTTGTGCGGGCGATATAGAACGAGGGCTAACAGTGTGATCGTTCGTCACTGCCCACCCTGCCGCCGCTACAACGCCCACTACGAGAGCCGCAGTCACGCGCACATGCCGCCGCCGCTGACGAAGGCGAGCATCCTTGATCACCGCCCGGTGCAGCAGACCCGCCAGGCCGTTGGGATCCGCGTACGCGTCGAACATGAAGCTACTATGCATAGCACTATGCTGGATGTCAAGATCGACCGGAGTGAGCCGATCCCGCTGCACGATCAAGTCGCCGGCGAAATTCGGCGCGCAATCGCCGACGGCGAGGCGATCCCCGGGGAGCGGCTTCCGCCCGCGCGAGATTTCGCCGCGGTCCTCGGTGTCAACACGAACACGGTTCTACGAGCACTGCGACTTCTACGCGACGAGGGTCTGGTCGAGTTCCGGCGCGGCCGCACGATCCGCGTCAGCGGCACGCCCCAACGCAGCGCTGTACTCACCAGGACCAAAGAACTCGTGCAATTCGCACGCCAACACGGCTACCGGACGGAAGAACTCGTCGAAATGATCCAGAGCCTCACCGGCCAGACCCCGACCCGGCCCACCCGAGGCGCTTAGCAATCCTGATCGGATCGACGACCGACCACCACCGCGTGGAACCGAACGGCGTGCACACCAGCAAACCACGGTGCTCAGCGATGCCGCGAGCCAGTGATCACCCCCTTCAAACAGGCTCAGCCACTTGCGTGCTCTACGGTGATCATCATCGGGGGGTGGGTCTCCACGTCGGTGACGAGATCTGAGAGCCGATCGCGCTCCTTGGCCAGCGGCAGCTCTTTCATAAAGTCATGGTGGCTGACGCGTCGGTCCGGTTGCGCTGATGGTCATAGCCACGGTGGTATCGCTGAGCGCATTGCTCGCGCCCTGTCTCCCTCTGGGGAGTCCCAGGTCTATACCACCCGATCGGTCGATCCAGTACTCGTTGAATCCATCGAGGTTCGACCCTTCGACCGCCTGACTGCGCCCTCCGGCAACATCGCCGGAGGGCGCAGGTAAGTCCTACGTCACGATTAACTTCGTGCCACCCGCGGCACTGGAGCCGCTGAGGTTGCTGTCACCGCCGTAGCTTGCCGACACCGAGTACGAGCCGCCAGGGAGAGCTGACTTGCCAATAGTGCAGGTCCCCTTGCCGGCGCTGAGCGTGGCGGTGCAGCTCGCGGAACCGACCGTGACCTTCACCGTCTCGCCCTTGGGCACCGCCTCGCCGAAGTGGGTCGTGACGGTCACACTGAAAACCGCCGCCGACTCGCTACCTCGGGAGACGCTCGTCGGTGACACGGAGACCGCGGTGGTCGTGGCATCCTTGGTCACAATCAGCTTCGTGGCGCCCGCGGCAATTGACCAGCCAAGGTTGGCGTCACCGCCGTAGCCAGCCGCCACCCAGTACGAACCAACCGGGAGGGCGGTCTCGGGGATCGTGCAGGTCCCCTTGCCGGCGCTGAGCGTGGCGGTGCAGCTCGCAAAACCGGCATCTACGGTCACCGTCTCGCCGTTGGGCGCGACCTCGCCGTAGTGGGTCGTGACGGTCACGCTGAAGACCGCCACCGACTCGTTGCCGTAGGTCACAGTCGTCGGTGACTGCGAGACCGTCGTGGCCGTACTGTCCTTGGTCACGCCAAATTTCGCGCCAGACCACGCACTGGAGCCGTCGAGGTTGGCGTCACCGCCGTAGGTCGCCGACACCGAGTACCAGCCGACCGGAAGGGCGGTCTTGGCGATCGTGCAGCTCCCCTTGTCGGCGCTGAGCGTGGCGGTGCAGCTCGCACTACCGACGTCGACTGTCACCGTCTCGCCGTTTGGCACCGTCTCGCCATGTTTGGTCGTGACGGTCACGCTGAAAACTGCCACCGATTCGTCGCCGTAGGTGACGGTCGTCGGCCACTGCGAGACCGTGGTGGTCGTGGTGTCCTTGACCACCGAGAAGGCCTCGCAGGAGCTTGTCGATATCTTGTAATTCGAATCGCCCGAGTACGACGCTTGGAAGCTGTAAGGGCCCGCACTGAGGGTGGCAGTCGTGCTCGACTTCGGCACCGTACCGCCGCTAAGGGCCACGGTACTGGTCGCGGCAGCGGCACCGTTGCACGTGTTGTTGTCGAAGAAGCTGTAGGTGACGGCGCCCGTCGGGGTAAATCCGGCGACGCCCGACACCGTCGAGGTGTCGTAGGCGGATGCCCCGATCACCTCTTTGCCGCTCCAGATGGCGTTGGTGGCGGCGTCGTCGACGACCGTCCCGACCGATGCCGAAACCGTGGCCACGCTGAAGGTCTCGCAGGAGCCCGACGAGCTGGTGTAGCTGCCATCGCCCGAGTACGACGCCTGGAAACTGTAGGAGCCCGCACCGAGCGCCGCGGTCTTGGTCGAGTTGGGCACCGTTCCACCGCCCAAGCTCACCGAGTCGGTCGTGGAGGGCGTGCCGTTGCACGTGCCGTTGTCGAAGAAGCTGTAGGTGACCGTCCCTGTCGGCGTGAAGCCGGCAACGGCGGACACACTCGAGGTGTCGTAGGCGGACGCCCCGGTCGTCTCGGTCCCGCTCCACGCGGCGTTGGTGGCGGCATTGTCGACTACCGTCCCGACCGAGGGCTGAGCCGGTGCCACGCTGAAGGGCTCGCAGCCGCTCGTCGAGGAGAGGTAGTTCGAGTCACCCGAGTAGCTCGCATCGAAGCTGTAGCTGCCCGCGCCGAGAGCTCCGGTCGTGCCCGAGTTGGGCACCGTGCCGTTGCTCAGGGTCACCGGGGTCGCAGAGGCCGGGAATGCGCACGTGCCGTTGGCGAACAAGTTGTAGGTGACCGTCCCCGTCGGGGGCAAGCCGGTGACGCCTGACACCGTCGAGGTGTCGTAGGCGGACGCCCCGGTCACCTCGCTGCCGCTCCAGGCGCTGTTGCCGGCGGCGTCGTCGACGGCCGTCCCGACCGGGGCCGAGGCCTTGGCCACGCCGAAGGGCTCGCAGCCGCTCGTCGACGAGATGTAGTTCGAGTCACCCGAGTAGCTCGCATCAAAGCTGTAGTTGCCCGTTCCAAGGGGCCCGGTCGCGCCCGAGTCTGGCACCACGCCCGCGATAAGGGTCACGGTTCCGGATGTGGAGGGCGTGCCTTTGCACGTGGCGTTGCCGAAGAAGTTGTAGGTGACCGTTCCCGTAGGGGTGAAGCCGGCTGCGCCGGTCACCGTCGAGGTGTCGTAGGCGGACGCCCCGGTCACCTCGGCCCAGTCCCAGGCGGCGCTGGTGGCGGAGTCATCGACGGCCGTTCCAGGCGACGCCGAGGTCTTGGCCACGCCGAAGGGCTCGCAGTCGCTCGTCGACGAGATGTAGTTCGAGTCACCCGAGTAGCTCGCATCGAAGCTGTAGCTACCCGCGCCGAGGGCACCGGTCGTGCCCGAGTTGGGCACCGTGCCGTTGCTCAGGATCACCGTGTCGGTCGTGGAGGGCGTGCCGTTGCACGTGCCGTTGGTGAAGAAGTTGTAGGTGACCGTCCCCGTCGGCGGAACGCTGTCGCGGCTCGTCACTGTCGAGGTGTCGTAGGCGGAGGCCCCGGTCACCTCGTTGCCGCTCCAGGCGCCGTTGCTGGCTGCGTCGTCGACGACCGTCCCAGGCGAGGCCGAAGCCTTGGCCACGTCGAAGGGCTCGCAGTCGCTCGTAGATGCCGTGTAGTTCGAGTCACCCGAGTAGCTCGCATCGAAGCTGTAGGAACCCACACCGAGGGCGCCGGTCGCGCCCGAGTTGGGCACAGTGCCGCCACTCAGGGTGACCGTGTCGGTCGTGGAGGGCGTGCCGTTGCACGTGGCGTTGTCGAAGAAGTTGTAGGTGGACGTCCCTGTCGGGGTGAAGCCTGCGATGCCGGACACCGTCGAGGTGTCGTAGGCGGACGCCCCGAGTACCTCGGTGTCGTTCCACGGGGCGCTGGTGTTGACGTCGTTCACGACCGTCCCAGGCAAGGCCGAAGTCTTGGCCACGCCGAAGGGCTCGCAGTCGCTGGATGAGGCGTTGTAGTTCCCGTCACCCGAGTACGAGGCCTGGAAACTGTAGCTGCCCGCGCCGAGGGCGCCGGTACTGCCCGAGTTCGGCTCTGTGCCGTTGCTCAAGCCCACCGTGTCGGTCGTGGAGGGCGTGCCATTGCACGTGTTGTTGTCGAAGAAGCTGTAGGTGAGCGTCCCCGTCGGCGTGATGTCGGCGACCCCTGAGACCGTCGAGGTGTCGTAGGCGGACGCCCCGGTCGCCTCGCTGCCGCTCCAGGGCCCGCCGGCGGCGGCGTCGTCGACGACCGTGCCGACCGAGGCGGGAGCTTTGGCCACGCTGAACGGCTCGCAGTCACTCGTCACGGCGGTGTAGTTCGAGTCGCCCGAGTAGCTCGCATCGAAGCTGTAGCTGCCCACGCCGAGAGCGCCGGTCGCGCCCGAGTTGGGCACCGTGCCGCTGCTCAAGGTCTCCGTATCGGTCGTGAAGGGCGTGCTGTCGCACGTGCCGTTGTCGAAGAAGTTGTAGGTGACCGTCCCCGTCGGCGTCGCGCCGCTGGCGCTGGTCACCGTCGCGGTGTCGTAAGCGGACGCTCCGGTCGCCTCGCTGCCGCTCCAGGGGCCGCCCCCGGCGGCGTCGTCGAGAACCGTCCCGACCACCGGCGTAGCCGGGCCAGCCGCCGAAACGTTGTAATCAATCGTCGCTTGAGACTCGGCACCGTCGAAGCTGTCCACGGTCACGGTAAAGCTCTGCGGGCCAGTGGACGACGTGATGAGATCATCGGTATCGCCGGCGTCGTCGCTCGTGAGCACCCCTTCTGAGCTGTAGAAGTCGCCGTTGTCACTGACGCCGTCGCCGTAGCAGTCCGAAAGACCGGGCATGCCCGCCGCCTCGGTGCACGACCAACTCACGGGCACCACTTGGTTGAGGGTGTACCTCTGGTTGTTAGCGGGGCTGCTTATGGTCGCGCTCGGCGGGGTCGGAGCCGGAATGCCGGACAGGACGACGTAACCATCCGTTCCACCAGTCGTGCCGTCGATGTTCGAGCCGTTGTTGGCACCGACATGGTCCAGCGCTACGCCGACGCCGGTGCAAGAGGCCCCCGCTCCACCTCCAGCGCCGGAACCGTTGACGTCTCCACCGCCACCGCCGCCACCGGTGCCGCCTTTGCAGCCGCCGCCGCCTCCTCCGCCGCCAGCCTCCTGGCTCCCGCCGTTGCCGCCGCTCGTGCCGTTGGCACTGGCACTTGCACCGGCTACGCCGGCTGTGCCCTCGCCCGAGCCGCCGTTGCCGCCGTTAGATCCGCCCGCACCGCCGTTGTCTGAAGACCCGTTTCCCTGACTGTGACCGCCACCGCCACCGCCGCCACCGCCGCCCGCTACGAGCAGGTTGGTGGAGCCGTCGAGCACCTGCGAGTAGCCACCACCACCGCCACCGCCGGCGCGTGCGGTCGAGCTATCGCCGCTGCCTCCGTTGGCACCTCCGGGGCTTCCCCCGCTGGCACCGGGAGACGGTTCGAGGCTACCGGCAGTGTTGCCCGCCGTACCGACGGTAATGGTCAAGGTGTTATCGAGTGAGACAGGTACAGAGACTTGGTAGTCCGAGCCTGCGCCGCCCGAGCCCCCGGGTTCGTAGCCCGCTGCCCCGGCGCCCCCGTCAGCACCAGCTGCTTCGACGGTGATGTCCCCGCTGCCATAGATCGTGCAGGTGGTAGACGACGTGTAGGACCCGTCATAGCACGGAGACGGTTGGGCTCCCGCCGCTGCGGGCGCTACAACCGCGGCTGAAACCGCAATCAGGCCGGATGACATGGAGATGAGCAGCGCGCCAAGAATGAGCCTGCCGCTTCGCCGCGACACAGCTATGAGCCTGCGTGAAGTCACTGGATTTCCCCCCCGATTCAGATGTTGTCCGGTCCAAGGTCGCGTCACAACGCGCTTGCTACTGGCAATCAAAGTTCTACTACGGCCGTCCCACCTTCATCAAGGGCCCGCGTCGATGAATCATCAGAAAGGTCCGCGTAGCTGCGTTCGTTGACTCACTTGCGAATGTCTGCCTGGCGACATCCGCGAACGCGTACCGTCACCGGGAAAGCCCCGGCAATGGAGCTTTCGACGGGGCAGCGCAAAACAGTGACGACCAAGCTCGCAGCGGCCTATCGGCGCGACCTCGACGGTCGAGCTTGGTGATGCCGCGGTCTACCACGGCGATGTTGTGCGCGCAGATCTACCAGGCAAGAGCATTCGTTCACGCATCCCGCTGTTCTCCGTCGCAGCGCTCGCGGGCGACGGCCTCGAGAACAACTGGACTGGCAAGGGGAATGAAGGCTACTGGGGCCACAACCGAGCCCGTCGCCGCCGCTCTCGGTGCCCGCAGAACGAGGCCGTCTCGGAACTTCTGGTGCTTCGGCGGAGAGGCCGTACCGACCGACAAGGGTGTGTGCGACATCTGTGCCGGGTCTTCGGGCACCGTCGAAAGGCGCGATGGCAGCCAGGCGAGCACGACAACGACCCCGCCGAGGGCAACACAACCGCCCACGGCAAAGGAAATCTCCCCCCCGCTCATGAACGCTGCCCGCGCCGCGTGCGACAACAAGGCACCGGTGGCACCACCGACGCTGTTCGCCACGGCCAGGGCGCCGCCGAGCGAGCCCAAGATGGTGTGTGCGGCGGCGATCGGTACGTGGCGGCCCGCAAGGGCCGCGGACATCTGGTTCTGGTAGCGGGTCGACATCACGCTGCCGATGACAGCAACTCCAAGCGCGCCACCGACCTGGAGGGCCACCGCATTGGTAGCTGACCCCATTGCGGAGTCGCCCTGGGGGACCGAGCCGACGACGGAGTTCGTCGCCGTCGGTAGCAACAGACCGGCCCCAAGGCCAATCAGAACCAGGCCGGGTATCACGTCCCCAAAGGTCGTGGCAACCGTCGACACCGCCGAGATCTGCCACAAGCCGCCCGCGACAGCCGTCAGTCCAGCGGCAACGGTGAGCTTGACTCCGATGAAGCGGGCAATGCTCGGAGACATCGAGGCGCTCACCACGAGCATGGCGGCCATGGGCAGGATGCGCAGACCTGCTTCTAAAGGTGAGTTCCCGAGATCGAATTGGAGAAACTGGGTCTGCAAGAACAGCGCTCCCAACAGCCCGAAGGTGCCGAGAGCCTCGGCCGCTGCTGCTGTAGAGAATCGCCGCTCTGAGAAGAACTTGAGTTTCAGCATCGGGTGGAGACAGTGGGCTTCCCATGCCACGAACGAGCCCAGGACGACAAGGCTTGCCAATCCGGCAACGACCACGGTTCCAGAGCTCCAGCCCTTTGTCGGAGCCTCGATGATCGCCCAAAGCAGCAATCCCAACCCCACGATCGAGAGCACTGCTCCAACGGGGTCCGGACGCTCGGCAGTGTGGTTCTTCGAGTCCGACACCAGCATCACTGCTCCCACGAAGGCAACGATGACGATCGGTACGTTGACAAGAAATATCGAACCCCACCAGAACTTCGCCAGCAGCAGGCCCCCGGCGATCGGGCCGATGGCGATACCAAGCCCGATGGTCCCGCCCCAAGCACCGATGGCTCGCGCCCTCTCCTTAGGGTCGCGGAACACGTCGTTGATGATCGACAGCGACGAGGGGATGCTCAGTGCCGCGCCGGCCCCCATGAGGGCCCGGAACGCGATCAGAAGATCCACCGAACCCGAGAGTGAAGCGCCGATCGACCCTGCGGCGAAAATGCTCAGGCCGATCAGAAAGAACCGCTTGCGCCCAAACCTGTCGGCCAGGCTGCCACCGACGAGCAACAGCCCCGCAAAGACCATCGCGTAGGAGTCGACGATCCATTGCAGCTCGCTGGAGGTGGCGTGGAGATCTCGCACGAGGGTGGGGAGGGCCACGTTGAGGATGGTGTTGTCCAAGTTGATAACAAGAGCAGCGGCACAGAGCACCGCTAGCGCAGCCCAACGGTGGGCACGCTTGTCACCGGACGGCACGGCAGCTGGCCGCGTCAACACGTGTCACACCCAGGTCGGTTGGGAACGTCTCGGATTTCGCCAGGCCGTTCTGGGGTGCTGTGCGAGTCGGCGTAAGGGATAAGAATCATCATTCACTCCTGATACCAGTCGGTATTGAATACTCTCGAGTATCCTGTAGTAGATGAGCGATGTCAAGAGCGGGACAACCCGTAGGCGAATGAACCCTGAGAGCCCGGACGCAACATCGGTTGGACGAGTCCGACGACCGCGGCGTGAGGATGTACGTCGCCGCTTGCTGGACGCGGCGTTGGAGGTATTCGCCGAGTACGGCTTTGCCAGTGCAAGCCTGGATCAGGTCGCAGCCGCCGCAGACCTCACGAAAGGTGCCATCTACTCGAATTTTGCGAGCAAGGATGAACTCTTCTTCGCCATGATGACCGACCAGATCTTGACCCGGGTCGAAGCCGTTCGGGCGGTCCTGGCTGCCAATCCAGCTGGCACGCCACGACGCCGGGCACTGCAGGACATCGGACGTCGCCTCACCGAAGCCTTCGTCGAGCAGCGGGAATGGCAGCTGGTCTTCTTGGACTTCTGGCAGCGCGCCGTTCGAGACGATGAAGTGCGTGCCCAGTTCCTCGCTCACCGCCGAAACCTGCGCGAGGCGATAGCTGACCGCGTCGTTCAGGTCTTCGGGACAGATCCAATCCCAGGCGACTTCAGTGTCGACGATGTCGTGACAGTGGTGTTGGCGCTTTCCAACGGCTTGGCCATCGAAATGTACGTCGACCCTGGGCTCGTCAGCGATGATCTGCTCGGAAGAGTTCTGGAGCGCTTGTCGCGCTAGCCGAGAGGAAAGGTCCGTTCTCACCCCCAGACCGAACTCCGTGGTCGTCGAAAGGAACCAGGGGCGTCGTCTCGCACGCTGGCAAATGGCAAGCATGGGCGCCTCATGGGCCCTCATGGCCATCGGTCATTGGATCTGGTTGCACAAGAAGCTCCGTAAGCGATCCGCGAACGCGAAGCATTGACTCGGGCCTTGATGACCGTGGCAGCACTTCCACCAATACCTGACTGATCGCACCTTGTTGAGGCCGCCGTCGCGGTGCTGGTTCATGGCACAGCCGCAGCATCGGGTTCGGGGGATCGACAGAACAGCACAGATGGCTCGCCGAAGGGACGCCACGGGTTCAGCCGACAACAGCTTTTCGAGCCTGATGTGTTCCAGTTCTCGGTTCGTGCGTGGGCGGAGTACACGACTTCCAAATGCGTGGCGGCTTGTCCCACCTGGGATCGTGGTCGATCCGTTGGTGTCGGCCCCCGCTCTGCCGGGCGAGCCTGACCTTTGACGCCACCAACCATCATGGTTCGGTGCCACGGCCGGGAGCCGGCTTCCACGACATGAAGAAGCTGCCTTCGAATGGTGACGATCGCGCCGCGAACATCACCTAGGTCGCTTGAGGGCCACGCAGTGGCGTCCCTGCACAACCACAATAACGAAGGAGCCCGCACACCATTGAGTACCGATTCGAACGCCAGTCGGGTCGCCGTGATCACTGGCGCCTCCTCTGGTATTGGTGAGGCCACTGCCCGGACACTGGTTGCCAACGGCCTCCGCGTCGCTCTATTGGCTCGTCGCGCCGACCGCCTGGAGGCGCTGGTCTCCGAGCTCGGAGACAACGCGATCGCGATCGTGGCCGATGTCACCGACCGCGCCTCTCTCGTCGCAGCAGCCGAGCGCGTCCACGACGAAATGGGCGGTGCCGACATTCTCGTCAACAACGCCGGCGTGATGCTGCTGGCGCCCTTCTCCCCCGGTCAGCACGCCGAGATCCGTCAAATGGTGGAGGTAAACCTGCTGGGAGCGATAACCGCGACCGAAGTGTTCCTCGATCAGCTCCGAGACGGTGGTGGCGACCTCGTCAACCTTTCTTCGGTAGCCGGGCGCACCGCCCGCCCAGGCAACGCCGCCTACGCCGCGACCAAATGGGGTATTAATGGCTGGTCCGAGGCGCTGCTCCAAGAACTGCACCCGGACATCCGCGTGATGGTTATCGAGCCCGGTGCCGTAGCGACCGAGCTGACCGAGCACATCACCCACGCGGGCGCCAAGCAGGCCGCTCAGCAGCTCTCCGATGCGGTCGCCATCACTGCTCAGGACATCGCTGACATCATCGCTTTCGCCGTGACGCGACCTCGGCGCCTGACACTCAACGAGATCCTCGTCCGGCCCACTGCACAGCTCGGCTGATCAACCTCACCTGCCGCCGGTAAGCAACCTTCATGGTTCGGTCGCGCCAGCGACCTGTCCAACCTTCACCGGCCATGGGTGGGCGTCGACGGACCTGAACCGCTGACCTGACCGTTGTAAGCAAGACAGGCTTGAACGCCCTGTGAAATGGCATAAGTGCAGTACACCGAGGAACCTAGGTGCCTGCTATTAGCAGGTGTAGATCGCCACACGAGCGCTGCCATTACTCCCGGTGAACTTGGAAGCTGCCTACTTCCCCGCTGGTTGCCGGCCTGTGTGCACAACCACTTCGACAGAGCTTCTCCGAGTCGATTGGCTGGCGCCAGCGAGCCAGGTCTCTCGCCCCATCTGGATGAGTTCGCCGCCGCCCTCGACAACAGACACGCCACAGCCTTGGTGGAAAGACGGCGGCCGAAGCCTCCACCATCACCTACTCTCGTTCCAAGCCCGGCGTTGCGACGACTCCTGAAACCCCGTCAGTTCACCTCGGTGTACTTCACCTAGCGCATGGACGGGATCGAGGCCCACACGTCTCCCACCTCAGCTATGCGCTTTACGGCAGCGGGTACTAGCTTGAAGGAAGTGGTCATTCGCCTGTGCTAGCGAAGGGATCGGCGAGCATGGCACCATCAGTCACGACACAGGAGACCGTCGTGCGGTCGCCGGGGCTCCAGCTCACGATCAATGGCCAGATCTGTCGACTCGACACTGGGTCCAGCGTGGCTCCAACGACGACGTTGGCATCCCTCCTCCGCGAGCACCTCGCGCTGACCGGAGTAAAGATCCCGTGTGACCAAGGCGCTTGCGGAGCCTGCACGGTCATCATGGATGGCAAGGCTGTCCTTTCCTGCATGGTTCTAGCCGTCGAGGCACAAGGCCATGAGATCGTTACGATCGAGGGCCTACCTAGTGACGACTGCGTAGTGAAAGCCTTCGCCGAGCAAAGCGAGCCAGGCTATGGCACCGCTCTCCAGTGCGGATTCTGCACGCCGGGGTTTGTGATGGCTGCTCGAGCACTCCTGGACCGTGTGCCATCTCCTACTATGTCCGAGATCAAAGAAGCTCTCTCCGGCAACATCTGCCGGTGCGGTTGTTATGCCGGGATAGCCCAGGCCGTTCTGCACGCATCGCAGATCATGCCCAAGACAAGTGAATCATGAAGCCAGCCTATACACCGCGCGTGCCGCGGGACTATGTCGGCCAGTACAGCGCCCGAATCGACGGGATCGAGAAAGCCAGCGGAAGAGCCAAATACGCGGGTGACATGATGGTGAAGTGCCGAGTACCCGGCATCTTGTATGCGAAGGTACTGCGGAGCCCATTTCCCCACGCGCGGATCCGGGGCCTCGACGTACGCCAGGCTGCGCAGCTGCAAGGTGTCGCCGATATCCTCACCTTCGAAGATCCGGATGTCGCAAGTCTGAAGTCGACAAACGCTGGGTGGACCGACGGTGTGGACACCCTCTCATACGAACGCATGATGTGGCGAGGCTTCCGAGACCGACGTGTACTCGGGTCACATGCTCGATGGGTCGGCGATGAGGTTGGTGCCGTCGTCGCTGCCGAGAGCGAGGAGACTGCAGAAGCGGCGTTGAGGTTGATCAAGGTCGATTGGGAAGTCTTGCCGTTCGTTCTTGAGCCTGCTGAGGCGATGGCGCCGGGGGCCCCCATTCTGCATCCGGAGCTCGGGGACACCAATGTTCTGCCCGAAGACACCGTTGGCGGAGCAGATGTCTTTGTGAACAAAGGTGACATCGCTCTCGGCATCGCCGATGCAGACGTCGTTGTCTCCGCGACCACCACCTACCACAACGCAACACAGAACAGCCTAGATAACTGGAACTGCCTCATCGAGTGGAGCCGGGATCGCATTACTGTCTGGTCCAACTCCTACGAGGCGCATCAAACGCGCATGCATATCAGCGAGATGCTTAACGTGCCATTGAATAGTGTGCGAGTTGTGAGTCCATATGTAGGCGGTCAGTTTGGCCGCGGTGATACTGGCGATCAGCCGTTCTTTCTCTTCACTGCACTCCTGGCCAAGAGGACGGGAAGGCCGGTGTGGTTCAGGCACTCGCGGCGAGACTCGTTCCATGACGGTCGACAACACTTGTGCTATGACGGAACGATCGGCGCGAAGAGAGACGGAACAATTACGGCTCTTTCTTTCAAATCTGTCGGCAATGTCGGCGCCTACGCGGATCACAGCATGTTTGCGATCAAGTTCGCTCCCGTCGAGGCGACTGAGGTGGCCTTTGCGCACATTCCACACGTGCGTTTCGAAGCGCGCGGTGTTTACACGAACAAGATGCCCGCCTGCATGATGCGCGGAGTCGGCAACAGCCAGTTGAACCTTATTCTGGGTCGCCTCGTCGACGGGATCGCTGAGGCACTGAACATCGATCCGCTCGAGATAGCTTGCAAGAACTTTGGCCATCAATGGGAGGACTTGCCTGACAAGAGCCTCGTCACCGTGCTGAGGACAGGTGCCGCGAGAATTTCTTGGAATGAAAAGCGTCATCTTCCAGGCGCGGGGCCCATGGTTGACGGGGTGAAGAGACGCGGTGTGGGTTTTTCGTTCCATCCGGGCTGGCATGCTGAATGGCAGGAGCTCCGGCGCGGCGAAGTGCATGTGACCATGACTGTGAACGCGGACTGTAGCGTCACCCTCGATGCACCGACAGTGGAAACCGGAACGGGTTCAAACACTTGTAACGTCCTGGGATGCGCCGAGGCCTTGAGCTTCCTGGGTGTCAGTAGTGCAGACATCCACTGGATCTCCACTGTGGATACGGACGCCTCTCCACAGGATTGCGTCCAAACTGATAGTGCCGTCTCATTCTTGCAGTCAGAGGTTATGGCGGCCGCGAGCAAGGAAGTCAAGGCAAAACTGCTGGAGCGTATCGCCCCGCTCCTTGATGCAACTCCTCCAGAGCTCGACATTGACAAGGGCCTTGTCTTTCGAAAGGACAGTGCCGGCTGCCCGCGGAGTGTGAGAGAACTGCTTTACGAAGCTAGTCTTGACCCAATTACCGTAGCCGTGAGCCGGCGGCCGCTTGCCACGCGTACCGGCGTTCCGTTTATTGCGACGTTCGCCGAAGTGGAGGTCAACACCGACACTGGCCAGGTCCTCGTTTTGCGGCTGGTTGTGGTTAACGATTGCGGAACCGTCATGTACGCATCCGGAGCCGAAGCCCAGCAGATCGGCGGTCAGTGCATGGCGTTGGGTGAGTCGCTCACTGAGGAGATCATCTACGATGAGCGCACCGGGTTCCCCCTGAACTTCAATTGGATCGACTACCAGATTCCAACGATGGCCGACATGCCGGAGATCGATCCCGTCTTGTTGGAAGTGTGGCGCGGCGAAGGCGAATACGGAGCGTGTGGCCTTGGCGAAGGGACCGTCACGTGCACACCGCGCGCTGTCCTCAACGCCATCTATAACGCAATCGGTGTCAGAATCGACAGTATTCCGGTGAAGCCAGAGACGGTTCTCAAGGCTTTGGGGAAGGTCGTCTGATGACGTTGCCTCCGTTCGACCATGTGACTGTGAATTCGCTTGAGGAGGCGGCCCTCCTCTTGGACGGGCAGAGAGCTCGTGTCATTGCAGGCGGGACCGATCTGCTCGGCGTCCTCAAGGACCGCGTGCATCCAGACTTTCCGGGACTCCTTATCGACATTAAGCAGAGCGCCAACGGGAGTCACGTGACTTTTGAGGACGGGAATGTTCGAATCGGAGCTCTGACAACGCTTTCTGAGGTTGCGGACCACGAGCTTGTGAACGCGAGAATTCCCCTCTTGGCACAAGCGGCCCGGGCTGTAGGTTCACCGCAGATCCGCAACATGGCAACCGTCGGTGGAAACATCTGCCAGGAGCCGAGATGCTGGTACTACCGCGCCCCCGACAATGCCTTTCATTGTTTCAGGAAGGGTGGCACGAAGTGCGCAGCACTCCTCGGTGACAATCGCTATCACTCGATCTTCGGTGGGGCCCGTCCTTCTGCGCCTCCCTGCACCCGCAACTGTCCTGCCCACATTGACATTCCCATCTATCTGGAGCTGATTCGCGAAGGAGACTGGCAGGCGGCAGCTCAACTCGTGCTCGAGCGCAACCCGATGCCCGCAGTAACCGGTCGTGTCTGCCCTCATTTTTGCGAGAACAGCTGTAATCGCTGTGAGCTCGACGAAGGTGTCTCGACAAGAGCAATCGAGCGCCGTCTCGGTGACCAGGTTCTGGAAGACATATCCACGTTCTTCAAGTCCCCGGATTTGTTGACGAACAAGCACGTAGCAGTCGTGGGCTCCGGCCCCGCCGGCCTCGCTGCTGCTTACTACCTGCGTAAAGCTGGCCACGGCGTGACGGTCTTCGATGCGATGCGCGAGGCCGGTGGCATGTTGACCTACTCCATACCTGATTATCGGCTGCCCAGAGCTGTTGTACAGAAGCAGATCGAGGCGCTCGAGTACATGGGGGTCAAGTTCGTCCTTGGAGCGACGATTGACAAGGACTCCCTTACAGGGCTGAACAATGACTTCGATAGTACATTCCTAGCCACGGGAGCCTGGAGCGATAAGTCTATTGGCATCGAGGGCGGGGAATACCTGCAATCAGGACTCGAGTTCTTGATAGGGCTCCAGACTTCTCGACAGCCACCGGGAGAGCAGGTGCTCGTGATCGGTGGCGGTGGCGTTGCCATCGACGTTGCGGTATCGGCGCGCCGTCGTGGCTCGAAGCGGGTTACGTTAGCCTGCCTCGAGTCTCGCGAAACTATGCCTGCAGTTCCCGAGGAGATCGCCCAAGCGTTGGAGGAGGGTGTGGAGCTCCTCACGTCATGGGGACCGCAACGTGTACTGACGACCGGGGGCAAAGTCTCGAGCATGGAACTCGTAAGGTGCACGTCCGTGTTCGATGTAGAAGGACGCTTCAATCCTTCATTTGACATGGATACCACTCGGACCATCGACGCTGATTGTATTCTTCTGGCCATTGGACAAATGCCTGACCTCCGGTTCGCGGACGGGTTGCTTCAGACCGATGGCACGCGCATCATCGTGACGGAGCCAGGTACAACGAGCTTGCCTGGCGTGTTCGCTGGCGGAGACGTCGTCACTGGTCCGGCTTCTGTGATCGAGGCAATTGCGGCTGGGCAGCGCGCAGCCGCAGCCATCGACCGCTACCTTGGCGGGAGCACGGCCGTGGCTGGCAACGGTCACAAAGTCGGTCCTTCATCGCTCATCAAGATGCGTACGGACGCGCTTTCCGCGATTCCGCGAGCACAGCTGGTCAGCGTCTCGCCGTCAGCGCGCGATATCGAGACGGAGGACGTGGACACACTCGATCTTGCCTCTGTCGAGGAGGAGGTAAGCCGTTGCCTCAGCTGTGCCTGTGTAGCCGTGAACGTCTCTGACTTGGCACCCGCACTAGTTGCTCTTGGCGCGAAGATCAGGACCACGAAGCGAGTGATCGACGCCGAGAGGTTTTTCGCCGTAGGCACGGCAAGCACGACCGTTCTCGATTCCGATGAGTTAGTGACCGAACTCGAGATTCCGATCCCACCAGAAGAAAGCATCCAGCGTTACCGCAAGTTCCGGATTCGTCGTTCGATCGACTTCGCCATCGTCAGTTTGGCGAGCGTCCTGTCTCTGCGCGATGACAAGATCGAGAAGGCGGCAGTTGTGTTGGGCGCGGTGGCTCCCATCCCCCTTCGAGTTGCAGATGTGGAGCGTTTTCTCGTCGGGCGTGAACCGGATAGCGATACCGCGGAGGCAGCCGGCGTAATCGCCGTCCGGACCGCCTGCCCTGCGCCGAAGAACGCGTTTAAGGCTCAGATCGTCAGGGCGATGTTGCGCGAGGCCGTACTGGAACTTCATTGCTCCGGATCGGACTCGCCCCCGTCGTGCTGACCTCCGTTCGTGCGGCGCGATCGAAAGCCTGAGAACGAATCAATAGGGTCCGGCTCCTCTGTCGCCGCTTCACCGGCAGCTACTTCCCGCCCCGATCGCGGCCTCGACGACCTTTGCGGTGATGGGAGGAAACGCGAAGAACAGATAGCCGCGCAGTGTCACCATCCCGATCGTGCGTTGCCTCGACATGGCGGGGCGCTCCAGCAACGGGAGCGACGGCATCCGCTCCGCCAGTTGGCTCGCAGCGATAGAAGCTCCTTCTTACCGGGACCTGCCGGTTGCTCCGATCCGAGGCGAGGCAGGCTGCACGGCGTCACCGTGAACGGACAATTAGTAGGTGGTACGGCGGGAACCTCATCGTCTCCCTACGCGCTGCCGAGCGGAGCATCCGGGAGCCGTCGGTCACTCCGTCGGCCCCGGTCGGGACGAAGCTCGGTCGCTCCACTCGCTTGCCAACTCCCCCAGCGGCAACTGGACTCGTGCGACCACGACGTCAGGGCGGGTCCGTAGTGCCGCAGAGAGCACGAGGTCGATCTGATTGTGGAGCAGG
>Ga0182027_10003696_pt1 | contig 24032 bp, 27 predicted proteins | sample 712E1DmetaG_FD_121300 | JGI IMG/M metagenome (GOLD analysis project Ga0182027, IMG submission 121300) | Permafrost microbial communities from Stordalen Mire, Sweden - 712E1D metaG (Illumina Assembly) | ecosystem: Environmental > Terrestrial > Soil > Wetlands > Permafrost | place: Sweden... | reverse complement strand
AGTCGGTAGGCCGACACATCCGGGCTACTAGCCCGCATATTCTGCGACCACCGCCAGCAGTTGTGACGCGTGCAGATAAGTGATCGTAGCGGTGGTGAAAACTGTGAAATATGCGGGCTAGCGCCTCACTTTGGCGGCGGGTTTGCCGCTGCGGGCGCGGGCGGGCCTTCGGGCGGCGGAGGTGTTGGTGGTGCGTCCTTCACGACCTTGAGCGTAAGGACCTGCTGTTCCGTCTTCCCGTCAATCTCAAGCTTCACCGTCAGCGGAACCTCATCCGCGTTCACACCCAGCCGCGAGACCATCGGGTCGGCTTCGACCGATTCGCCGGGAGCCACGGTGATCTTTTCGGGTAGAACCACGAAGTCGCCGAGAGTAGAATTGAAGTCGGCCACCTCCACCACGATCGAAACGTCCCGGTGGTTGGTGAGCCTCAGGCGCAATTGGACGCCTGGTTGGTTGATCGCATGGATGGAAGGCGATTGGGGACCGCTGTCGGACGTTCCTCCCATTGCGCCCCCACCGCCTCCCCGGTGACCTCCGCCATGGCCGCCGCCGATCCCGCCCCCGCCGCCAAAATGGCCGCCCCCGCCTTGATTCGTCTTGCCCGTGCCACCGGACTCGTCTTTGCGCGCCCAGTGGGCACCGGTCCGTGCCAACAGAACCTCGGCTTCCACATTGCCATCGAAAAACCTGCCGCTTGCCTCCATCCTCGGGATGGGTACTTGGTTTCGGCTATCGCCGGCTTCCATGGGGCCGTCGGCTGAGCCCCGGGAGTGTTCGCCGCCACAGGCAGCAAGCCCGAGAGCGAACACTGCAAATGCCAAGTGCTGCCAAACGAACCGCATAGGGAGGACGGACGGTGCTGGTGGATTCACCCGGATCATGACGCTGGCTGAGGCAGAAAGTTTCCAAGGGCACGACCAGATTGCGCTCCTACGAAGGTCAAGGAATGGCGCTGACAGCCTGCCGGGCCGAAGCCCTGTGCGAAGGCGGTCAAATGTCAACTCTCAGCACGAGCACGCCGCCTTTCTGCGAGCCGATCGCCAGCAGAGTGTCGTCGGGACTCCAGGCAATTGTCGAGGCCGGGGCGGTCAGCTTGATGGTCGCGAGGCGTGTTTCGCCGCCGGTGAGGCTCCACAGAGCAACTTCGCCGTCATGGGCGGCCGTGGCGAGAAGTCCGTGCGCGTGCTGAAAGGCGACCGCGCAGACGCGATCAGTATGGGGTAGCGGGATTGGTTCGCGGCCCTCGGGACCTGCGCCCGTGCAGTCCCAGACGCAGGCGTCGCGGGCGCCCCCGGTGGCGAGCCAGCGGCTGTCGGAACTGAATGACAGCTCGCGGACCTTGGTCTCGTAACCGCTCATGTGGAACTCCTGATCTTCCTCGGGAAGCCAAAGGTGAACCGCGTTGTCCTGGGCTCCGGCCACCAGCCAACGGCAATCGGGCGACCACACCAGCGACTCGATCGCACTGCCGTAGGGATACTCGTGCTGCGCCAGGAAATTCTCCGCGTCCCAAACCACGACCCGGCCGAAACTGGCGACTGCGATTGCCCCACCGCGCGGGTGCCAGGCGAGCGTCGAAAGCGTTTTTGGGGCATCCTGGAAGATGTGAGCGGAAGATCCGTCCGGATTGAAAAGCAGAAGCTTCCGTCCCGCGGCCACTGCCAGGATATTGGGATTTGAAACTTGGGGTTTGGAATTTGCAGCCATGGGCTTCCACTGCAGGTGCTCCACCCAAGCGCTCCGTCCGGCATCGGCTTCCGCCATCTGTTGCCCGGCGACAGCATCCCACAGCCGCACTTTTCCATCCTGTCCGCTGCTTGCGAGGAGGGCAGATTTCAGAGGACGGAAATCAGAGGTCAGATCAGAGGCCTCTGACTTCTGAGCGACGGAATCTGACGGTAGACCGCTGAATTCTGGCGTCTGAGACAGGGGTGCGAACCCCACGGCGTTTGTTCCATCCGTATGACCGGATAACTCGTGCAACCTCGCACCGGAAGCGCCGGCAAACAGGCTGATCGGACCGGCGGCAGATGCCGCGGCCAGCAGTTGCCCACGGGGTGACCAGGCAAGGTCGATCACATAATCATCCAGCTGGGCGGCCCAGAGTTTTGCGACATTCATTGATTGGTAGGGACGGACCGCTGGGCCGTCCGTGGGAAGAATGGGATCACGGCGCGCCCGGCGGTCGCGCCCTACCTTCTTCAGCTCACAAGGCAGGATTTGAATCCGCCGACGAGCTCTTCGCGGTTCAGATTGCGGCCGATGAAGACAAAGACGTTGGTGCGCGGGGCGGTGCCCCACGGTTGGTCGAACTTCGCGTCGAACGTCATGTGCACGCCCTGGAAAACCAGCCGTTTGTCCGAGCCGCGCACCGCAAGCACACCCTTGCAGCGGAAGATGTCCTGACCCTTCTTCGCCAGCAGACCGCCGATCCAGTCGTTGAGGCGCTTGCCATCGAATTCGCCGGGCATGCTAATTCCAACCGAGGCCACCTCTTCGTCGTGACTGTGCTCGTGCCGGAAATCCTGGTCATGGACGTAACGCACGAGCGTTTCGCCGGGCGCGTAGAGGTGGGTTGGAACGTCGTGGGCAGTGAACAACATGTAGTGGCCGGCGTGGGCAATCTCCACGGAGAAGTGCGCGTGCCCTTCGTGGAGGTGCAGGCGTTGCAGCGTCGTGCCGGAGGTGATCGCTTCACCCGGTTTGACCGATCTCTCCCAATCGGAGAAGACCTGCACGGCGGCGTCGCGGGCGGCGGCGACGGCCGAGGCAACGGCGGTCTGGGCGGCGCTCGACGCATCCGAGCACACGAATCCAGGGGGCAGACCTACAGGCAGAAGAGCAATATCGAGTTCGTCTTCATTGCCGTGATGGTGGTCATGCTCCTCGTGTTCGTGCTCATGGTCGTGGTCATGCGCCTCTTCGCCGTCATGATCGTGGTGCCCCTCCTTCGCCGAGGCTTCGGAGTGCAGGCCGATGCAAAGTTCGTAGGTCCCGGCGGCGAGTTCATAGAGGCCGGCCCATTCGAACGGGTATTCCGCATCCAGGAAGCGTGGATCTAGGTCAGTGGCCCGGCTGAGGTTGAAGCCGCCGACATCGAGCACCCGGTCGAGGGCGATGTCGCAATCCCGCGTACGATGGATCCGAGCGGCCGTGTTCATGCGGTGCAGGCGCGCCTCCAGCCGGTCGAGCTCGGCCGCGCCAGCGAGGTCCGTCTTGTTGAGCAGGATGACGTCGGCGAACGCGACCTGTTCTTTTGCCTCCCTGCCGTCGTCCAGGTGTTGCACGGCGTATTTGGCGTCGACGACGGTCACGATGCCATCGAGCCGGTAAGACTCGCGGATCTCGGGATCCGTGAAGAAAGTCTGGGCGACAGGTCCCGGGTCGGCGAGGCCGGTGGTCTCTATGAGCACGCTATCGAGGCGGTCTTTGCGTTTGAGCAACCGGGAAAGGATCCGGAGCAAATCGCCGCGCACCGTGCAGCATAGGCACCCATTGTTCATGGCGAAGATCTCCTCGTCAGCCTGGATGACCAGCTGGTTGTCCACACCGATCTCGCCGAATTCGTTTTCGATGACCGCGATCTTGCGGCCGTGCTGCCCGGTGAGCACGCGGTTCAGCAATGTGGTTTTGCCCGCGCCGAGAAATCCGGTGAGCACGGTGACGGGAATGCGGTTGTCGGAAGGCATGGTGGAAGAAGACAGAAGACAGAAGACAGAAGACAGAAGACAGGAGCTAGAAGGCAGGATTCTGAAGAAAGAAGCCAGAAGTCAGGAGTCAGAAGTCAAGAAACAGAAGGCGAAAGAAAGCCGAACTGGGGCGAAAGGCGAAAAAGCTGAAGGGAAAAGAATGGGCGAACGGCCCAAGCCGTGATTTTGCCCGGTGTAGGAAGCGAGCTTGCTCGCGATTCAGAGGAAAGAATCGCCTGCAAGCAGGCTTCCTACGCTGATCGCGGCGGCGGCTCAGCCGCCGGTGTTCTGCAGTTCGTATGTCAGCACGCTGAGTGCGTAGACCGCCGCAGTTTCACAGCGAAGCACGAGCGGACCCAACGTGATCGGTTCGAAGCCCGTTGCCCGAGCCAGGCTCAACTCCGCGGGGGTGAAGTCGCCTTCCGGGCCGATCAGCCAGAGCACCTTGCGGGGCGGGCGACCGTTGGCCGAGAAGAATGCCGGGAGAATGCTCTTCAACGATTTTGCCCCGGGTTGGAGGCTGGCGATGAGCTTCAGATCGTAGCCACGGCTGGCTTCCATGAAGGCGCTGGCGGACTGTACCGGCAGAATTTCCGGAACGAACGGATTGCCGCACTGTTTGGCGGCCTCCACCGCGGCGGTCTGCCATTTTTCGATCTTGCGATCGGTCCGGTCGCCCTCGAGGCGCACGATCGTGCGTTCGCTCTCCAAGGGTGCGATGCGGGTGGCCCCGAGTTCGGTGGCTTTGCGCACGATCGCATCCATGAATTGGCCCTTCGGCAGCGCCTGGCCGAGGGTGATCTCGTAGGGCAGGGGCTTGGTCGCCTGCCGGAATCGGACCTTGAGCACAGCGACGTGCTTCGAGTCCTCGACCAGTTCGCAGATCCACTCGTTGCCGCGGCCGTCAAAGGCCACCACGGTGTCACCGGATTTGGCGCGGTTCACGGCGACCAGATGATGGCTCTCGTCGGCGGAGGGACGGATCTCGGACGGTTCGCGTTCAGGAGGCTGGCAATAGACTCGGAAGTCGGACATATGAGTCGGGGAGTTTCGGACGCCGCCTGCCGTCTGGCAAGGGAGGATTAACGCACACGGGCGGGACGCCCGTGCCACTATCGGCCAGTCCTGCACTCCAGCCGTCAATCCGCAGATCCGCCCGGGTACATCGCGTGGCACGGACCATCCGGGTATCCTGGCGGCCCAAAGGCTGGCACGCTCAATCCTGGATCTGCAGGCTCTGTGGCGTGTACTCCATCAGCTCGATGCTGTTGCCGTCCGGATCCTTGATCCAGCACTGCTTTGATCCGTCCATGCCCACGGCGATCGCGGTGACGGCGACTCCGCGGCTGGTCAGGGTTTCGCGCAGAGTCTCGATGCCTTCGACCTCAAGGCAGAAATGCTGGTACGGCATGTCGACAGACGCTTTCAGTTTCACGACCTCTCCGCCCCATTGCCGCACAGCCCCGCGTTGATCGAAGAGCTCGATGAACGAACACTCTCCGCAGGCGAAATAGTAGCCAAAATCTGCGCCCTCGTCGTCCGTGAGGGTGAATTTCACCGGCAGGCCCAAGATGTCGCGGTAGAACCGCACCATCCGGTCGATCTGATCCGTTTTAAAGCAGAGATGAGCGAGTCGTTTGATCATGGGAGTCGGGGGGGAAAGTCGCCGGCAACGCAGCCGCGTCATATGCGAAAGGGTTAATCACGAGGACCTGATCCGGACGTTTTGGAGCCGCGGTTGCGCCTGAGATATGGAGGCTAGAAATCATGGCCGGCGGCATGGAATTGTCCCAGCAATCCCTGCACCTCTGTTGCCAATTGATCGTCCGAGAGCAGGTCGAGCAGAGAGGAAATGCGGGCACGGTCTTCCGCGGCTTTCGGGGCGGGGTCGCGGAGAGCGGTCAATAGGAGGATGTGCAGGGCGAACTGGTAGGCGCCGGACGCCAACGCGGTCTGCTCCCGAGCCGTGTAGATGTGACCTGCCTCGGTAAGCAGAGCAGCATACATCAGGCATTTTTCGCGGGCGTTGGGGGTGCTTTCACCGATGACGAGAAGACGCAATTGCTCTTCGATGGAGCGGGTCATGAATTCCTGCGCCGGCCGCGCAAACAGCCGTTCCTGGGCCTGCAAAAGCGTATGAAGCGCGGCATCATGACTCTCCTGGTTCCGCAGCTTGACGACCTCCGCCATCAGCAGGCCGAGTTCCTCGATCAGCCGCAGCAAATAATCCTGTTTTTGTGAGGGCATATCGATCCGGTTGTGCTGAGCGGACTGGCGTGGTTATAAGAGATCTTCCAGAATCATGCCCACGGTTTGAACACAAGGAGCAAAGGTGATGTGCAGAAGGTCGTTGGCCTTGTCCAATGTCAAACGGTCGCAGCTGGCGCAAAGCACGGACTGCGCGCAGTTGTAGCCTTCGAGCAGCTTCGCAACAGCATTCTCACTGATGGAGTTCATGGGATGTGGGGAGGCACGAGGTTGGCACCGAATCCCGTCGCCCGCAATCGAAGAAACCACCTGGTTTGCTTCCCGTGACGGATGAGTTGAGAAAGATGGCGAATGGGGGATACTTTCTGCCAGCCCGCATATTTCACAGTTTTCACCACCGCTACGATCACTTATCTGCACGCGTCACATCCGGGCTAGCGGTGGGGAACACTAAGGGTCGAACAATGATTTGTGGCGCGCTGAATAGCATGGATTCCTCGGCATTTTACAGAAGGCAACGGAGGAAACGGAGAGGATGAATCGAGAGGCGCTAAAACGTACAAACACGAGCATCGCATTGACATTTGATATCAATGATAGCATTCTCAATTCATGGCTCAACTTCTGGTTCGTGACATCGAATTCGCAGTCGTGAAACAGCTCCGCAATCGCGCGGCGGCGCAGGGGGTCTCCGTCGAGGAGGCGCACCGCCGGTTGCTCCGTTCCGCCCTGGTGGGCAACCAACCCGGACCCCAGAGCAACTTCATCGAATACCTGCGCAGCATTCCCCGCGGTGCGGCCGTCGAGTTTCCCCGGGCTGCCGATCTTCCCCGGCACGTTGCATTCTGATGGCCTACCTGCTCGACACCTGTGTGATTTCCGAGCTGCGCAAGGCGCACTGTGACCACGGCGTTGCAACCTGGATGTCTGGCATTCAGCCCGACGAGGCGTTTCTCAGCGTCCTCACCCTCGGTGAGATCCGCCGGGGTATCGAGATGCATCGGCCGAAGGATGCCCGGGCGGCAGGTGCACTCGAGCGCTGGCTGCTCGGGCTGGAAGTTCACTATGCGGAACGCATTCTGCCGATTACCCCGGCCATTGCTGACCGTTGGGGCCGCCTGTCCGTTAACCAGCCGCTGCCCGTTTCTGACGGATTGATCGCGGCTACTGCACTCGAACACAAGCTTACGGTCGTGACGCGCAATGGCGCCGACTTCCAACGCTCAGGCGTCAATATTCTTGATCCATTTTCCTGAGCCAAGCGAGGCGCCTCAGACCAGCCTTACGCGAAGCGACGTTCAGTGCTCTCTTCCGCTACGGGTATTAGGGGCGGCATGCGCCTCGCGAATGTGTCCGCTGCGCGGACACGTTTTGGGATGGGGTGTCTTGGAACCTTTGCGTCCGGGCTGCTGGGGGTGAGAAAAACAAAAGCATCACCACAAAGGCACCAAGACACGAAGGGCACGGATGAAAACCACGGGCAAGTCTCCGTCCGGCGGATTCAAGACTGCTTGGCGAGATCTGGCATAAATTCCCGGAGGCAGTCGGGGCAGATTCCGTGGGTAAACTTGGCTGTGCTGCGCTGCGTGATGTAGGTTTCAAAGGGCAGCCAGCGACCGTGCTCGTCCCTAATCTTCTTGCACCAGGCGCACGTGGGCAGCAGGCCCTCCAGCGTCTTTACCTTGGCGAGCGCCTCCTGCAATTCCCGCACCAGGCGGTTTCGCTCCTTGACCAGTTGGTCGCGCTGGATCGCGTACCGGATCGTCCGCTGCAGCTGCGCGGCGTCGAAATGTCCCTTGACGAGGTAATCCTGGGCGCCCTCCGCGAGGGTATCGATGGCAGTGGCGCCGTGGTCCAGGGTGGTTTCTATGATGATCGGCGGGCAGTTCCCGGCCGCCGCCTGGATCTCCCGGAGCAGATCCAGGCCGTCGCCGTCCGGCAGGCGAAAGTCGAGCAGGACGCAGTCGTAGGTGTGCGTGCGGAGCGCGGTCAACCCCGTGGCCTTGTCGACGGCGATATCGATGTCCGCCGGGCACTCCGGCGCTCCGCGCAACATGCGTACGACGCGCATCCGGTCCACCTCGTCGTCATCGATGACCAACAAGCGGAGCCGGGGGGGCAGGGAGGACGGTCCTGGAGTTTGGGAGATCATTCAGGGAAGTTCCACAATCTTCCAATAATGGTCGACCAGCTCGATCGCGTCTAGAAAGCTCCGGCCGGCATCCGCTTTCACGATGAATCCGGCCACATGGGACGCATAGGCGCGTGCGCGGTCTTCATCGGACTTGGAGGTGGTAAGGACGAACACGACCGAGGACTGCAATTCGGGATCCTGCCGCAAGGCCGTCAGGAGCTCAAATCCGTTCATGCGGGGCATGTTGAGATCGAGCAGGATCAGGTAGGGTTTGGGCAGCGGTGGGCGATCCGGTCCGCCGCGAAGAATCTGCAGGGCGTCGAGACCATCCTTCGCCGTGACGACATCGTTGGCGATCTTGTGCTGCCGGAAGCCGCGTTCGATGGCCAGCAGGTCAACCTCGTCGTCCTCGACGACCAGCAGCGTGGCGGCGCGTTTGTCGGACGGTTGGTTCATGGCGGGGGGATTTCCTTGGGCCAGCGGAAACGAAAGCGGGAGCCGCGCGGCTGGCGGCACTCGACGGTCACCCCTCCACCATAGCGGGTGACGATGCGTTTGACCAGCGCCAAGCCGATCCCGCTGCCTTCGACTTCATCGCGCGGGCGCAGGGTCTGGAACATTCCGAAGATGCGCTCATGGAATTCCGGCAGAATGCCCGGGCCGTCGTCGGCGACGGAGAATTCGTAGAACTCACCCTGGTCCCGGACTGCAACCTGAATGACTCCCTTTGGCTGGTCGTGGTGCTTGATGGCGTTGGCGATCAGGTTGGTGAGCACTTGGCGCAGGGGAGTGGCCGCAGTGGTGAACACCGGCGCCGGCGGCTGCAGCTGGATGATAAAACCGGGCGGAGGATTGAGCAGTTCGGCGATATCGGCCACGAGCCTGCCGACATCCACCGACACGAGGTCGGCGGCCGTCCGTCCGGCGCGGGAATAGGCGAGCAGGTCCTCGAGCAGACGTTCCATGCGGCCGGAGCGCTGGCGGAGAAGACCGAGGTGCCGGCGGCTCTCCGCCGTGAGGACGGGTTCGAGGTCCTCCTGGAGCCACGAGGCCAGGCTGTCGATGGCCCGCAGCGGGGCCTTCAGGTCGTGCGAGGCGACGAAGGCGAACTGTTCGAGATCTGTGTTGGATCGCGACACCTCGGCAAGCAGCCGTTGCTGGGCAGCCTCGGCTTGCTTTCGGGCCGTGATGTCAAGATTCACGCCGATCACGCGGACGGGCCGACCGTCGTGATCCGTGACACAGAACTCCGCTGCGTGGAGGTGTCGAACCTCCCTGTCGTTTGCCCGGCGGATGCGGAATTCGCGGATGCTGCGTCCTCCGTTCCGGACGGTGTCCCCGAGGATCTTCTCTTGCTCGGGCCGATCTTCAGGATTCAACGCATCGGCCCATTCCTGGTAGGCGATCTGCATGCTGTCACGGGGCGGCAAACCATAGAGCAGGAACATCTGCGTATCCCAGCGGACGGTGTTATTGGCGAGGTCCCAGTCCCAGATCCCGATCTCGGATGTCTCTGTCGCCAGTCGCAGACGTTGCTCGCTGGCGGCCAGCGCCTGTTCGGCCCGCTTCTGCTCGGTGACATCGCTGAACGTCAACAGGAGATGCGGCTGCCTGTGGCTGGCAAACGGGACGAGCGTGCAGTCGAGGTACACTTCTCGTTTGAACGAGGTGACGAAATGAATGTCGAAGCGCTGGGGCGCACCGTCGGCGAGGACGTGCTCCGCCAGGGCAGACAGGCCCGCTTCTTTCCAGGAGCGGAGTTCGCGGAAGTTCTGGGCCAGCATCTCGCTGGTCGAGGCGCCGACGATCCGGGCAGCGGCTTCATTGGCCAGGATACACTGCCCTTCAGCGGTGAAGGCAACGATCCCCAGCATTGCGGCGCCCACGAGCATTTGATTGAGATCCTCGATCTCCTTCAACCGGCTTGCCGCCTGTTGGCGCTCCGTAATGTCGCGCGTGACTTTGGCGAAGCCAGTCAGGCGGCCGGATGAATCGTGCAGCGCCGTGATGATCACATCGGCCCAGAATCGCGAACCGTCCTTACGCACGCGCCAGCCCTGGTCCTCCACCTTGCCATTCCGGACGGCGGTCTCGATCAACCGGGCCGGCTTCCCGGCGGCGATGTCTTCGGGCGGATAAAAGATGGAGATCTCCCGGCCGATGATTTCGGGGGCCGCATAGCCTTTCAAACGCTCGGCGCCGCTGTTCCAGCTGGCAACGCGTCCGGCGACATCGAGCAGAAAGACTGCGTAGTCCTTCACCCCCTCAACCATCAGGCGGAAGTGTTCTTCGCTCCGACGCACCGATTCCTCCGAGCGAGAGAGTTCCTGGTATTGGCGGCGTTGCTGCCAGATCATGCCGACGGCGCTGCAGAGCGCCCCTGCGAGCAGTACGATCACCGTAACGATGAGCCTCGCCCTGAACCGCCATTCCTGCAGGGCCTCTGCGACGTCCATTTTGGTGACCATGAACCACGGCGAGTCCGGGATGGCATGCAATGCCGCGAGCACCTCCACGCCGTTGTAATCGTTCCCTTCGACCACCCCCCGTCGGCCAAGCACCGCCATCACGGCCGGAATCTCGGTTCGAGTCAGGGAAATGCGCAGCTTCAGTGCCGCGTCTGGCCGGGCTCTTAATTCATTGAGGAACAACACGGCATCGCCGTCCCGGCGAGCGAACAACGTCTCGGCCGAACGGGTGGGGATAGGCCAGACTTGGGTTACATGGTAGAGGAACTGTTCGGCTTTGATCGCGAAGATGACCGCGCCTACCGCCTCAGCCTTGTCTCCGGTTGCGGCGAACAGGGGCGCCACCAGCTCGCAGCGGGGCGCCGGATCGTCCGGCAGGACGTGCAAGTCCCCCAACTGAGGTTGGCGCGTGCTCAGGGCCGTCGCCAGCGATTGGCGGGTTTGCTCGTGGAGATCGCGGACCCGATTGTCCGAACTCAGCCGCACCTGTCCGTGGACGTCCGCGAGCAGGACATCAGAATATTCGTAGGCTTTTTGGGCGGCACGAAGCTGGATCAGGATGTCGTGCTCCAGTTCCGCCTGCGGCTCACGCAGCCAGTGGGCCACTGCATCAACGAACAACGAATTCGCCATGAGCACGGCCGCGTCGCCCAGCCGTTCCGCCCGCCATTGCGTGATCTCGTTCACCTTCAGCTGGGCGATGCTTTCGAGGTTTTCCGCCGCATCGTGCCGCGCCTGTTCCTCCTGCGCCCGATAGAACCAGGTGCCCCCGGCGGCCAGCGCCAGAAACGCACTTGCAATCAGCACGAGCCACCAGCGCGGCAGGACGCTGGATCCCCGTGGAACGGTCTCACGTCTGCTAGGTTTGGTTGACGACATCGCCGGGCGCTATCACAGCAAGTCCTCGAGAATCGCGCCAACAGTCTGCGCGCAGTTGTAGCCTTCCAGCAGCTTCGCAACGGCATGTTCACCAAGGGAGTTCATGGGAGGTGTTGGATTCGAGGCTGGCCTCAGATTCCGCCGCCCGCAATCGAAGAAAGCCATGCCGATCCAGTCGTGTGATGGAATGAGTTGAAGTTGCAGGCCTGATGCTGGATGCTCGATTAGACCAGCCGAGAAAACCTGAGGGTCAAACAATGATGTGGGATTTCCGAAATCTAATCCGTCGAGCGGGAGGCGCGTGGCCGCGGGATTGGCGTGAAACCGGCCGCCGGCACATCCGGCCGGCGCCGGACAAGAAGGCGGAGGAAAGCAACCAGAAGGCAGATGACCCCGGGAAACGGCCGGACGAGCGCTGGCTTGCTCCGCCGTGGCAGCCGCGGCCAGGCTCCGCCGACGAGTGGAAGAAGTCGGATTAGCCGTCGGAAGGCGCCGTCTATCACGCGTGCCTCTCAGCGCCCGAGCAGCGCCGTGACCGGGCCGGAATGCACGAATGCGAGGGAATGGGAAATGGTGTCGATGACGGTTCCGGGCGCCACGCCGAGGGCCACGATGCCGGCGATCAGGACGACGCAGAGCGCGCGCGTCGGCCAGGTGAGGACGATGGGCGCCGGGACGGCGGTGGAGCTGGATTCTCCGAACACTGCCTGGCGGACGACCTGCAGATAGTAGTAGACCGCGATGGCCGAATTGATCACGGCGATGACGGCCAGCGCGAGATGACCCTGCCCGTACGTGGCGGTCAGCAGGCTGAACTTTGCCATGAAGCCGACGAAGGGAGGAACCCCGGCGAGCGCGAAGACTCCCACCAGCAGGGTGGCGGCAAGCAGGGGCGAGCGGTGGTGCAATCCGGCGAGTTCCTCGATCGCGACATTGGTGCCGTCCCGTGAGACCTTCGTGATGACCACGAAGCAGGCCAGGACCATCAGCAGATAGCCGGTAATATAATAGATTGCCGCCGTGTAGCCGGCCTGGTTCATGGCCACAAACCCCATCAGGGCATAGCCGGCATGCGCGATGGCGGAGAAGCCAAGGAGCCGCTTGAAGTCTTTTTGGACCAGGGCGACCAGATTGCCGAAGAACATCGAACAGATGGCGATGCCGGTCAGCATCGAGGCGACCGTGGAATTCTCAGGCGAGGCCAGGGAAACGAAGCGGATGAGCACGGCGATCGCGCCGACCTTGGGCAGTGAGGCGACGAGACTGGCGGTTTCGTTGGAGGCGCCCTGGTAGACATCGGGCGACCAGAAATGGAACGGGAAAATGGCCAGCTTGTAATAGAGCCCGCAGAACGCGAGGCCGAGGCCGGTGATGGCAAGTGGCGAATGGACCATCGGGGCAAGACGGGAGGCCAGCTCAGCCAGGTGGGTCGTGCCAGTCATTCCGTAGAGATAGCTGAGGCCGAAGAACATGATGCCGTTCGCGGCCACGCCGAACATAATGTACTTGATGGCCGACTCCATCTGGCTCCGCTGCCCGGCGCGTTCGCGCCGCATCGGCACGAGCAGATACAGCGGAAACGACGACAGCTCCAGGGCGACCACGATCGAGATGATCTCGACGCAGCTCACCAGCATCACCAACCCGGCGACGCTCAGCGTGAGAAAGAGGTAATACTCGGATTTGACCTCACCGCGGATGTCCGGGAGTTCACCGCTGAGCACGAGGATGCAAACAAAACCGAACGCGAGGACGAGCTTGAGAAGCTGCGAGAATTGGTCGACGCGGTAGGCGCCGGAGAACAGGTCGGCGTGCTGGTTCAACGAGACGGCAGCGGCGCCAAGGGTTGCGAAGCCCACGAGCAGGGCGACGGCGCGGGCGAGCTTCTGCTTCGACTCGCCGAGCGCGACCACGAAGAGACCGAGCGCGCCGAGGAGCAGCACGAGTTCGGGGAGGAAACTTTGGATGAACGTCATCGTCTGAAAGCAGCGAGTAGCGAGCAGCGAGCAGCGAGAATGGCAGAAGTCGAGGTACGCACGATCCGTAGTCTTGTGGCCGCGAGCGCCAGCGAGTGGTTCTGGAATCGGCCATCGGCTCGCTGGCGCTCGCCGCTACCCGACTGGCAGGTATCCGGTCGGCACCTACAAAACACGCGCATCGAACAAGGAATGGTCATTTTGAGAAGGCCCCCGCCTGGGCGATGAGGTTCTGCACGCTCGCGTGCATGACGTTGACGAACGGCTGGGGATGGAGGCCGATCCAGAAGACAAAGACCAGCAGCGGCGCGAGCGTGACGATTTCGCGGAAGTTGAGATCCTTGATGTCGTGATGATCGGGGTTGTTGATGCCGCCAAAGGCGATGCGCTGGAGCATTCGGAAGTTGTAGGCCGCCGAGGCGACGACGCCCGGCACGGCGCAGGCGACCAGGAGCAGCGAGACGGCGAAACCGCCGCTGAGCACGAGGAATTCGCCGATGAAACTGTTGGTGCCGGGGAAAGCGAGCGAGGAGAGGCAGAACACGCCGAGGAAGAAGGTGAAGATCGGCATGGATTTGCCGAGCCCCGCGGCGGCGGCCAGTTCGCGCGTGTGCAGGCGCTCGTAGATGATGCCGACGGCGATGAAGAGAGCGCCCGTGGTGATGCCGTGGTTGATCATCACCAGGGTGGCCCCCTCGATGCCGGAGGTGTTGAGGGCGAAGATGCCGAGCGTGGCGAAACCCATGTGGCCAACCGAGGAATAGGCGACGAGTTTCTTGAGGTCGCTCTGGCCCAGCGCGGCGAAACCGCCGTAGAGAATGCCGATCACGGACAGCCAGAGAACATAGGGGGCGAAGACATGGGTGCCGTAGGGCACGATGGGCAGGCAGAACCGCAGGAAACCGTAGGCGCCCATCTTGAGCAACACGCTGGCCAGGATCACGCTGCCGGCTGTCGGAGCCTCGACGTGGGCGGCCGGAAGCCAGGTGTGGAACGGGAACATCGGCACCTTGACCGCGAAGGAAATGAAGAATGCGGCGAAGATCCAGCATTGGAAGACCGGATCATAGTGCTGACCCATGAGATCGGGGATGCTGAACGTCCCGGTTTGGAGCCGCAGGGCGATAAGCGCGACGAGCAGGAAGATCGAGGCTGCCATCGTGTAGATGAAGAACTTGAGCGAGGCGTAGATCTTGCGCGGGCCGCCCCACACGCCGATCAGCAGCGCCATCGGGATGAGCATCGCCTCCCAGAACACGAAGAACAGGATCGAATCGAGCGCGCAAAACACGCCGGTCATGGCCGTCTGCATGATCAGCAGGCAGAGCATGAACTCGTTCACCCGCGTCTTGATGTAACTCCACGAGCAGAGGACGCACAGCGGCGAGATCAGCGTTGTGAGCAGGACGAGCAGCAGGCTGATTCCGTCGATGCCGACCGTGTAATTGATCTTCAGCCCGGGGATCCAGGTTGCGCTTTCAACGAACTGGTAGGCGGACGTACCGACAGCGAAGCCGGTCCAGAGTTGGAGCGAGAAAAGCGCGATTGCCGTGGTGCCGGCAAGCGTCCACCAACGCAACCAGCGCTCGCTGCGGAAGAGGGCCGCGATGGCAGCGACCGCCAGCGGGGCGAAGATCAGAACACTTAGGAGCGGAAAGCCCTCTGTGGGACCGGGGGGAGTCATGCTAGGCCGGATCCATGCAATTTGTAGGAAGCGAGCTTGCTCGCGATTCCGAGGTGAAAATCGCCTGCAAGCAGGCTTCCTACACCGATCATCTGACGGCGTGCTTGTTCACGATCGAGGGCGGAGTTCATCGAGTAGATCCGGTTTCAGAAAAAGATCACAAAGCCGAGGATGAGGAGCGCCGCGACGGCGAACACGAACGTGAGGTTCTCTTGCAAGGCGCCGCGCTGGGCGAAACGCACACGGGCGCCGATGCCGCGGACCGCGGAGGCAAATCCGTCGACGACGCCGTCGACGACGCGGTTGTCAAAGCGGTCGACCAGTCCGGCGGATTTCATCAGCGGGACGAGGCCGCCCACGCGGTAGACCTCGCCGACGCCGGTGTCGACGGACTGGACCGGTTTGCGCGCCAGCCAGAGGAACGCGCGTCCTCCCATGCGATAGAACCAGTCGAGGTCGAGATTCCTGCCGGCGTGCGGCTCGATCTTCTTCAGCTTGACCAGCACAAAGAAGACGAGGCCCGTGAAGAGCAGGAGCTGGAGCGATTCCGAGACGTGGTACGAGGTGTACGGATGGTACTCCATCGCCGCCTCGTGGTAGGGGAGCAGGTTGTAGAGCGCCGGAGTGTAGCAGCCGAGGAAGATGCAGAAGAAGGCGGCGACGCCCATGGCTGCGAGCATGTTCCACGGCGGATCCTTGGCGCGGTCAAAGGTCTCAGGCTCGCACTTGTTCTGACCGAACCAGACGAAGTAGGGGACCTTGAGGCCGTTGCAGTAGAAGGTGCCGATCGAGGCCAGATTGAGCAGGAAAGCCGCCCAGAGAAGATGGCTTTCGAAGCCCGCCTGGATGATCATCGATTTGCTGACAAATCCGCTGAAGAGCGGGAAGGCCGAGATCGAAAGACCGCCAATCAAGGTCAGCAAGAAGGCCCACGGCATCTTCCTATAGAGGCCGCCCAGTTTCGACATGCGGGTCTCTCCAGTCATGAATAGAATGGAGCCGCCGCCCATGAAGAGAAGCCCCTTGTAAAGAATGTGAGCGAACGCGTGGGCACAGGCGCCGTTGATGGCCAGGGCGGTGCCGATGCCGACGCCGGCCACCATGTATCCGACCTGGCTGACGATGTGGTACGCGAAGAGCCGGCGGATATCGTTTTCGATAATGGCGTAGACGACGCCGTAGAGCGACATGATCACGCCCAGCCACACAAGCAGTTCCATCCCGGCGAATCCGCGGCAGAGCGCGTAGACCGCGGTCTTGGTCGTGAATGCGCTGAGGAAGACTGAGCCGTTGAACGTGCCTGCCGGATAAGCGTCGGGCAGCCACGCGTGCAGCGGCGGCACGGCGGCGTTGAGCAGGAATCCAACCAGAATGAGGTAGTCCGCGGCGCCGGGATTGTGGACGTCGAAGGCGGCGAATGCAGTGCTATTGGTGGCGTGCACGTGCAGGACGATTCCCGCGAGGAGCGATAGACCGCCTGCGACGTGCACCAGCAGGTAACGGAAGCCTGCGGCGGTTGATTCTGGCTGGCGGCGAAACCAGATTAGGAAGACGGACGCAAAGGCCATCATCTCCCAGAAGAGGAAGAGCGTCAGCAGGTCGCCCGCGAAGATCGCGCCAAGCGAGCCGGCGACATAGGTCCAGGCGGCGATGTGTTGCGCATCTTCCTCGACGTGGAGGCCGTAGAGCGTGCCGATGCCGCACATTCCGCTCATGATAACGGCAAAGACGAGACTCAGCGAATCGACACGGCCGAAGACGAGCGTCCACTTGAGAAATTGGAGGTGCCAGAATTCTCCCCGGGGCATCGTGAACATCATGAGCACGACCCCGAACGCGAGGGCGGGAACCGCCATGAGAAAGGCCTTCTTCAGGCGCGCGGGTACCAGCGGCAGCACGGCGCCGCCGAGCAGCAGGACCAGCGCAGGATGAAACCAGTGGTTACCGATCATAATAATCCTCGCTTCTCGAAACGAAGAGGTGTCCGAACGTCTTGGAAAGGATCACCAGCAGCAGGCAGCCGAGGAGGCCGAACGCGGCCCAGAACGCCGGAACATGTTCGGCCGCCGTGTGGGCGTGCTCCTTGTCGACGATGGCGGGAATGGCGTCGAGCAGCACAAGGACGACCAGTACCGCGATTGCAATCCGCACGACGGTGCGCAAATGGTCCCGCAGGCATTCAATAAGGCGGAGGAGTTTCATGGCAGGACGGCCTGGGCAAAGTGCATGAAGACGTCAGGGAAGAGGCCGATCACCACCGAGATCACGGCGGTAAGGCAGAGCGGGATCAGCATGGCGAGCGGCGCCTCGCCCTGGTGGTGCGTGTCATCGCCGGCCGGCACGGGGCCGAAGTAGGCCTTGTAGACGACAGGCACGAAGTAGGCGGCGTTGAGCAGCGAACTGGCCACCAGCACGATGAGAATTCCAATCGAACCGGCGTCGAGGGCGCCGACGAGAAGGTAAAGCTTCGAGATGAAGCCGCCGACCGGCGGGGCGCCGATCATGCTGAGCGCGGCGAGGGCAAACGCGCCGAAGGTCCATGGCATTGCGCGTCCGAGTCCGCTCATCTCGGAAATGTTCTTCTTGTGGGTGACCACGTAAATGGCGCCGGCGCAGAAGAACAGCGTGATCTTCGCGAATGCGTGGGCTGCGATATGAAACAGGCCGCCGGCCACGCCCGTCGGCGTCAGGAGCGCGACGCCGAGGATGATGTAGGACAGCTGGCTCACGGTGGAATAGGCGAGCCGCGCCTTCATGTTGTCCTTGCTCAGCGCGACGATCGATCCCACGAGGATCGTGATGGAGACGAAGTAAGCGGTGGGCAGACCGAGATGAAGGCGGTCCATCAGGTCAACGCCGAAGACATAGAGCATTACGCGCACGGTGGAAAACACCCCCACCTTCACCACGGCGACGGCGTGGAGCAGCGCGCTGACGGGGGTCGGGGCGACCATTGCGCTTGGCAGCCAGTTGTGCAGCGGCATAACGCCATTCTTGGCGAAGCCCAGGATGCAGCAGATGTAGAGAACGACGATGACGCCGTTGTGAACGTTTGCCGGCAGGATTCCCGTGTGCGCGTTGGTGGCGAAATCGAGCGTGCCCGAAAGGACGTAAATTAGCACCATGGCCGGCAGGATCAGTCCCTTGGCGGTGGTGGTCAGGTAGACGAGGTACTTCCTTGCGCCCTCGTAACCCTCCTCGTCCTGGTGGTGCGCGACGAGCGGGTAGGTTGTGACGCTCACAATCTCGTAGAAAAGGTAGAGCGTGAGGAGATTGTCGGAGAAAGCGCAGCCGATTGCGCCGAAGAGGGCCAGGGCGAAGCAGGCGTTGAACCGGGTCTGGGCATGCTCATGCAGGCCGCGCATATAACCGGCCGAATAGAACACGGTGACCACCCACAGAAACGAGGCGGTGACCGCGAAGATCATCGAGAGCGAGTCGGCGCGCAGCGAGAAACTCAGTCCAGGCAGCAGTTGAAAGAGCGTGTAATGCAGGATCGTCCCGGAGCGCACGGCCGGAATCATCGAGGCGACGATGAGGAAGAGCGTGGCGGCGGCGACGAACGAGCAGGTCTCGCGCAGGTTGGGCTTTTTGCCCGTCAGCATCACCAGTCCGGCGCCGGCGAGCGGGGCCAGCACGGCGAACAGGAGCCGGATGTCAGGAGGAGAGGTTGGCATCGGGCTAGCCTTTAAGTTCGGAGAGCTCCTTCGGGTGGATGGAGCGGTAGTTCCGGTAGACGGCGAGGATGATGCTCAGTGCAATCGCGACTTCGGCGGCGGCGAGTCCCATGATGAAAAGCACGATGATCTGCCCGACGGCCGGATCGGGCGCCATGAACCGGTTGACGGCCATGAAATTCAAGCCGGCGGCGGCGAAGATCAGTTCGCCCGAAATAAGCATGCCGATCAAGGTGCGGCGGCGGACAAGGCCAAATATCCCGGTGGCGAGCAGAAATGCCGCGAGCAAGAAGTAAATGGCGGGCTGGTCGGGCAGGTGTGAGAGATTCATGGTTTGCTCCTTCCGCCGTGGGCGAGAGTCAGGGCGCCGAGAATAGCGACGAGGAGCACAAGGGAGATCAGTTCGAAGGGCAGGCTGTAGGTGGTGAGCAACGAGATCCCGATGGTCTGGACGGATCCGTCGGTCTGGGACGCGTTGGTCACCGGCCATGCGCTGCACAGGCTGGTATGGGCGATGCCCCAGAAGATCGCGACGCTCACGAGCCCAGCGATGGCGGCCCACCACCGCTCCCTGCCCGGCTTTCCCTGCGGCCTGGGTTCGTCGGTTTCTGAGAGCATGACACCGAAGATAATGGTCACGCAGACGGCGCCGACGTAGATCAGAACCTCCATCAGAGCGAGGAACGGGCTGTTCAAGAAGAAATAGAGTCCGGCCAGACCGAGGCTGCAGAGCGCGAGTCCAGCCACGCTGCGGATGATGCGCTGGCTCAAAATCGCGATCAGCGCGCCGGCCACAGTCGTGGCGACGACGAAGCCGAAGATCGCGGCGACGAGATACGCAGAAGCAGGGAAGGAGCTCATGATTTTTTCTGCTCCGGGTTCTGCGGCTGGCTGGCAGGGGCAGCAACCACGGCCGGCGTCGGCGCGATCGGTTCGGGCGCCGTCGCCAGCGGCCGGTTCTGCGCCCAGACTTCTCTTCGCGCGGCGAGACGTTGGACGAGATCCATGTGATTGAAAGCGTCCCGGCTGAAGGCGACGACGTTGTAGTCCTTGGAGAATTCGATCGCGTCAAACGGGCAGACCTCGATACAGGAGCCGCACAGGCTGCACGTGGTGAAGTTGAGTATGTAGTCGGTGACAGATTTCGTCTTCTGCCCCTCACGCTTGGCGCCTTCGACTGCGATGCAATCGCTCGGGCATGCGCGCTCGCAGAGCTTGCACGCGGTGCAGCGCGACTTTCCCGTTTCCGGATCGAGCACGAGCTGGATATGTCCGCGGAACCGGGCCGGCATTTTCAGCGTCTGGCGCGGATATTGGACGGTGATGATGGGCTTGAAAGCCTGACCGAGAGTGATGCGCATGCCGATCAGCAGGCTTTTGAACCCGCTGTAGACTTCCCGAAATGCAGCTTTCGTGGTCATGGGTACGGCTGGTTCCACGCGAATTGTAGGAGCGAGCCTCCGCCTTCGCTGAAGCTGCGGCGGACACGTGCTCGCGACCTGTCCTCCGAAGGCCTGGCGAAGGGGGATGCCGATGCTGGAGTCGCCTGCGAGCAGGCTCCTACATCGATCATCTGATCGCATGCTTGTTCACAATCGAGGGCATGATTCATTGCGGGATCGGCTGTCTAGAACAGGTGATGCAGCACCAGCGGCAGCTTCATCATCGCGCCGGTCAGCAGCAGAGTGAAGAGCGAGATGGGAATGAGGATCTTCCAGGAGAGATTGAGCAGGCCGTAGAACTGGGTGCGGGGAAATGTCCAGCGGACCCAGATGACGGTCAGGACAAGGGCGTACATTTTCGCCAGGAACCAGAGCGGGCCGAAGACCGGGCCTGAGAGAATGACAATCGGGCTCTGCCATCCGCCGAGGAACAGGACGGTGGCGACACTGCACCCGACGACAATGTTGGCGTATTCAGCCATGAAGAACACGCCGAAGCCCATGCCGCCGTACTCCGTGAACGCGCCGGCCACGAGTTCGCTTTCCGCCTCCGCCATGTCAAAGGGCGCGCGGTTGGTCTCCGCCAGCATGCAAATGAAGAAGATGACGAACGTGACCGGCATCAACGGATTGACCCAGACCTTGAAGACGTTCCAGTGCCAGAAGCCGCCGCCCTGCTGCTGCACGATTTCGTTAAGGTTCATCGTGCCAGTCACCATCAACAGCGTGATGACCACCAGAAGCATGGGGATCTCGTAGGCGACGTTTTGGGAGACGACGCGGGCGGCGGAGATGACGGCGTATTTGTTGCGCGACGCCCAGCCGCCGAGCATCAGGGCCATGACGTTGATCGATCCGAGGGAGAAGACGAGGAGCAGGCCGACGTTGATATTTCGGGCGACCAAGTTCTCACCATAAGGAATTGCGATCAGGCAGATCAGCGGCGGCGCCATCACCATCAGCGGGGCGAGGCAGAAGAGCAGGCGGTCCGAGCCCGGGGGAATCATGACCTGCTTGGCGAGCAGCTTGATGCCATCCGCCACGGGCTGGAGCCAGCCGGCGTAACCGGACTCGTTCGGGCCGGGCCGCCGTTGGATGCGGCCCGCGCCCTTGCGCTCGGCAAGCACCAGATAGGCTGCGTTGGCCCCGACAAATGCGCAGATGCCGACGAGGTAGAGCAGGAGCCGCACCCAGGGCCAGCCCGGTCCGAGGAGATAGTTTTGAATGGCACTCATCGGTCGATGTCGGGGATGACGAGGTCCAGGCTTCCCATCATGGCGAGCGCGTCGGGCAGGATCATGCCCCGGCTCGCTTCCTCGTAGAGACTGAGATTGGAGAACGACGGCGTGCGCAGCTTGATGCGATAGGGCGTGTCCTTGCCTTCGCTGACGATGCGGACCATGAACCGGCCGCGCGCCGCCTCGACGGCGTAGCAATAGTCCCCGGGAGGCACCTTCAGCACGCGCGGCACCTTGCCCATGAACGGTCCTGCCGGCAGCCGGTCGAGCGCCTGTTCGATGATGCGAAGGCTTTGTTCCATCTCATCCATGCGCACGAGATAACGCGCCATGGAGTCGCATTCCTGGTAGACTGGAATCTTGAAATCAAACTGCTGGTAGACCGAATAGGGCTCGATCGTGCGCACGTCGTAGGCGACGCCGGACCCGCGGATGACCGGACCGGTTGCGCCGTATTTGCGACACATCTCCGCGCTGATCGGGCCGATGCCCGTCAGACGTTTTCGCAGGATGATGTTGTCGGTGACCAGATCGCGGTACATGCCGAGCCGGGGCCGCATCTCCTGCACAAACTTGCGGGTGCCGTTCAGAAAGTCGTCATCAACATCATTGTACAGGCCACCGAAGCGGTAATAGCAGTACGTCAGGCGGGCGCCGCAAAGGCCTTCCAGCAGGTCGAGAATCTTTTCGCGGTCCTCGAATGCATAGAGGATCGGTGTAAATCCGCCCAGGTCCAGCAGGAGCGCGCCCCACCAAACGAGATGGCTCGAAATCCGGTTCAGCTCCGAGGTGATGACCCGGACATATTCCGCCCGCGGGGGCACCTCGATCTTTGCGGCGCGTTCCACAACTCCCACGAATGCGTGGGTGTAGTGCATCGCCGAGAGGTAGTCGATCCGGCTGGTGTTGGGGAGAAACTGGGCCCACGTACGATTCTCGCCCATCTTCTCGTGCATGCGGTGGATGTAGCCGATCACGGGCTCGGCCTTGGTGATCCACTCGCCGTCCATCGTCATCAGCACCCGAAGGACGCCGTGGGCTGCGGGATGTTGCGGACCCAGGTTGAGAACAAATGTCTCCTGCGGAGCTCGGCCGGATTCGCCGGTGGGAAAGGCTTCAGGTTGCGCGATCACGGCTGGTAGTCCTTGCGGAGCGGGTGGAAAGTGGCGTCCTCCGGCAGGATGAAGGGGGCGAGATTTGGGTGCCCGAGGAAGCGAATGCCGAAGAAATCGTGCGTTTCGCGCTCGTGCCAGTTGGCGCCGGGGAGGACGGAGGAGATCGTGGGCAGCTCGGGTTCGGCGCGTGGGACGCGGGCACGGATCACGACGTGAAGCGACTCGGTCGGATGGAAAAAATCGTACACAATCTCCATCTCGCCCTGCGCCAGCCAGTCGACGCCGGTGATCGTATCCAGCCCGAAACCCTCCTGGTCGAGAATTTCTGCTGCAAGCACCACTTGCCGGGGCGAGACCGTGACATTGAGATCGAATCCCTTCAGGGCATGGTCGAGGCACTGGACCGGCGCTGGAACCGCAGAAGTGGGGCCGGCGGGGGGCGTGGCGGGCACTGCTGACGGAGCCCGCTCGGGCGGCATCGCGCCGGTCGGTACCGCGGTTGCCCCAAGCAGTTGGGTGAAGCGCTCGGAAATCCGTTCGAGGGAAGGGCTCATTCTTGTAGTTTGGCGACCGGGAAGCGACGCTTGCCGGTCAGCTTCTCCTCTAGTTTCAAGATGCCTTCGATCAACGCCTCCGGGCGGGGCGGGCAGCCCGGCACGTAAACATCCACGGGGAATAGCTGATCGACTCCCTCGACGACGGCATACTGGCCGGGATAGACAAACGGGCCGCCGGAGATGGCGCAGTTGCCCATCGCGATGACCCATTTGGGCTCCAACATCTGGTCGTAGAGCAGCTTGACCGCGGGCGCCATCTTCTTGTTCACCGTGCCCGCAATGATCATCAGATCGGCCTGCCGGGGTGAAGGACGGAACACCTCGGCTCCGAAGCGCGACAGGTCAAAACGTGCCATGCCTGCAGCCATCATCTCAATGGCGCAACACGCCAGACCGAAGGTGAGGGGCCACAAAGAGTTCGCGCGTCCGAGGGCAAGGACATCCTCCAACCTGGCGAACTGGACGACCTTTGAGGTGTCTACCTGCGATTCCATTGGAAGACTCCTTTCTTCCAGGCGTACACGATGACCAGCGAGAGAATGCCGACGAAAAGGAACAGCTCGACGAAATCGCGGACGGCAAAGTGGCGGCCGTAGACCAGGGCGACGGGGATCAGATAGAGGACGTCCACCGCGAATGCGACGAATACCAGGGCGTACAGATAATACACCGCGCTGTAACGGATCCAGGCGTCCCCGATCGGATCCATCCCGCACTCGATGTACTGGCCGGTCAGATTGCGGGTGTTGCGGGTGCCGCGCGGTGCCAGCAGAAAAACGAGGACGAAGGGGCCGAAGGCGAAAGCCAGCCCGCCCAGGAAAAACGCGAAAACGTAAATGAGGTCGCCCGCCGAGACGTCGGTCATCATGGCGATGAATAGGGGGCGGGCAGGTTGGCGCAATTCTTCATCCGGACATAATCGCATGGAAGGCCTGAGCATTGCAGCGCACGCCTTGGCGAGT